>Ga0209463_1000265_pt1 | contig 47525 bp, 41 predicted proteins | sample AgamicMgSfrz_FD_187169 | JGI IMG/M metagenome (GOLD analysis project Ga0209463, IMG submission 187169) | Agave microbial communities from Guanajuato, Mexico - Mg.Sf.rz (SPAdes) (version 2) | ecosystem: Host-associated > Plants > Phyllosphere > Phylloplane/Leaf | place: Guanajuato, Mexico...
ATCAGGTTGATAGGTCTGAGGTGGAAGCGTGGTGACACGTGGAGCTGACAGATACTAATAGATCGAGGACTTAACCTATATTCTAATGTGAAGCATGAACATTGTTATCTAGTTTTGAGAGAACATTCTCTCCATCAGGTTTGGTGGCGATAGCGAAGAGGTCACACCCGTTCCCATACCGAACACGGAAGTTAAGCTCTTCAGCGCCGATGGTAGTTGGGGGTTTCCCCCTGTGAGAGTAGGACGCCGCCAAGCTTTTTGTTTATATCCTTCCAATGGAAGAAGTTACTTTATCATTCCGCAGTAGCTCAGTGGTAGAGCTATCGGCTGTTAACCGATCGGTCGTAGGTTCGAGTCCTACCTGCGGAGCCATGCTTCCATAGCTCAGTAGGTAGAGCACTTCCATGGTAAGGAAGAGGTCAGCGGTTCGAGCCCGCTTGGAAGCTTTCCTCTATATATTGATATGACAAGGTTTCTCGATGATGAGAAGGCTTTTTTGTTTGTTTACATGTATATTGAACTGCTCGATGATAAGTAGACTGATGACATTGGGAAATCGAATAAAACGGTTTGCACAGAAGTGTTGCATCTTTATTTCCTTCTTTTTGTTCTTGATTCTTTTTCTTTTATTCTTACTAAAGTGATGTCCTCTATATCAAAAGACTCTGTACGTTCCTCTTTTCCCCCGAAAGTGAAGTATCGTTTGTTTTTCCTTTCTTTATCTCCAGGTATGGTTGATCTTCTTTTCCCATGTACGGTATGTATATAAAAAGGAGTAGATGGTTTGAAAGATTTATTTGTAAAGCAAGAATGGTTTGGACATGTACGTCAGGATGTGCTTGCGGGTATATTAGTCGCACTGGCTTTAATTCCTGAGGCCATTGCGTTTTCGATTATTGCGGGCGTTGATCCGAAAGTCGGGTTGTATGCATCGTTTTGTATTGCGATTGTGATTTCGTTTGTTGGTGGACGCCCAGGCATGATTTCGGCTGCAACAGGGGCTATGGCTCTCGTCATGGTTCACTTGGTTGCTGATCATGGGTTGCAATATTTGTTTGCAGCTACGATTTTGACGGGTTTGATTCAAATTGTGTTCGGATTGTGCCGAGTGTCTCGTTTGATGAAATTTATTCCGAGGTCCGTCATGGTTGGCTTTGTCAATGCGTTGGCTATTATGATCTTCATGGCTCAGCTTCCACATTTCGTTGGGGAATCAATGGCCATGTATATGATGACAGGTGGTGCCTTGCTGATCATTTATTTATTGCCTATGGTGATCAAGGTGATACCTTCCCCGCTCATTGCCATTATTGTAATGACGATATTGGCTGTATTTGGACATATTGATGTTAGAACTGTTGGAGATATGGGAGAGCTTCCAAGTTCTTTGCCTGTTTTTCTGATTCCTCAAGTTCCGTTTAGCTGGGAAACACTTGCTATCATTTTTCCTTATTCTTTAGCACTTGCGATGGTTGGTTTACTTGAGTCTCTTTTAACCGCACAGATTGTCGATGATATGACAGAGACGTCTAGTAATAAGAACAAGGAAGCGAGAGGTCAAGGGATTGCCAATGTGGTTGCGGGATTCTTTGGCGGTATGGCTGGTTGTGCGATGATTGGCCAATCTGTGATTAATACGAAGGCAGGAGGACGAGGCCGGCTTTCTACCTTTGTAGCGGGTGCTTTTTTAATGGTGCTGATTTTTGTACTAGGTGATGTCGTGGTTCAAATTCCGATGGCTGCTCTTGTGGCTGTGATGTTCATGGTTTCCATTGGCACATTTGATTGGAGTTCCTTTCAGCAGCTAAAAAAGAATCCGAAAACAGATTCTATTGTGATGGTTGTCACGGTCGTGACGGTGGTGTTGACTCATGATTTATCAAAAGGCGTTTTTGCAGGTGTACTGCTTAGTGCAGTATTCTTTGTCGCAAAGATATCGAAGCTTCATATTACGTCTAAAGAAAGCCAGGCAGGTACTTGGGAATATCGAGTTAAAGGACAAATTTTCTTTGCTTCTGTCACTGATTTGATCCAAGCTTTCCATCAGGGGAAAGAACTCCAATCTGTTGTGATTGATTTGTCTGAAGCACGTATATGGGATGAATCAGGTGTATCAGCGATAGAACGTATAAAGGAAAGGTATCAAGCAAATGGTGTCCAGGTGGACGTAGTTGAAATGGATACATCAAGTCAAAAGCTTATGAAACAGGTGAGTGGTTCTTAAAAAGGCCTTTCTGTCTGTTACAATAGAAAAGGTAAGAAAGTGAAGGGATGGAGGTGGCCGGCATGCTTGTGCATATGAATCAAGTGCTCGTCCGGATGATGCCGCTCATTACACCTTTTAGTGTGTTACTCGGTGTTTTATTGGCGGCCTATTTAAAGGATTTTACGTTTTTGGTGCCATGGGTATTTGCTGTTATGACCTTTGCAGGGAGTTTGTCTTCTACTTTTTCGGCTTTAAAGCATACCGTGATGCACCCATTGCCTTTGATTTTATCGTTTATGATTTTGCACGTGTTGATGCCTCTTTATGCTTGGTCAGCGGGACATCTCATATTTGCGGGTGATGCCATGACGATCACCGGATTGACACTTGCAATGGTGATTCCCACAGGAGTTTCTAGTTTAATATGGGCGGCAATGTATAAAGGGAATGTTGGATTAACGTTATCCATTATTTTAATTGATACATTGCTTTCGCCATTGATAGTGCCAGCCAGTTTGTCACTTTTGGCCGGTACACAGGTTCATATGGACATGGTCGCGATCATGAAAGGGCTGTTTGGGATGGTGGTGCTTCCATCTATTTTAGGGATGCTCGTTCGTCAATATGCAAAGCCTGCTGTGACAAAAATGATTAGTCAGACACTGTCACCTTTTTCAAAAATAGGCTTGTTTGTAGTGGTGTCGATTAACAGTTCTGTTGTTGCGCCATACTTGCGTGAACTGGATGCCGCATTTTTTAGCAAGACAGCGACTGTGTTTCTCATTGCGTTGAGCGGATATGCGTTTGCATGGTTGATTGGAAAGACGATGAAATGTACTCAAGGAGAGATTGTGGCCATCGTGTATACGGGCGGTATGAGAAACATTAGTGCGGGGGCTGTGCTTGCCATTAGCTTTTTCCCGCCTGCTGTCGCTGTTCCTGTGGTAATTGGCATGCTGTTTCAGCAAGTGCTTGCTGCCTTGTTTGGTTTCTTACTCAATCGTTTTGAGCTGAAAGCACCTGCTGTGACCAAATCTTTCTCATGAAAAAAACCTCCATCCTCTGATAGATGGAGGTTTTTTCTGTGATCTTAATAGATGAGATATTTTTTTCGTTTCTTTTCGAATGTTTTGAGGTCGTGATGACAGCGTTTCATCATGTGTTTGACGGAAGTTCCTTTATTGATTTCTTCTTTTATCCAGCCATTCCCGATGAGTTTGTCAAAGCTGCCAGTTTGAAGGAACTGAAAGTCATTAGGATATAGATCATGTATTGTTTTAATGATGGATAACCCCGTTTTCACCGCTTCGAAGGATGAGCGGTCTGTGACATATAACTGCACACCATGAGATAGTGTACCGGCATGTTTAGAAAATGTGGGGGTGAATGACACAGGTCTAAATTGAACGCCTTTTAGTTTTAGCTGATTTAAATGATCTGCCAGCTCGCTGCTATTGATATATGGTGCACCAATGAGCTCGAATGGTTTTGTCGTTCCTCTGCCTTCAGAGACATTTGTGCCTTCAATTAATCCTGTGGCAGGATATACAAAGGTACTATCTACTGTTGGCATGTTAGGAGAAGGAAAGACGAACGGCAGCTTCGTGTCATCGAATGTCATGGACCGCTTCCAATTTTTCATTTTGATGACTGTTACATCAGCATTGATATGAAACTCTTTGTTAAACAATTTTGCAAGTTCACCAGTGGTCATTCCATGTCTTAATGGGATGGGATAGAGCCCTACAAATGAGGCGTGTTCAGGCTCTAAAACAGGTCCTTCTACTTTTAGTCCGCCAATGGGATTTGGGCGGTCTAGGACAACAAAGGGAATGTTGTTTTCCTTAGCGGCTTCCATCGCATAGGCCATCGTGTAAATATAGGTGTAATAACGAGTACCAACGTCTTGAATATCAAACAGCAGGACATCTACATTTTTCAGCATTTCAGGAGTTGGTTTTCTTGTTTTTCCATAAAGAGAGTAAACAGGAAGCCCTGTTTTTTCATCGGTATAGGATTCGACGCCTTCTCCTGCTTGTGCATCGCCGCGCACGCCGTGTTCAGGTCCATATAAAGCAGTGAGTTTGATATTTGGATGTTCAAATAGGAGATCGACACTGCTTTTCATATTTGCATCGACGCCAGTCGGGTTTGTAATGAGACCAACTCTTTTCCCTTTTAGCCATGAAAGATTGCTTGAGAGTAGTGTTTCGATCCCTGTTTTGACTGATGCTTTTTTCCCTTTTGTGTCTGTTCGTTCTTGATCTGCGGGAGAGGCGGCGGTCAATGTGCTCATCATGAGAAAGCTTGCGAGTATAAAACTGACTGTTTTCTTCAAGAGAATCCCTCCTATTTGATCTGTTTCCCTTTCAAGTTGAGGCCATAGCCGAATGGGTAAAGGGTTTGATTTGGATGAGTGACAGATGGGATATCAACTGGCAGTTTCCCTTTAGGTGATGTAGCTCCAAATATCACTTCTAGTCCAGCAGGAATATTTGGCTGATTAAATTGTCCGTTTGAGTAGCCTTTAAAGCCGTACACAGCTAGTAAGGCATCAGCTTCTTCAAAATTTGCCGCATCATAAGGGTTTCTAAGACTCATGATGACCATTTTTTTGTTTTGTGCTGCTGCTTCTTTCATGACAGCACGAGGGAAGGCGGTTGCCCATTTTTTCGGATCCTGGACATTGTCATCAATTACGCCATCATTCACTGCTGGATCATTTTGGATAACGTAAGAGCCAGTGATGACATAGTCAGCTTCTTGAATCAGTTTGGCTGTATCTTTGGTGAACGTTTTATCCGAAAAAGCATATGACTGGATGCGTACAGGCTTGATCTTTTTTTGTTTCATGAGAGATTCGACTGTGACAGACATTGCTTTTGTCTGATCTTCGTAAGGTGCCATGACCACGATTTTGTCATTCTTTTTAGGCTTGAAAGGTAAGGTTTTTTTGTTGTTTTTAAGCAGGGTGATCCCTTCACGTGCCATTTTTTGTTCTGCTTTAAGGTGCGACTTTTTCCCAACGACTTGAGTGGCTTTTTTGATTTTTTTCTCAAGACTGATTGTTTTTTTGGAGGAAATAATGCCGCGTTTGATTTTCAATTGAAGAATTTTTTCGACAGATTCGTTGATCTGCGACATCGGAATCTCTTTCTTTAAAATCGCTTGTTTGACAGCATTGAGTACATTCTCTAGGTTTTTCTCTGTTTTTAATGAGGTGACTGGTGCTGGCATGAGAGCGATGTCGACGCCTGCTTTAATGGCCATCACTACGGCTTCTTCCTGTCCGAAATTATCTGCAATCGCTTTCATATTTAGAGCGTCTGTCACAACAACACCTTGAAAGCCCATCTCTTCTTTTAATAAGTGTGTGATGACTTTTTTTGATAAGGTTGCTGGAACCATGATGTCCTCGCCATCTTTTTTGCTTCGATACGTTGTGTCATCAATGGCAGGAAATTGCACATGAGCGGTCATGATCATATCTGCACCAGCATTGATCGCTTGTTGGTACGGATACAGCTCAACCTTTTTTAAACGATCTAGGTCATGCTCTACGAGCGGCAAGCCGTAGTGACTATCGACGGCTGTATCACCATGTCCCGGGAAATGTTTTAGTGTGGAAATGGTCTTTTCCTTTTGAAGTCCTTTCATGGTTTGAAGGCCAAGTCTAGAGACAAGAGCAGGATCAGAGCTAAAGGAACGGACACCAATGACGGGGTTGTTTGGGTTATTATTCACATCAAGCACAGGAGAGAAGTTTGTATTGATGCCTAAGGCGTTTAATTCTTTTCCGATGATTTTTCCTGTGTCATATGCATTTTTTTTGCTTCTAGAGGCACCAATCGACATATTTCCTGGGAAATGTGTTCCCTTTTGTAACCTTGTGACGATTCCGCCTTCTTGATCAATGGAAATGAGTAAAGGAATGTTTGGTGATGCTTTTTGAAATTCATGGGTGAGTTTCACGGTTTGTTTTGTATCAACGACATTCTCGGCAAATAAGATGACACCGCCTAGATGATATTTTTCTACTAGGTGAGATACTTCGTTATTCATCTTTGTGAAGCCTGTAGGTGCGGATTCATCTTTTGTTTGCCAATTGCGAAAGTCCGGCATGAGCATTTGACCTATCTTTTCATCCAGTGACATGTCTTGAACCATTTGTTTAGCGGTTGGCAGAGAGGCAGAGCTAACCTTTTCCGTTGGAATGGAAGAGGTTAGAAGGGCTAAAACCAGTGCAGCGGGGAAGAGAGCTTTCAACATCGAATTCCTCCTTTTACTGAAAAGATTCGTAGATTGCGGTCATGATGCTTCCATAAGTACCAGTTGGGAACAGGTCACCTTCAAATTGGTTAGGATTTGTTTCTGGTGAAACAACGGGTGAATGTTTCTTATTCGTCAGCAACACGACACCTAAATTGTGTTTAGGATCAATCAACGTCATAGTGCCGGTCCAGCCAGTATGCCCATAGGCTTCGTTACTTGCATATTTTCCAAACATCCATTCCATGTCAGTATGACCGTTTTTTCGCCAGCCTAGCCCGTAAGTTGGGTTCGTATCAGATGAGGCTGTAAAGAGATCGATAGAAGCCTGATCAAAGATGGTTGTTTTTCCATAGCCTCCTTTATTAAGCATCAGCTGAAGCAGCACGGCCATATCTGAGGTATTCGAGAAAAGTCCAGCGTGGCCGGAGATACCTGCCATTGAGTAATATGCTTTCTCGTCGTGTACTTCACCTAGCAGGGTGTACCGTCGGATGTTTTCAAAATCGATTACACCGTCTCGTGAATTGCCTAAACGTTCAGTTGCTGCAAAATGCTTCGGCTTGAACCCTTTTTGCAGTGGATTGAACATTGTATGTTTGAGACCTAGCGGCCGATAAATCGTTGACTCGACATATTGATCAAGAGGCATGCCTGTTTTCTTCTCGATGATCATGCCTAGCAGCATGTAATCAATGTCACTATAAATGTGCTGGGTACCTGGCTTGTATTGCAGCGGTACCTTTGGCAGCCATTTCATCGTTGTTTTTCTGTCTTGAGAATAAAAAGAGCCAGCTGATTCTTTGCTATAAAATAAGACACTGGAAGGGAGACCCGCAGAATGGGTGAGAAGATCTTTTACCCTGAGCTGGTCTTTACCGGTTACTTTTGCATCAGGTTCATCCTGAAAATCTGAAAGGATGGTCTGTATTTTTTCGTTGACATCAAGTTTTTTCTCGTAGACAAGCTTTTGCAGGGCATAGTTGGTCGCATACATTTTTGTATTGGATGCCAGATCGAATAGTGTATCCTTTTTCATTTTTTTATACGATTTGAGCTCTGTTGTGCCATCGTATTTTTGCCGGTAGCCATAGGCTTTTTGATGGACGATCTTTCCGTCCTTGATAATGATGAGAGCGGCTCCTGGAAATCCTGCTTTGATGTCATTTTGAATCATTTGATCAACCTTCCTCAGCTGTCTGGAAGAAAAACCTACTTGTTCCGGTCGTTTTGCTTTTTTTAAAACGGGATATTCTTCAGGTGCTGTTTTAGACAAAGACGATACAGGATGGGAGCTAGTTGCAAATGTTTGTACTGGTAACTCAAGGAGCATGAGCAGACATGTGATCAAAAGAAAACCTTTCTTCAAGGTCTAGACCTCCTTATTGATTGTGATCCTAGAATTCAACAGCCATATCATCATGAAATCCAAATAAGTATGTGAAGAAAAATCCAGCAACATATGCGATAAATAGTCCAATTAAGTAAAGAAGCATTTGATGTGTGTGAACAATAAAGGTTAATGGAAGACCGGATACCCCGATGGCTTTCGTCGCAATTTGGAAGTAGGCTTGAAATGCGCCGCCGATTCCTGCACCAAGACAAGCGGTGAGAAATGGTCGTCCCAGCGGGAGTGTGACACCGAAAATGAGTGGTTCGCCAATGCCCAGCATCCCTGAAGGAAGTCCGCCAGCGATGGCTCTTTTGAGCTTTTTCTTTTTTGTTTTCATATAAATGGCGAATGCAGCTCCGACCTGTCCTGCACCGCCCATAGCGAGAATTGGCAGAAGCGGGTCATCTCCAATTGAATTGATGAGTTCCATATGAATCGGTGTCAGCCCTTGGTGAAGTCCTGTTACAACAAGTGGGAGGAAGGTAGCACCAAGAACAAATCCTGCGAAAATTCCGCCCATATTCAATAGATAAGTCAGTCCTGAGGTGATGGCATCAGATATAAATCCGCCGACTGGCATGAAGACAACGTACGTGAAAATGCCTGTAATGAGTAGTGTGATGGTTGGTGTGACGATGATATCAAGTGATTGCGGGACGAAGCGTCTAATTCGGGTTTCCACAAGTGCCATAAAGATGGCGGCTAGAAGAACACCGATGAGTCCGCCTCTGCCTGGTAGAATATTTGTGCCAAATAACATAATGTCTGCGGAGGCTGGGTTAATAATGAGGATACCAGCTAATGCGCCTAACGCAGGAGAGCCTCCAAATTCCTTTGCGGCATTTGTTCCGACTAATATCCCGAGATAAGCGAAAAGGCCAGAACCGATAACCGTTAAAATAATCGCAGCTTGAGATTTTTCGTCAAGCCAGCCTGCTTGCACGATTGCTTTTGTTATCCCGGTAATCAGACCTGAGGCAACAAGTGCCGGAATAATTGGAATGAAAATGCTGGCAATCCGCCGTAAGAACAGCTTGAACGGTGTGCGGTTCTTTTGTGAAATGGCTTGCTTGTTTTTTTGTGCTTCGTTGTTTAATTCATAAGAGCCAGAGGCATTTAGCAGCTCTTCAAACGCACTTGATACTTGGTTGACAACGCCAGTGCCTAAAATGATTTGAAGCGTTTCTGCTTCGACGACGCCAATGACGCCATCGAGTTCTTTGATTGCTGTGATGTGAACTTTTTCATTGTCGATCGGTGTAATTCGAAGACGTGTCATACAATGTGTATGGGAAGAGATATTTTCAGAACCACCACAGAGTGAAAGAATATCTTTCGCCAACTGCTGATATTTCTTTTGATGACTCATGTTGAATCCCCCTTTGATTTTCGTTTCATGGAGCGGATGGCATGCCTTGTCTTGTCAATATATTGCGCTGTCTCTTCATATTGACGAGAAGCTAAACTGAGGAACAAGACATCAATTAAGTAGAGCTGTGCCATTCTAGAGGAAGTGGCAGCACTGCGAAAAGGTGCTTCATTGGAACCGGACGTCGATAGGTGAACATCACATAAAGCAGAAACGCTTGTATGACCTGGATGTGTTAAAGCAATGGTTTTCACTTGATTGTCTTTTGCGAGCTGAAGGGCTTGAATGATGTCTAACGTTTCTCCTGAAAAGGAGATACCAAACACAATGTCATTCTCACCCGCATTTGCAATGACCGTAGATGCAATGTGCATGTCAGTGAAGGCTGTTGCTGCATAGTTAATTCTGAGAAATTTCTGCTGGGCATCAGCTGCGACGATGCCAGATGCACCAACACCGATAAAATGAATTTGATTTGCATGCAGCAGTAATTGAACAGCCTTTTCTAAAGCTTCTGGATTTAAAATAGAAGCGGTGTCCTTGATCGATTGAATTGAGTTTCCTGCTGTTTTTTGAATAATGGATTGAAGCGGTTCATCTTGTTCGATATCTCTGTAGCCTTGTTTATCGTCATGCATCAAATCTCCAGCGATCCGCATTTTTAAATCGTGATAGCCATCCAGCCCGAGAGATTTACAAAGACGGATGACTGCAGAGCTGCTTGCGCCGGCTGCCTGACTGATTTCGTGTACTGTACTTTTAATGACTTTGTCAGGATGGGCAAGGATATAGTCTGCAATGATTTTTTCAGATTGGGGAAGCTTTGATTTGATTGTGTGTAGTAGGGTAAGTCCACCTGCTGACATGAGCTCTGCCTCCTTTAGGATTGATAACGTGAGATCGCTTTGTCAATATGGCCATTCGTTTTGTTGAGTAAATCTTTGGCTGTTTTCTTGTCTGTGTTTGTTTGGAGCATGACGATGGCGGTTTTGACTTCTAAGTCTGCTGCTTCAAGAGTCTTTACGGCTTGTTCGTAGGAAGCATTTGTCACATGTTGAATGATGGTGATGGCGCGTTCTTTTAATTTATGATTGCTGACTTTTACATCAACCATCAGGTTTTCATATACTTTGCCTAGTCTAATCATGACTGAGGTGGAAAGCATATTTAAAATCATTTTATGAGCGGATGCTGCTTTCATTCTTGTTGACCCAGTGATGGCTTCTGGTCCTACAATGACCTCAATGGCGCAATCTGCAAGCTCGCTAATTTCTGCTTGTTCATTGCAGCTGAGTGCTACTGTTTTAGTTCCAATTGACTTTGCGTAGTTTAAAGCGCCGATGATATAAGGTGTCCTGCCGCTTGCGGCAATACCGACGACTGTATCTTTTGATGTCAGGTGGATGTGTACTAAATCCTGTTTGCCGGCTTCTTCACTGTCTTCCACATCTTCGGCAGCTTGAGAAAAAGCTGAGTCTCCGCCTGCCATGATGCCTATAATGACATCAGGTGAGACGCTATAGGTTGGGGGACATTCGACAGCATCCATTACGCCAATTCTGCCGCTTGTTCCGGCGCCTAAATAAACGAGTCTGCCTCCATTTGAGATGGATTCATAAGCAAAGTCACTTGCTGTTTTGACATGTGGAAGTACAAGGTTGACTGCTTGAGCGACCTTCATATCTTCTTCATTGATCATCTGGAGTATTTCAAGCGGATCTGCTTGAGAAATTCCCATTGTGTTGGGGTTTCTTGATTCTGTTGTCAAAGAACGCAGTTGAGATGGCTGCATGTGACATACCTCCTTATTTCTTCATTTTCAGTATATTGAGTATGATATGAAATTTCAATATTATATTTCAATATTGAAATTATATATCAGTCAAATTGTTGAACGAATAGGGAGTAAATAGTTAGAAAATAAAAAAAATAAAAATCCCCTTTACAAAAGGGGGACAACCTGTATATAATAACTTTTGTCAGCTTCACGGAAACAACAAACTTGACAAACTGGCCCGTTGGTCAAGCGGTTAAGACACCGCCCTTTCACGGCGGTAACACGGGTTCGAATCCCGTACGGGTCACCATGATGTGGAGGATTAGCTCAGCTGGGAGAGCATCTGCCTTACAAGCAGAGGGTCGGCGGTTCGAGCCCGTCATCCTCCACCATATGCCGGTGTAGCTCAACTGGTAGAGCAACTGACTTGTAATCAGTAGGTTGGGGGTTCAAGTCCTCTTGCCGGCACTGTTTTTTCTTTATCAATTCCATATGTGGAGGGGTAGCGAAGTGGCTAAACGCGGCGGACTGTAAATCCGCTCCCTCCGGGTTCGGCGGTTCGAATCCGTCCCCCTCCACCATTTTTGGGCTATAGCCAAGCGGTAAGGCAACGGACTTTGACTCCGTCATGCGTTGGTTCGAATCCAGCTAGCCCAGTTAAGACACCTTTTTGAAAAAGGTGTCTTTTTTTATGTTGGCAGAGGGACTGTATAACTATTCAAAATGTTGTCGAGTTGAGTCAGAAGGCATCAAGAAAGTAAAATATAAGCATGAACGGAAAGGGGATGTACATATGGGAGAGCAAAAGAAGGTCACGATTATTGGAGTTCCAATGGATTTGGGGCAAACGAGAAGGGGCGTCGATATGGGGCCGAGTGCGATTCGTTGTGCAGGCGTAAAAGAAAAATTAGAAACGCTCTCATTTGATGTAGAGGATCTTGGAGATATTCCAGTTGAACAAAGAGATGATGAGAAAGGTTTATATACAAGTGAAAAGCTGAAAAATTTGACGGAGAATGCTGGAGCAAATCAACTGCTTGCTGAGAAGGTTGACAGTATTGTGCAATCTGGTTCGTTTCCGCTCATTTTAGGTGGTGATCACAGCATTGCGATTGGCACACTTGCTGGGGTAGCCAAGCATTATGAAAACTTAGGAGTCATTTGGTATGATGCACACGGGGATTTGAATACGGAGGAAACGTCTCCTTCTGGAAATATTCATGGTATGCCGCTTGCTGTCAGTCTCGGTTTTGGGCATGCAGATTTAACGAACATTGGCGGTTATTCGCCTAAATTGAAGCCTGAAAATGTCGTTATAATTGGTGCTCGATCCTTAGATGAAGGAGAACGGGCATTGATTCGGGAAAAAGGTATTAAGGTATATACGATGCATGAAATTGATCGTTTAGGGATGACAAGGGTGATGGAGGAAGCCATTGCCTATCTAAAGGAAAGAACAGATGGTGTCCATCTATCACTTGATTTAGACGGGCTAGACCCAGCGGAATGCCCTGGTGTAGGCACACCGGTTGCAGGCGGCATTAGTTACCGGGAGAGTCACCTCGCAATGGAGCTTTTAGAGGAGGCAGGTATTTTAACGTCTGCTGAATTTGTGGAAGTAAATCCGGTATTAGATGAGAAAAACAAAACAGCAGAAGCGGCAGTTGCGTTAATTGGCTCGTTAATGGGTGAAAAGCTATTGTAGAGCGGGACTTGTTCCCGTTCTTTTTTGTTTTGGGAAAATTTAAGGATATGTTAAGGTTTTTACCGGTTGATAAGCGTAACACACTGTCAAAAATTTGTTACACTATTTTTTAGAGGAGAATGAAACCTTTTGGAAAGAGGTTCGTATACATAAAGACCGGTGAAGGCAGAGGTTGAATATACTATGGACACAATGATTAAAAAGAGAATTAAGCAAGTGAAAAAAGGCGACCAGAACGCATTTGCAGACATCGTAGACCTGTATAAAGACAAAATTTATCAGCTGTGCTACCGTATGCTTGGGAATGCACACGAAGCGGAGGATATTGCGCAGGAGGCGTTTATTCGAGCCTATGTGAATATCGAAAGCTTTGATGTGAATCGTAAGTTTTCCACGTGGCTGTACCGCATTGCAACCAACCTGACCATCGACCGTATTCGCAAAAAAAAGCCGGATTATTATTTAGATGCAGAGGTGGCAGGAACAGAAGGATTAAATATGTATTCTCAAATTGCTGCTGATGGCATTTTGCCAGAGGATGAGGTGGTGTCTCTTGAGTTATCGAGTACCATTCAGCAAAAAATTCTAAGATTACCCGATAAATATCGTTCGGTCATCGTATTAAAGTATATTGATGAACTCTCGTTAAAAGAAATTAGTGAGATTCTGAATATACCAGTTGGTACGGTGAAAACGAGAATACACAGGGGTAGAGAGGCTCTCCGGAAACAGTTGAGAGACCTTTGAGTGAGGTGATTTTGATGAGCTGTCAGGATAGAATCGTCCAGCTTATGCATCAGTATTTAGACGGGGACATTGAGCCTCAAGACGAAAAAGAATTAAAAAACCATCTGCAATCGTGTGAGGAGTGCCGTACTCATTTTCAACAAATTGAGAAATCCATCGCGCTCGTGCAGAGTACATCTCATATAGAAGCACCATCTGATTTCACTGCAAAGGTGATGGCAGGTCTTCCAAAGGAGAAAAAGCGTGTGTCGGTTCAAAGATGGATCAAAGCTCACCCGCTGATGGTAGCCGCTGCCCTCTTTCTCATTTTAATGGGAGGCAGTCTGTTTACGAGCTGGAATACCGATCATAATTTCAGTGTGTCAAAGCAGCCGAATCTCGTCGTTGAAAATGATACAGTGACCGTACCTAAAGGGGAAACCGTAAAGGGTGATGTCACTGTCAAAAATGGCAAGCTGATTGTAGAAGGCAAGGTTGATGGAAATGTCACCGTCGTCAATGGGGAACAGTTGACTGCTTCTGCCGGACAAGTCACTGGTCAAATTAATGAGATTAATGAAGTGTTTGATTGGATCTGGTACAAAATGAAATCAACAGCACAAAACGTAATGCGGGTCATTGGGCCAGAGGAGCAAAAGTAACTCAATCGGCTTAAGAGCAGTCTCTAAGGGGGCTGCTCTTTTTCTATACATTGGTGGGATTCACGCACACTAGCAACTCAGCCAGATATGGCAACTATTTTCCTTGCTGAAACAAAATGTGGTATAATAGCCACGCTATGTACTCATACATAGGCTCTTTTTTTATTAAAAAATGCATCAAACGAAGAATAACTGAAAATTCTGGAGGACGAGGAAATGGCTTTAGGGGATATTCCTTTTTTGCAGTACCTCGGTAATGCTGTTGATATTCTCGTTGTTTGGTATGTGATATATAAATTAATGATGGTCATCCGCGGAACAAAAGCGGTTCAGCTGTTAAAGGGAATTGTGGTTATTGTTCTCGTCAGGATGGGAAGTGCGTATCTCGGTCTTAACACACTTCAATGGCTGATGGATCAAGCGATTACGTGGGGATTCCTTGCGATCATTATTATTTTTCAGCCAGAGCTAAGGAGAGCGCTTGAGCAACTTGGGCGCGGCCGTTTCTTCTCAAGAAGCGGGACTCCTGTAGAGGAACAGCAGCAGAAAACGATCGAGGCAATTACAAAAGCAATTAACTATATGGCAAAACGCAGAATCGGCGCGCTGCTGACAATTGAGCGCGATACCGGAATGAATGATTACATAGAGACAGGAATCCCTTTGAATGCAAAGGTGAGTTCAGAGCTGCTGATTAATATTTTCATTCCGAATACACCGCTTCATGACGGTGCTGTCATTATGAAGCGTGATGAGATTGCAGCTGCAGCTTGTTATTTACCGCTGTCAGAAAGTCCTTTTATCTCTAAAGAACTAGGGACGCGTCACAGGGCGGCAGTCGGAATTAGCGAAGTGACAGACAGCTTGACCGTCATCGTTTCTGAGGAGACAGGCGGCATTTCTGTCGCAAGAAATGGTGATCTCCACCGAGAATTGACAGAAGAAGCGCTGCAAGAAATGCTGATTGCTGAATTTAGTAAGAACAGCAAAGATGCTTCCTCGACCAAATGGTATTGGAGGGGCAAGAAAAATGGATAAGATTTTGAATAATCGCTGGGCCGTAAAGCTTCTTGCATTGGTCTTCGCTTTATTGCTGTATGGTGCAGTCAATTCAGCGCAAGCGCCCACGCCGAAAAAAATCGGTGAATCCTTTTTCCCAACATCGACGACAGATGAAGCAACCCTAACTGACATTCCTGTTAAAGCGTATTATGATGACGAGAAGTACGTCGTTACTGGTGTGCCGCAAACAGTGAATGTGACGATTAAAGGGTCAACGAGTGCTGTGAAAACAGTAAGACAAACAAAGAATTTTGAAATTTACGCAGACATGCAGAACTTATCGACAGGTACACATAAAGTGGAGCTGAAGGCAAGGGATGTATCGAAGGGACTTACACTATCGATTAATCCATCTGTGACAACTGTGACGATACAAGAAAAAACGACAGCTGAATTTCCTGTTGAAACCGAGTTTTATAATCAAAATAAAATCAAAGACGGCTATTCACCTGAACAGCCCATTGTGAATCCGAAAAAGGTCACGGTCACTGGCTCGAAAGACGTGATCGACAAAATTTCTGTCATTAAAGCATTTGTGAACTTAGAAGATGTCGATCAGCAAATTGAGAAAGAAGCGAAGCTCACTGTGTATGATAGCAGCGGGAATGAGCTGCCAGTCGAATTGAGTCCGTCTGTGGTGAATATTACAGTTCCTATCTCAAGTCCCAGCAAAAAGGTTCCCTTTAAAATAGAGCGGACTGGCAGTTTGCCGGATGGGATCAGTATCTCAAGTATTGAGACAAGCCCGAGTGAGGTCACAGTGTACGGCTCTCAAAAAGTGCTGGATTCGCTTGATTTTATTGATGGCGTCAAGCTGGACCTAAGCAAGATCAAAGATGATACGGAGATTGATGCCGACATTCCCATGCCAGATGGTGTGAAAAAGGTGTCGCCAGAAACGGTGAAGATCAAAGTGAAGGTTGCAACAGCGCAAGAAAAAAAGATCGATAATGTACCAATTTCTATCGTAGGTCTGAGCAAGGATCTTACCTCTGATTTTGTGAGCCCAACTTCTGGACGGCTCACGTTAACAGCAAAAGGATCAAAGAGTGCAATTGATAAACTAAAGGCTTCAGATGTTGAAGCCTATATCAATGTCGGGGACTTGAACGAAGGAACACATGAGGTCACAGTTCAGGTGAACGGTCCTCAAAATGTAACGTGGACATTATCGAGATCAAAGGTCAAAGTGAAACTGACTTCTACTGAGGCAGAAGATCAGCCAGCGTCTACAAATGATCAGAAGAAGCCAACTTCTGATGATGATGATCAAGAAAAGAAGAGTAAAGAAGAATCCACGCAAGATAAAGCAAAGACAGAATCAAGTCAAAGACAGCGGATCAAAGAAGAGAAAAAAGAGGACGAATCGTCCTCTTGAATGGTAAAAAAGGAGCGATTGAAACATGGGCAAGTACTTTGGAACTGATGGTGTAAGGGGTGTGGCGAATAGCGAATTAACGCCAGAGCTCGCATTTAAAATTGGGAGATTTGGCGGCTATGTGCTCACGAAGGATAAAGAACGTCCAAAGGTACTCGTTGGACGAGATACACGTGTATCTGGTCATATGCTAGAAGGAGCGCTCGTTGCAGGCTTACTTTCAATTGGAGCTGAAGTGATGCGTCTAGGTGTCATCTCAACACCTGGAGTGTCTTATTTAACGAAAGCAATGGACGCAGAAGCAGGTGTCATGATTTCTGCTTCACACAATCCAGTTCAAGACAACGGCATTAAATTCTTCGGCGGTGACGGCTTTAAGCTGTCAGATGAACAGGAAAACGAAATTGAGCAGCTGATGGAACAGCCAGTCGATCAATTACCACGCCCAGTTGGAGCCGATCTTGGAACGGTGAACGACTACTTTGAAGGTGGTCAGAAATACTTGCAATTCTTAAAGCAGACAGCGGACGAGGATTTCACAGGTATTCACGTGGCGCTTGACTGTGCACACGGTGCAACCTCTTCTCTAGCGACACATTTATTTGCAGATTTAGATGCTGATGTGTCTACAATGGGAACATCTCCAAATGGATTGAATATCAATGATGGTGTAGGCTCCACTCATCCAGAGGCACTTTCTGCTTTTGTGAAGGAGAAGGGTGCAGATATTGGTCTTGCGTTTGATGGTGACGGTGACCGTTTAATTGCAGTCGATGAAAAAGGTGATATCGTAGACGGCGATCAAATTATGTACATATGTGCACGTTATTTGAAGGATGAAGGCCGGTTAAAGGATGACACCGTCGTGTCAACGGTCATGAGTAACCTTGGTTTCTATAAAGCGCTTGAGAAACAAGGCATTAAGAGCATTCAAACAGCTGTTGGTGACCGCTATGTGGTCGAAGCGATGAAAAAGGACGGCTATAATGTCGGTGGTGAGCAGTCAGGCCATTTGATTTTCCTTGATTACAATACGACAGGTGATGGCATGCTTTCTGCGATCATGCTTGTGAATACGCTCAAAGCGACAGGGAAAACATTATCAGAGCTTGCAGCGGAAATGGAAAAGTTCCCGCAGCTATTAGTGAATGTGAAAGTGTCTGATAAATATAAAGTAGAAGAAAATGAAAAAGTAAAAGCGGTGATCCAAGAGGTCGAAAAAGAGATGAATGGTGACGGCCGCATTCTTGTTCGTCCATCTGGAACAGAGCCGCTTGTACGTGTCATGGCAGAGGCGAAAACAAAAGAGCTGTGTAATGAATATGTGGCTCGAATTACAGCTGTTGTCAAAGAAGAACTGGGTATTGAGTAATAGATGAAAGCAAATCGCTAACAGCGGTTTGCTTTTTTTTCGAATAAGCGACATAAATGGATGGATTTGTACGAATCTTATAAGCGAGGGCAATTTGCCGCTGTCTTCATACATAGGAGAGCACATCAAAGGTAGAACGAGACAAGCCTCATCGCATATAATGTATGGAGGTCTCACTTTCTCAAATGAAGGGGATCACCCGCTAAATTGTGATTGACGGAGGTCAGACCTTATAGTACAATCATCCTTGTGTTACTGGATTTTTATTCTATCAGGAAAGGCAGGGTAGATGTTCAGAAACTCTCTTATAATTATAGCGCCCGAACTAAGCGATCGGACGAAAGATGCTTAGTTGACGAGGATGGAGGTTATCGAATTTTCGGCGGATGCCTCCCGGCTGATCAAAAAAAGAGATCACAGCCGTAAGTGTTTCTTTAAAGCAAAGAGGTGACTCTTTGTACAAAGGGAATACACATGATCTCCCAAAATAAACATGTAGAGAGGGACGAAGAAATGTCCCTTCTATTTTAGTAGGCTTTCTTTGTCCCTTTCACATGATCGGGAGGAAGAATATTTATGTGTGGAATCGTAGGTTATATTGGTCAGAATGATGCGAAGGAAATCTTATTAAAAGGTTTAGAGAAGCTTGAGTACCGCGGGTATGATTCAGCAGGTATCGCTGTAGCAAACGAAGATGGTGTGCATGTGTTCAAAGAAAAAGGACGTATCGCTGAGCTTCGTGAAGTCGTGGATGCAAACGTGGCATCTTCCGCAGGAATCGGACATACACGCTGGGCAACTCACGGTGTACCAAGCCATCTAAATGCGCATCCGCATCAAAGTGCTTCTGGCCGTTTTACGCTTGTTCATAACGGTGTCATCGAGAACTATGTACAATTGACACGCGAATATTTACAAGACGTCACACTAAAAAGCGACACAGATACAGAGGTTGTTGTTCAAGTCATCGAACAATTTGTCAACAGAGGTCTTGATACAGAAGAAGCTTTCCGTCAAACGCTTCTTCAACTAAAAGGCTCTTACGCGATTGCCCTTTTCGATAACGAAAACAAAGAAACAATCTATGTGGCGAAAAACAAAAGCCCATTATTGGTTGGTTTCGGCGAAGGTTTCAACGTTGTGGCTTCTGACGCAATGGCGATGCTTCAAGTAACAAACGAATATGCGGAATTAATGGATAAAGAAATGGTCATTGTTACTAAAGACGAGGTTATTATTAAAAACCTTGACGGTGATATCATGACACGTCCTTCTTATATCGCTGAGCTTGATGCAAGCGACATTGAGAAAGGCACATATCCTCACTACATGTTAAAAGAAACGGATGAACAGCCGCTTGTTATGCGCAAAATCATCCAAGAATATCAAGACGAAAACGGCAAGCTGTCAGTTGCTGGCGATATCGCAAGCGCAGTAGCAGAAGCAGACCGCATTTACATTGTGGCTTGCGGAACAAGCTACCATGCTGGACTTGTCGGTAAACAATACATTGAAGACTGGGCAAAAGTACCTGTAGAAGTCCATGTAGCAAGTGAATTCTCTTACAACATGCCGCTTCTATCGAAAAAACCGTTGTTCATCTTCCTTTCTCAATCTGGGGAGACTGCGGACAGCCGTGCTGTACTTGTTCAAGTCAAAGAGCTTGGTCATAAAGCATTAACGATCACAAACGTACCAGGATCTACGCTTTCTCGTGAAGCGGACTTCACATTGCTTCTTCATGCAGGACCAGAAATCGCAGTGGCTTCAACAAAAGCCTACACAGCACAAATCGCTGTACTTGCAATCCTTGCATCTGTTGCAGCTGAATTAAACGGTCAATCTCTTGAATTTGATCTTGTGAAAGAGCTTGGTATTGTAGCAAACGCAATGGAAGCCCTTGTGGATCAAAAGGATGAAATGGAACAAATCGCTCGTGATTTCTTCACAGTGACACGTAACGCATTCTTTATCGGAAGAGGACTTGACTACTATGTGTGCCTTGAAGGTTCACTGAAGCTAAAAGAGATCTCTTACATCCAAGCAGAAGGATTTGCTGGCGGAGAACTCAAACACGGCACCATTGCTTTAATTGAAGAAGGCACACCGGTCATTGCCCTTGCAACGCAAGAGCACGTGAACCTCAGCATTCGCGGTAACGTCAAAGAAGTCGTTGCACGCGGAGCAAACCCATGTGTCATCTCACTAAAAGGCCTAGAAGACGAAGGCGACCGTTTCGTCCTTCCAGCTGTACACCCAGCACTTGCACCACTTGCATCTGTTGTTCCACTACAGCTAATCGCTTACTACGCAGCCCTTCACCGCGGGTGTGATGTGGATAAACCACGTAACCTTGCGAAGAGTGTGACGGTGGAGTAGGGATTATAAATCGTACTGTTGATGTGAAATAAAATTGCACAGAGATACCCCTTTAGATAATCGTATCTAAAGGGGTATTTCTGTATTTCTATGACGAAAAGAACATCTAAGATCTATTAGTGGAATAGTGGATTTAACTTGCTTAAAAGAAATAAAAACAGGCAAATGTCAAATTCTTTCTTAGTTTATGTTAAGTATATTTTTGTTAACTTGTTAACTAAATATTTTTTATCTGGATAAATGTCATCCAATAGTCATGTTGCTTTTAAAAAATAAACCTATATTTAACATTAATATTTCTTCATTTGCCTATCACGTTCACACTAAGGAAATAAGTTTTATGTGAAGATATAAATCTGCACAATATTATTTTTAAAAAATGGAAAAAATGTATTATAATATTAAGGTGAATTAATTTAAGTTGATTAATTGCGAAAGAAATCGCCATTGAAGGAGATGGGGCAATGAAGAGAATTTTTTTATCACATAGTAGTAAGGATAAATCGTTTTATATTGAAAATGTAGTAGCAAATCTCACTAAACTCTTAGGGCCAGATAAATTTGTATATGATGCTATAACATTTGAAGAGGGGCAAGAAACTTCGCAGGAAATCAAGAAATGGCTCGAACACACTGACCTATTTGTACTATTTATTTCTGATACTGCATTAAATTCAGATTGGATAAAACAAGAAATACTACAGGCTAAAGATTTATTCGACAAAAAACAGTTGCAGAAAATATATCCGATTATTATTGATGAAAAGATTACTCATGAAGATGCTAGAATTCCTAAATGGATGAGTGATACCTATAATATAAGGTTTATTTCACAATCTTCTGTGGCAGCTAGAAAAATTCATAATAGATTAATCGAATTAGTTTGGGAAAGGAATCCTAAAATTAAAGAGAAAGAGAATTTTTTTGTAGGAAGAAATGAATTAATAGATAGTATTGAGGAGCGTATTGATTCATATAATAAAGTGTTTCCCACAGCTTTAATTGCGACTGGATTAAAAGAAATTGGCCGTAGGTCTTTATTGAGAAAAGCTTTGATTAAAACTAGCATAATAACTGAAAGCTATTTTATGCCTACTGTCTCTTTGGATGCTCATCAAAGTATTGAAGACTTAATTCTTTTATTAAAGGATTTGGGTTTTGAATATCAATTAAGTAAGGGACAGAGTTTGATGACTCTATCTCGTGATGATAAAGTTCAAATTGTATTGACAATGTTAAAGGAAATGAAGGAAGCAAAAGATATCCTTCTAATTATTGATGAAGGTGCAATAGTTTCACCTACAAGAGAAATTAGCGATTGGTTTATAAAGTTGAATGATGAATTAAGTAAAGAGAATAATGGAATGACTTTGTGTGTACTAAGTAAGCATAGAACGAAATTTCAAGATTTAGATAAAGCAGAGTCTATATTTTCAATACATGTACCTGAATTATTAGTTAATGAGAGATATAGGTTATTTACAAGGTATATTAGGTTATTAGATTTAGATTTAAACGAGGATGATATTAGGTTTGTAGTAACATTTTTTTCGGGGTTGCCAACTGAAATCCTTTATACAGCAGAATACATCAAACAATCAAATATTGGTAGTTTAAAAAGGGATACCTCTATAATAACTGATTTCTCAGATAGAAGGGTCTCTAGAATGTTGCTTAAATATGAGAAGAACAATAAGGCATATAATTTACTGGCATTAATCGCCACGTTTGATTTTATTAGTTATACATTGTTAGATGAAATTATACAAGATAACTCAGAGTACAAAGTATTAATAGATGATTTTCTAACAAGTGGTATATGTGAGAATCTAGGAATAAATGGAGAATATATTTGTTTGAATTCAGCAATTAAAAATTATGTAAGAAGGCAACAATTTAAGGTTGAGAAAGATTTAGAAAAGGCTCTTAAACAACATGTCAAAGAGTTTATGGAAGGTATAAATGATGTGAATGAACGCGATATTTCAGATGTGTTTTTCTCATTAAGAGAAGCTATTAGTGAGAATAGAGATGTTGATAGTAGGTTGTTAATTCCATCCCATTATTTAAAATCGATGAAAGAGCTGTATGATAGAAAAGATAAAGATCAAGATGTAGTATATTTGGCAGATAGAATTTTAGTAAATGAAGAGTTTATGGATGAGCAGATAGCTAGAGAAATTAGATATTTTTTATGCTCATCTCTAGCTAGATTAAAAGAAAACCGATTTAAAGAGGAAGTTCAAAAAATAAAAGGACCCGAACATAATTTTCTATTCGGCTTTTATTATAGACATGTTGGCAGAGATGCAGATGCTATAAATAGTTTGCAAAAAGCTTTGGCTGAAAGGCCTAAATTTGGTAGGGCGAAAAGGGAATTAGTTTTAGTTTATAATAATAATGAAGAGTATGATAAGGCATTGAATTTAGCCAAGGAAAATTACGAATCTAACAGAAATAATGAGTATCATATACAAGCATACTTCCAATGTCTTTCTTATGGAAAAAGCGAAACTCTTAGTTTTGAGGATAGAAAAGAAAAAGCAAGGTTATTACTTGAGGACATAAAACAAATAGATTCTGATAAGGCCAAAAGTATGTCCTTAGTTATGAATATTCAATTTAATTTATATTTTAATGAGAATTTTAAAGAGGTCCAACGTTTAATAGCAGAAGAAGCATATAAATATCCGAATGATATCTTTGTTCTTTTAGCATGTTTTGATGTGTTTGAAAAATTAAGTAAAAAAGAAGAATTAAAAAGTACATTAGAGGCAATAAGAAATTTACATGAGAATCCTAGAAGTAAGTATCATAGAGACTATCTAAAATGTTTAGCGATTTATAAGGCAATTGAGGGTGATATAACTAAAGCGCGACAGATTACTAAAGGTCTAAATATTTCGGAGATTGCTAAGCGTTCATTAAATAACAAGATAGAGAAATATGAATTTGCATTGAAATAGAATGTTTTAGTTAATCTTTTTTCATAATGATCATCACAAGCAAGCCCAGTGAACTAACCTTCACTGGGCTTTTTTATATCTTATAGATCAATCGATCGATAAAAATAAAATCTGTTTGAACGAATTCCCTCTTCATGTCGTCAAAAGAAGTGATACCAAAACAAATTGGCGTTTGAAAAGGGAGTGGCGTGATGGACATGAAGATGATTTTACCTCTAATTTTACTGCAAGCGATTTTAATGGTGATTGGTTTGTTTGATTTGCTGAAAAGAGATCCATCGAGGATCAGAGGAGAGGTGAAGTGGGTTTGGGCTTTGGTGATTGTGTTTGTGGCGAGTGCCGGTCCTATTGCGTATTTCATTTTTGGTCGTAAACAATCTTAGTAGGGGGGATTCTCTTGAATATGTTGGAGTGTCACGGGCTGACGAAATCGTATGGACGGCATGAAGTGTTAAAAGAGGTTTCTTTTTCTGTTGGGGAGGTTGGATGTGTTGGTTTTTTAGGAGCCAATGGAGCGGGGAAGACAACGACGATCCGGATTTTGACGGGGCTTGCTCGTCCTACTTCTGGGGTCGTGAAGGTGGCTGGTTTGGATGTCGCAAAGGAGTTGGACCAAATCAGTCATGTGATTGGGTATTGTCCGCAGCATCCTGCATTTTATCAGGATATGACGGGGCAGGAGTGGATGCATTGGGTTGGCGGGTTATTTCACTTAGAGAAAAAAATCATTCGTTCCAAAACAGAGGAGCTGTTGAAGCTTTGCCGGGTGTATGAGGCGAAGGATCGTGCCATTGGCAGCTATAGCGGAGGCATGAAGCAGAGGCTTGCCATTGCGCAGGCGCTTATCAACAGCCCGAAGGTTCTCATCTTGGATGAACCTGTGTCTGCACTTGATCCCATGGGGAGAAAAGACGTACTGACATTAATTGAGCATCTGAAACAAGAGATGTTGATCTTTATGTCGACCCATATTTTAGATGACATTGAACGTGTGGCAGATCATATTATTATGATCAACAGTGGCAAAATTGAGATGTCTTCTTCCATGAAACAGATCAAAGAAGACTATATCCAGCCAGTGATTGAATTTCAATTAGAACAACAGGATACGAAATTATTGGCTTTGTTAAAAGAGAGGGATTGGGTGGAGGAATGCTTTGAGACAGGAGATGCTTATCAGGTGCGAGTGAACGATCAACAAATAGCATTGAAGGAGCTGCCTCGTCTTATCACTGAATCTGGCGGTGTTCTCCTCCATTATCGACTATCTAAGCTGACGCTTGAAGATATTTTCATGAAGGTTGTGAATGCATGATGATGTTGAAAAAGGAATTTAGGGAGTTATTCACTAGTTATAAAATGTTGTTTGTGCCAATCATTTTTACGATTTTAATGATTACGCAGCCTATTACGCTCAAAATGCTGCCGGATCTTCTATCGCAATCAGCTAATTTACCTGAAGGATCTACATTTTATATACCAGAGCCTAGTGCAGGAGAGGCTTTGGCGAGTGCATTGAGTAAATTTGATTCGCTAGGTGTGTTTATCCTGATTATGATCGTGATGGGGACGATCGCTGGAGAGCGTGCCTCTGGAGTGACCGCGATGATTATGGTGAAACCGATCAGTCGAACGAGTTACTATGTCTCGAAAATATGCGCCTATGCCTGTTTGACTTTGTTTAGTTTGGTGGTGGCGGTGCTTGCCTCTGTTTATTATGTGGACATTCAATTTGGTCATGTGGATTGGGTCAATGTGTTAAAAGGAACACTCCTTTATTATCCAAATTTATTGCTGATTGTGGTATCGACCATTTGTGCTTCGGCGTTCTTTCAACGTTCTGTCACAGCTGGCGGTGTGTCGCTTTTGATCAACCTTATTCTGTTTACCGTCCCTTCATTTTATGAAGAGACATTAGGGAAGTTTGCGCCTAAAGGCGTGACAAGTGCAGCCGAAGAGATGATTCATAAGGGGACTTATTCGGATCAGGCACTTACAAGTTTTTTAGGTGTATCGGTATTGATTGTTTTCTTTTTTCTCATCGGATGGTTTCTTTTTAGAAAACAAGAATTATAGCAGGCTGTTGCGATTGCTTCTTCAGGTTTACTATGAGCATAAAAATCTGAATAAGGTAGAAAGTTTGATATGATGATAAAAATTGACTGTATTTTCAGAAAAGGGGTTTTTATTCATGAGAATATCACGTAATCCTGAGACCATTCACCCGCCAGTTGCACCATATACCCATCAAATAGAGACAACAGGGCCACAGCGGTGGTTAACCTTATCAGGTCAGGTGGGAATGGAGGCGGATGGGAAAATCCCCGAAAGTCCGTTGGACCAGCTAGAGCTAGCGTTAGAGAATGTGAAACGAAATGTAGAAGCGGCAGATATGGCCGTGGAAGATATAACGAAACTAGTATTTTATCTTGTTGGAGAGTTCGATGCTGAGAGCAGGAAACGAATTATGGGTCAGTTTTTAGGCGATCATCTGCCTTGTATGACAATGATTTATGTGGTGGCATTGGCTTCTCCTGCTTTAAAGGTAGAGGTGGATGCTTCGGCGTGTCAGGAAATGGTGTAAGGTGATCGATCAGTTTGAATGTAGCTTGTAGATTGTATGGATTAGTTCAAAAATCACTATAAATAGAAAATGCAAAAAAAGATTGGATGATCAAGTCCAATCTTTTTTTAATGATCCAGCTATCTTTTATACTTTAAATTCCTTTTAAGTATATTTTTAGAATATTTTACACATTTCCCCTTACTTCGACATTTTCCATATGGTAATATCAGGGTGCATGGTAGATGGGTCTATTGACACTGTGCAAAATTTAAAAGGAGGTTTTACTTATGACACGAAACCAAAAAGAATGGGAATCTGTGAGTAAAAAAAGCCTTAAGCGTCCAGGGGGTACTTCGATTGTAAAGGCTGCTGGATGTATGGGTTGTTGGGCCTCAAAAAGTATTGCAATGACACGTGTATGTGCACTACCGCATCCTGCAATGCGGGCTATTTAAGGGAAAACATAGGGAGTTAAGCATCTATTGCTAACTCCTTATTCTACAAAAGGGGTGTCTATTGATGTCAAATAATCAACTAGTAGAGTATGATTTACCTGAATTAGCGATCCATTTACAGCCTCATGGTGCTGTCATGATAGATAGAAAATCAATGTATTATTTTAGATTGAGTGGAAGAGGGGCACAGCTCGCTTTTTTATTATCTAAGAATAAAGACTTAAGTAAAACAGCTCGTATCTGGGAAATCGTTAAAAAAGAAGAGCTAACAGCTGATCAACTTCGAGAAGAATTGAGTGCTCATCCTTTTACTGAAGCTTGGATGCAAGGATTACTGGATCAACCTATTCAATTCTCTGGATCTTTACATTCCTATTTACCTATTAGTTGTACTCTCCAATTAACAAATGCTTGTAACTTGGGATGTTCCTTTTGTTATGCCAGTTCCGGTAAGCCTTACCCTGAAGAGTTAACATGTTCACAGTGGATTAATGTAATGCAGAAGTTAGCAGCACAAGGCGTCGCTGATGTCACTTTAACTGGAGGTGAAGCCAAGCTGATTAAAGGTTTTAAAGAAATTGTAATGGCTGCCAGTTCATTATTCACTAACGTAAATGTGTTTAGCAATGGTTTAAACTGGAGGCAAGAAGAAGTAGAATTGCTTAGTCATTTAGGAAATGTATCTGTACAAATTAGCATTGATGGAACGAGTGATACTCACGATGCATTAAGAGGAAGGAAAGGTGCTTTTCAAGAGAGCATGGAAACGATCCAACGGTTATCAGGAGCAAGCGTTCCTGTGATTGTTGCAATGACGATCAATGAAAGGAACGCTGATCAAGTAGCAGAGGTAGTAGATCATTGTGCAAAAGCAAATGCATCCATTTTCCGTGCTGGTAAAACTTTATCCGTAGGACGTGCTACTAGGAATTTTAAAGCGTTAGAAACGTCGTTTGAAAAGCTTGTTCAAAGCCAGTTGCAACAGGCATGTCATAAGTGGGGACACCATTTGAATATAATTGATTGGGAAAATGAAGAAAATTCTTTTACAACTGATTTCTGTACACCTGGTTATTTGGCTTGGTATATAAGGGCGGATGGTTATGTCACACCTTGTCAATTAGAGGATATCTCTTTAGGTCATATCCTAACTGACTCTTTTTCTGAAATTGGATCACCAGCAAGGCTGTTAAAATTGAAATGTGAGGCGAAAAATTGTAAATGTATAGGGAAAGTTGAACTCTCCGAGCCAGACCTTCCTTTTGAAAATGATATGAGAGCAGGAACAACTGATGGATAGTATAACTTTTATTTTCTGGGCATGTCTTGGATTAATAGGGCTTTTTCTGTTTACGAAGTATAGGGTATCAACCATAGAATCAAATCTTTTAGATAAAAGTGAGGCAAGAAAAGTCAGTATCGACTTTATTAGAGAATTCGTGGGTATAGATGTAGAGGAATGGGATGTCTATTCAGTCTATTGGTATGATCATGAAACAGTGAATAAGCTACATCATTTAGGCTTGTTGAAGAAAAATAGATATATTCTCCACGAAATGGGATTGGTTGAGTCATGGCGTGTTCGATTTGTTCATCAAAATCAATCATTCGTCATAGGAGTAAACGCAAAACGCGAAGTTACTTTTTTTTACGCTGATGTAAGGCAAACTTCATTGCCTAATAAAGGTGGTCAAATATCATTAGAAGGGTTAAAAGAACAATTAACTTATTCTTCAAAGGGATTATGGGCTAAGACCAAACCAACTGGTTCAGGTTCAAAAGAAGAGGATTTTCGTGAAATCAAAACGTATTGGTATCTTGCTGAAAAGGAAGATATTCGACTTAAGGTAACAGTTGAAATGCAATCGGGTGTGATCACTTATATCGGTACAGATACAGAGATTCTCACAGATCAAATGAACAAAGTAATCAGAGATGAACAAGTTGAGTCTACTTTTGGCATCTCAGGTATGTTAGGGTCAGCCGCTGCGATGATCATGGCTATATTAGTCTTAGTCTTAATGAATGTCCAAGTTCAAATTACATTAAGTCTTATACTGGGTTTCATTATTGTAATAGTGCAATCTCTCACAATAAAGGAAGATATACAACTAACGATAGTAAATGCTTATGATGCTAGGATGAGTGTTCATACTGTTCAATTACTTGGCATTCTATCTACTTTGTTTGCAGGATTATTGACAGGATTTATAGTATTTGTATGTTCATTGGCAGGAGGTGCTCTTGTGAATGAATTAGGACTAAAATTTCTAGATCAAAGCATTGTCCAGATATATATCGGTCTTAGCGCAGGAATAATTAGTTTAGGTATCACATCACTTGTTTTTTATTTGTTAGAGAGAATGAATCGATTACGTATATCACCAGAATTATCAAATAGGAGTATGTTCTTATCCGGCTTTACCTTAAGACAAGGGCTTAATATGAGCCTGCAAAGTTCTATTGGGGAAGAAGTCATTTACCGACTCTTAATGATTTCTTTAATATTTTGGTTAAGTGGGAGTATGATATTGTCCATTTTAATATCATCTTTACTGTGGGCAATTATGCATCAGGTGACAGGATATGATCCAAGGTGGATTCGCTGGGCGCATCTTTTTGTTTTTGGGTGCTTCCTTGGTTTTCTTTTTGTGAATTATGGCTTTATTTGTGTACTGGTGGCACATTTTATTCACAATTTAGTGCTCGTTTGTATGCCCTTATGGCAATTTAAACTTCAAAGATATCTACATACCAAGAAGCCTCAGCATACATCACTCTAATCAAAAGGAGAGATTTGATGTCATTCATGGAGGTTCAGAATGTAAGCAAACGATATAGCAATGGTGATGGGATAGAAGGTCTGTCATTTTCCATCGAAGCAGGAGAGGTTGTGGCGCTGCTTGGTCCTAATGGTGCCGGGAAGACGACGACGATTCGGTGTGTAACAGGTCTATATAAACCAGATGGAGGGGAAATTCTTATAGAGGGTTTCCCGCCTGGTCATGCCCATGTCCAAAAACAAGTAGCTCTTATTCCTGATCAGCCGTATTTGTATCCAGACTTAACGGCTGCTGAACATGTTCAATTCCGTGCTCGTGGATATCATAAAGGCTTAAAACAGATCAAGGAAAAGGTATATGAAGCGTTGAAAGAAGTACATATGGAAAAGAAGATGAACGAACTGTGCGGAAGGCTTTCAAGAGGCCAAAAGCAGCGTGTCGTCTTAGCAGGGGCGATTGTTCAGGATGCCTCCTTTTTTATATTAGATGAACCCACAGTCGGATTAGATATTCCGTCAAAACAATGGCTGTCGGATTGGCTGAGACAAAAAAGCAGTCAAGGTGGGTCGGTCTTTGTGTCGACTCATAGTCTGGAGTTTGTCCTTGATACGGCCAGCAGGGTTGTATTGATTCGAGACGGTGTCATCATGAAGAGTATGGATGTTCCTCAATTAAAGGAAGAACAGGTTGAGTGGAGGGCAGAAGTTATTCAACTTTTGGGGGAGTGGTCAAGTGAATAACACACTCTCCCTTTTATGGATGAAATCTCAAAGGCGCTTGATCAGTAAAAATCAAGAAAAGAAAATGCCTTTTCTGATTTTACTTCTCTTTATTGCGGCAATTGGTTTTCAGCTTAGCACGGTTTCAAGTATGGGTGATTGGGATACGAATGCAGCAGGATGGATCATTGTCTGTTTGTTTGTACTTTATACGGGGGTTGGTTTGTTTACGAATCGGCTGCCTAGTCAGATGAACGATATCATCTGGTTATATGGAAATGGTGCTTCTTTATGGACGGTTGTTATCAGTGTGTGGATGTATCACATTCTCTGGCGGGGGGCTCTTCTCATTATCTCTGCTTTGGCTGCGGATCTTCTTCTGTTTTTTATGACGCAGCAGTACCCGTTTCTGCTTGGCAAATCACTCATCCTGACAGGGCTGTTATGTATGGTCGAAACTTGGATGATTGCGGTGTCTTGTGCTAGAACCATTAGAGTATACAAGCGACTGCTCTTACTCGGCTTTGTATTGATGTTTTTCAGCTTTGCACTGCTTGTTTTGAATCAATTGGTGATGAAACAGCCCTCATTGATGAACTTTGCTGATTCTTTGATGTTTCAAGCTGGACGTATGATCGAACAGTTCTCCATTCTTTCTTTCTTCATTTTTGCGGGAGTGATGTTCCTATCTTTCATGATGATGTACAGGGCTAGTCATCGTTTAGAGATGAAGGAGTCTTTAGTCAAGGAGGCAGTATTTTGGGAGGAATTTGAGGGGAAACATATTCAATCAAGTCCAATCGTTCAAAAAAAGGGCAAGACATGGTGGGGACTTCCGGCATTAACGGGCATCTGGGCTTTTCTTTGGATTGAATTATTGCTGATCAAAAAGTATAGGACCTTCCATTTGTTATCTACCATGCTGTTAATTGGTACTTACTATGTCGTCTTTACTTATTTTTCAGATTGGCTGAATCTATTCTTGATCGTCATCGCGGCATCCGTTCTTTTTAGTTCATATTATGCGGGGATTGTAAGACACGCACAAACAGGAGTGCTCTACCTTTTTCCAGGTGCTTTATATCAAAAAATCATTCTGTTAGAAGTGTTTCAAACCTTTTGGCTGTATGCGTTCTACTTGATTTCTCTTTTATTGGCTGGTATTCAGGATGTATTGTATTGGACCTTATTTGGTGGAGGAGTTTATATATGGTTTTTGGCCATACGGCTCTTTGCCTTTATGCAGCCTCTGAGACGAGAAAGGAGTTTTGCTTTGGCCGCCTATTATCGATCATTGCTATTTGCGTCTGTGATCAGTGCTATGGTCATGATTAGTATTCATCTCATCACTGATGGCTTGTTGACTACAATTGTATCCCTAGCGGCTGGGGCTGGATTTTATGTGCTTTGTTATCGACACCGTGCGGTTCATTAAAAAGAGGAGTTGATTGTCAATGAAACCAGAAAATAAGTTGTCTCAATCCGTTCAACAATTGGCCAATACAAATGAAGTAACGATCGTTCAAGCAATGGGGGAATTGAGAAAATCAGGAAAAGAAGCAGTGCCCGTGCTTGTCGAAGCTTTAAAAGAAAAGGGGTCTCTGCGAAATATTGCAGCAGCTGTACTGGGTGAATTTGGAGCGGATGCAGAGGATGCAGCTGAGTCCTTAGCCCACCTCTTAGAGAGTGACGAAGAGGAGACAAGAATGGCTGCTGCCATCTCACTCATGAGGATTGGTCAGCCCAGCTTGCCATTCCTTCTGCCATTAGCGAAACGTTATGAGGGACCTACTTGTTTTTGGGCATCATGGTGTATTTCGTGGATTGATCCATCAAAAATAGAAAAAAACATGTACGAGTGCTTAAAACAAGAACAAGAAAATCCATCAGGCAACGTCGCGCCTTTTGCTGCAGAGGAAGCATTAGGAAAAATCATCGCCTTTCAGTTAAAAGATAAGGGGGATGAATAGTGGAAACGCAGAAACTCAACTGGCCTGAGAATCTACCTTGGATTTACCCTTCAGATCAAAGGAGTGTACCTAAGGGACAGCATCAGCTTCTTTATTTTTGGTCCGTCAACTGTCCTCATTGTGAAGAATTAACCAATCATATCTTACAACGTGTGAATGAGCTAGGTATTCATTTAACCTGTGTCCATGTTCCATATATAGAAGAGGAAAAATCGGTAGATGTTGTTTCAGAGTATGCAGAGGAGAAGAATATGACCGATCCCATTGTTTTGGATCAGGATTATGAGATTGTTGCAAAGTATAAGATTCAAGGATTACCTAGCTTTTGCCTCATAGATCAAGAGGGGCAGTTAATAGATCGGAAAATGGGAGATACCGGCTGGGAAAGAATATTGAAAAAGTTAGAAAAACATTCAATTGGATAAATAGTGGAGGAGAGTGTTGTTTCAATCAAACAAAGAATTAAAAAGAAACATCATTTTTTTCGCAGGTGTTGGAGCGATTTTGCTGATTTTAATGATGCTGAAATGGCTGCCGATTTCAGCAGACTGGGAAATGCGTTGATTTTGTTCGGATTGGGGATTTTGTTTTATGTGAGGCGTGTGCTTTGGAAAGAGGAAAAAGATCATAAGCCATGAGTTTAAGTGGAATGAATAAAAGATTGGATTCAACATCCAATCTTTTATCTTAAACACAAGGTTATACGGGAATGCTTTTACTGCCTCAGAGCAGCGTTGGAATCTATTTTCTCTAAAAATCCAATGTCCTCCATATACTTGAAATAGCGTTTGATTAATTGATCATCCATCTGGGGATAGATGATTCCATGTGCTTGGAGAACTGTTTGAGTATTGGTTGAGTCAAAATGCGCCATGTTTTCGTAAAGTTCCCAGATTGTTTTGTTTCGTTCTACCTTTTCAGTGAGCATTGGTAGAAATGGCGTAAGGGCGTTTCTAGCGTGTTGGCTGCTTACCTTAATGAGTCCTTCTACCCAATCGTCATAGGCTTTCTTTTCTAATGGATAGCCTATTTTGTCAGTGATTTTTTGGAAAAATTCACCTAATTCCATGCTTTCTTTTTGAGGTGGGACGAGGTGATAGGCTTTGCCGAAGTTGGCTGGATCTTTGCATATGGTTGTAATGGCTTTTGAGACAAAGTCGACGGGTACGAATTCTTTTCGTTGATTCGGCAGCTCACCGTACGCCTTTAGCTGTATGCATCCTTTGATCAGTCTAGCCATGTAATCCTCTGTATTATGAACGCCTGTTTGGCTGTCGCCCATGATGAAGCCTGGGCGAAGGACTGTGATAGGCACGCCGCGCTTTTTTGCTTCCCATATGATTTTTTCTGCAGCCCATTTGCTTTGAGAGTACCCAATATCCTTTTCCACAATAGGAAGATAAGCATCGATGGGTGTATCTTCAAACAGAACGTTTGTGCCATCTAGATACCCGGCAGGCCCAAATATGGCAATGGTCGATAGGAAATGAACAGGCTTTACCTGTTCTGTGCAGGCGAGTTTGATGATATTTTCTGTGCCGGTGACATTTGTATCCTTGTGCATGTGATAGGGCTGAACATAATTGACTTTTGCTCCATTGTGATAGATGGCATCAATGGTTTGGGCGAGCTGTTGAAATTCATCTGCTGATAGCCCTAGTTTAGCCTTGTCCAAGTAACCTACAATCGGCTTTAGTTGTTTCATATAATGTTCATTCCATAGATGATATTTCTCCATATTGACTTGTATTCTCTGAAGCGCGTGCTGCTTGTCTCTTGCTCTGACGACACAATAGATTTGAATGGAGGGATTCATCTGAACAAGCTCTTTAATGAGATAAGCACCTAGAAAGCCGGTTGCTCCTGTTAATAAGACGGCATTCTGTTGAAATGAACTAGATTGGAATGGTTGTTTCGGTTGAATTTTTTCATTTAAAAAGCCTTCTGATTTGAGCTGTTGTTTCGTCTTAGGTGTTTGCTCTTGTAGCATACAATTCATTTGCTTGATGGTGGGATATTCATAAAGGGTGCTGGCCGGTAGTTCAACGTGTAATGTTTCCCGCATACGCATTAAGGTTTTTGCTGCAAGGATGGAGTTTCCTCCTAAGTCGAAGAAGTGATCATTTGTGCCAATTGGCTCTACCTTTAATAGATCTGTCCATATTTCACAGAGTGATTCTTCGATTCGATTGGTTGGTGCGACATATTCAGTTTGCAGGTTTGGCCGGTCGAAATGCTGTTTTGGTAGTGCCGTTCGATCTATTTTCCCATTTGTGGTCATAGGGAAATCTGTCAAAAGAACATAATGGGCAGGACGCATGAAATCAGGGAATGTTTGCTTTGCATAAGATTGAATGGTAGTTAGATCCCATGTTTTTTTATTGGACGGAATGATATATGCAATTAAGCGTTTATCCCCAGGTGTCACCTCTGAGGCTGTTACCAAACAGGATTTGACAATTGGGTGCTGGATCAGCACATGTTCAATCTCGCTAAGCTCAATACGGAAGCCTCTAATTTTGACTTGGTCATCCATTCTGCCAATATATTCAATGAGACCATCTGGTCGTTCTCGAACAAGATCTCCTGTTTTGTAGTAGGTTCTTCCATCCCGTTCGATGAAACGTTCTTTTGTCAGGTTTTCTCTCCGCCAGTACCCTAGTGCTAACCCATTTCCTGAAGTGATAAGTTCCCCTATTTGTCCTTGTGGGACAGATTCACCTTGTTCATTTGTGATGTCTATGATGGTTCCTGCTACAGGCCTGCCAATCGGTATACTGACTTGGTCATCCCATGTGTTGGGCAGTTGAAAGGTTGTTGTGATTATGGTGTTTTCTGTCGGTCCATAGCCATTAATAATGGTTGTATTTGGGATGTTTTTTAATGCTTGTGAAACGACATGAGAAGACATGACATCTCCACCAGATACGATGTATTTCACTGATTTGAGCTCGTTCAGGTGTGACTCCATCATCAAGTTGAACAATCCAGTTGTTAAAAAAAGAATCGATACATCAAAGTATTTAATGGTTTGACTGACGAGTTCAGGAGTCAGCTTTCCAGAATGAGGAATAGCTAGTGTTGCTCCATTTAATAAAGCGCACCATATTTCAAATGTAGAGGAATCAAAAGAGATGGTAGACAGTAATGCCAACGTATCAGAAGAATCAACGGGTAGAAATGATGGCTGATGTGTTAGGTGCATAATACATCTATGTGTAATGACTACACCTTTTGGTTTGCCTGTTGTGCCAGAGGTATACATGATGTATGCGGGATCAGAAGGTTTGATATCAATGACCGGATTGGACGATGATTGCCTAAGAATGTGACGTTTTTCTTTATCTAAGTAGATCGTAGGAATATGCAAGGAAGCCAGGCTTGGAGTGTCATGTGATGTTGTGAGTAAAAAGGATAGTTCGGCATCTTCCATCATAAATTGAATACGCTCACTAGGGTATTGCATGTCTATAGGCACATAAACAGCTCCTATTTTGGTGATAGCCAGAATAGAGACAATCAATTGCGGTGATCTTTCTAAGGCTAGGCCGATATGAGAAGCTTTCGTTACACCCATGCTGATCAGATAATGAGCAAACTGGTTACTTTGTTCTTCAAGTTCAGCATATGTCATGTTCTGATGGAAGCACGTTAAAGCTGTATGGTGTGGTGTGTGAGTGGCGTGGTGTCTGACGATATCACATAAATGTCGAGTGTTCATCATGATATTCCTCCTCTAGAATTTGATAGATTAGGAAAGCGATTCTTAAATCCGCCCCAAGTGTATATGATGAAATATTTGATGTCAATGAGGAGAATATTCATAATAAAATGTAAAATATATATAATAATTGAAAAAATAAACATATATATTGTTCTATATATAGATAAAATAGGCGGAAATTGAACCTTAAGATAGGGTGGATTCACTGATGGGATGAGCGATTACTTTTTTATTAGAAATATATATACGTATTTCGAAAAAATTGGTAAAATATATAGGTGTGTCTCAAATTTGTTAAATTTTTAAGGAGCTGTCGTGTTGAAGGGATCTAGGGTTGAGTTGATTGATAGTTTACGTGGTTTTAGTTTATTAGGTATTTTGATCGTGAATATGCTTAATTTCCAATATGATTATGATTTTGAGAAAATGTTTGATTCGAGTTTTTGGGGACAGGAATTCGGTGTATATCTAACGGAAATTTTGTTCCAAGGGTCTTTTTATCCGATTTTCTCCTTTTTATTTGGGTATTCTTTTATCAAGCTGATTGAATCGACGAAGGCTAAGGGACTAAATACGAATGCCATTGTCGTTCGCCGTGGTCTTGGTCTGATTGTGCTTGGGATGCTGCATTACATCTTTATTTGGAATGGTGACATTCTTCTTTATTATGGAGCTTGTACGTTTTTCTTGATGATGTTTTTGAACAGCCGGATCAAAACAATGCTTATTTGGTCGGGTGTGTTAGGTGCGTTGTCATTAGTCGTTTTGCCATACATGATGAAATTTGTTTATGGAACTGATGATTTATTAACCGATGTGTATGCGAAAGGTGATTATGGAGATATTTTACTCAGCCGGATTACGGTTGAAGACGATATGATGATTGTGACCATGATTCTGGCGATTGTGACCATTACGCTTATGCCGATATTAGGTTTTCTTTTTGGTACGATCATGGTTGGCCCGTTTGCACTGCTTGGTATGGCCATTGGGAAAAAAGGTCATCTGACAGAAGAAGATCGAGGAATGGCTTATCGTAAAGGCTGGGTCTGGATGATTCTGATCGGGCTTGCTCTAAAATGTGCGACGTTCATTGATGCTCCTTGGGGTGAATTGGTGATTACGCTGGGTGCCTATGTGCTGACGATTGGGTATATTCAAGCTTTTATTGTTTTCTACTATTCGAAGGCAGCCCAAGGTTTCAAACGCCTGCTTGCAGGGCTTGGCCGTTTGTCTCTATCAAACTATTTGGCGCAGTCGATTATTTGTACAACGATTTTCTATTCTTATGGACTTGGTCTATTTGGACAATTGGGGTCAATGGTTGGGCTGCTGCTTGCTGTCGGACTGTACACAGTACAGCTGTTCATCAGCTACCTCTATTTGAAAAAATGGAGAAGAGGTCCTGTAGAGTGGTTAATGGGAAAATGGGTATATTGGAAATAAAGCATTTTGTTAAAGAACTGCATGGCTTAAGGGCTGTGCGGTTTTTTAATTGCATTTTATTTTAAAAAATGCGGAGAACGTTTTTAAAATAGTTGAATATTCTTTTAGTGTATATATAGTATATATACAATATTTCGTTTTAACTATCTGAAAAAAGAGGTTTTTATATGCAAATTACGATTTCAAACCATTCTAAGGAGCCCATCTATGAGCAAATTACGAATCAAATCAAATCGATGATTTTTACGGGTGAGCTTGCAGAAGGTGCAGCACTGCCATCTATTCGAAAGCTGGCGAAGGATTTATTGCATCCCGTTATCTTGGTGCCGTTTTTTATATGGTCATTGCGATCGGGCTGACAAGTGCTGCATTATTTGTTTTTGGAAAGCTGTTTTCGCTGACGGATATTGCGGATTGGCAGCGGGCTGTTTCTATTGTTTGCTGCGTGTACGTTTCCATTGTTTATATCCTAAAACCTGGATATATCACAACGGCAGTGATCATTGGCTTTATTCTTTTATCCGCAATGGGACCGCCTGTTGTTCTCTATTTAGCAGAGCAATTTAGTGGGATCACTGATTTTATTATGAATTTATCGATCTCTGTTTTATATACGGGGTCAGCTGTGCTGATTATGCTCTTCTACTTGCTGTCTTGGGGGCTTTCTACTGCGATTTACCAGAGGAAAGTTTTTTAGGAAATATAGCAGAAGCTGCTTTATGTTGATCATGATCGTAATGGTTTGTATTTCTACAAATTACTATTTTGTGCTTAAAGACCGTGTGAGCGGTCTTTTTTTGAAGATTTTTCTGTTATTGATTATATCAATATAAAACAATTTGAATCTCTTTTTATATCAGAATATTTTGTTAATAGTGTTTTCCTCAAAAAAACAATTGTTTTTTAAGGGTAGATTTATTATGATAATATACATCGAAAGATTGATGTTTATCAATCAGAATGAAAATTCTGATTTTTATTTTTTATGTTGTTTGTTGATGAGGGGGAAGAAAAGTGGCTCAAAAGGAATTAAAGAGAGGGTTAAGTGCCCGCCATATTCAAATGATCGCTCTTGGCGGCACAATCGGTGTTGGCTTATTTATGGGGTCAGCGAAAGCCATTCAATGGACAGGTCCATCGGTTCTTCTAGCTTACGCAGTGTGTGGTATTTTTATCTTTTTTATTATGCGTGCGATGGGAGAAATGTTATATCTTGAGCCGAGTACAGGGTCATTTGCTACATTCGGGCATCAATATATTCATCCGCTTGCAGGGTATATGACGGCTTGGAGTAACTGGTTCCAGTGGGTCATTGTCGGAATGTCTGAAATTATTGCTGTTGGGGCTTATATGAAATATTGGTTCCCAGAGCTGCCTGCTTGGATTCCAGGGTTAATTGCGATGATCATTTTAGGAGCGGCCAACTTGATTTCGGTTAAGTCGTTCGGTGAATTTGAATTTTGGTTTGCGATGATCAAAATTGTGACGATTATCTTAATGATTGTTGCAGGTCTAGGCATTATTTTCTTCGGTTTTGGAAATGGCGGAACTCCTATTGGACTGTCTAACCTTTGGGCTCATGGCGGATTCTTTACAGGTGGGTTTAGCGGATTCCTGTTTGCGTTGTCTCTAGTCATTGCTGCTTATCAAGGTGTCGAACTGATTGGGATTACAGCGGGTGAGGCACAAAATCCGCAAAAGACGCTGACAAATGCCATCAAAAGTATCATCTGGCGTATTTTGATTTTCTATATTGGTGCGATTTTTGTCATTGTGACTGTGTATCCTTGGGATCAGTTGAATACCCTTGGCAGTCCATTTGTGGCGACGTTTGCGAAGATCGGGATTACAGCAGCAGCTGGTATTATTAACTTTGTTGTGATTACAGCAGCGATGTCCGGCTGTAATAGTGGTATTTTCAGTGCGAGCCGTATGCTTTATACATTAGGTGTAAATGGTCAGGCGCCTGCTTTCTTTACAAAAATTTCGAAGAACGGTGTACCGTATTTTGGGACATTCGCTGTGCTGATTGGTTTAGCGATAGGAGTGGTCCTGAATTATGTTTCTCCGCCAAACATTTTCGTCTATGTGTATAGTGCGAGTGTACTTCCTGGGATGGTGCCTTGGTTTGTCATTTTGATTAGTCATATTGGCTTCAGAAAGGCAAAGGGGGCAGCACTTGTTCAGCACCCGTTCAAGATGCCGCTAGCACCGTTTTCTAACTATCTTACAATCGGATTTTTATTGATGGTTCTTGTGTTTATGCTCATTAATCAGGATACGCGTATTTCTCTTATTGTAGCAATTGGGTTCTTGATTTTAGTGGCACTTAGCTTTTTTGTATTTGGAATTGGAAAACGAAAGCCGATTGAAACAGCTTCATCTAATCAAACGGTGAAATAATCAAAGGCCTTGCGGGATGGACCGCAAGGCCTTTTTTATTTAGAGTGAAGCTTTGACACGCTGAAAGACATCTGGATAGTTGGTGAAAAGACCGGTGGCGCCGTATTGCAGAAGACGTGTCATGTCTGTTTCGTTGTTGACCGTATATGGATGAAGGAGGAGTCCGTGGCTTCTAACCTGCTGGACGTTTTCAGGTGTTAATGCTCTGAAATTCGGCCCAACACCCACGGCGTACGTTTTGATAAAGTCGAGCTGATCGTCTGTGATGGATGTCATTTGGGTTCTGTCTAATAGCTGTACTTTTGGCAGGCGTGGAGCTAATTTCTGCAGCTTTAGCAGGCTGTCTTGACTAAAGGATTGTATGATAACCTGCCCTTTTCTTGTGTGTTTACCAAGAAGATGATGTTTCTTTAAGGCGGCCAATAGTTTTTCTTCCATTTGCGGATAAAGGTCTGGTTTTTTTGTTTCAATATAATAATTCTCTCGCTTTCCGAAATAGCGCAGCACCTCATCTAATGTAAGTACTCTCTGTCCGATATAGTTGGCATTTTGTCTGTCGGGATTGGCTTCGTTAAACCATGTGCCCGCATCAAGCTGTTTGATTTCGGCAAGTGTGAGGTCTTTGACCCAGCCTGTTCCGTTTGTGGTTCGGTCAACGGTTTCATCATGCATCACGATGAGATGGCCATCCTTTGTCATTTGAAGGTCGAGTTCGAGGTAATCTGCATTCATCTTTGTGGCGAGCTTATAGGAAGCCAGGGTATGCTCTGGTGCATACCCTGATGCTCCGCGGTGTGCAACGGTTAAGATGCGATCTGGAGATAAAAGATGTTCATGTGCCGATATGGTGGCCGGCACCCACGCAAAAGACAGTAAAGCAAAAGAGAGTAACACGAAAGCAAGTAATCTACTTTTCTTCATATTTTAACCTCCTTTTACGGTAACTGCCTTCATCATAAGAAATAGATGTAAAGAGCATGTTGGACGGATATGAATCTTTTATGTGATTTTCATTAAGCTTGCTCTACGCGCTTTCCTGTATTCCATGTCATGGCGAGGAAAACAATCGCAAACACACAAGAACCAACCAGTAAAATGAAGCCTCCTGTCCAGTCATAGTAATCGACGACGACACCCATCATGGCATTGGCAAAGGCAGAGCCGCCAATGTAGCCGAAGAAGCCTGTCAGTCCGGCAGCAGTGCCAGCCGCTTTTTTCGGAGCGAGGTCAATGGCTTGAAGTCCAATGAGCATGACAGGTCCGTAAATCAAAAAGCCGATGCTGATAAGGGCAATGTTATCGACCATTGGATTGCCAGCAGGGTTTAACCAGTAAACAAGAACGGCAATTAACACTCCAGCCATAAAGAGGACGCCTGCTGGTGCGCGGCGGCTTCTAAAGAAGCGGTCACTGATCCAGCCGCACAATAATGTACCGGGAATACCTGCATATTCATAAAGAAAATAAGACCAGCGTGAATGCTCTGGTGAAAAGCCCTTTGCTTCTGTTAAGTAGGTCGGCGCCCAGTCAACGACACCGTAACGGACGAAGTACACAAACACGTTGGCGATGGCGATATACCATAGGAATTTATTGTTGAGTACATATTTAAATAAAATCTCTTTCACTGTTAATTCTTTTTCTTGATCCTCATATTTTTGTGCCGGATAGTCATTTCGATATTCCTCTATTGGCGGAAGACCAATGGATTGCGGGGTATCCCGGACGAGAAGAATGATCACGAAGGAGACAATAATGGCAATGATGGCAGGGAAGAAAAAAATGCTTTTCCATGTCGCAAACAGTACAATTCCTAATGTGATAAGCGGTGCAAGAATCCCCCCGCCGATATTATGAGCGACGTTCCAAATGGACATTTTCGTACCACGTTCACTAACCGAAAACCAGTGCGCCATCGTACGTCCGCATGGCGGCCACCCCATGCCTTGAAACCAGCCGTTTAAGAACATGAATAAAAACATGATCCATACACTGGATGTGACCCATGGAAATGAGACAAATAGGATATTGATAAGAGCTGATAAAAAGAGTCCAGCGGCTAAAAAGTATCTGGGGTTACAGCGGTCTGAGATCATCCCCATGATGAATTTACTAAAGCCATAAGCAATGGATACGGCTGCGAGTACAAAGCCTAATTCACTTTTCGTAAACCCCTCTTCCTGTAGATATGGAATGGCAAAAGCGAAATTTTTGCGCAGCAAATAGTAGCCCGCATACCCGATAAAGATGCCTAGAAAGACTTGCAGCCGCAGCCGTTTATACGTCTCGTCTGTTTTGGCATCATCAAGCCTGTCGATATGCGGAGCAGGTTTAAACCATTTGAACATAAAGATCCTCCTTTGGTAGATGTCCGATTGACTGAAACAATAGTACGAGATCAGTGCTTCATCTTGTACTTTTTCAGAGACAAATGAATTGTTAGCGCTTTCTTTTATACTCCCATCATATCGGAAGGAGGAGATGTTTATGATGAGTCTTTTGTCATAAAATTGGAAAAATGGTTCATGAAGTGACAAAAAAATCCGCACAATGGCGGATTTTTTCTTAGCGGTTACAGAGACACATTAATTTTCGCGGATTTCTTTAGTTTTTCAATTTCTTTTTGGACTTCTTTTTGCTTTTCTTGAGATTCTAGCTGTTTTTTAATTTGTGATTGAACCTCTTTGTATTCTGGTACTTTTTGCTTTTGTTTTTTCATTTGGTCTGCGTATTGGTCATAGTACGCTTTGACGTCTTTTTCAGAGACGGAGGCTGATTTGATTTCTTTATCGACATATTGGCTGTATTTGATGCTGTCGGCAATGTCACTTTTCAGCTGATCCAATGTGAGTCCGCTCTTTTTAAGAGCTTCTTCGAATTGAGCGTTGTCTTTAAACTGTTTCTTTTCTTCCTTTAGCTGCTTATCTACCTCTTTGTCAGAGGCTTTGAAGCCCTTCTTCTCAGCATCTTGCAGGATGAGCTCTTGGCCTACGAGCGCATCAATGGTTTGTTTCTTGACTGCTTTCTCGCCTTCTTTAGAAGTTGGGTCTTGCCCGGATTGCTGAAGCTGGCCTTGAATGGTAGATAAGGCACTATTGTATTCACTGCCTGTGATTTTGTCTTTGTTGACGGTCGCAACGACCTTTTGATCATCGATTTTTTGTGCGTCTAATTTCTTTTGCATTTCTTCCATTTGCTTTTGTTGCTCTTTTTGATCAGCCTGTGTTGTTTCCTTGTTTTTGGCTGCATCGCTTTGCTTATCCTGTTTTGCATCATTTGACGAGCAGGCTGCAAGTCCAACAGATAACAAACAAGCGATGAGTGTGTATGATACCTTTTTCATCATTTTCTCTCCCTTCGGTATGAGAACGTCTAGTGCGCATTCTAACCGTTTTTTAGGAAAAATAAAACCGTACAGACAATTTGTTAGCGGATTGACATGTTTTTTATCTGTTTGTCCTCATTTTGTCTTCTCATAGTCATCTCATGACAAACTCAATTGTGGAATAATTGTTCCATCGCTTCGTCGATATCGGTGATCGGCTGGCGGCAGCTGTAGTTTTCACAAATATACACGGTGGTGCTGCCGCCGATTGTTTTGTAATCTTTTGCAAATGGTGCGAGCTTTGCTAGGTCATTTCCTGTTTCGGCGGTCAATATGATATCAAATGGCATAAATCGTTTCCGAAGCGCCTGTAAAAGCTGTTCTTTTTGCGGATCTCCGTTTTTCCCAAGAATGATGATTTCCCTTTTCGCCGCATATTGACTTAGCAGCCCTTGCAGAAATGCTGTGTGTCCGCTTGGGTAGGAAGAGACATCAACATAAAAGGTTTTGAACATCTGTTCTAATGTTTTCAGCCAGTCTTGTCGTCCTATCATTCTGCTTAGTTGAAGAAGCTGATGGAGTGCGGTGCTGTTACCAGAGGGCATGGCGCCGTCGTACACTTCTTTTTCTCGAACGAGGAGCGCTTCCGCATCTGATCCCGAGAAGAAAAAGCCCCCTTTTTCCTTGTCCCAAAACAGCTCAAACATGTTATCAGCAATGGCTGTGGCTTTTTCCAGCCAGTCTAATTCGAAGGTCGCTTCGTATAAAGACATATGGGCTTTTAGCATATGCGCATAATCCTCGATAAAGCCGAGATGCTTCACGTCACCGTCTCTGTAGCGGACCATGAGCCGCTCATGTTGAATAAGATGTGTTTCTAGAAAAGACATTGCCTGCTTCGCCATAAGGATCGCTTCCTCTGCATCAAAGACCCTTCCTGCGTGGGCGAGAGTTGCGATCATCAGCGCATTCCAAGATGTGAGCACCTTATCATCGACAAGCGGCGCGGGTCGCTGCTGTCTGACGTATTGTAAAATATGCCGGGCTTCTTGCAGCTTGGATTGAAGGGTTTTATCGTCGATCGAAAAAGAGGCCTTGATGTCCTCAAAAGAGGTGGAAATGGTATGAGGGATGTTCTCCCCTTCAAAGTTCCCCTCTTCTGTGATGTGATAGACTTCGCAAAATAAAGCGCCAAGCTCCTCCCCTAAATGGGTGATGATCTCATCTTTTGACCAGACGTAATATTGCCCTTCTTTCCCTTCGGAATCTGCATCTATCGCTGAATAAAAGGAACCGCCCGGATTCATCATATCTTGTTTGATAAATTGGATCAGGCGTTGGACAAGCTTTTCATACTCAGGTTTTGAGGTGAGCTGATACGCTTCTGTGTAAGCTTCCATCAGCAAGGCATTATCATACAGCATTTTTTCAAAATGCGGCACAAGCCATTTTTCATCCGTCGAATAACGAGAAAAACCGGAACCAATATGGTCATATATACCGCCATTTGCCATCCCATCTAACGTTTTCGTGACTGCATACAGGGCATTCTCCTGCCCTGTCCATTCGTAATAGCGCATCAAAAATGAAAGCATATGAGGTGCAGGGAACTTTGGTGCGGAACCGAATCCGCCATACAGCGTATCAAAGCTGCTCATAAGCTGGTAATAGGCTTTGTGGACCGCCTCTTGAGTGAGCGTATTTTCTGTCTGCCCTGCTGCTTTGATTCGCAGATTATTTGTCGCTTTCTCCGCCAATGATTCAATATGTTCTCGGTCGTTATGGTACGCATCCAGCAATTGTGTGATTGCCTCGATGAAGCCAGGACGCCCGTATGCACTTCTCTTTGGAAAATACGTCCCCGCATAAAAAGGCTTTTGATCCGGCGTGACAAACACGTTCAACGGCCAGCCGCCTTGCCCCGTCATCATCTGACAAACAGACATATACATCGAGTCGATGTCTGGACGCTCCTCACGATCGACTTTGATGGAAATGAAATGCTCGTTTAAGATGTCAGCGACTTGTTGATCTTCAAAGCTTTCGTGTGCCATGACGTGGCACCAGTGGCAACAGCTATATCCAATACTTACCAATACGGGTTTGTTTTCTTTTTTTGCTTCATCAAATGCTTCTTTTCCCCATGGGTACCAGTTAACTGGGTTATGGGCGTGTTGGAGAAGGTATGGAGATTTTTCATTGATCAATTTGTTTGTTGTCATGGGGTCACCTTCTTTCGAGGGAGTATCTTCTTCTGTAATTTTACTTACAACTATTTGTGATAACGCAAATACATTTGTATAATTCACATTTATGTAAATTAGTGATTAAAAAAAGCATATCCTTTAGATATGCTGTAATTAAACACGTATGTAACTCATGGCTAATCCATTTTCATTTTTTTGAATTACTTTAAACCCGTTGTTTTCATAAAAAGATGATAACTGTTCATTTTCTTCATATTCAACAGATATTATTCTAATTGCAGCTAATTTATTAATTAGCTTACAATGTTCTAATGCAATATCTAATATCAATGATCCATCAACTTTACCTTTATAAAAGTCAGCTCTCCCAAATTGAGCTATTAAAATTGTATTAAAAATAGTTGCCTTCTTATTTCCTGTTAACTTCTGCCGGGTCGTTCCAGAAACATTAGTAAAATGAAAGGGTTTAACCATTAATGAGAAGAAGCCAATAATTTCTGAATTATTTTCACCATCAACAACTAAACTAGTACGAGTTATACTTCTTTTCTCATTGTCTATAGCTTTGTTATGTAAAAAAGACTCCACATCTTTATTAACTTCGCAACGAAAAGAAAGAAGATACTCTTTGAGAACATCTTCTCTGCCTTTCGCTGATTCAATTAAAGAATCTAAGCTTGTTACTTGCATTTCCAAGCATTGAGTATATTTGCGGCATTATTGATTCTCTCTTTATCTGATAAGTGAATGTCCGAAAGTACATTAGTTTTGCGGATATTTTTTTTTGGAGTCTTTAAAATTTGTAGAGCCTCTGCTTCATTCAATGTTGTAAAAGTTTGATCAAGCATTTGAGTTGCCATTTTTTTTTCCTCCTCTTCTTCTTTCAAAAATAACCACCTCCTACAGTGGCGACTATTTTGAAACAAGAATTTTGGAACTTTCCAAGATTCATTAGGAAAGCACCTAATATACAAACTTTTTGTTTGATGTCTTTACAGAAATTATAAATCAAAATAGTCGCATCCTCAAGTGTTTTGTTGCAGATATCATTATTATCCTCCCCAATTTTTAGTTATTTTATGCAGTTTCAAGCATATTAAATGACAAAAAACATGCTTCATTTATAGGTGGCAACAATATGACAAAAAAAAGAGCATATCTAGTTAGAAGTTTGTTCTTTTTATCTGTGCATCTTATAAAATCCATATCATATATTATTAAATTGAGGGGTTCGAATCTTTGTAACACTCGAGGCATTTGCAAGCTAATCAAACATTACTAGTTGATCTTTTGATTTTGCGTTATTCTGTTTTTTCAGGGTAGCTAAACAAACAGGACACCAGTGGCAAGTGGCGTAACCAATGCTGACAAGCACCGGTTTATTTTCACGTTTGGCTTTATCGAAGGCTTCTTGCCCCCACGGATACCAGTGAACTGGGTTGTGAGCGTGTTGAAGGAGATATGGTGATTTTTCATTGATGAGTGGGTTTGGGGGTTTTTTCAGTGACATAGGAATACCTCATTTGATGGAAAAAGTATTTTATTTTATCTTACCACAGTTACTTTACAATAATTCGTCTCTTAAAGAACAATAGGGTACTCAGATATTCATTTTAAACTCGTTGCCTTAAAAATTATTCATGTCCTAAGAATAAACTTAAGAGGGTTGAGATTGATTTTCCTAGGGTTATTTAGACCTTTAATGTTAAAATTTGAAATAAACTGGAGATTGATAGTAATCTTTGTCCATACAGGGGGGGATACTAATGAAAATTAAAAAAGTTATTTATTTTGACGAAGGTAGTGCAACTGATTTCTTGCAAATACATTTTGGAGGGAACATTGTAATTGAAGACGAGGATCAAGGAAAAATACGTTATGATGTTGGGGGATCTGCTAAAGGTGAATTAAAGGCGGGAAATAGTTTTTTCTCATTCTTAAAAGCAAGCTTTTCGATGAGTGGAAACGCTGAATTTTCAAATTCTAAAAATTCCATTTACAAAACAACCATTTCTAATACAATATTGTCAGATTTCGTTGATTTTGCAAATGATCCAGAAATTAATGAAGGGATAGAAGTTTTCAAAGGATATAAAGTAAATCCAATCCCAGAGTCGTTTACATTTGTTAAGATGTATACACCTTTTATTAAAATGCTAAAAGAAGATTCTGCATTTACTAAAGAACTAAAAGATTTTAATTATATGGATTTTGATGAAATTTTAAAGGGAGGAAAAAGATACTATGAATTAAAAGCAACTAAAGATGAACATAGTGTAATCCTTCGTTTTAACATTAATGCTTTTAGAAATAGCTATAGTTTAACTGATTTAACAAAAATGAACTTAATATATTACGGAATAGAGGTTGGAGAGTGTAGAGAAGAAGATCTTAAATTAGAGAATGAGTTTGCTCAAGAAGAAAAGAAAGAGGACAAGCCTTCTGTTGAGGATACTTATTATGGTGAACAAGGCAAGGATACGGAAGGTCTTGTGAAAGAAGCGGTTGAGCTATTGGTAAAAAGCCGGTAAGAAAGGGGACTGACCCCCGTTTTTGAGACAGGGATCAAAACACCTTTATGAAATAGCCAGTTGCCGAAACTCTTTTGGTGACTGGTTGTTTAACTTCAATTGAATTCGGATATTGTTATAATAATCAATATA
>Ga0209463_1000266_pt1 | contig 47283 bp, 60 predicted proteins | sample AgamicMgSfrz_FD_187169 | JGI IMG/M metagenome (GOLD analysis project Ga0209463, IMG submission 187169) | Agave microbial communities from Guanajuato, Mexico - Mg.Sf.rz (SPAdes) (version 2) | ecosystem: Host-associated > Plants > Phyllosphere > Phylloplane/Leaf | place: Guanajuato, Mexico...
CTTTGACGCGTTTATTACGAATTTCAATTTCTACTTCTGTATCAACTGCTGCGTATTTTACATCAATTAGTGCTAAACCAATGCTTTTCTTTAACGTTGGAGATTGTGTACCACTCGTTACTTCCCCGATTTTTTCTTCTCCAATAAATACAGGGTAATGTGTACGAGGAATTCCACGTTCAATTACTTCGATGCCGACTAACTTACGAGGCGCACCGTTTTCTTTTTGCTCTTTTAAAGTCGCTTTTCCAAAGAAGTCTGCTTCTTTATTTGGTTTTACCGCAAAGCCAATTCCAGCTTCAATAGGTGTAATATCTTTTGATAATTCTTGACCATAAAGTGGTAATGTTGCTTCGAAGCGAAGTGTATCACGAGCACCTAAACCACATGCTTTTAAACCTTCTTCGGCTCCAACTTCAAGAAGCTTCTCCCAAAGCTTTGCAGCATCTTCACTCTTACAGTAAATTTCGAATCCATCTTCACCTGTGTAACCTGTACGAGATACAAGTGCTGGAATTCCATCTACAAGAATATCATTTTTAAATTTAAAGAACTTAATTTCTTTCAAATCTTCTGACACAACTTTTTGTAAAATGCCTTCTGCTTTTGGTCCTTGAATTGCAAGCTGTGCAACTTCACTAGAAACATTGACTACTGTCGTATCGCCAATTACATGGCTAGCTAACCATTCGTAATCTTTCTCGATATTTGATGCGTTGATAACTAATAAATAGTCTTCTTCACCACGTTTGTAGATTAATAAATCATCTACTGTACCACCATTTTCGTAGCACATAGCTGTATATTGTGCGCCTCCTACCTTTAAGGTAGATACGTCATTTGTAACAACACGTTGTAAAAATGCTAAACTATCTACACCTTTTACCTCAACTTCTCCCATATGAGACACATCGAACAAACCTGCCGCTGTACGTACAGCTTCATGTTCTTCTTTAATGCTTGAAAATTGAACTGGTAACTCCCAACCACCGAAGTCGATTGTTTTCCCACCATACTTCGCGTATACATCAAATAACGGTGTACGTTGTAATGTAATCATGCTCTCTCCCCCTTATGCTCTGACAAATCAATAAAAGTTGTTTCCCTTATCTAAACATTTTCACTCTGAAAAGATAGGATATACGGAATCTCATTACATTTTTTTATGAAAGCGTAAATAAAAAATCACTTTCTTGGATAAAATACGAAAGATTCCATACATTTCACACCATTATCCTAACATTATTCGCTATATTTCATCAATATTCTAGCATAAAAAATAATTTAGAATTTTTCATTCTTAATCTTATTAAATACAACTTTCAAAATTTAGCCCTTTATCTTTGCCTATTCTTTAACTTTTAGTATGTGTAATAGCGCCTTGTTACAAGGCTTATATAATAAAGATTTTTTCATAATTACTTTAGTTTATAAAAGGTGGGAGAGTCATAATGAATGTCGATATTTCCGTAGATCGGACGTGGCAAAACAATTTTTTAAATAGAATTGACGAAGATGGCCCTTGGACAAACTGGGATTTATATCATTTAGCTTATGAAACAGAAAAATCGTTACTTGTTCCTACTTTCGATGGACTACAAGCACCGAAACATTTATCCCATTTCACACCGCTTCCTCATCAATTAGAAGTCGCTCAAAATGTCATTGAACAAATGAATGGCAAAGCGATTCTAGCAGATGAAGTAGGGCTTGGAAAAACGATTGAAGCTGGACTCATTTTAAAAGAATATATGGTCCGCGGCCTTGTGAAAAAAGTACTTATACTCGTCCCAGCCTCTCTTGTATCACAATGGGCATACGAACTAAATACAAAGTTTTTCATACCAGCTGTAGCCCAAAAGAAAAGCTACTCGTGGGAACAAGCCGATGTGATTGTATCATCAATTGATACTGCAAAACGTTCACCACATCGTGATATCGTTTTGAACTTAGAATATGATCTTATTATTATCGATGAAGCGCATAAACTTAAAAATAATAAAACAAAAAACTATGAATTTGCACAACGATTAAAAAAGAAATTTTGTTTATTATTAACCGCTACTCCTGTTCAAAATAAGATTGATGAAATTTTCAACCTCGTTTCTTTATTAAAACCAGGACATTTAGGCAATCAGTCCAACTTTGAAGAATATTACGCTTCAAAAAATCGTTCAGCCGAATCAGATGAAGATTTAAAAGCTCTTATTAATAAAGTGATGGTCCGAAATCGACGTCATAATACTGGAATTGATTGGCCAAAGAGACATGTACGTACAATTTTTATTGAGTTTAATGAAGAAGAGCAAGCTTTGTATAATGATATTGAAAATTGGCGAGGACAAGATGCCTTCACATCCGCTTTCTCATCATTAACTTTAAAACGGGAAGCGTGTAGTAGTCGTGAGGCTGTTTACTATTCATTAAAAAAACATGTAGAAAAACGGCAAAAGGAAAATGAACATTACATAAAGGATCCGCATATCGATGTGCTAATGGATAAAATTAATCATATTCCTTTTAACTCAAAAGCAAATAAAGCTCTTGAGCTTATAAAAGAAATTGACGATAAAGTCGTCATCTTCACGGAATACCGAGCGTCACAAATGTACTTACAGTGGTTTTTACAACAACACGGCATTTCTTCCGTACCATTCCGCGGCGGATTTAAACGCGGGAAGAAAGATTGGATGAAGGAACTTTTCCAAAACCACGCACAAGTATTAATTGCAACCGAAGCTGGTGGTGAAGGGATTAACTTACAGTTTTGTAGCCATATGATTAATTATGATTTACCATGGAATCCAATGCGTCTTGAACAAAGAATCGGACGTATTCACCGTCTTGGTCAAAAGAATGATGTTCATATTTATAACTTAGCCACAAAACACACTGTTGAAGAACATATTTTGAAACTGTTATATGAAAAAATCAATTTATTCGAGCGTGTTATCGGTGAACTCGATGAAATTTTAACGAGAATTAATATGAAAAACATCGATGCGCATATTCAAGAAATATTTGCGCAATCAAAAAGCGAAGGAGAAATCCGAATTAAGATGGAAAACTTAACATCTATTATCGACTTCGCGAAACGAAATGAAGCTGAGGTGCAAGGCTATGCAGCAACATGAAATTCATAATTACTTATACAATTTCTTTGAGGCGAATAACTGCGAAATTTTAGAGCGTTCTCCTCAATTATTAGACGTGCAATTAACAATTGAGATGGATAAATTATTAATGAACCGTCCTTTTTATTGGCACTATCTTGAGAAAACAGGAGGCGTACCGAATCCGATGCGCCTTACCCTTATTACGAATCCAGAAAATGAAGAAAATGATGGCGAACTTATTCACTACGGTTCACCGCGTCTACATCAAATTTTCCAGACGACAAAAGAACTAGGATCTTACATACGTTTATATGAGGACGTACGGCATAACGGGGCAACACATACCCCGCTCCACCCGTGGCTCGGTATAAATATAAAAGTTTCCTACCAATGTGATCGAAAAAAAGACATTCTTCACTCCATTGGTATTCATCTCATTTCTGGAACAATGATGGCAAACTTTCATGACACATTAACTAAAATTAAACTTACACCAAAAATACCTGACTTTTGTTTTACACTCTCACCTATCATTAAACCGCAAAGTGGTTTACAACGTATAGAGGACGCTTTAAAAAGTATAATTGCAGAAGATGACCATACGTGGGCGAAAGAAGCAAGAGTGCGCTGGAATCACGATTTAGATCTTTTAAATCGTTTTTATGAAGAAAGTGATGAACTTCCTGAAAGCTATGAAATTGAAAAACAAGCCTTGCAAGAACAGTATGAACCACGCATTACAGTGCAAATTATTAACGGTGGCCTTTTTTATGTTACCGCGAATCATTTCCTCTCTTAAAAAAGCTCCTTCTGTTTTAGAAGGAGCTTTTTTTGAGTTATCCTCTATCGCCATTACGCTCTTGCTGTTTTTGTTTTGCCAAACGTTTTTGATGTGCGCGATCTTTTGCGCTCACATGATTTGCATCAGTTGGTAGATTTTCTTTTGAACGGCCAATTCCATTGCTCATATGTCCCACTCCTTTTTATATCTTTCAAAATACACCCTTATTTTCAGCTAGAGGCACCATCCTTATACAAAAAAATAAGAGCAGCCATCGGCTACTCTTATTTACTCACTTACATATTTTTGAAACATATCATGGATGCCTTTATTTACAAGGTTCGAGATCTGTTCGTCAGATTTATTCGGATAACGATCACGTAATCTGATAGATGCCTTCACCATTAAATTTTCTAATACAGAACGGCCACCTTCTCCATAAATAATTTCAGCATACTTAACAAGCCTTCCATCCTCTACTGTTGCTGGATTATGATTGAAGAAAAATTTACTCATTGTCTCCACCTCTCTCTTTTGATAACGTTTACATTTATATAGATTATTTATGTTATTTATTTCACAATATTGTATGCATGTATATTTAATTAGTTTCATTATAAAACAACATATCGATCGTAATTATGTGATTTTCCGTCCATTTTGTGAACAAACTAAAAATGAAAGCGTTTCCTTTATTATATACTAAAAAAACTTACTACGCTAGGGGCAATTTTTTTCAATCTACTAATCATATACTTTTTCTTTTTTCACTAAACCTTATACAATTTTCAGAAATTATATTATAAAATATATGTATGACTTAAGGAGGCTCTATATGAATCAAAATAAAAAAGCTATATTAGATCTCGTCTTTTATCTCGTAATCCCATTCCTCATTTGGAAATTTGCGAAGCCTTATATCGATCCTTATTACGCGATGTTACTTTCCTCTGTTCCGGGGATTATTTATACACTGTATACCTTTAAAAAAGAAAAACAGTTTAACGTAACAGGGTTCTTTATTTTAATTACACTCATTTCGAATACGACAGTAGATTTATTATCTGGATCAGCTGAACGAATGTTGTGGAACGATGCGTATTATCACATCGTACTCGGTATTATCGTTATATGTACAATTTTTATAAAAAAACCACTTATGTTATATTTCGCAGCAGATATTGCCGCACTGCAAGGCCATGACCGTGATAAAAGTCGTGAACTGTATCGTGATAGTCGTATCTATCCTGCACTACAATATTTAACGCTATTTTTCGGGCTACAATTCATATTAAAAAGCTTCCTGAAAATTTATTTCATCTCTTTTTTCGGTGTAGATGGCTATGGTGAAATGAGAGCGATTATGACTGCTGTCGGCTGGGGCATTTCTATTTGTATCGGCATAGGATTCGTATGGGTAAACAATAAAATACATGCTGTTACAGAAGAAAAAGAATCCGTGCAGTAAATACAAATCCCCTAGTAGTATGATGCTACTAGGGGATTTGTATTTTGCTAGACATATTACGGAATAGTTAACTTGATTTTTTTCGTTTATCTTTTACGTTTCGATAAAACAAAGCAGCACTCAGCGGCATCACACCAAACCACTTATTCATAAATGGCTCTTTTTCAGCACGGCGTTGTTCTTTCTTTTGTTTACGATCTTCTTTTGGAGCATCCATATACGACACAAATTGCTGTGTCACAAAGCGAACATAATCATTAGTAGACATATTATCATCACCTCTACTTGATTAGTATGTCCACTTTCTTATTCATTAATCTTTTCTTTTAATTCATTCATAATTTGCTTTACCGACTTATTTGTCGTATCGATATGAATATGTGCTTCCTCATAATACGCTCGGCGCGATTCAAATTTCATTACAAATGCCTCTATATCTTTCTTCTGAAATAGTGGACGTGTCGTATCTTCACGAAGCCTTTCTGCAATTACATGTGGATCACAATACAAGTACACAACAGTTCCATTTTCCTTCATCCACTTTCGGTTTTCCTCTCGTTCAATGATTCCGCCGCCAGTTGTAATAATGACATTATAACTGGGTAGTGAACGTAACATTTCACTTTCATATTCCCGAAAAGCCATTTCGCCTTCTTCGGCAAAAATATCACGAATCTCCTTCTCTTGCTTCTCTTCAATTTTTTGGTCTGTATCTACAACATCCATATGAAGTTCTTTACTTAATGCTTTTCCAATTGTTGTTTTCCCAGCTCCCATATAACCGGTTATGTATATAGATTTCATGTTCGTTCCTCTCAATCGTCATGTATTATTTGTTATTATAACGAAAGATTACATTATTGAATAAAAAAACGTCTTGTTCTCCTTATACAATGAAGAACAAAACGTCACATACACGCTCTTACTTATAAGTACCTCTTCTCACCCACTGCGTTGCAATCCATTTCTCACCTTTCGTTACAGGTGCCCCTCCGTGTAACGTAAGCTCATTTAATGAATGGTCTTGATAGAAATACTCAAAGTATACTGCCATTCCCTTTCTAGGGTTCACAGAAAGATTTAATTTCGGAAAGAACGTTTCTCCGCCTTCTTCTACATCATTTAAGTACATGACAAGCGTACTAATACGATTATTAGTAGCTGATCTACTATGTTCCGCAAAATAATCATAGTGCGCTTTATATTGTTGATCCACTTCATAATTTAAAATGTGTAATCCTTCTCCATGCGACGCAGGAACATTCATGATAGATGAAATTCGTTTTTCAATCTTCACAGTAAGTTCATTATCGTCCAAAAATGCACCACTACTCGTTCGAATATCATTTACATCACGTGATGAACCAACTTTAGAACGCGCTAACTTACTTTTAGACAATTCAATCAATTCGTCGCATTCTTCATCACTTAATACATTTCCTAACACGACAATAAGAGGTTCTTCGAATCTTGAAATAATTTGTATTTCCCTATCTTCCGTCATAATTACATTTCCTTTATGATCAAAAATAGTTTGTTCCTTATTTTCACCTATTTGATTGTTGTTTGTCATTTCCCTATTCTCCCTAAAATAATGATTGGATAGCATGAATATATCATATTCTTTCTACCTTTCTCTTTTTTGAGAAAATTTAAACTTTTAATTATTTTATTTATCCATTTCCTTTAAAAAAATAGCCTATTTTTAAATGAGAAATCATGGTTTTTTATCCATATATTTTACATACTATCCTTCTATCCAATCGAATATTTTCTCATCTTTTTTTCTATACCGAAAGCTTACTTTATAGAAAACTTCTTGTTTTATTTTGCACTGCAATGAAACGAGAATAACATCGTTTTCAAAAACGTAATTCCCACTTGCTTCGCCCTTTTCATAATGAAAGAAAAAAGTATCTTCCTTTTCTTTTTGTTGTAAGTCTTTTTTTATATTTGTAATAGATCGATTTAATAGTTCCTCCAGTACAAATTTTTGCTCTATTTCAGTATAAAAATTTTTATCTATACGCAACATATTCGTTTCATATACAAAGAACGAAGTTAATAATACAAGAAAAATGATTGTTCCTGGCATTGTAAATCCATCTTGTTTTCTCATGTATTTATTTCCATTTCGCTATATCTTACAGCTACACCTTCATATATTTTTCCCCTCCTATCTTTCACATTTATAAAAAGCAAATGAGGTGTTACTTCATACGAAACCATTTCAACATTTTGTAATATAACTTCTCTTCCACGCATATTCACTTTTCTTACAAGACGATTATTCATTTTTTCATACGTCACTTCATCTCCAGTGCGAAGACGGAAGCGCAACATACTATCTTTATTCTCAGGAACTATTTTTTCTACAAATGATACTTCACGAAACTCTAACTGTACTTGTCCTAAAAATAGATACACCCGTTTTCTTTACTTTTTTACCATTGTAAATACCTTGTTATATCAGTGTTTTTACCCATGACCTTTTTCAAATGTTTTCTATCTTTTTATATAAAGCGGGGCAAAGGTGGGGCGTTACTAAAAAAAGAGGGACAAAAGAGCTAGGTTTACATTCAGCTCTTTTTTATTAAATTGAAGAACAAAAAATAAAACTATATCAAATCACACTTTTGAAATATTGTATAAGTTGGTATAATTTACTTAATTTAAGGGGGATTATTATATGAAGGTTGTCCAGTCAATATTTAGAGGATTTCGTTTGATCGGTAGGATTGTTAATCCAATACTAAAGGCATTATCTAAAAGTAAATTTTAATTACATAAAAATAAAAAAGAGCCAAATCGTAAAGGATAGGCTTTTTTAAATCTTTTAAAAGAACATATGTTTGTGTATAATAAGGCTAAATAGCATGAATCGGGGGATTATTATGGATAAAACAAATTGGGGAACACCGAAACTGAAAGGGCGCGGCATGGTAAAATGGAGACCATTTGCTTCACTTCCGGAACAGTTCATAGGGATTTGTGATTTGAACCATAACTTTGCCGTTTGGGCAAAGTTATGGTTCTTCAAATAGTGGTGCTACCTCATCGCCATCAACTAAAAAAATCCATTGTAATATTTCTTTAGAAATTAAAGCTTTGATTGAACCAATTCTAAAAACTTGTTCACTTTTGATGGACTTGAAAAATTAGAGAATATAATAAAATCATCTTTATGATGCATTGTTAATTTTTGGATAACAGGAAGAGCAGATATCTCTAAAATTAGACCTCTCGTATCACCGAAGTTTGAAATCTCAGTGTATTCATACTCCCACTTAAGTCCTTTTCCAAACATAGCGTCAGCACAGAACAATAACTTTTTATTTGTAGCAACTAAGATCCCAGATCTACTAATATAACCAAAATTTATTGTGCAATAAATTGTAGAAAGGATTTCTTCATTGCTTTTCAAATGTTCTTTTACGGTCTCTAAATTAGCTTTCACAATTAATTCCCCCATGGATGATTGTTAATAGTAAACTACATAAATTTTATACAATACTTATTATTGACGTTTCTTATACATTTATTATTACATTTAAATAAAAATAGAACTATCTAATAACCTTACATAAAGGTGACAGTTTTGTAATAAATTCAATAACATTAAGAGTATTTAATACAGCACAATTTAAAACAAGGTTAAAATGACTCAAAAACACTTAACATGGTTTTTTCAAAAATGCTAGCATACCAATAACTTGAAATTCATGCAATTTTATGAGTTTATTCACATAGCGCCACATTGGCATAGAGCTAGGCCAAAATAAAAAAATTACAATTTTCGTTTTGAGGTATTTGTTTTTTTAAATTGATGACGATGTAGCGGGACCGCTAAATGGGCTATTATCAGGAACCAAATGGGGTGTTTTTATTAGTTATTTTGGCAAGCTTATGGTTCAATATAGGATTTATGGCGAGTTTATGGTTCATAAATTATAAAAATAATCCTCATATAACTACCGTTTACGGCAAGTATATGGTTCCTATCTTGGCGAATTTATGATTCAATTCACAGGATTAATGAAATGCTTAACGATTTAAATAAAGTCCCTAAACCGATTGTTAGCGAAGATATGCGTGAACAGATTGAACAGGGACTTATTCATTCAATGCAAAATAAAGAGGAAATATTAATTTCATACTACCGTGACGGAATAGTTCATGACATGTACATAAATGTATCGCATATTGAGCCGATGATGAAAATTGTATACTGTACGGATGCATTTGGTTTGAATACCGAATTTAAGTTTGATGAATTAGTGAATATAAATTAAAAAAAGCCGTCAAATGACGGCTTTTATTTTTACTTAACTTCATACCACCAATTATCTTTACCATCAAGGTACTTCTTCATCGCATTTAATTGAGCATCTGAAGTTGGATCAGAAATAAAATATGCTAATCCATTAGGTTGTAATATGAAATTAGCTGTCATTTTTAACGATGTTAATGCTCCCATCACATCCTCAATGTACTCTCTTGAAAAAGCACCTGATTGAATGATGTTTTGTTTATCTTCTTGCGCTTGTTCCTGCCCCGCTCCAGTAAACCAAGAAAGTGGCTTACTCCCTATCAGCGAATTCAGGTCACATTTACCAATACCAGGTACATTGCCTGTTTCCGTGTACTGCCAAATGTCGCAAGGATACGCTGGCTTATTACCACCATAACGTGGAATCCATACAAAGTCAGATTTCACATTTGCCATACCGAAAGGTTCATACATATGATGGCCGACATATAAACCGACTTTCTTAGCCCCCAAACGGTATAATTCATCGATGAAAGCTTGCGTACCGCTTCTCATATCATCCATTGTTTTCACTTCTACATCAGCCACCCAAACCGTAGCGCTCTTGTCACCGCGATTCCAGAAGTCTTGCGCTTCTTTTTTTGCATCAGCAACGGAAACAAAACGACAGAATGCATAGTTCCCAAAAGGAATGCTATGCTGTTTCATGGATTGTACATACTCTTTATATAATGGATCAACATAATTTGAACCATCTTGTACACGAGCAATAATGAAATCTATATGTTGTTTTGCTACAGACCAGTTAATGTCGCCATTCCATTTTGAAATATCAATAATATGTCCCATTATTTATCGTCTCCTTCGCTATTTACATCATGATCAGACCAAATACCTAATGCGATACCAACTGACAGCAAATAAGGTGCTAATTCATCCAAAAAGCTTTTCGCTTCTGGAACACCAAACTTCGTAAACAAAAATCCGAGCAAAGAAAAAACTGCAACCCATGTTTTCCAATTTCGAAATCGTTTTTTTATATTTTCCTTATTCATTCTTCTCCCTACTTTCCTGCGAATTTGAATAACGCTGTAATAGCCCCAACGATGACAGCTCCTATAACTGTCGTACCTAACCAAAAAACTAATTTATCTAATCTATCCACACGCAAATGAGCGCTTTTTGCTGATTGTTGGGCTTCAATGGCAACTTCTTTGACATTACCGAGCGTATCAAGCTTTGTTTCTACTCTGGTCAATCCTACAAGTAGTTCTTTCATATCATCGTGTTTTAATTCAGCCATCTTTTCACTCCTTTATTCAAAATAAAAAAGCCTGCAATAAGCACGCTTCGTTTTGTTATAAAAGCCGTATTTTATGCAAAATTAAAAACAGCTTATGGCTGCTCTGGTTTCTTATCAATTAATTGTTGTAGTAATAATTCTTCTAATCGAGCTATCCGATCTTCTTGACTAGCTACTTGTGATTTTAGATTTGCTATTTCTAACCCCTGTTCCTGTACTGTTGCATCAACTTCCTGTAAAGCTTTCATTGCAATGGATGCGTATGAATACAAGTGAATTCCTTTCCCGCTTTCATCCACAAACATTTCATCACATTCATCTACGATTAAACCGTAGTATGTTTTAATATCTTCTATTGTCAATGGTGGATCATTGGGACTTTTCTCTTCTCTCATCCGGTATAGTTCGTTTACAGCATTCTTATAATTAAATTGTCTAATTTTAAGACTTCTAATTTTTTCTAAGGCGGAAAAAGAAATATCACGGATATTAGATTTATACTCCCGTAGTGAAGGAGTCATAAAATTCCCTTGAACAGCACCCCAGCCATTTTGAGTAACAGGGGATTTCAATTGAATAACTCCTGTATATCCCGCTGCACGGCTATTACGTATAGTTACATTAGGTAATCTTAAATCAGACTCTGTACTATTATCTTCAACGACTAACGAAGTTTGATATAATCCAGTTTTTCCTCGTCTAAAATACCAACTCCCATTTCCGGCATAAAAAACATGGTAATCATTAGCGTTTAGAACACTTAGTCCGTTTCTTTGCAACTCCCAATATACAGATTTTTGGACTGCACCATCAACAATGCCATCGCTAATACCAATGCTCGCATAAGCCCCTGACCATCCTGCACCTGCTTGTGACATAAATAAGGTACCTGCTGGCGCATTAGTCTTTTCATCTGATCCTAAAATAAAAGTTGGTTGTACGGAGCCATCTGTTCTTCTGTAATGCCCCAGAAACGCTCTAGCAACACCCTTTTCATATAAACGTATGAATTGGTCATCTAAGCTTACGTAGTTATCCGTATTTGATGTTCTAATTTGACAACCGCTTAGCAATCCAGCTTTAATCCACTCTGCATTAACTTTACCAACTAAATCTATTCGTGCTGCATTTAACTTAATGTTTTCTTTACTCATGTTAAAGGCTGCGATTACATCATTTTCTTTTACAGATATGCTAACGCCCTTTTCTGTTATTTGAAGGCGTGATTCCATATCTCTTACATAGGAATCTGTAGCAAATTGCCCATCTGCTTGCGTCCTCGTATATACTTCTGTCTTTTTTGCTGCTGCATTGATACCCTGTTCATTAATAGTAAAACGGTTATCAATCAGAGTCATTTTCTGATTAAATTGCTCAGTTGCAAGTTTATTAGCTAATTCCCCCAATAAATCTTGTTTATTTTTATCAACTGTTTGTTTCAATTCAGGAATTTTAAACCCAGCAACATAATCTTCTACTTGTTTAAGCTCAACTTTCGCACCGATTGCGGTTGCCTGTTGTTCGAGTTTTGTATTAGCTTCAGTAAGCTTTTTACCTTGATCGGACACTACATTGTTTAAATTACTAACTGTGGAGGTCAATCCGTTTGCTGTTTGTTCTACTGTAGTCATGCGCTTTTCAAATCCTACTTGACTATCCTGTACCTTAGTTACAGTAGTTTTTACTCCATCCACACTTTTCTCAATCTCGGTTGTTTTAAATTGAAAAGCCCCTTGTGTTACTCCATCTTCTGGAGCAAGATTCCAAGATTCAAGTAAGTCACCAAATGTAACCATTATTCCTGTAAACGTTGCATCTACAGTTGTTGTATTAGCGGTTGCTATATTTACACGTACTTCCTTCAAAGTACCTGTATATTTAGTCGTATCAAATTTAACTGAAATCCGTTTCCAGCCATTCGTTACCTCTTTTTGCGGAAAAATAGAATAATAGTTCTGATCTTTTCCGTTTTGATCATAAGTAAACCGCATGTACAAACGTGGATACTCAGATGTAGAAGTTACCGTTTTTACATCCACATAGCAGGAAGCTACCCCTTTTTTATTTATAAAAGGTTCTGTTTGTAAAATTTGAGTGACAAAAGCGCCATTGCTTGTTAATTGCAGACCTTTCTTAATTTCTGGAACATTTGGTACTGTAACATCGACAATTTTAGTAGTAACCGCATTTGTGATTCCGTTCCATCCGTTTTTATCATTCGAAAAATCCGAGTTAATTGCATAGTTTCGAACTTTAACTTCTCTTGTCTCTAAACTTGTAAGCTTTTCGGTGATTTTTCCAGCTTTCTCTTCTATTTCAGTTGTTGTTTTCTTTAGTTCGCTTGTTGTTTGCTGTACATCAGATATTGTCTTTTTCGTACCTTCTACAGTTGATTCAACCGTATTTAATTTATTACTAATCTCACCATCTTTTTTAGTTAATGATTCGATAGAAGTTTTAAATCCATCTGAAGTTTGCTCTATTTGAGTCACTTTTTTATTAATATTACCTTGTTCGGTTTGTACATCAGAAATTGTGCGACTAACACCCTGTAAACTTTCCTTTACTTCGTTAAACTGTCCTGTCGCCTGATTCTGTGCCTCTTGAACCTTTTGATTTAACTCTGTTTTTGTGGTTTCGATATCTTTATTAACCTGATCTAATGTTTCTTTTTTTACAGATTCAACATCAGGTACAACCGATTCCCACGCTGTACCTGTCCATATTTTTAAAATACCGGGCTTTCCGTTACTAATATCCCGCCAAAGCGTCTTAAAAGGTTTAAGACCTGTTGTTGGTGGATTCTTGGATTCTATAATTTCAACGGTATTATTTTTAATATTCTCTTGTACTTTTTCAGCTAGTGTTTTTGCTGCTTCTGACTCCTTCTTTGCATTACTAGCTATTTCATTCGCTTCTTTCACTAATTTATCTAGCTGATCTATCATTTCTTGTTTATTGCCAAGTGAACTAAGAATACGATTGTAAATTTTTCTTAATTCCTCATTTTGATTAACAATCTCACGATAGTCACCAAACATGTATTTATCTTGTGTAGGGTCAGTAAAAGATTCATCACCAGCAATAACCCGCGCTTCTAAATGTAATTTAGGTGTAAAGCCTGTGTCTTTAATTCGAATTATATCCCCTTCATCAATCAATTCATGAGCCAAACCAAACACCCTGCCAAGTGATTGTGCTTCAACTTCATAAGATACAAATGTATTTACACGCTTTGCTAGTTCCAATCTCATAAGCGTCATAAGACGTTGTGGAGTCATGTCTTCATGATCTGTTTCAGGCGTATAGAAACCAAATTTATGTTGCCCATGTTCATTCCATCTTTGAAACGCATCTGCATCTACGATATAAGGTAGACCTTTATTAATGCTTTCGATAGTGATTACTTTGTCTCCCTCACCTTTAACAAATCCAATTAAAGCTGTACAAATCTCCCGTGAATGTTCAATACGCTTTACACCAATTAAATCTTTACCTAATTCTATTTCTTTCCCTGTTTCACGCCCGCGTTTTTGGATCATATCTACATACCAACCAATAATTTGCGATCCTTTAACCTCAACACGATATTGGATTTCTAATTTAAACAGCGATGAAATTTTCTTTAAGAAAGTAAGAGGATCAATAAACTCATCTATCGTCATTGTATGGAATCCTGCATACTCAGTAATACCACGTTTCCATTTCATCCCTACGAGTGCCAAGTCTATAAATTCGTTAACAGTTTTGCTCTCTATACGTTGCGGACTGATAAAACCCTCTTTTGCTATTTGGACCCAAGCTCCAGAAGCATGAACCGTAACAGATCCATCATTAGAATCTCTTTCAACCTCATTATTAATTACATATGGTACAATACGCCCATCACGCACTTCTTTTAAAATCAAATTTTGCTGTTGTAATGTAATAGCTTCAGGTGTGCCATCAAAAACTTTAAATTCTAGCATGTCTACATTGTTTTTAAGTTCCCATTGTCGTCTATCATCCCAATAATCTTTTGGTTGAATAACTGATATAATTTGATCTGTTTTAAAGTCAACAACATGAAGAATTCCGCTTGGTGTTCTCATCTGTATCTCTCCCTGTAACTGACTGTTGCATTTACATCAGGTGGCATTATATCGATACGATTATCACCACGTATTACGATAGGAAAATTACTAAAGATTTCTTTTATATTGATTGCATTCTTCCCATTGATTGTGACAAGACTTTTCTCAGTATCGATAACAATTTTATCTCCAGTATCAAAGATGTATGGTTGTGTATTAGATGGCACTTTGTTTACTTTCCAAAACTTTAAATCATCAATTTGTATTTCGTTAATAGGCTGGTGATTATCCCACTTACAAATCGCAATCATAACTTGTGCAATTTTACGTTCTGTCATCGGATTTCCTGTTTCATCAATCCAACGTTCTACAAGCGAAGCGCCATCTTTTTCTGTACCATCTATAAACTTAGCCACATATACAGACCACACCTTACCCCGCCTAGCGATACGTAAACGCCCTCGGAATTGGTTAAATGTAGTCGAATAATATCCACTTGTATCAACTAATTTCCGAAAACTATTAGGGGTTCCGCTATTTCCAATTTTCATATGCGCCCTTGTAATTTCAGCAGTTGCATATAGATCGTTCATATTGATGCGGGCTACCACATTACTCGCCTCATCTAGAAGAAGAACTTCAACACGCCCCATTTCACCAATGTTTTTAGACTTTAAAGTCATCCATGCCTCCATTTCAAAATCTTGTAATGGACCACCTGGAATATTCTTCTTGGCTATGGCACCGTAGAATCCTGTCTCTTTTCCGTAATCTTCGCAATATAGTGCATGACCATCTCTTGACTTAAAACTACCTGTTCCTTTCATCTCCTCGAATTGTCCAGTAACAGGTGTCCACCCTATAGGAGTAGCCATTTCATCCCACATCACTCTTTCTCGCTCTTGTACTGTGGTTTCTTCCACAGTCAGAGGGTATCCTAATCTAAAATAATCACGATTATGCGGATACTCTCCAAACCATATATCTAAAAAGGTACTTGGTTTTTTTACAGTCATTTCAATTAATGCTGGAGCTTCTACACTTCCCTTATTAGTAAAAAAAGAAGTTGTTTCTGTAGACCACTCTTGAGTAAATTTGTGAGTATTTATTTTCCCTAATTTATATGGCATTGGACAAATGAATTTTAAATTTCCTTGTCCAATTTCTACAAACTCATCAACATCGAACTCTTCATCTACGACAGCTAAATAAGTTCTGTCAGGTTCTGTATCGAAAATAAGTTCTTTTGGTTGATCTGTAATTAACCAACTCGCTATATCTTCACTAAGTATTTTCATATCAACTCCAGATGGAGCAATAATACCAACAGGAACAGAAAATACACGCATTTCAGTCTGTGTATTTAATAATCTTGCTCCTGGATAACTCGGAACACTTAGGAAATTCCTTCTTAACGGTGCCCATATTGGTCTTTTCCATCCTCTTTCGATGTGAATATAATTCTTCCGTTCCCCATTAAATGAAAAAGAACTCATATTATCACTCCTTTTGTCAAAAAAAGAAACCCAAATCTAAAAGACTGAGTTTCTTGCTTGTGCTCTATTTTGATATTCAGTTATATATTGATGACTTACTCTTGCTACCTCCCGTCCTTCCAATATAACTGGAATCTCAATGTAAACAGGTTTTGGTTTTGTATATGGTTGCTTGTCTGGATTATCATTGTCAGGTCTATATTGAACAACATTAGGATTGTCCGATAACACTTCTCTCCATCTAGAAAGGTTCCCAACATCATAAACAGAAAGTCCTTCAAATCTTTCCATTTGACGACCAATCTCTCTGACCATATCACGCATACTTTCAGGAATATGTGTAATCCAATCGTTTTGCCAATCTCCATCTACAAAAATAGCATTAAAATATTTAGTCAACGGATCATCACCTTGAAAACTAAATATTTCTTCGGGTTTTAAAGAACGTATACTATTAACAGCTCCCGATACTGTTTCTTGTAATGCATCTCGTACAACAGAATATTGTGTTTTAATTCCTTCTGCAATTCCATTTGCCATTTGAACACCTGTAAATTGCATTTTGTTTGAATTACTCCCTAATGCTAACTCGTTTACTAAAGCCTTATTTGCCTTTGAACCAAGTGTACGACTCTCTCGTTCAGCCATATAAGATCCCTTTTGAATACCTACAGCAAACCCTTCACTAAAAGGTTTACCCCCTTGATCCCTAGTTAACTTTGACGGAGAGTTCACATTAAGTGTAGCTTTTAATGCTTCAAACGCACCTCGTGCTAAACTAGAGGCTACATTCTGCACATTCCATTCACCATTGGAAATACCTTTAGCAAATCCACTTGAGAATGCTTCACCAGGACTCACCGAACTAACACTTTTCAGACCAGAATTTCCACTTTCCGCTACATTAGAACCACTCGATCTCGCTTGTCCTTTTGTACTTTCCATCCCTTGAGCAAACTGACTACCACCTTTTTGCCCTTGTGGAGTACCGTTGATTGTATTAAAACCAGCATGAGCCGACGTAACAGCCTCCAGAGCACTTCCTCTGATGTAGCCTTTTTGATTAACAATACCACTTCCAACACCTTGTCCACCTTGATTACCTGCTGGGTTTCCATTAATAGTGCTAAAAGCGTTATGAGCACTAGCAACTACTTGCAATGCGCTCCCTTTAATATAGCCATCTTTACTTATTATCCCTTGCCCTAGTTCATTACCACTCTTACTTCCGCCACCGCCATCAGTGGTACTACCCATAATTCCTTCCACAGCTTGTTTTTTTCCTGTCGCTGCATTCTCCGGAGCCATATTACCAGCAATCCCGTAAGCCTGTGTTTGACTTATATCAAATCCGACCTGAGTTAGATCTAACTTAGCTCCATTTTCAACTAACAGTGCAATCGCCTTTGCTGCTAGCTCAGCATTAATAGAGCCATTTTGCATACCTTGAACAAGTGTCTGCACATTAAATTGACCAGCTTCTCCGAGATCAACTTGAACATTACTTTTAATATCTAACCCCATAGTCTGTGCTACTTGTGGTAAAGATAAAGCTCCAATTTGCATCCCGTTAATTAAAGTTTGAATATTATTCTGACCTTCTTGAGTAGCATCTACCTTCACACCATTTTTCACTTGCTGTTGGAAAAACTGAAATACAGTATCAAAAGATAGAGTCCCTGTTTGAAGTCCTGTAATCCAAGAATCCATTGTCATTTTCCCATAGATTCCTAAATCAATTGTGGTATTACCTTGCATATTTTTACTTAGAAATTCTCTTACTTCACCAGTATCTTTGGTTTTAATACCATCAATCCACTTTTGCATGGATTCAATACCACTTTGTGATAAATCCACTTTATAAACTTCTTTCAGTTTATTAGCATTTGCTGTTGCTACAGCTGAAGAATCCAGTTCACCCTTTTGAAGCTTCTGTAAAAATGTATCAATTGTGAATTGTCCTGCTGGTCCTAAATCAATTTTCATTTTGCCATCAATTTCTTTTGCCATTGATTCGGCTAACAATCTAGATGACTCTGTACCCTTTTTTAATTCAGAAAGATACATTCCTATGCTTTCAATTTTAGATTTACCATATTGCAACTCATACTGAAGTAATTTATCTTGATAATCTTTTTCTGCCTTTTCTTGATCACTTCTAAATCTTTGATCTAGATCAGCTGCTTTTTCTCGAAATCCATATGCGGCTTTAATACGTGCGCCCCAGCCTTTATCTTCTGCTTCAATCCTTTTCGCTTGTGACGCTAAAATCTCAGAATCTTCTTCCTTCATATGCTGTTGCAATACTTTAAATCCATCATTTCTAATAGATTGCAAATCATTCACATGCTTTGATTCATAAAGTGCAATAGCATCTAAAGTTGCTTTTCTTTCTTCTGGTTTAATTTCACCTAATTTAAACGCTTTTTCTACATTTTCACGCCAACCTTTAGTTTGCTTCTCTAAAGATTTAACACCGTCGTCATATACTTTTATGATGCTTTCAAACCGTTTTTTTCCAGCATCTAAAGATAACATTCCGCCAGCTTCAATCTCTTTCGAAATCGATGTGATTTCTTTTGCTTTTGCATAGAATTGTTGAACATTCTTGTCAGCAACCTGCAAGGCTTGTTCGAATTTTTGAGCGAAATCTTTCGGCATTTTCATGGTATCTCCTTGATACCTTTTAATACCCTCTTCCAAAATCTTTTCTGCTTGTGTAGCAACTTCAATCTCTTTATTAATGGATTCAATGACATTATTCTTAACTTGTTCTAAGGTTTGTTTGGCACTCTCAGGGACAGTCCCCATTAACTGACTAAACATCTTATTAAATTCGCTTTTCTTTCCTTCTAACTCTTTAATGACTTCATTTGTCATTCTTTGAAAAGCTTTAATGGTTTCGTCAGCTGCTTTATTCGCTTCTTCACCTGTTTTAAGTTTTAAATCCATCATGTTATTGATAGCCTTATCTTTTAAATCCACATAGGCACCAGCTGCTTTACTCGTTGCGTCACTTACTCTTTGCCCAAACTTATCCATATCATTTTGTGCCTGTTTAGATTTTTCGTTCAGATCAACAATTGCAATACCTAGCGCTCCTACAGCAAGAACAGCTCCAGTAATCGCTAAAGCGACTGGATTTGCTAATAAAGCACCGATACCCATCGCTAAAAATCCTACAGCTGTTGTTACTCCCGCTATCCCGAAAGCTAATAACGAGCTTTTAGCAATCATTTGTTGTGTAGATTCATCTAAATTATTAAACCAATCCACTACACCTTGAACACCCTCTACTACGTCAACTAATATCGGTAACAAGGCATCTCCAAAGGACTTTTTAAGAGTGTCTACAGCGCCGCTTAGCTGTTCAATTTTACCTTTAGTTGTATTCATCTTTGTCTCAGCAACTTCTAATGCTGTTACCTTCGACATTTCTCCATACATCTTATTAACGCCGTCTGCGCCCTCTTTATAAAGGATTGTTGCACCACGTACTGCATCAGAACCAAATAATGTTTCTAATGCCATACTTCTTTGTTGATCCGTTAAATCTTTCATAGATTCGTTTAATAATCCAGAAATTTTATCCAACCCTTGAATATGTCCTTGCTGATCATAGAATTTTGAAGATAGAAAAGCGGAACTGGTTGCTAATTCGCGGAATGTTGTATCACATTTATCATTCCATTTCGTAACGCCTTCTGTTTTCATTACATATTTTTCTAAAGCTACTTCTATATCCCCTACATTTCTGGAAGCTGGTTGAATACCGTTTTTAACCAAGAAATCAAAACCAGCTTGTGCATTGTACGTAATAAGACCCAAATCACGCATTTTGTTATATGCTTCTTTTGTAGATGGGTTTAACCGCATTAGCATGGTTTTTAAAGATGTACCTGCATCGGAGCCCTTTAATCCGTTTTGCGCAAATACTGCCAAAGCTGTAGCTGTATCTTTGAATGTCAAACCAGCTCCTGCTGCTACTGCTGATGATGCCGCTAAACCATATTTAAGCTCTCTTACATCAGTAGCTGATGCGTTTGCTGCTCCCGACAAAATATTGGCTGCATCTGCTACTGAAAGGTGATCAGCTTTAAATGCATTTAAAGCTGTCGATGCAATTTCAGCTGCTTCTCCTAATTCTAGTTCTCCAGCTGTTGCTAAGTTTAAGGCACCTTCCAAACCGCCATTAATAATCTCAGTGAGGCTTACCCCCGCTTTAATTAATTCCTCTATTCCTTGTCCTGCTTCTACAGAAGAGTATTTTGTTTTTTCACCCATAGTGACTGCTAGGTCACCAATTTGTTTCATCTCTTCTCCAGTCGCACCAGAAACTGCTTGAATATCAGCCATTTTCTGTTCGAAGTTCATAGATTCTTTAACAGCCATCGCAAGCCCAGCACCAATAACGCCTGTCATGGCTGCAAAGGTAGTACCGACCTGTCCACCTACATCTTGCATTTTATTTCCTGTATCACGCATTCGTTCTCCGGTACGATGAAGACGATTTTGTTGTTCAGCTAATTCACGATTTGTTTCTCTTATTTCATTTTGAATTCTTGCTTGGGCTGTTTCCGCACGATTCATAGCAATTGTATTGTTATCAATTTGTGTATTTAATCTTTGTAAAGCCTGTCCATTTGCTGTATATTCAGCCTGCAATTGTTTTAATTCTTGCTTCAATTGTTTTGCTTCTTGCGAATTACGCCCAAAGTTCTGGACAGCCTGGTTATACTGTGTCTCAAGACGTTCCATTGATGCTGCCAAGGTTAGATTTGAAGCTTGTAATTGCTCTTGTTTTTGTCTTGCTTGTTCAATTTTTTGGCGGTAATGTTCGACCTTTTGACCTTGCAAGGTGAATTTTTCATTCAAATGCGTTAACTTGTTTTGTAACTGTTCAACAGAATTACCAAGTAATCTAGCTCTTTCACTTGTTAAATTGAACTCTGAATCTAATAAACGTAAACCACGATTAATTCCTGCTACTCCATTTTCAAAGCGTTGGGTGTCAAGCGTAACTCGTGCGCCAATCTCCATATCTCCAGCCATTTATCTCACCTACCTTTACAACCAATCTGGTGCTTGATTTGCTGTTCGGACTACATTCTTATCTTCTTGTTTTTTCTTATAAGCTAATGTTTTAAAGAAAAGTACTAAATCCATCTGATTAATATCCGTTTGGGACATACCAGAATCTTGTAACATGCTATATATCCCTAACATCATTTCTGTTGGGTTGAACGGTTCTTTCTGTTCCTTTGTCTCTTTTTTTTTGCTGAATTTGTCTTCGAATCAATTGCATTAATAATTGCCACAGCTTCAGCAATGCTACCTACAATCGCTAAACAAATAGAATAGATCGTGGATGACAGAAACCAGGCATGTACCCCCTCTAAGAACTCTTCTACAGTGAATCGGTTATCAAAAACCTTAACAACAAATTGAGTCGCCTCTTTTAACAAGTCAAAATGCACCCTATCCGCACTCAATTTTTCTGTCCATTCCGAAGCTATAAAAGCATCAGTAGCTGGAATAAAATGAGGTAAAAAGAATGTTTTTTTTCCAGAAGATAAGTTTAAAACTAATTTAAATGACTCTGTTTTTTGATTTTCTTGCATAATTAAATCTCCCTTCATAAATAAAAGGCACAGCATTAAGCTGTACCTTTTTTATCATTTTATTTGCTAAGTGCTGGTGCTGTTTCTGTTGGTGGTGCTGGAACTGTCTTAAACCAATTCGCTGCAACGGTTGCATCATATCCTGTTTCTTCTTCATCTAAACGATGTCTCCAGTTTCCATCTGAACGTTGGATCGCTTTGCATTTAATTTTAGCCGATTGGAAAGTTGGTTTATCTTCAGCTGTCTTGTGCTCATCTTCAGGAATTTCAAATTTCGTTTTGTAGTAGCAATAAAAACGGTTTTTCCCATTGTCTTTTGGTAAACGGTATAATAACGCTACATATGGAGCAACATCATTTACATTATCGATTACCTGACCTTTAATTAGTTTCTTTCCTAATAGTTCAGCGTAAGTAGATAATGAAATATCCGCTGTTTCTAATTCGATTTCTACACCACCAAAGGCACTTGCTGTTGCTAGTGGACCTCCTTCTGCGTAGAACGTTACGGATTCATTTTTAGGTGAAGCCTTGCCACTTACTGCATCTCCAATTTTCTTAGGTGCTGCATACGTAAACTTACCATCTGGTGTTTCTGTCAAAATCGCATAATGTAAATCTCTAAAATCGACTGCAATTGCCATATTTGTTTTCCTCCTAAATTCTTAATTCCGTACGAAATCTCATTCCATAATGATAGATTTTCGTATCTGGTTCATATAAATTTGCTGTTGTAATACGCTGAAACCCAATATTTTTCATACAGGTGTTTACCGCTTCTTTTAAATCCACCTTCACAGGACTAAAGGACCAAATATCTACTTGAAATAAAATAATGCTGGTAGATTCCACGCCCTCTGCGTATCTCCCAGCACCATTATCTAGCTCAGAATAAGTAATCCATGTTTTTCCGTTATCATCACCACGAACCATATTGTAGATATATTCTCCACCAATTTTCTCTACAATATAAGGATTCGTAAGCGCACGTAACACATCTTTTTCTAAAAATCTCATACGATATGAAATGCTGCTGCAAAGACATTTCTCATCTCATGAACTGCCTTTACTTCCGTGTGAGTTACTGTCTTTTCTATAAACCCTTTATGTGGTGGATGTGGCATTTTACTGGTTCCCCAATTTTGGAATTTCATATAAAAGTGTGGGGAATTATCATCTTTTTCCCACCCCACACTAATTGATTTGACTCCATTTCGAGTTTTTATTTTTCCGACAAGCACCTGATCCTTTGCATGTTTACCTGTTCTCCATGATTCTTTTGGTGAAGGTGGTTTCGGATGTGCACTTACTGGACTTTCTGCCTCTAAAGCATCCCTTACTACCTCAGCACCTTTCTTTAATGCTGAGTTTTCAATTGTTTTTACACTTCTTCCTAAAGCTTCAAAACGCTGAATTGCTTCTTGTATTCCAAAGGTCGTTACTTCTGCCATATAGATCGCTCCTCACACACCAAGCATGTTTCTTTATGTTGTTCATCAACATCTACAACAGCTTTTATTTCAAAGAGTCGATCATCATACAAGACTCGCATTTTCGAATCAATTCCCCTACGAAATCGCATAAAAAAATTCACTGTACGTACCGCATTCTCGGTATTTCCAGCGAATATTTCATAATTAAACCCCTTTCCAAATGGTGTTTTTGCTCTTGACCAAACAGTGACAACATCTTTCCATTCGGATGGAATTGGATTCCCTTCTTCATCTTTTTTATTTGTAATTTCTTGTTGAATTGTTATTCGTTTATTTAATTTACTTGGATTCATGATTATCACCGTTATTATAGTCCCTTAATTGCAATATAGTAGTTTCTAATGACTGTTTTAATGCAGGGACATTTAATGACTTATCTTGATTCTCATAGTTTAATAAGACATGTGTAATTACTGCTATTTTGTAAAGTGCCTTTTCGCTTTCAGGAACACCGGATCCTAATAAGGCTTCTTTTGCTCCCTCAATTAGAAGCTGAATAACTGTATCCTCTTCATTCCCATCAATTTTTAATTTCCCTTTTATAAGTTCCAGCATACTATCACCTACGATCCTGAAGCGTTTGTTTTCACTGATAATTCAGCACTTAAAGATGAAATTAATCCATTATTAGCTACAGCTTTTATTTGATAAGAATACGTTGTATCACCTGTCAAACCTGTATCTTTATATGTTGTTGTGACTGATGTTCCTACTTGTTTTCCATTACGGAATATTTGATATTCTTTAATGCCCCCATCATAGACAACAGGAGACCAACTAATGTTGGCCGTTGTTACCGTAGTAGAATCAACTTTTAATCCTGTTGGCCCCTGGGGATGGTTAGGGTGTAGTCTGTACTTCTGCGATACGGAATGCTGATTTCAGCTTGATTTTATGGTCAAACCAAGCTGTTAAAACAAACAGTTCAATACCTGTTTTCACATCTTTGTCACGATCATAAATCATATTCGGATCGTAGTTGAAGTGCGAATATCGGAAGTCACCAACGACAGGATTTACTGCTGAATCACAGAACTTGACTGGTTTACCTAAAACCTGTTCTGGTTGAGCATTGTATAAAGTAGCGCTACCATTAGCAAGCATTTCAATTATGTCTAGATAATCAGCGTAACGCATTTTAATAGTTGCATTTGCACGGAAATCCTCATGTAAATCTGCAATTGCTGACTTAATAGCTTTGTATAAATTAGCACCTTTAATAGCTTTAATACCAGCTTTATAGAATGACATGGATTCTTCTCCTGCTTTAGGAGTTGTTGTGAATGCTACTTTTTTCTCTTTTGCTGCTAAACCACTTTCTAGCGCCTGATCTACAGTTTGTACTAAGTTTGCATCCGTTGCAGCTAAAACAGTCTCTGAAATAGGGACGAAAATTTTGAATTTGTTACGTCCAAAAATTACAACATCCCCTTCAGCTTTTAATTCTTTTGCTGTTTCTGTATCAGCAATAAAAGCATCATCATCCAAAGTAAATGTAACTTTAGGAATTTCCAGGTTAGTAACACTTGTAAATGTAGATACCTCTCTTAAAGGGTTTTTAACAAACGGTTCATGTAATAACTCATTTGTCATCGTACTTGGAAGGATTTTTTCTCCACCTGTCGAGTTATTATCACCCAAAGCCATTCTTGCATCTTCAGACAGTGAACGTTGACGGATTGTAGCACGAACCAATTCTGCTTTTGCTGCAATTATCTTTTGTTTCGGATCTTCAATGCCTTGCAAACCAGTTTGATTTTGAAATTGCGCTTTTTGCTCAGCTTCCATCGTGTCATGTTGTTCTTTAATTACATTGAAACGCATTTGAAGGTCTTTCTTTGATTGTTGTAACGCTTGGAGACTCTCCATGGTTGCGGATGGATCAATTGCCTTCTGAGAAAGCTCATTCTCTACTTTTTGGAGCTGTTGACCAATAGTAGATAAATTTTGTTTTAGTTCAAATAATGTATTCTTCGAAAAGTGTTGTAAGTTACCAATAGATAATCTAAATTTTGTTTTCATGAATGAATTCCTCCTAAAATTGTCTTTATATAGTCCGCGTTAGCTTTCGCTTCTTCGGCAATTTTTTGTCGTTCTAACATTTCGTTGGATGGTATGTTAGCTTGTGCATTTACTAACTGTTGTGGAACATTCTTGTATTCTTTCATCCATTTTTCATCTAGACATGCTGCTGCATTATTTGCTGGGATAATTTCATCACAAAGTCCGTACCCCATAGCTTCTTCAGCTGATAGCCAGGTCTCTGCATCTAGTAATTGTTTTAAAATATCTGGATCTAATTTATCACCAGCACGAGTTAAATAGTGTTGCACCATTGATTGATTAATACGTTCAATGTCATCTGCTGCTTTACGTAACTGCTCGGCATTTCCTGATGCGTATGTCCATGCGTTATGAACCATCAACATCGAATTAGCATACATAATGATTTTGTCTGAAATCATCGGTAACACTGATGCACATGAAGCACCAATACCATCAATATAGGAGATAACCTTCGCCGGATGTCTTTGTAACATTGCAATAATGGCCATTGTTTCAAATACCGATCCACCTGGACTATTAATGTAAAGGTTAATAGTTTCAATACTATCACCTAACTCGTCAAGTTCATTTTTGAAAGTAATAGACGACACCTCGCCATATTCTTCCCATGCATACTTTGTGATTTCTCCATAAATAAAAACATCAGCCATTTTACCATTGGCGGATGCTTTCATTTGAAAAAACTTATTCTGTTTGTTCTTTCCCACTACTTTTCACCCCCTTTCGTTGAGATGGGTCCATATCAATTGGGTATAAATCACCAGAAATCCACAATTGAGATGCTGAACCTCCCTTTGGTGGTTTATCTTCTAATTCACGCACTTCATCTGGTGTTAGTCCACCACTTCGAAGCATCATTTGATAAAACTGTGTTCTTGCTGCTGTATCGCCACGTAGTAAACCACTCATATTAAATTTAAAATAATATCCAGCTTGTCTCTCAGCTTTATTTAGCAATTTTCGGTTCATTTCTTGTTCATACTGCCGAGCAATAGGAGTTAAAGTCATTTGAACAAACTGAATCATTAATTGCTCATTGCTACTATAACTCTGACCTTCCGTATCATTTAAAAAAGAAACAGGAACATTAAAAACGTTAGCAACCCGCGAACGTGTAATTCGTTCTGATGCTAACGTGTCTGAAGCGAAGTATTTCCGCTCCATCTCTTCTATATTGACACCTGGTTCCCTGAATAAAATACCACCATTCTCTTGGTAAAACCGTCTAAAATCATCAATGATTTTTTGTCTCTTTTCATTATCGACCTGCGTCGCATAATCCAAAATAAAACTATCTTTCTTCTGCATTTCTGACAAACTAAATTCTTGTACTGCCTTATCATATTCAAGAGTATTTCTCAAAACATCAATTGGACAAATACCTTTCCATCTTGAAATACCTGTGATGTGTTTGACATGAAACATGTTCATATTGTGGATGTAATACGTTCCTTCAATCCCACGTACCTCATACCACAAATTATTATCATCCGTATTTAAAAAAGGCATTACATAAGCAGATTCAATAGGGATTAATGATTCCACTTGAAATCTAATATCACGAATGATAGCTGCATATCCATTTCCAGTTTCATTTCTTGAAACTTCAATTTTATTTATCCATTCAAATCCGGTCATGTTTGGATTAGGTTCATTCATCACAACATCAGACACTTGATTAACAACAGTGTCATAATCCTTATAGAGCTTTAATGGCAAAGATGCTACCGTATTAGATAATCTACTAATCACACTGAAAATCGTCTCATTTGTAGCTAATTTTGTATTATCAATACCCCAAAACTTCCTTCCAAACCATGAAGAAAAGTTATATCCAGCGCCTTTCCATCCCAATGAAGCTCCTTTAATCGCTCCCTTAACACGATTAATCAGTTTCAATTTCTCACCGCCTTTCTATTTAAAAAGATCGTTAACTGATATAAATTCAATATTTCCATCACCTTGTAATTGAGATAACATAGGGATTACTTCTGTATGAGCATTTAAAAAAGCTGCAAAGCCATCAATCTTTCGATATTTACTCTGTTTAGATGGTAAAAAGTTCCCGTTTCTGTCTTCCACAAGCTTTACATTATTCATATACCAACGGAAGAGACGGTTTTTATTACTGATTATTTTTCCATCCAACAACAATTCTTTTACATCCTTTAATGCTGGGCTTAAAGTTAAATGCCCTTGTCGAACTGGTTCGGTTTTAAATCCATATGCTTTTAAATCTTCATTTAAACGATAGGCATTTGCTGGATCATAAGTAATTTTCTTTATGAAATAGTGTTCGGATTGCTCAACAAACCAATCATAAACATACTCATATTTCACATACTCACCAGGGATAATAGTGAGCCAACCTTTGTCTTTAAACTCTTTGAAACTAATATTTTCGTTATCACGATCAACTTTAGCCTGCGGAACCCAACTGTGAGATAGCACAAAAATATTTCCATCATCTAAAGGAAACTCTAAACAAGCGCTTGTAAAATCTTCTGTTGCAGATAAATCATAACCTGCAACACATTCTTTACCAGCTAATCCCTTTATATCAATAACTTCTTCATTCCTTTTTAATATCTCAATACCAACAAAGGACATTTCATCATTATCAACAAAGATGTTAAATTGTTTTGTAATCCAGTCATTCTTTTCAGCATCTGTATGCTTATCTGTATTCCAATCATCAATAAGCGATGGAAGATCTAACGAAACTCCCATATTAGGATTTGCTTTAATCCATAATTCAGGATTTTCAATTTCATCCACGCTATCCATTTCAGCCATGAAATAAAACTTTCTATCTTGGTCAATAACTCCTTCTAAAACATCAGTTGCAATTTCATAGTATTGAACAAGTGGTCCTTCAAGCTGATATCCTGCCGTAGTGATATAAACAATCATTGGTTGTTTACGTGCACCACGTGATTTTTTTATAACATTGATTAACTTAAAGTTTTTGAATTCATGTATTTCATCAAAAATACCAAGATGTGTATTTAATCCGTCTAGTTTCTTACTATCTGATGCACGAGGTTCAATTTTAGAATGCGTTTTATCATGGAAAATACCTTTCTGATTTTCGCGTAAATGTTTCCGAAGAAGGGGTGATTTTTGAACCATTGCACGACTTTCATCAAATAACTCCCCAGCTTGTTGTTTTGTATTTGCTAAAACATAAACACGAGCACCTGGTTCATTATCTTTAGCAACAGCATAATTAGATAAACCAGAAATCATTGTAGTTTTTCCATTTTTACGTCCAATAAAAATAAGGCCCTCACGAAAGCGCCTATAACCTGTATCTTTATGAATCCATCCATACAAAGAACCTATAACAAAGTGTTGCCACGGTTGAAGAACCAACCTTTTATAATCACCTTTTGATGGACGACAAAACTTTTCGATATATCGTATAGGTCGATGCGCTTTTTCTTCATCAAAAACCCAAGGGAACTCCTCAGTCCCCTGTCTCCTCAAATCGTTTAGATGACGTTGACAAGACAAGACATTTTTCTTACTAGCTATTATGTTTCCTTTCACAACTTGTTCTGCATACCAAGTTGTTCTTAGTTCAGGAGATGGATCTACCAAAATATTAAAATGCTGTATCTGCTCATCTCGCCAATTTTTATACCACTTAGCTATTTCAGAGGGCTTAGAAGTTGTCGTAATCATCATCAGAATCTCCAGTTAGCTCTTCCTGAAGCTTTTTTCGGCTTGCCCCAGTCAACCCTAGCTCCCCTAAATATTGTCGAATCTGTTGTAAATACTTAGGTATCTCTGGTATCAAAGTGTGCTTAGTCAGATTTGTAGCACCAGATTTATTTGTATACTCCATCGTCAGACCTTCTTTTTTAACATTAGCTGCCATCTCTCTAAACATTTGGTAACTGAAGGCAATCGCTTCAACTACAATAGGATCATTGATATCAGCCTTTCCTTCAACTTCTAAAACAGACCAAATACGAATCCAAGTATCTTTTCCTACCTTTTTTAAATGCGTAGGCGGTTTCCTCTCAATCAATCCTTTATCCACGATATCACCTCACTTACATTTTATGGATAAAAAGTACCAATTCAGAAATAAAAAGCTCTTATTTTCAGGCTTTACCCCCCTTTAGAAAAATCACTTGCGCTACCCACGAAGGAGGCATCCGGTCTGGGCGGAAACGGCTCTGAACAATAAAAGGAGGGGGGCTATATGAATTCTTTGTTCGCTTTTACTTTTACGAACTGAATCTTTCTTTTATTTTTCTTTTTTCCTCCGCTCTTTTCAGGATGTTCTTTGTTGTGACATGCATTACATAAACTAATTAAGTTATCTAATGTTAATGCAAGTTCAGGATACTCATTTCTTTCTTTGATATGATGAACCATATCAGCAGGTACCGGCATCAATGGATCGTGCTTCATGCACTCTTGGCAACGGTAGTTGTCTCGTATCAACGCTAACTCCCTACACCTCCGCCATGCTGTACTATCGTAGAACTTCTTTGCTTCTTTATCTCGTTTGTATTTATCGTAGAACTTTCGTTGTTGCTTGGTTTTATATTCGTTCATTGTTTCTCATCTTCATTACTCCAGTTACATGCAAAAGGATATCGCTCAATTGATACCGTACCAACTTCTCCTTCTTCTGTTAACGTTAATTCTAACTTCCTTATACCTTCTCTTCTTTGCCACTCTTTATCTACTTGTATATTATCAGTACCGTTGAACTTAATCATCTTTCCTCACTCCCTTTAAAAGAATATTCCGATTATATATTTACAAATAAATACAAATTGCTATAATGAAATTAACATTGCCATCAGGAAAAGTGATTCGCCCCCATGCGAGTTGCTTTTCCTTTTTTTCATGGCTATTGTTTTAAGAATTCATCTATTGTTTTATCGAGCAAACTAACCATTGCTTCTCTTCTTTGCTTTGGTGTTGTATTATCTTCCATCTCATTAAAGATAGGAAGCACACTTTCTAATTTTTGTTTATCGATACGCTCATTTACAAGATCTGTTCCTAACATCGAAATGAATGTGCTGATTATAACTGCTTGTTCTTGTTTAGTTAGTTTCATTTGTTATCACCTCAGTTTAAAACCTCTCTTTAGTTTTAGTAATTTCAGTAAACTCATTAATTTTTTTAGCTATTGTTTTACCATTTAAAATAACTGGAACTTCTATAAGTAAAGAATCTTTTTCACCTGTGAACTTACCCATAACCTTTTCTAACTTCTCTAACGCTTCCGCACATTCATTTGCAGCTTCTGTTACTTCCTTAATCCCTTCTAATGCTTCATTTGTATCAGCAGTTACTTCAATAATTAATTTGTTATTAGCCATTTTGTGAATCCTCCTTTGTTTTTACTCCCTTGATATCAGTTGCTCTAATTTTAAAACCATCCGTTGTCTGTTCAACTATAGATTCAAGAGTTACTTTTCCATCTAATGAAATACTAACTTTAGAATCCATCCCCACCGATTTACTATCGTTAATCTTTTTAATTAGTTCAGATTCTTTGACTATTTCTCGAACATTAGTTATACCAGCTTTCGTTGCTAGTTCTGCTTCTAACATAGTTACTCTTCGAACCAAATCTACAATCGTTTGTTCCAGTCCAGTAACTTGCATTCTTAATTCAACAATTGCAAATTTCATTTCGTTTTTTTGATTATCCATCCTTCATCCTCCTCCAAAATAAAAAGCACCCAAACGGATGCTTTAAGATCGATTATTTATTTAAACTCCAATTACGGTATGTGAAGTTTTACCCTTCTTTCAGCTAACAACCACGACAGACACTATCAGCAAACTTATCAGGTTTCCCTCATTCCATCTACCTAGGATGTTGTTAGCTCAAAGAAGAGCAAAAGCTCTCCTTATTAACGGTAACATTCAATCAGTACCATCTGCTGGTTTCGGATTTTATGTGCCGTCATTATGAAGCCGTTTAGAAATTTAGAAACAACATAGTGAGTTGTGTTTTCCGCCACTTCTCACAATACAAATATATCATGTTAAAAACCAAAACGTGTCCGTAAATAGTTCGCAAATAGTTCACGAATAGTTCGCGTTTTTTATTTCTGTATTTTTGCACATCGTTTTTCAGCCTCTTTTTGCATAGTTTTGAACAAATATGTTCTTTAATTCTTAGAAATGAATTCACTATAAACCATATTGTGTTGAATTAGACCATCTCGTTTCCCCTTAGAGCTATCAAGCTTTTCCATACTTCCTATAAATGAATTTGACACTTTTCTTTTGTAGCTAATTCCAAAAAGCGTATACACAAATTTCATTCGATCTTAATCAAGTTTATATAAATCTGAATTATCTCCATAATAAAAAGAGGATTGAATAAAAGTATAAACCTTTTATTCAATCCTCTTTTCATCTTCTAGTTTAAATTTTTTTAAAAGAAATAACCGTTCCTTTTCCTTTGTTTTCATCTAAATATCCTACAGGTAAATTTACTATAGCCTCTATATCTGATTGACATAATCTAACTTCCTCACACAGTTGTTTCTTCGTCTTAACGTGATTATCTATAATTAAATCAATCGCTTCTTTTAATAATAATGGTGATTCACTTTGTAATAAATCATCATATGGCTCATGAGTTCTCCAACCTTTTTTCGCTATTTGCTTCCATAAATAACTTGCTTGATAATCATTTATTATATTTAGCTCTCTTGAACGATATATCATAGCTTGTATAGAAATCTGCCATCTCTTTTTTAAAAGTAAGTAGTAATCTAAAGTATGACTAATAAGCTCCTCTGAAAAAGATTTAGCAGGCATTAGAAACGAAGATGCAAAATAGTTAGCTTCATCCTCCATACGCTTATAAACTTCTTTTTTATTAAAGTCTTCTTTTTTTACATGTTTGTGTAATAGATAATGTCCTAATTCATGCGCTAAGGTAAACTTTATTCTTGAAGGAGTAGACCTTTCATTACCAACAAGTATAAAAAGCTTATTTCCAATCCATCTAGAACAGGCATCTATTGCAAAGTCCTCAGATTTTATCAGACTTACTACTATTCCATGCTTTTCAAATAAATGTGTAATATCTGAAATTGGCCCCTCATTTAAATTCCATTGCTTTCTTAATTCAGATGCTATATTTTCAATAACATTAAAATCTGTAGGCATAAAGTGTTCTTGATGGTTTATATTCGTTTCTGGAAGATCAGACTTTGGGAATTCTAATATTCCCTCCAAATAATCAAATATACTTATTAGCCATGAAATCTTGATTTCGTGAATTCTTTTTAACTTTGCAGTTGCATTAGCTCTACTTCTAAAATACACAATTTCATTTTCTGTTTGCCTATATCCATCTTCAAAGAAGTAATCATATGGAAGATTTAATATATTCATGATGCTTAATAGAACTTCAGCAGGCGGTATTGATTTACCATTTTCATATTTTGAGAGAGCTTGATGAGTCCTCAACCCAATTTTTTCTGATAGTTCTCTTATTGTTAATCCTCTTGATTCGCGTCCCTCTTTTAACTTATCAGGACAAAAGGATCTATTTACGTTAATTCTTACCCCCATTTTCGTGCACTCCTTGGGCAAAATTTTTAAATCTAACTAATTGTTCTCTTGAAATTTCATTCTTCTTTTTATCTTCTTCTGATGTGCCAACTAGATGTAATTCTTTAGTAAGATCAATACAACTAAACCATTTTCCGCTTCCATCTGGAACTCCTAAATTTACAAAATCAACTCTTCTATTAATTTGATGATGTGTAAGCTCTAAATAACCGGGTTCTTCAAAAATTTCTTGTTTATCAAAATTAATAAAATACTGATTGTCTCTTTGTAACAGAGACCTGTACATCGCTTTTCTCGCTGTTTTATCTTTACTTTGCGCTCTATTTATTGTAATAACTACATTTTCTGTTTGCAGTTCAACATGGTAAGCTGATTTGTTTTTATTAGGTACAATTTGAGTTGTAATGTTCTTAAGTATGCCCTTATTCGCTGCTTCATATAAGGTAAACTGAGCAGCTATATTGTCAAGATATCCTATATGCTTTTTTCCTAAAGCCCATTGTAAAAAAAAAATATCTTTTATGGAAGCATCCACTAGTTCATAAGCTTGCTGAATCAATGGAACAACCTGCCTCCTAACTCCTTTAGATATTTCTTTATCAATAAATTTCTTCACATCGATTGGCACACCGATATCCATAATAAGCAACACCCCATTTTAAATTTAAGGTTCTACCCTTTGCAACCATTTTACCCTTTTTAGTTATTTTTGGCAACTGAATAACCTAAATATTGAGAATACAAATTACTATTTAAAATATACTCTTAGATTTTAAATTTCCTCTGATAATCATTTAATGTATCTTGTTCAATTCCTATATATCTTAAAGTCTCCTTCTGATCTGTATGATTTAACATTCGTTGCAAAACAACTACATCTTTAAACTGTTTATAGTGATGGTACCCATATGTCTTTCTAAGTGAGTGAGTCCCAATTCGTTCTAATCCAAATTTCAAGGCCGCTTGATTCAAAATTACATATGCCATCGATCTAGTAATAGGTTTATTCTTACCATTTCTACTTTTAATAAGAAACTCATGCTTAGGTTTCCCCTTCGCATATTTCCTCAATGCTTTCTTTAAATCAGAAGGCATCTTTACCTCTTTAGCCTTTTTGGTTTTCTTTTCACGAATAAATATACTCCATCCTTCTACATCACGTACTCGTAAACGTAAGATATCCGAAATACGTAATCCTGTATTAATCCCAAGAAGGAATAGAATGTAATTGCGCTCATTCTGTTCCTTAAAATATTCTTTGAGATCCTGAATCATTTCTTTATCTCTTATTGGTTGAACGAGATTCATACGCTTGGCACCTCTTTTTGTCTACGCGTTTTTTGATATACCTCTTTTTTTAGATTGAATGCTAGACGTAGTATAGCTCGTCCTTTTAACTTATAATACTTTGTTTTACCTACACCTAAATCCATCCAAATGTCTGGATCATATCCAACTTCATCTTCCATATAAAATTTCACTATGACTTCACGTTCATCATCTCTTAAACGATTCACAGCATCATAAAGCCAATCCATGAACTCTTTTCTTTCTTGCTCATACTCTATTCTTTCGATAGCAATATTCTCTGTTGAACTATTAAATTCATTTGTAACTGATGGAGGAACAATTGAATATGATGGCGTCACTTTTGGCAACATATCACATGGCATTGTTGCTAAATATCTACGATAATCTTCGAATACTTTTTCAACCTCTTGTTTTGTTCTTTTCCCATCTACAATTGGCATTTTAAATGATAATTGTTTATTCATATTAAATTCCTCCATTTTTATTATTTTTGTCTTAATGCACCACGTCTACGTTCATAACGTGGTCCATAAACCCCCATTAAATTTTCAATGTCACGAGTGGTTAGCTTCTCTTCTTTCTTTTTCTTATGTTTCTTTTTTGCTAGCTTAGATTGCTTTTTCCATTCACGTATTTGATCTTTTAAGTTCTTCATTCTCCACATCCCCTTTCAAAAATAAAGAGGACACCATTTCTTAAAACAGCTTGATTGCTGCTCTAAAAATTGGTGTCCTCTAGTTTTCTAGCCGGACTATATTTGGTTTCTCTTCACTTTAAAATACCAGCCTGTACAAAAATATTTCTCCAAGCCTTTTCAACTCTATATTTTTTAAAAGCCTTTGTGCGCCGAGCAATCGCTTTTCTTGTTTTCCGTTTCTTTAAATTAGCCATTCTCCTAACCTCACTTTCTATTCAAAGGATTATTTTGTTCAAATTCTGGATAGATGTTAATATTCTTCATAAAGGAGGTCTACTGATGAAAAAGATTTTTTTAGTTATTTTCATAGCAATTTTCCTTTTAATAATTTTATATTTTGTTGGTATGTCACTTTTTTGGACCCAGCCTTAAATTAAAACAAATAATAAATTACCATTATGATTATTTAATAAACATTCCGTCAATAATGTAGATAGGCAGGCAATAGCCAGAACTCATTTAATGAATCCCTAATCTTTCTCCGATCCCCACGGAGAACCAGCCAAGCAGTTAGCTTTTGCTAGCTGCTCTTTTAGTTATTAGGAGTTTATAAGAAATTCAAATTTTCATTCCCTCGAATAAAATCCAATATTCCGTTAATACTAAGTACAAGCTGCTTTTTCCCCAAAGTAGTCCATTGTAGCAGGGTTTGTGAGAGCAGTTAGCTATGATAACTGCTCTTTTTTAGTTTGTCCGAATAAAATTCTAAATTTTGTCCAATACTATAAATGGGCTGATACAGCTTGAATTCACAGTGACCTCTGTAATTTTCTTTTTCCCTTTCTCTGAGGGCTGAGCAGTTAGCTTTTGCTAGCTGCTCTTTTATATTGAGTTAATAATAAAATTTAGGTCTTATTTCTTTTCTACATCATATAATTTAAAGGTAGCCTCAGCTCAGAGTGTTACCTCCTATCTTAAAGAGCACTTATGCATGGTGCTCTTTTTTAGTTTCCTTATTTCTATAAAATGAAATTTTTATTCAACTTTCTTGCATAACATTTTCGCTTCTGCTCATACTATGGTTGTAATTCGCAATTACAACAGCAACATTTGCTAAACACCGTTTTCTTTTCTTACCAGGACAGCTAGCTAATCACGCTAGCTGTTTTATTTTATAAAATGAAGTTTTTACCATAAAAGTAATTGTTAAATATCTAATGCATATGCATTATAATTGGATAGGTATTGTGTATTGGCATTAAGAGGAGCACCCTGTTCAAGTGCTTCTCTTTTTTTATAAAATAGCGTTTTTATTAAAAACTTGTCACATTTAAACCGGACAAGCATATGTTATTGTATGGAGAAACCCTCCAGGCATAGAAATCTACCTTTCAAAGATCATACTTATTAGTGTGCTCTTTTCTTTTTCTCCAAATTAACATTTTTATTAAATTACTCATCTTTGTTTCCGTACGCTAACTTGTCATAACATGTTTCACAATAATGATCTCCAGATTCCGTTTTCACACCAATGATGATTACTTTATCGCATTCTTCACACAATACATCCCAATTTTCACGTTCTCTCATGATTTCCATCCCCTTATCTATTCAAATAAAGATTTTGTTTGAAAACTGCACACATATTAGAAACATACATACAATACTCATGATCATTTCAGAATTAGCCATTGAGCACCTTTTACGGTGCTCTTTAGTTTTAAGTAAAAATTCTGGTCAAATCATTCACATTCTTAGAAAAAGGCACATATATTATCATGTACTCTTTTACAGTAAGAGTCTTGGTCCTAAGAGCACTGTCAAAAGTGCTCTTTTAATGGATTGCAATGTATCACGTTTTACATACAATAAACATAGAATGCAATGAGCACGCAAGACATAGTTTCTATATAATCGTGTACATTTTTTGTACGCGATTTTTTTATTAAATAAGAATTTTGTTTAATTACTATTAACGTTTTTGCTTTCCTTGAATACATTAAAGTTCTACATGGTGCTCTGGTCCAGTTACCTTGAATTTCTTGCACACCTTGTGGGAAGAATCCGTTTATAACAAACGGGTTCTTTTATTTTTCTTTATAAAATAACTATTTTGTTAAATTTCTCAATTCACAAAGTACTAACTTTATAAAATGAATTCATATATATTTATTGAATACATATTAAGTTCATATAAAACCAAATAATTTAGGAGCTGATTAGTATGACAAGTAAACCACTAGTAATAACGCTTCCTCCTATATCAAAAACCAAAATTACTTTTTATTCTTCTTCTGGTGAAGTAATTAACCACACTTTTTTTACAAACGAAACTTCAGAACCTATAGCAACGTTTGCATATTGCCCTATAGAATTCGAAAGATTTGAAACTGAAAGAATGCCAGTCCTTATCAAATAATTTTTCATAGATGTTTCCCTAAATCCCCTAGATTTCTGGGGATTATTTTGTATAAAATAACGCTTTTATTAAAATTCCAATGTCTATTTCCTCACTTGTCCATTTCACTTTGCTCTATCATTGCATTTACTATTAGTAATACGAATTTTTTAGAGGTGAATTATATTGGACGAGTTTTTATCTTCCGCTGCATTAAATCCAGGTTCAATCGGACCTACACTCCCACCTATGCAACCTTTTCAATTCCCTACAGGTCCCACTGGAACAACGGGTGCTACAGGGGAAACTGGACCTACTGGGAATACCGGACCTACTGGGTTCACTGGGCCTACTGGGAATACCGGTCCCACTGGGTTCACTGGACCTACTGGGTTCACTGGACCTACTGGGTTCACTGGACCTACTGGGAATACCGGACCTACTGGGTTCACTGGGCCTACTGGGAATACCGGTCCCACTGGGTTGACTGGACCTACTGGAGGTACCCTAGCGTATGGGTCAATGTATAATAACTCCGGTACATCAGTCGTGGTGGTTGAAGGTCAAATTATTGATTTCCAAGATCCAGGAGAATCCTCTGGAACAATTATCGATCTCGTTAATAACACGATTCAAGTTCTAACTGCAGGATTATACTCTATCACAATGGATTTAAATGCTGCCATAGCAACTGGCCAGGATGGGGCTCAAGTACGGTTCCAACTTTTTATTAATGGAGTTACCCCTGTTGAAGAAAGTACTATTAGATCTCAATTTTTGTTGCAAGGAGCAGCAGAAGGTTTCAGTGTACTTCATAGTGATACTATAGGAAGAACAATCCAAATTAGATTAAACGCCAATGATTTACTAAGTATTCATGTATCATTAATACTTGGAAATGGAACTGCTCTTTACAGTTTCCCTTCCTTAACCGTAATAAAAATTGCAGAATAATGTATTTCACATAAAATCACTATCTGTATTTCCTAATTTTGTGAGATATTAAAATTTATGATTAATTCAAAGTCCCTTTATATAGAATTTTAGGGACTTTTTAAATTGCTAAATAAAATTCAAATTTGGTCTTACTTTACATCGACACGTGCTTGACTTGCTTCTCGACTAAATCCATCCGGATATCTTTTAGCTAGTTTTGCAATATTCATTTCAGCAACATCTTGTAACGTATATCCCAGTTCATGCGCCATAATCGATACATAATACATAATGTCTCCAAGTTCTAAGGCTAATTTATAAGTGTTTCCGTCCTCTTCTCCTGGACAATGCGATGGTTGGAAACCATGTCCATGATAAATTGCTTTTTTAACAATATCAGCAACTTCACCAGCTTCACCTGTAAGTCCTAAAGCTGCATTTGAAACACGTCCTCCAAAATCAGTTTTGTTATTCCAAGTACGTAATGTTGCTTCCTGATAATCGTTTAATTCACCGATTGATAAAATACTTGCGATCTGTAAAACAGTAGCTTCTTTTATAACCTGTTCACCTTTTCTTGCTTCACTAATTAATTTAGTTGCTTCCAATACACCATTTTCCATAACGTTCATTTTGTTTTCCCCTTCCTATTTAGCAAATTCCTAATCCTATTGGACGATTTTCAATTAAATACTTATCAGCCTGATCTATTACAAGGAGTGCAACCTCCGCTTGGTGCCTCCTTAATGCTTTTGCCATCTTCGGCAGACTCATACCTTGACTCCACATTTCACGAAAACGAATTACGTCTCTTTCATCCCAAATGAAGTTAGCTTCTTCTAAAGCGATGTATACCTTCAACCTTGATTCCTTCATCGCTTCATGATTTCTCGCTACACTCATAATTGAACCTACTTTCTTAAAAATAATTATTCTATTATTTCAGTAAACTTAGTATCTACACGTTTAATTTTCCCGTTAACCCAAACAGCCACTTGCTCACCAAATCCACTTTCTGGTGGTTTAATTACTGTAACTTTTCCATCCTTTACTATTAAAAGCTTGTTGCTACTAACATCAATTTCTACTTTTTTCATATACCCATCTCCCTTTTACTACCTCATGTACTCGACAACATCAGGTTTAAAGCCACTTCCTAAATAAACTCTTACTGGAATTATTTCTTTTTTATCCCTTGCAGCCTTACATAACTCTTCCGCTGTATCCCAACTAAAAAACTTATCTACCGCGCGTTGAAATCTCCAAATTGCCATTACATATTGTTCAAAGATGTCATAGCGATCATCTTGTTTAGTTGTGCATGGTAACTCATCCGTACACTTTGCATTCTTTGGAACTTGGACACGTACATCCGCGTATGTATTGCGTCCAGTTCCTTTCTTAACATTGGCTTTCATTACATCGAACTCACAAATTGCTGGCTCTACATCGAAAATATTTAGTTGCTTAGGCATGTACCTTCACACTCTTTTCAAGAACATTAAGTAATTCATTTGCTCCCGCCTTGCTCAAAAACATTCGACCACCTAACAATTCCATGTTTGATTCAGAAACTTCACCTGTTACAAAGCATGACTTTTCATGTTTTCTTAAAACGATGTTTTCCCCGTCAACATGAAAGTCTAATGCTGTCCCTTCAGAAATCCCCAAAGTTCTGCGTAATTCTACCGGAATTACTACACGTCCTAGCTCGTCTACTTTCCTTGCAACACCTGTGTTTTTCATACCTTACTCCCCCTTGTTAACTAGCTTTTTGTTGTTTGTTTCTTTCTAATTCTTGTTTCATTGACTCGAATTTTATTAACCACGCTTGCCAACGTTTATCGTTTTCTTCTTGTTGTTTCTTGGCTACTTCACAATTACAACCGTTCGTTTCAATTACACCTGGATAAGTTTCTTTACGAATAATTCCTGTATCATGACATAATACACACATGCTTATTCCTCCTTTTTGAAATTTCGTAATCTATAATTATCCCCATACATTTCTAACATTTCAGCATTTTCCATCATCCGACTAAAATCACGTTCCCCATACATCCCTGCTAATTCATCAATCGTAAAATTAGTAGTAAATAATGTACTTTTACCTATACGGCTATCTACAATTTCATTTGTTTTCGTTTGTTTCCAAGTGACGCCTTCTTTATCTTTCTCTGTGAATTCCGCTCCAAAGTCATCGATAATTAAGACATCAACTTTTGCTAGAAGGGACATAAGCTTGTCCTCAGTCATTTCGCTATTTTTATTCCAAGTTGATTTGATTTTAGTAAATAGCTTATTCATTTGAATAAACATTGCACTGTGACCCTTTTTCATAAGTTCCTTAGTGGCTGCCACACACAAATGACTTTTTCCTACTCCATAATTACCGGTTATTATCATGCTTGTTGGTTCTTCTTTATTGAATGAAGCAACAAAATTCATTATTGTTTCTTTTGCATCAGCTAAGTCCCTTTTGGAAGGTACATAATTTTCAAATGTAGCTTTTTTGAGTTTGTCATTTATTAAACTGTTATCAGCAAATGAATCATATAAATGAATGATTTCATTTTTCTTTTTTATAGCTAGTGTCTCTATAGCTAATTTCTGATCTTCCTTTTCTACCGATCTGCATTGAGGACAAAATTCCTCGTTTGTTTCTGTATCTATCAACATGCGTTTACTGCAAACATCTTTAAAATTTTCTTTTCCTACTAAAAATACATTCGTGCATCTATTAGGCGACAACACATATCTTTGACTAGCGTTTTGAGAAGTCGTATTTTTGAATGAATTCATTGTTTTTGTGCTTTTTAGAGCTTGCATTTGAATTCTCTCCTTTTACTGTTTCATTTAAATAGTTATCAAAGTGTTTTTGTGCGAATAATGTACTTGGTCTCAAATACCGATTGAGTGGTTTATTATCTCTATCAAACTGTCCAAACCACTGTGATACTTTGTTATCAATGACGGTTTTAAAATTCTCAACTGTATAGCCTTCATTCCATCTGGCTCTGATTAACTTTCTATGAGCTTCTGCTTTATGGTTAAAATTCTTTTCAGCCTTTTTATTCAAGTACTCTAAGATTTCCTGATAAGGGATTGATACTTTTGTATCTGATTCGTCAGAAGAAGATGTATTAATTATTTCTAATTCTTTTTCTTTATCTAATTCTTTATCTTCTTCTATATCTGTACCGTCATGTGACGTCACGGGAACGTCACTATCATTCCCCTTATTTTCTAGTGATAATTGCTGTTGTTTCTTACGTTCACGGTACTTTCTATTTCGTTCCGCATTTAATTGTTTTACACGTTCTAGACCATCAACATTCTGATGTTTTTCCCAATTCGAAATACAAATGTACTGATCGTCTGTTATCTCAATCATTCCAAATTGCTGAAATGTTTGAAGTGCTAGTCTTACTGTTGCAATCGGTCTATTAAATAGCGTTGCAAGCATTTCATCTGAGTAAGGGATGTTTTTGCTAAGAAAAATATATCCACTAGCATTGGTTTTCCCCGCTTGCGCTAATAATCTAATCCATATAATTAGTAAAGTATCAGCCTCAGGCATACTTTCGATTAAACGTATTTTTTCATCTTCAAACATACTAGTTGAAAGCTTTATCCATTTAACTTCTGACACTATAATTACCTCCTTGTACAAACCGCCACATATGCTTGTCCACTTTTAATAATTCGTTGAATTTCATAATGCGGATAACCAACTTTGAAATACTGTTCAATCTTTTGTTTCAATTCATCTTTGTTTTTCGCTAAGTTCCAGAACTTATTAGGTAATAGCACTTGATATTCAATTAAATCCACGTACTATTCCCCTACTTTCCGTGGTATACTTATAACAACTTATTTTTCTTAAAGGACCCATTGCCGTGGGTCTTTTTACTTTGTTCTATGTCACTCCAAGCCCATCGTTTTATTGGTTCGTAAGTAACGTAAAGTAACAATGCACTGCACGCGATAAACATTGCGAATATAACTAACGATGTTGTATCTTCCGCTGGATCACCTCCTTATTGTTCAGATATCCATTGCAACAAGAACTCTTTTACTTGTTGAGCTGGGAAATACCATTTCCCTCCTACTTTGTGTTTCGGAAATCTAGGATCAAAAAAGAATGTTTTTTGAATGGTATTCCATCCCATACAAGTTCTTCTTTTTAACTCGTTAGCGTCCCAATACACTAACTCTGCATCAATTTCTTTAACTACTTCTTCAACTTTTGTAAGATAAAGATTTCTTACTTCTTTTTCATCTACTTGAACACTAATCATTTTCATATCTCCTTTTCTATGAATTTTTTATGTTATCTATTAAGAAATATAATCATCTAATACACTAGGTCTTTCTGGCGGATACCATCCTGCGATAAATCGCATAGCATTTTGATAAAATTTTCTCGGGATTTTATCGTATTTAGCCACACCGAAATGTCTTTTTAGCGCGCCATAAATCCCTTGATATGATGCATTGTCATAGCCTTCTTTTTTAAGTTCAAAAACACGTTGTTTTACTTTTCGCTGCACAGCTCCTTTGTGTTGCTCAGTAAGCCATAGCTCGTTATCTACTAGCAATTTCATTTTGTTCATTTCTTCTTCCGTTTGATCTTGTCGTGATTTTATTTGTTTTAATTCAGTCATACTGTAGATGATTGCATCTTCAACACTTTTAGGTTGTTGCTGTAACTTTTGGATGTTTTCTTTCATACGATTGAATTCAGTAATGTATTTCATTTTGATTAATATAGCTTTTTGTGTTGTGTAACTCATTGTCACTAGCATGAATGCATCGAAATTAAGAATGTATTTATGCTGCAATCTGTTACGGCTATCTTGATATTCGATGAGCTCAAATTTGAGCGTATTAAAATCGATGCCTAATTCTTCAATTTCTTCATTCTCTCTCAGCTCATCTAATTTAGAAATCGTTTCAAAAATGTCTCGTTTCACATTCTTGTGTTCTTTATCAAACATTTGAGAAACTGTTAAACTATCGGTTACTACTTTGTCTCCTTCCATAAAAACAAACTCACTTACCGGATGTTGCACAACTTGTAATTGACTCAATTTCTTTTTCCTCCCTTAAGTTACCTCCAGGGTAACCTTTAGTTAAAAAAAATTAGACTTTCATTTTCTTTTCTATTAATTCGTCTATCATTACACCAAAAACTTCTGAATAAGCACATAAAGTTTGCAAGCTAGGATTTTTAACTCCATTTTCATATCTAGAGATCGTTTCTTTAGCCTTGTTAAGCTGCTCGCCAAGTTCTCGCTGTGTCATTTTATGCTTACGCCGAAGCTCTAAAAGTAATTGATGGTTAACTTTCATTTATGATCACCTCGTTTACATTTTTTATTATACACATAAGTTACCCCTAGGGCAACTGTTTTTCCGTAAAAAATTAAAATTATTTTCAATCAAGTTATAAGAGTAACGAAAATAGGATAAAAATATAAAAGGTTTTATTTTTTATTCCTTTTTTAATGTTTACTTATAGGAAACATTCGTATTAATATATAATTAAAGGTTGACCCTACGGGTAACTTTTTTTCTAGGGGAGGAAAAATATAAATGTTTAACGAACGATTAAAACAATTGAGGATAGAAAAAAATTTAACTCAGCAAGAATTAGCTGAACTAACCGATTTAACTAAAGCTTCAATCTCAAGATTTGAAGGTAATAAAAAGACTCCATCTAGAGAGTCTGTAACTAAATTGTCCAAAGTACTCAATGTAACTACTGATTATTTATTAGGACTATCTGACGATCCACAATTAAGTAGTGAGCAATATTCAGACTTACGAAAGAAATTCGATGTATTACTTGAAAAGCTAGAACAAAAACCTAAACATGAACAAGAAATGCTTTATAAAATGATGCAAGCAGCTCTTGGTTCAGATGATTAAATGATTGTCAGCGAAATGCTAACAATCATTTTTTTTGTCCATAATGTGGAGCTCTATATTAGAAACTTCTTGTTTTTTATTCTCATCACTTGTGATTTCTCCCATTACAAGTGTCTTCCATAATACTTCAGCTAAGTTCTCTTTTTTCATCCCTAAAACCCCCAGTTTTTCTATGTAGTTTGTGAAAAAATTCACAATATATAACTAATATTCTTTTTTTTACTTTTGGTTAATTTCCTTATAAACGACGAATGCGATTGCCCCATTAATGAGACAATCGCATTCGATCTATTTATACTAGAGCCTAGGTGTCTTGGTATTACCCAATTCCTGTCCCAGGATCCATTTTTAACATAATTTGTGTTTGAGCATCCTTTGCTACTTGTTTAGGTTGCTCTTTTTGGTCTTTAGCAGGAGAAATATATAACGCTCCAGCTAATGCCACTGTTGTTAATAAAGCTAGTACTTTTTTCATTTAGCATCACCCTTGTATATTATACCATATTTATTAAATTCTTCTAATATTTTTTTAGGTAACCTGCAATAAAATTTACATCCCTCGCTAATAAAACCTTCTATCGACTGTTCTAATAATGAGCGATCTTTCAGTGCCATTCCTAAATAGCAAAGTTTCATTGGAGTAAGATTACCTTTTTCCTTTTCCTCATTTCTAAGTAATCTTACTGCTTCTTTTTCATTTCCGTTAACTATGTGCTTTAAGGCTTCTTCACCAACATCGTATATGTTTAAATCATGTAGGTCTTTTTTGTTTATTAATCTAATATAAGAGCGCATATTTAAAAAGTTTCTATTCCGTTCTACCGCTCTATCAGAATGACATTTATTCAACAGGTCTATCCCTTTATTCAAGTACCACAATGACTGTTCGTAGCTGTCGAAACTGTATGACTCACCTAAGCACCCTAAAGCAGATACTTTTAACATATCTAAGTATCCAAAATTGTCTTCCGTATTCAATATTTCATGACAAATTTCTCTGGATTTATCTATTTGTTCATCCATTAAACTTGCGTACGCAATAATCTCTTGTATTCGTACTCTATATAAATTACGTATAAAAACATCACTTATTTTTTCAATTTTAGGTAATAACATTTCTGAATAACTAAATAGCATTTTATATTCTCTAGATTCGTACAGAGTGTAGAACGTGATGATATCGAGCATTATTTTAGTCTCATCAGATTTAACTGAACGATGTTTCTTCCGTTCATTCAATTCTTCCAACAAGGATCTATCACTTAAAAATCGTTTTAATCTAATTAACACCATTTCGTATACAAATGCCCATTCTTTAGTTTTTGTATTGTTAGAATTGAATCCTTTTTGTACAGCTATACTTAATAATTCGAAATCTCCTATTGCATTTCCATATTCCATGGCTATTTTTATATTCTTCTTGCTATTCATCTTTTTGCAGAATTCTCTAACCATAAAAGTTAATTCGATATTATCTTCATACAAATATTTTACTAACTTAACCATATTCAGAAAACTCATCTCGGTTTTTCCTGATAAGTTTTTTGAAAAAGCAGGTCCGCTGACTCCAAGATGTTTGGCAACGTCTTCTTGCCTTTTTCTTTGAAAATCAATTTCATCAATGATTTTAGCTAACCAATATTTCATTTTGCTCCTCCTTGCCGGAACAAAAAGACACGTAACCCCAATTTGTTACTGTTACATATAAAGGAAAACGTGTCACTCTCAATCTAAGATGTGTTATAATATGTATGTACAAGATCCGCGACAATGTTCCCTAGCTGGCTTAGGGGGCAGTGTAAGAGTGTTACCAGCACTACTTACACCGTGGGTCTTTTTTCACGTCCGTTTATTTTATTTGTTATCATAATAACACAAATTTCCCAAAATTCGGTCATGAAGTTATCTGATAATTATTGAGAAAGTTGGATAAACGTTATATGTCAACGTTTATTTAGTGATACAAAAACAAAATATGCAAATATACATACAATATCTGAAAGTCCCATATGCATATTTTACCACTAAACAAACGTTTGTTCTATACATGTTTTTTATGTTCGTTAAAATACCAAAAAATATTTTAAAAGTCAGAATATCGACCAATTATGGTATAGTAATAAGGCGATTATTATACTCAAACTATGAAAACTACAGTCGGACAAAACATTAAATGGTTACGAAAGTCTTTCGATTTAACGCAAGAGCAATTATCTGAAAGAACAGGTTTATCACGCGGACAAATCAAAAATTGGGAAACTGATCGTCATGAACCTGACCTTGAAAGTTTAAAAGTACTTGCGTCTTATTTTAACACCTCCACTGACGCACTTCTTAATTTTGAGAACAAAAAAGAAGATCCGTTATTAGAATTACTATTCAATGATATCCAAAGAGCTTATGAGGAGCTTGATGGACGTCAGCAAGGTCGTTTTGCAAAACAAGTTTCATTGTACGTGAAAATGTTGCAAAACAACAAAGAAATACTATGATTTGATTTCATCATAAAAGAAATCATTTCCAATTTCAAATTGTAAAATTTTCTTCTTTTTACAATTTGAGCAAGAGGGCTAAATAGCTCTCTTTTTTTATTTGACCAAATATAAAAGTGTAAAAATAAATAATTCCCTATCATCGTGTGAAAATCTTACATTTATCAACAAATTATTATTGTATTTTTAGTTTTCAGAATGTAAAATATTCCAATGTAAGCATATACCATTTAAGGGGATGAAGGATTTCATGAAAAAACTATTAGCATCAGCTACAGCATTCACACTATTAACAGTTGGGTATAGTTCCGCTGC
>Ga0209463_1000267_pt1 | contig 47261 bp, 55 predicted proteins | sample AgamicMgSfrz_FD_187169 | JGI IMG/M metagenome (GOLD analysis project Ga0209463, IMG submission 187169) | Agave microbial communities from Guanajuato, Mexico - Mg.Sf.rz (SPAdes) (version 2) | ecosystem: Host-associated > Plants > Phyllosphere > Phylloplane/Leaf | place: Guanajuato, Mexico...
AGAGAAGATGTTACATATGAAAAAGGAGTATGACTGGATTCGCAAATTGTTAATGAATGAGCCGCGTGGTCATGATGTAATGTCAGGAGCATTATTAACAGATCCATGTCATCCTGAAGCAGATATTGGTGTTATTTACATAGAAACAGGTGGATATTTACCGATGTGTGGTCACGATACAATTGGTGTTTGTACAGCTTTAATTGAATCAGGTTTAATACCGGTAGTTGAACCAATTACTTCGTTAAAGTTAGACACGCCAGCCGGCTTAGTTGAAGTGGATGTCTTTGTTCAAGATGGAAAAGCGAAAGAAGTTTCTTTCTGTAACATACCAGCTTTTTTACTGAAACATATTACCATACAAGTCGAAGGAATTGGAACTGTTAAAGCAGATATTGCGTATGGAGGAAATTTCTATGCCATTATTGATGCGAAGTCAGTAGGTTTAGAGTTAGTACCGGAAAATGCATCTACAATTATCGATAAGGCAATTCATATTAGAAATATCATAAATGAGAAATTTGAAATCATACATCCGCAGCATTCGTTTATTAGAGGATTAACTCATGTTGAATTTTATACAGATCCTACTCATGAAAGCGATCATGTAAAAAATACAGTTGTCGTTCCGCCAGGAGGAATTGATCGTTCTCCATGTGGTACAGGAACATCAGCAAAGTTAGCTGTATTATTCGCAAATCAAAAAATTGAGATGAATGAAGAGTTTATTCATGAGAGTATCGTGGGCTCTCTATTTAAAGGCTGTGTCATAAATACGACATTTGTAAAAAATATTGAAGCTGTCGTAACGAAAATTACCGGTTCAGCTTGGCTTATGGGGATGCACAGATTTTTTTACAATGAAAAGGACCCACTTAAAGAAGGCTTTTTGCTAATTCCGCCGATGGAACATGAAACGGAGGATGTAAAATGAACATTCAAAAAATGTATACGGCAGTAGACGTACATGTAAATGGTGAAGCATTTCGTGTAATGAAAGATGTACCATGCAAATACTACTCCAGTTTGGAACAATTAAACGAGCAATTTTCAGGTGAATTAGCAGAAGAAATGAAGCTCTTATTAAATGAACCACGTGGTTTTATCGGTTTAAATGGATGTATTGTCGTTCCTTCTATTCATACGGAAGTCGATGCAGCTGTATTATTTTTTAATCATGAAGGATCCATTCCGCTTCATTATGGAGGCATTGTGGCAGTAATAACGATGTTACTAGAAAGCGGGTATTTAAAAAAGAGAGAGACGAATCAATACAAAATAGAAACGTTATCTGGCATATTTGTAGTCCATGCGTATGTAGAGAATAATGAAGTTGTATCTGTTTCTTTTGAAAGTAAACTATGTTATGTGATTGAGCAAAATTTACAAGCTGATAATATAAGTTACTCTCTCATTCAGGCAGATAAAGTATATGCAGTTGTAGAAAAGGATATGTATTCGCCAGAAATTCGTATTGAAAACATTTCTGAATTGAAAAAATGGGGAGAAGCTACACTTCAAACTATACAAAAACAGTCGTTAATAAAAAGACTAATTTTAGTAGATTCCACGCAAAAAGAAAAGAACCATATAAAGTCGATTACATTTCATGAAGATAACTTTATCGTACGTTCACCAGGTTTTGTTTCTACTATTGTGTCTTATGTTCATGCGTTATTTAAAAATGATTATACAGTGGATAAACCTTTTATAAATGAAAGTATATTTAATAGTTTTATAACAGTTGAAAAAGTGAAGAAGGAAGAAAAAGGTTACATTTTCCGTTTTGAAAGTAGAGGATTTATTACAGGTATGCAGACGTTTCTATTAGATCCTACAGATCCGTTTCCATCAGGATTTTTATTAAAATAAAATATGAGAGGGAGAGATACATATGAAAAAAATTAAAGGGGCATTTCCAGTATTAATCACACCGATGGATGAGTTTCAAGAGATTAATTGGAACGGTGTAAAACAAAACGTAAACTACTTTATTGAGCAAAAAGTGGCTGGCATTATTATTAATGGAAGTACAGGAGAGTTTGTTAGTTTATCAAAAGAAGAGCGATTTAAAATGGTAGAAACAGTATTAAAAGAAGTTGATGGTCGTATTCCAGTTATTGTTGGAACTGCAGCAGAAACGACGAAAGAAGCGATTGAATATACAAAACATGCAGAAGCGCATGGAGCAGATTGTGCATTAATTATTAACTCGTACTATTGTAAACCGAAAGAAGAGGAAATTTATTTTCACTTTAAAGAAATCTCAAACGCTGTAAATATACCAATTATGTTGTACAATAACCCGTTTACATCTGGTGTTGATATGAGTACAGAACTCATGCTACGTATTGGAAAAGACTGTGAAAATGTTACACATATTAAAGAATCTAGCGGAGATATTCGAAAAGCGAGAGATTTAGTAAGACAAGGCGAAGGTGCTTTTCAAGTCTTCTGTGGATCTGAAGATTTAGTTATGGAATCTTATTTAGTTGGTGCAACGGGATGGGTTTCAGTAGCAGGAAATATCGTACCGGGACTTGTTACGAAAATGTATGAGCATTTTCATAATGGTGAATTAGAAAAAGCTTGGGAAATAAACGACGCTATTTTACCTCTTTGCGAGTTTCTTGAAGGATCAGGAAAGTATGTGCAAATCGTGAAACGCTCAATGGAATTACACGGGCAAGCTGGGGGACTTTCGCGTTATCCGAGACTCGGATTAACTGAAGAAGAAGATCAAAAACTTCAAACGATTATTTCAAAAATTGCAGCTCATGCGGCTGTTTAAATAAGGAGGAGAGCATATATGTTAACGAAAAACATTGAACTAAAACCAAAAGTGAAAGCGTTTTTAAATGAAGAAATTAAAATGTTTATTAATGGTGAATTTGTTCCTTCAATTAGCGGGAAGACGTTTGAAACATACAATCCAGCAACAGAAGATGTTTTAGCGGTCGTATGTGAAGCACAAGAAGAGGATATTGATGTCGCAGTAAAAGCGGCACGATCTGCATTTGAATCAGGACATTGGGCAGAAATGACTACCGCTGAAAGAGCACATCTTATTTATAAATTAGCAGACTTAATAGAAGAGAATGGAGAAGAATTAGCACAGTTAGAAGCTTTAGATAATGGGAAGCCATATCAAGTAGCACTGGATGATGATATAGCAGCGACTGTAGAAAATTATCGCTATTATGCGGGATGGGCTACAAAAATTATCGGGCAAACAATTCCGATTTCAAAAGATTACTTAAATTATACACGCCATGAACCTGTTGGCGTTGTAGGTCAAATTATTCCTTGGAATTTTCCGCTCGTTATGTCTTCTTGGAAAATGGGAGCTGCATTAGCAACCGGTTGTACGATCGTATTAAAACCAGCAGAGCAAACGCCTTTATCTTTATTATATACAGCGAAGCTTTTTAAAGAAGCAGGTTTTCCAAATGGTGTCGTAAACTTTGTGCCAGGTTTCGGTCCTGAAGCAGGAGCTGCAATCGTAAACCATCATGATATTGATAAAGTAGCCTTCACAGGTTCAACGGTTACTGGAAAATATATTATGCGTCAATCTGCAGAAACAATTAAACATGTAACATTAGAACTTGGTGGTAAATCACCAAATATCATTTTAGAAGACGCTGATTTAGAAGAGGCGATTAACGGTGCATTTCAAGGCATTATGTATAATCACGGCCAAAATTGTAGTGCTGGATCTCGCGTGTTTGTTCACCGAAAACATTACGAAACAGTCGTAAATGAACTAGTAAAAATGGCGAATAACGTGAAGCTTGGAGCAGGTATGGAGAAGGAAACGGAAATGGGTCCACTTGTATCTAAAAAACAACAAGAGCGTGTGCTACATTACATTGAACAAGGAAAAGCTGAAGGTGCTACTGTTGCTGCTGGTGGTGAACGTGCATTTGAAAAAGGTTATTTTGTACAGCCAACAGTATTCACAGATGTTACTGACGATATGACGATAGTTAGGGAAGAAATCTTCGGTCCAGTTGTCGTTGTACTTCCTTTTGATTCGATGGATGAAGTAATCGAAAGAGCAAATCGTTCGTCATATGGGCTTGCAGCAGGCGTATGGACACAAAATATTAAAACAGGACATCAAGTTGCCAATAAGTTAAAGGCAGGAACAGTATGGATTAATGATTATAACTTAGAAAATGCAGCGGCACCATTTGGTGGGTTTAAACAATCTGGTATCGGTCGTGAGTTAGGTTCATATGCGCTTGATAACTATACAGAAGTGAAAAGTGTTTGGGTAAATATAAAGTAATAGAGAGTCTAACTGTTAATGAATAGAGATACGGACAACTGGAAGTTTTAATAATAGTTGTCCGTTTTCTTATATATAAAATAGTTTTCTAAAGAATGATAAGGGGGATTTGGATGGAGCAATTAGTAGAGTGGTTAGTAGGACAAGTGTGGAGTATTGGTTTAGTTATTTTCGCATTAGGAGCAGGTGTGTATTTTACAATTGCAACTCGTTTTCTACAAGTTCGTTATTTTAAAGAGATGATTAAACTATTATTTGAAGGGAAGAGCTCGGAGACGGGAATTTCATCTTTTCAAGCATTTTGTTTAGCCTTATCAGGTAGGGTTGGGATAGGTAATATCGCCGGGGTCGCGACTGCTATCGCTTTTGGCGGACCTGGAGCTGTATTTTGGATGTGGGTAATGGCCCTTTTAGGAGCAGCGAGTGCATTTGTTGAATCAACATTATCTCAAGTGTATAAAAGTAAAGTTGGAAATGAATACCGCGGCGGTACACCATATTTCATTGAAAAAGGCTTAAAAATGAAATGGTTTGCAGTCATTGTAGCGGTCGTTGTAACACTTTCATATGGCGTTTTATTACCAGGGATTCAATCTAGTAGCATCGCAGTTGGATTTGAAAACTCTAATGGGATTAGCAAATATATAACTGGTATATTGTTAGTCGTATTATTAGCAGCGATCATTTTTGGTGGCGTAAAGAGAATTGCGGGTGTTTCTCAAATGCTTGTTCCATTTATGGCAATTGGTTATGTAATTGTTACATGTATCGTATTAATTGCGAATGTAACAGAAATTCCAAGTATGTTCGCTTTAATTTTCTCTAGTGCTTTTGGTGTAAATGAAATGTTTGGCGGAATCGTCGGCGCAGCAATCGCATGGGGCGTAAAGCGGGCGGTATTTTCAAATGTTGCTGGTGTTGGAGAAGCGACGTATAGCTCCGCTGCTGCTGAAGTATCTCACCCAGCAAAACAAGGGTTAGTTCAAGCATTTTCCGTTTATATCGACACAATTGTTGTATGTACAGCGACAGCTCTTATGATATTAATAACAGGTATGTATAATGTTATACCTGAAGGGAAAAGCGCTATTGTAAAAAATATAGGGAATGTTGATGCAGGTCCAATCTATACACAACAAGCAGTTGAAACTGTTATGACAGGATTTGGACCAATATTTATTTCCATTGCTATCTTCTTCTTCGCATTTACAACGTTACTCGCTTACTATTATATCGCTGAAACAACACTTACTTATTTAGATCGTGAATTTAAATATAGCTGGTTAAAGCCAGTTTTGAAATTTGGATTTTTAATTATGGTTTATATCGGTAGTGTAGAATCAGCGTCGCTTTTATGGAATCTTGGAGATTTAGGAATCGGTAGTATGGCATGGCTAAACTTAATTGCGATTCTACTATTAAGTAAAACAGCATTAAAAGTGTTAAAAGATTATGAAACGCAGAAAAAAGAAGGGAAAGATCCAGTATTTGACCCTAAAAATATAGGGATTGAAGGATTAGCATTTTGGGAAGAAAGAAGTAAAGAGGTTGAAAGAACAAACTCTAAAGAACAATCAGTAGTGGATGATAGTCTGAAATTGTAGCTATAATAAACTGAATTTTCATTCTATTTATCGGGGTATATTGCCTTCTTTTCATCACATACTACAATAGGTACAGATAATTTGAATGGAGGTAATAATAAGATGGAACACGAACAACATCATAGTTCAGTAAATGACGTTCTACATCATTATAAAGAAGGAATCGGTAGTTTTACAAACCAAATTCCTGAAATTACTGAAACATATAATGCATTCACGCAAGCTTGTTTTCAAGAGGGTTCTTTAACAAAAAGGGAAAAACAACTTATCGCATTAGGAATTAGTCTAGCAACGCAAGATGAATATTGTACTGTTTATCATACAAAAGGTTGTCTTGATCAAGGGTGTTCAGATAAAGAAATTCTGGAAGCGTGTGGTGTATCAGCAGCATTTGCTGGCGGAGCTGCGATGAGTCAAGCAGTAACTTTAGTGCAAGAGTGTTTAACAGAACTGAAAAATCAAAAGCATTGAATAAAAAAACGTTTTAAACTTTATGTTTAAAACGTTTTTTATGTGAAATTAAATTTGTATTCACTTTAATATTCTATGTCTTCATAAATCGAATTCTCTACATCAGGAAGAACTGTGTATATGCTTTTACCGATTAAAGCTTCTAATTCTTTCTTAATTGCATAAAACCCTTTCCAATGTAATGATGTATGAGACGTTGTACCATGACGTAAACCAACGGAAATCAATCTTCTTTCCAGCGTAGTAAAACCATCCGCGTCAGCAAGAGCATCACAAAGAGTAATTACTTTATTGTATAAATCGTAGTTACAATATTCATTCAATATTTCAACTAACTGGATTCTCATATGGTCAGGAACGAGACGCCACTCTGCTGCGATATCTATATGTTCATTTTTGCATGGGAATGAGTGTGTAACACAAATAACAGCGTTTCCTGTATACCCTAAATCATTCATATACATATAACCATCATAGGAATGAATGACCGATTTGGTAAAACCTTTGTATCTTCCGATATCATGCAAAAGGGCAGCATTATATGCTATATCAGCATCTAGGTTATACCCATTTTTAATAAGTTCTATAATTATGTTTTCAGTTGCCTGAGCAACATTTATTGAATGTTCAAACCAAGGACCGGGGTTTTGTTCATATGCCCATTCGAGTAATTCTTTTGCATATGTTCTATCTAATATATATTTCATATCGTTATCCTTTCCCTAAAAAATCATGTCTTAAAGAATTTCATCTTAGTATATCATTATTCCTGCTTTAAAAATTGGTATAATGTAACAAAAGGGGGAAAAGTAATGCGAAATTTAGTAATTGAAGAAATTAAGCAACTAGAAAATGATATGGAAGAACTTTCGAAACTATTAAAAACGGTTGTAAATGATGGAGCATCAATTGGTTTTTTACCTCCACTGGAACAAAAAGAATCAATAAAGTATTGGCAAACTGTTATAGCGCCAGAAGTGATATTATATGTCGCTAAAATAAATAATGAATTGGCAGGGAGTATTCAATTACATTTAGTTACAAAGCCTAACGGAATTCATAGAGCCGAGATTTGTAAGTTAATGACTCATCCGAGCTTTAGACGTAATGGCATAGGGCGTTTACTTATGCAAAAAGCAGAGGAACGAGCGAAACAAGAAAATAGGTCTCTTTTAGTACTAGATACGAGAGAAGGAGACCCTTCCAACAGATTGTATAAATCATTAGAGTATCAAGAAGCTGGAAAAATACCAAAATACGCAATATCTCCAAATGGTAGTTTGGATGCCACAGTTATTTATTATAAGTTTTTATAAGTGATGATTACAATGCTATCATGCTCCAAATAATAAACTCCAATTTTTAACACCGTCTATATTTCTCTAGCGGTGTTATTTGAATTTGTTTAATGTACGAATTGAATTTGAGAAAGTTTTTAGAGGGTTATGTTTGCATGGTCTCTCGACTTATAATAGATGTAGAGAAGATGACTAGGCAACTATAGTTATTTTCGCTTTATTATGGGAAAGGGGATGACGAGATGAAAACGAAAGGTTTACAGAAGGTAAAGAAAGCTATATTAAGTGGTGGTATATTACTTACAGGATTGTTAACTTTCGGTTTTTCAGAAAAAGCTTCCGCTCATGGATACGTAGAATCACCAGCGAGCCGTTCTTATTCATGTAAACAAGGGGTAAATGTAAATTGTGGTCCGATTCAATATGAGCCGCAAAGTGTAGAAGGAATAGGGGGATTCCCACAATTAGGACCTTCTGATGGACAAATCGCAGGAGCTGGCCATTTCCCTGCTTTAGACGTTCAAACAGTTGATAGGTGGAAGAAAGTTACGTTAAACGGCGGAACGAATACATTCAAGTGGAAATTAACTGCTCCTCATAGTACGAAAGAATGGAAATACTATATTACGAAAAAAGATTGGAATCCAAATAAGCCGTTATCACGATATGATTTGGATTTAGTACCGTTTTATGTAAAAAATGATGGAGGAGCTAAACCTGGAACTTCCGTAGCACATGTAGCAAATGTACCTACTGATAGAAATGGATATCACCTTATTTTAGCTGTGTGGGAAATTGCAGATACTGGGAATGCATTTTATCAAGTTATAGATGTAAACCTTGTAAATAATGGTTTAGCATCAAATATCGCGCTAAATCATGTAGTGCAAGTTCCTACATTATTTTAAATAAAATATACATTTAGATCATCTAATTCATTTTAGATGATCTTTTTTATGAAAAACGATGAAAAATATAGAAGAAAGTGCAATTATTTATAAAAAAATGGGCTTTAAATATTGTCATATTTGCTTCTTTAAGATATCCTTTTCATGAAGAGGTGGAAAACATGGAAAAAGTACTAGTTTTCGGGCATAAAAACCCAGATACAGATGCAATTTGTTCTGCAATTGCTTATGCAGAATTGAAAAAAGAATTAGGAATGAATGCTGAGCCTATACGTTTAGGCGAAATCAGCGGTGAAACTCAATTTGCGTTAGACTATTTTAAAGTAGAAGGACCGCGTTTTGTTGAGACAGTTGCAAGCGAAGTGGACAACGTTATTTTAGTTGATCATAACGAACGTCAACAAAGTGCTAACGATATCGAATCTGTTCGTGTGTTAGAAGTTATTGACCATCACCGTATTGCTAACTTTGAAACAAGCGATCCTATTTACTACCGTTGTGAGCCAGTTGGTTGTACAGCTACAATCTTAAACAAAATGTACAAAGAAAACGGCGTTACAATTCGTAAAGAAGTTGCAGGTTTAATGTTATCTGCAATCATTTCAGATTCTTTACTATTCAAATCTCCAACTTGCACAGAGCAAGACGTAGCAGCAGCTCGTGAATTAGCGGAAATTGCTGGTGTAGATGCTGATAGCTACGGCTTAGAAATGTTAAAAGCTGGTGCTGACTTGAGCGGAAAAACAATGGAGCAATTAATCTCTCTTGACGCTAAAGAATTCCAAATGGGTAATGCGAAAGTTGAAATCGCACAAGTAAATGCTGTTGATACAAACGACGTTCTTGTACACCAAGCGGAACTTGAAAAAGTTATCTCTGCAGTAGTAGAAGAAAAAGGGTTAGACCTATTCTTATTCGTTGTAACTGATATCTTAACTAACGATTCTGTCGGTCTTGCGATCGGTAAAGCAGCAAACGTTGTTGAGAAAGCATACAACGTATCTCTAGTAAGTAACACTGCTACATTAAAAGGTGTTGTATCTCGTAAAAAACAAATCGTACCAGTATTAACAGAAGCATTCCAAGCTTAATTCTATTGAGTACAGATAAACAGCAAGGACAAGTAGTCGGATTGGCTACTTGTCTTTTTTTATCTCTAAAAAATAGAAAATTAGAATTTTAAAAGGAGGATTGTGTATGTTTAATGATTTGGAGAGTAAATTACAGTCAATATTAGAGCGAAATATTACTTCTGTTTCAGAATTAGAGAGTTGGCTTTTGGAGGAACTACGTGTAAATGCTGAAATAGAAGAGGAGATAACAAATAGTTTAATTTCCATGTATAGAGATACAAACAATAGTAATATACGTGATTTACATATATATAACCAAAATACAATTCAACCACTTTTAAAAAGATACAATGCAAAGTTTGACCAGAAATTTATAGATTGTCCGTTTTCTAATTTTTTAGATGAGCAGAAATATGGATTTATGAAAAAAGTAAGATTGGTGAAGAGTAAAATGTTTAATGAAAAAAACATTTCTCTTTCCGTTAAAGAGCAAGAGCTTATTACGAAATATAGAGAAATAATGTCTAACATATCAATTAATTGGGAAGACGAGCAAAAGACGTATGCATACGTAAAAGCAAAGCTAGATAACCCCAATAGAGCTATTCGCAAAAAAGCTTGGTACGCTTTATGTGAAGCAAGAAGTGTAGTGAAAATAGAAATAGAGTGTATTATGAATGAACTCGTACAATTGCGGAATGAGATAGCTTTAAATGCAGGATTTCATAATTATAGTGAATATGCTTTTAAAATGAAAAATAGAGATTACAGTATTGAAGACTGTTATAAGCTTCATAAATCTATAGAGAAGTATGTTGTACCAATTTGGAAACGGTTAGGGGATTTTTTGAAAAAGAATCTCGATGTAGAAGCGTATCGTCCCTGGGATCTAGCTCTTTGTAGTTTGCCAAAAGTACCATTTCAAAATTCCATTGATTTATTGGGTGGGGTGGAAGAAATGTTTCGGACGACAGATTTATATTTTTATGAGAAATTTATTCATTTAAGGAAAGCGGAATTGATTGACGTAGAAGAACGTGAAAATAAAGCACCAGGAGCTGCTTGTTTTACCTTACCTCATAGTAAAGAGGTTTTTGCGTTTTCTAATTTTAGTCCTTCATTTTATGCAATTAATGCACTCATACATGAAGTGGGGCATGCATTTCATTTTTATAAACAGTTTAACAATGATAGTAGTATGCAGGAAAGATATCTTCGTGAAGAGGTGGCTGAGCTTTATTCTCTCAGTCTTGAGTTACTAGTAATGGATAAGCTTAATATCTTTTACAAGCAAGAAGATGAATATAAAGAAGTGCAGCGAGTACAATTATATCGTACTTTGTCTTTATTAATATCGTCAGTTGCAGGAGATGTATTCCAACACTGGCTTTATACAAATCCAAACCATACACAAGAAGAGCGGGATGAGAAATATTTTGAACTATGTGAAAGGTATCAATATTCATCAGTCGATAGTGCAGGATTAGAAGATGAAATCGGTGCAAGCTGGTTAGAGTCATTTCACTTTGTTCAGTTTCCTTTTTATAAAATTGAATATGCAGTTGCACAAATAGGAGCGATGCAATTGTTTCAAATTTATCGAGAGGACCCAGAAAAAGCGATTGCTTTCTTTAAAGAGGGAGCGAGTGCAGATTGGAACCTACCTATACAAGAAATATATGAAAAAACCGGTGTCTCGTTTGACTTTTCAGAAGAAAGGATAGAAAGTACTGCAATGGTTATTTTAGATTTGCTTAGCGAATTAAAATAAGGATAGCGTTCGCTATCCTTATAACTGTTTATTCGTAGATTTTTTCTTATTTATATAAAATGTAATAATAGCAGTAATGAGGAAAATAGGTATAGCATACGCTTGCCCAACAAACAACTTCCAGCCAACATGATTATAGCCTTGAGATGCTGGAGTAATCATAGCGATTATGCAAACAATAATATAAAGTACTAGTGCAGGGATTATATTTTTCATTTATTGACCTCCTTGTCATAAAATCATCACATGTATATTTGTATAATGCATTATAGTTTGAGATAAGAGATATATTTTTTAAATAGTCATGTAATTAAAAGGGGTGTTTTTGATTGGAATAGAATAGGTGTATGTAGAATGATATAGGGGTGTTATATATAATGAATAATATACTAAATCGAATAAAGAAAGATGTAAGTATAGAATTATTGAATACGCTATGGCCTGGTTTTAATAGGGCTGCATTTGCATTATATAATAATGAGCATGTGTATGTATTTCATCATCCATTATATTTGAAAGATGATAATGAGTACACCATTTTAAAGTGGGATGAACAATTCAAAGCTGATACATGTATCCTATTCAAAGATTATCCAACTGCCATCGTGAATATGAATAGATATAAAGATTATGCAGGTTTACTTGCGATTGTGGTGCATGAACTTTTTCATTGCTATCAATATTTGAATAAAGAAAGTAGATTTCCAAATGAGTCTTTAGGATTTCAATATCCTATATTTGAAGAAAATATAGAATTACGAAATAGAGAACGAATTTGTTTATATAATGCAGTTCATTGTAAGTCACAAGCTGAGAAAAATAATTATATTAAGAAGTTTATTGAACTAAGAGAGCAAAGAGCTAGATTTATGGGAGAAGAGTTTATAACATATGAGTATATGGTTGAAAGTATAGAAGGGCCTGCTTGGTATGTTGAAATGAATGCTTGTATTGCAGTTTGTAAAAATGTTAAAAGCGAAACATTACGAAAATATAGCGGGCTTATTTTAGATGCATATGATGCTAATTATAATATTAGAAAGAGCTGCTATAGCTCAGGAATGCTTTTATGTTTATTATTAGATAAAATCCTCCCTGAATGGAAAACGAGCTTCTTTAATAGTGATAAATTGTTATATGCTTTTTTAAAACAAAATATAAATGTGGATTTGAGTTTCAATATTGAAATGACAATAAGTAAAGAAACGAAGCAAATCCTTCATTTTGTTCAAAACGAAAGAGACAAGGATATTAAGCAATTTTATGATGAAGAAGGGTATCATTTGTATATTGTAGGAGATATAAAATTAAATTCGTTTAATCCAATGAATGTAATTTTAAACGGAAATAAAGCATTACATAAAACCTTTTTAAGTGTAAATATACATAATAAAACATATATGATAAATCAGCCTGTTTTAGCATCTTTCGAAGAAGATTTTAAAAATATGACACAAGTTCATATCATAATGAACGAAAAACCGAAAGAAACAAATAATGGTTGGAATGTTTTTAGGGTTGGAGAAATAGAAGCTGTGTATGAAGAAGTAGAGGGTTCTATATTTTTATATTTAAAAAGTTAGAAATGAGGTAAGAAAAAACGATGAAAAGGTTATGCATAATTCCATGCGGAAAGAAGAAAATTTGGGATAAGTATCGTGATTACGGACCGATGGAGGCAAAAGATGTATATATTAGCCCGTTCGGAAAAGCATGTCAGGCGTACGCAACTATGTTTTTCGAGAATTGGGTTATATTATCGGCGAAGCATGGATTTTTAAGGCCAAATGATATTGTACTAGAAAACTATGATCTTGCCTTTGATTCAAAGAGCGATGAGATTATTAGTATTGAACAATTAAAACAACAGATGATTGAAAAAGACTTGCTTCAGTTTGATGAAATCGTCTTACTTGCAGGGAAGAAGCATAAAAAAGTAGTGACACAATTGTATCTAGAAGAAATCATTACGTATCCGTTAGAAGGGTGTAAAGGAATTGGGTATATGTTGCAGAGGTTAAAAGGGGCTGTGGGGGAAGGGAGAGAGTTATAGCCAACTTTTAGTGTTTATATATATTGTGTGTGAAAAAAGAAAACACGTATGAATTTAAATCCTAAATATTGGGGTTTTTTCTTTGTAGTATTTACTTTAAAGAGAATTGGAAGTACTAACAGAGAAGTATAACATTTATAACTATACTTATAAAACTAGAATATAGACTAGCAAACAAACCTTTTTCTACTCTTAACCATAGAATATGATGAATTCTATTTAGGAGGATGCATATTCATGGGGAATCATTGTAATTGTAGGCGTTCATTTTGGGACGATTTAATGTTTGGAAGATGTAGATGTAAATGCAGGGAGTGTAACGAATGTCATTGCAAAGAGAAACCGAAGTGCGATTGTGAAAAATGTAATTGTAAAGAGAAACCGAAATGTTATTGTAAACATGAAGGGTATTAATAATAAAAAGAGTACGTTAAGTACTCTTTCAATTTATAAGGTTATATTCCATCTTCAACAGATTTTTTTACAATTTTCCATTTATCTTGTTTTTTAATCTTTATAGCTACATGAGTTCCATTAGACTCCTTAAAAAAAATATATCCATTATTTGCGTTCACATATGTCAATGGTTCACCTATGCAATCTCGTGAACAAGATGTATTGATAATCTCAATTAAGGATAGTTCGCTCGGATCAGTCCTACTTGCATCTATAATGGTATCAAGGTCTGTTTTACGATAACCTTGTAAGTTTACATGGGAATTCTGTTCAATTTCTCCTGTAATACTAGTATTCATTACTTCAACTGAATTTTTCTTTTCTTGAAGAAATCCGTTTTCATAAAGTAATTTTGTATATCCAACCCATGCGATTAAAACTAGCATGATAAACATACTACATATTTTAAGTGTTCGAAGCCGTTTACTTACAATTGTTTCTGAGTATTTCATTCAGTTTAATCCTCCAATGTTTTTAATTTAAAGTATGCTTGGATACATATATTTAGAAGAGGATGAAAGGTAACTAGTTCTGGATTCAAAAAAGAAAACATCTGAAATTAGATGTTTTCTTTCTTGAGTGATTTTCACTATCTGTTCGTTACTTGTTTCATAAGTGGCCTAATTTCTTTTACAGGTGGTTTTTTATCATAGGCATCAACGTAAGAAAAGTAATAATTTAAGTTTCTGAGAAGTCCTTTTCCTATTTTAGCGCTTAAGAATGGAAATACTTGTCCAGTATAATCATCAAGAGATTTACAGTAGTATTTTTCATCTAAATATATACTGTATTTACATGTTAGTTCTACTAGTGAGTTTCCTTCATCATCAATTACTTCTTTAGAATCAATAATGTCTATTAATGCGAATTTTTCATTTAGATATACTTTCTTCTTTTTCTCGTGCTTATTTGTAAGGATAAATACAAGACCGATGGCGTTAATCAAACTATTTCCTCCTATAAAAACGGATATTAATAAAATATATCGATATAAGCTAAATGTAAAGAGCGGGGACGAAATATCATTGATAGAAAGCTCAATAAGTCGATTTGTTTTTCAAATCGGCTTATTGTTATTGAAATACTTGCGGAAATTGCTTTACGATTGCATTTGTTATCATGTCAGCCATTTCTAATGCTTCTTTTTCAATTTTATCGTACAATTTTACTCCTGCTTCATAATCTTTATTTAGAAAGGTAAGTGCTTCTGCTTTCGTAAGTGCTAAATGTTCATAAAACATTTTTCTGAATTCTTCCTTTTCTATATATGGGTTGATGCTTGTTAGAAACGCAACAATTTTATCACCGTTAGCGTACCATTTTTTTTCTATAGCGGCAGCTGCATTTTGGTCACCAGCTTTTGCGGCTTTAACAAGATCTGCTGCAATTACTAAGTGGTCTTTAATTAATGCACTATATTTTTTCACTGCATCTTCACCATAGAATGGTTCAAGAGATAGTCCCATATGTGTTGCATTTTGAAGAAGCCGTCCAACAGTAACGTTTACGTCAGGTAAATTGAAAACAATACTTATAATAGCTAATCTCGTCCAAGCAACGTGTTGTTCCCATAAAGAACGCATGTAACCTTTTAAAAAATTCTCGTTTTTACTAATTCGGTAGTTACGTACAGATACATCAAAGTTTACATAAGGATTATGATAGGGGGAGTAATATGATTGCCAATATGAATACATAAATAGTAACACTCCTTTGAACATGTATAACTCAAAGTATGATGAAAATTTATTTTTAGTTACGTGTCCTAGATTAATTTCAAAAAATGATATGGAAAAAGATGAAGAATTTTATTGTGGTATATATAAATAAAATGAATTTAAAGTAAAAGAGGCTCTGCAAGGGAAGTTGCAGAGCCTCAAAAGGGTATTGCCGAGATGTCGGACTCGACTACGTAATATTATCATAAAATTCTATTAAAAAAACCTGGTAAATGTGTCCAAATGAAAGTCAGTCTTTAATAAAGTCAAAGGGACCTGCTTCCCGCGGCAGGTCCCTTTAACTAGATAATGTCGATGAGCAAAAAATCATCTAGAGTACCTTTATAGTAACAAGTGAAATTCGTTTTGTGTATTGAGAAAAAAAGATTTACTTTATTAGATGTTAAGAACTTATATTTTACTTCCTGTTATTATCATCATTTGTTGTGAGTGGAGTATGGTTATAAAATGGAGAAAAGATTTACAATCACATCTAAAAGTGTACTGAAATATATAAAAATCAAAAAAGACCTGCACAAATAAGCAGGTCAACTTAAGGGGTTTATCCAACAGAATACCTCATATGTTAACAACTGTATTGTAGTATGTCTATAAGGTTCATATTGAGAAAATTATTATGAATGATATATTTCGCACGTGTATTAATGTTTAAAAAGTTGAGAAAGAAAATGAAAAAGCTTTCTATAAGAAAATAATGGTTGGTACTTATAATATGATTCATATTTCCACGCATCATTATTTGAGAATTGGAGTTGGTTCGGTACTGTTTTCTGTTTGATGGAACTAATATTACGGTGCTTCATATAGTAACCTCCTGAATTCATATGTATAAGATTAGTAGTATTCAAGGAGAATTAATAAAATGTGTATTCATTTTGAAATTCGTTATAGTTGCTAATCAATCTCTAAAACGTAAAGATGCATAAAATAATGAAAAAGCAGGCTGTTAGTTATGCATTCATCACTTTCATGACGCATAAGAGATGATATAATAGAAGTAGATGAAAGATAAAGAAAAGCAGGTGACTCTTTTTTGTTTACAAAAGCACAAGAACTTTTAGCGTCTTATTTCGGTTATTCTTCATTCCGAAGAGGACAAGATGAAACAATTAAAAATGTATTAGATGGGAAAGATACAGTCTGTATTATGCCTACAGGTGGTGGTAAGTCAATTTGTTATCAAATTCCCGCATTAGTATTTGAAGGAACAACGTTAGTTATATCGCCTTTAATATCACTTATGAAAGACCAAGTAGATACATTAGTACAAAATGGTATTTCGGCTACTTATATTAATAGTTCTATTTCTATTACAGAAGCGAATCAACGAATTCAATTAGCGAAACAAGGACATTATAAGTTACTTTATGTGGCGCCTGAGCGTCTTGATTCAATGGAGTTTGTTGATCAACTTATCGATATGAAAATCCCGATGATTGCAATTGATGAGGCGCACTGTATTTCGCAGTGGGGACATGATTTCCGTCCGAGTTATTTACATATACATCGTATATTAGATTATCTTCCAGAAAAGCCGCTCGTATTAGCATTAACTGCTACGGCAACACCACAAGTTCGTGATGATATTTGCAATACGCTTGGAATTAATCAAGAAAACACGATTATGACAACGTTTGAGCGCGAGAACTTATCATTTTCTGTTATTAAAGGACAAGATCGTAATGCATATTTAGCGGATTATATTCGTCAAAATCAAAAGGAATCTGGGATTATATATGCAGCTACTAGAAAAGTAGTTGATCAGTTGTATGAGGATTTAATGAAAGCGGGAGTTTCTGTATCAAAATATCATGCGGGTATGAGTGATAACGATCGAAATGAGCAGCAAGAACTCTTTTTACGTGATGAAGTAAGTGTAATGGTAGCGACATCTGCATTCGGGATGGGTATTGATAAATCGAATATTCGTTACGTTATTCATTATCAACTGCCAAAAAATATGGAAAGTTATTATCAAGAAGCAGGACGTGCTGGCCGTGACGGATTAGATAGTGCATGTATATTGCTGTATTCTTCTCAAGATGTGCAAGTACAGCGCTTTTTAATTGATCAATCGACCGGAGAATCTCGTTTTTCAAACGAACTTGAAAAATTGCAAAATATGACTGATTACTGTCATACAGAACAATGTTTACAATCATTTATTTTGCAATACTTTGGAGAAGAACCGAAAGAAGATTGTGGCCGTTGCGGTAATTGTACAGACGAACGTGAAAGTATTGATGTGACGAGAGAATCACAAATGGTTCTATCTTGTATGATTAGGACGAACCAACGATTCGGAAAACAAATGATTGCACAAGTACTAACGGGATCTAAAAATAAGAAAGTCATTGAATTTAATTTTCATACTTTACCAACGTACGGATTACTATCAAATCGTAGTGTAAAAGAAGTCAGTGAGTTTATTGAGTTTCTTATTTCAGACGAGTTAATTGCAGTTGAACATGGTACGTATCCAACATTAAAAGTAACAGGAAAAGGGAAAGAAGTGTTACTTGGTAAAGAGAATGTTTTACGCAAAGAACGTGTAGAGACAAGACAAATTGTTCAAGACCATCCTTTATTTGAAGTACTCCGTGAAGTACGTAAAGAAATTGCACAAGGAGAAGGTGTACCTCCATTCGTTATTTTCTCTGATCAAACGTTAAAAGATATGTGTGCCAAAATGCCGCAAAGTGACTCTGAACTTTTAACAGTAAAAGGGATTGGCGAACACAAACTTGTGAAGTACGGTTCTCATTTCTTGCAAGCAGTACAGCACTTTATTGAGGAAAACCCAAACTATGCTGAAACAGTTAAGACAGAAGTGGTGACAGAGCGGAAAAAGCCAGGGAAAGCTTCAGCAAATTCTCATTTAGAGACGTATGAAATGTATAAACAAGGCATTGATTTAAATGAGATTGCAAAAGAACGTAACCTATCAAGACAAACAATTGAAAATCATTTAATTCGCTGTTTTGAAGATGGAATGGAAGTAGACTGGAACAGTTTTGTTCCTGCAGAATATGAACTGCTGATTGAAACTGCAGTGCAAAATGCTGATGGTGGTCTGAAATCGATTAAGGAACAACTTCCGAATGAAGTGAGTTACTTTATGATTCGTGCTTATTTACAAATTAGAAAGTAGTGACATGTAAAGGGGATAGGGATTTTATGCATCACGTTTTTGTGTATGGCACGTTAAGAAAAGAGCAAACAAATGCTCATTATATGCAAGGTGCAACATGCATCGCAGACGAAGCATGGACGTATGGGGAATTATTTGATACAAACGAAGGGTATCCAGCCATGACTTATTCGAATGAAGAAAAGGTCTATGGTGAAGTTTATGAAGTAAATGATGAGATATTGCGTAAGTTAGATGAACTAGAAGAATATACAGGTAATGCGGAGACTGATTTATATGATCGCATTACGCAAACAGTATATGCTGCTGATAGGGAAATAGAGGCATATGTGTATATCGCTCAAGATAAAAAGATGATATTGAAAGTGATTGATTCTGGAGATTGGGTGGAGTATCAAAAAGAAAAATAAGAGTAACTAAAGAGTAGATAGTGGAATAATCCATTATCTATTTTTTATATTTACACTTTTAAAATTCTTATTATTTTGATAAATTGTAAATATAGGGAAATAAAAAGGAGGATTTTTCAGGGGTGTCAGAAATTTAGTTTCTCAACTGTAGTAGAAAAATAACGTACAGGAGGAGAATAATAATGAACGAATTAAATGTAAAAGAATTTTATAAAAAACAATTTGAATTACTAAGCCATGATATAAATAATGAAAATTGGTTACAGGAAGTTGCTGAAGAAATTCAAGAGCAAGTGGGATATCCATTTCAGACGATGTTAGAACTAGGTGCTGGAAATGGCGGGTTTGCAAGAGCGATGTCTAATTTGGGTGTAAAAATGACTACGGTTGAGCTTGTACCAGAGTTAGTTATGTTTGCTAAAAAACATTCTACTAACGACATTGTGATTCATTGTGCTGACTTTTATAAAATTAACTTTGAAGAAAAGTTTGATGTTGTTAGTTATTTAGACGGATTTGGTGTAGGAACAGATGAAGAACAATTGGTTTTATTAAAACGAATCCATAATTGGTTGAAAGATGGTGGGTGTGCACTTATTGATATTTATCAACCATTATATTGGGAAAAAGCAAATGGACAAGAAATGCCGATTTATTCTGCAATGCGAAAATATGAATACGATAGTGAAAATGCTAGGATGCTGGACCACTGGTGGGAAACGGATTCTTCAAATGATATCGTGACACAATCTTTACGTTGCTATACTATAGATGAGATTAGTAATTTATGTGCAGAGGCTCATTTCAGTATAGTTGGGATTTTCCCAGGGGGAGCATATGACTTCGAAGAGAGAAAATATAAAGAGCAAGCGTCTTTAAATGAATGTTTATCATATCGTATAAAAGTAAAAAAGAGTAAGGATTAATTCCTTACTCTTTTTTACTTTTATAGTGTGAATATTTAATTGTCGTTCTTTTTTTATTCTTATGGATCTTAGTATGATCCCAATTCGAAGAAATAATACAGTAGCAACGACGTCTTAATAGACAACTAGATAAGAAATTGGAGAGTGTGTAAGGGGAACTTAGTTAGATAGTATAAAGTTCTTTTAATCAATAGATAATAGCAGCTGTTGTATAAATCACTTTATTATATGTGTAGTTGTATGATTTAGATGTTATATATTCTTATAATGTAAAAATATCATTTGAATTTCGATATTAGAAAGGTGAAAAATAAGTTTTTTCGGAAAACTTAAATTAAAATTGTTGACTTTATAAATGGATTTTTAATACAATTATGTTTCGACTGAAAAATTAGAACGGACAGGAGGGAATCATCAAATGAACAACATTTTTAACGAAGAATTACAAAAAATGAAAGATACATTAAGTACGATGGATGAACAATTGGATCAGCTTGAAAAAATTCCAGTTTATTATGGCGATGATTTTAAAGAACAAATTCTTGAAAGTATGAGGGAGTCTAATAGACAAAACTTACGTATTGGTGTACAAGAGCCGTACTTTGGAAGATTAGATTTTCAGGAGGATGGCAAGGAAGACGTTATGCCGATTTATATCGGTAAAGTAGGTGTTTCGGATATAGACACGATGAAACCAATCATTATTGATTGGAGAGCGCCTGTCGCAAGTATGTTTTATTCATTTACCGGTGGTGAAGAATTAGCATTTTATCAATCACCAGACGGATTAGTAGAGGGTGATGTTTATTTAAAGCGAAACATCTCCATTCGAAAAAGAGAACTAGAACGTGTTGTTGATACATATGTGAAAGGAAATGAAGATGTATCGCATGCTGATGATTTTCTTCTATATCGACTAGGTGAGAATAAAGATAATAAACTAAAGGATATTGTTTCGACGATACAATCGGAGCAAAATGATATTATTCGTGCGGAAAGAAACTTACCATTACTAATTCAAGGGGTTGCAGGGAGCGGAAAAACAACGATCGCTTTACATCGCCTTGCTTTTTTAATTTATGAATATCGTGAACAGTTAGAAGCTGAAAGAATGATTGTATTCGCTCCGAATAGTTTATTTTTAGACTATATTTCGAGCGTACTTCCTGAATTAGGTGTAGGGAATATTAGTCAAACAACGTTTTCAAATTGGGCATTACGTACGTTAGATGATTCGGTGAAACTAAAGCAGACAGATGAAAAATTAAAAGAAGCCTTTTCTATTAATCGTGATGAAAGAAAGGTTATGCTTGGTAAATTGAAAGGTACACTGAAATTTAAGTCCTTTATTGAAGAGCGAATGGTTGAATTTGAAAAAGAACTAGTGCCAACAAGTGATTTTGAGGCGTGGGATAAAGCTGTTATTCCAGTGGAAGATATTAAAAAGTGGATGCAAGTGGAATATAAACATTATCCATTAAAGAAAAGAAGAGAACGTTTACTCGGCCGAATGAAACGCTGGATTGAAATTGAACTGAAAAAGTATGGAGAAACTAACGAGAAGAAATTATTAAAAAAAGAAGCGACAAAGAGATTGAACAGTTATATGAAGTTTTGGCCGAAAATGAGCCCACTTTCAATATATAGTTCAATATTGAAAAGTAAAGAAATACTCGAAGTATTACCTGAAGAACTTGTTAGAGAAACAGAAAAGAATTGTCGTAAAAAAGAAGTGTATGTAGAAGATTTACCCGCTTTAATATACATACATCACCGCATCACAGGTATTGAAATTGGACAAAAGTTTCATCACGTCGTTATCGATGAAGCGCAAGATTTCTCGCCATTCCAAGTTTATGTATTGAAAGAAATTACACTAGGTAATTCTTTTACTATATTAGGTGATTTATCTCAAGCGATTTATGATTATCAAGGGATTGAAGATTGGAGTGCTTTTAAGGAAGTCTTCCAAGAAACAGGTTATTATGAACTGACGAGAAGTTATCGCTCTACAAAAGAAATTATAGAATTTGCGAACGAAATAATTAAAAATGCAGAGATTCCTGTAGGGCTTGCAACGCCAGTTTTCCGTAGTGGAGAAGAAGTAAAAGTAATTCATACTGAAGATCAGTTTACTGAAATTGTGAAGACATTAAAACAGCTTCAAAATGCAGATGTGAAAACAATTGCGGTAATCGGAAGAACAGACGATGAATGCCGCGATATGTATGAGAAATTAACAAATGAAGGATTGTCTGTAAACGTTATTGAAGCAGATCAAAGTAAATATAAAGGTGGTATTTCGGTAGTACCTGTATACTTAGCCAAAGGGTTAGAATTTGATGCCGTTCTACTCATTGATGTTGATGAAGAACATTATAAAAATACGAAACACGATGCGAAGTTATTATATGTCGGATGTACAAGGTCGCTTCATGATTTATGGATTTTCCATAGCGGGGAAGCATCTCCGTTAATTAAGAAATAAAAATTCAAGAGGTTTTTCTAGTAATGAATAGGAAAGCCTCTTAGTTGATAAATATATAGGGGACATGATAATGATTACAAAAGTAATAACAAAAAGAAATTGGGAAATCGCAAAAACAACTGGAGAAATTTATGAAAAATCACTAATTGAAGAGGGATTTATCCATTGTTCATATTTAGAACAAGCTTTAAACGTTGCACAAAAACATTTCATGCATGAAGAAGATGTTTTATTACTGACAATTGATCGATCCTTAGTGAAAGCAGAAATAAAATATGAACTTGCTTCTAACGGCCAAGAGTATCCGCATGTTTACGGAGCAATTAATATTGATGCAATTATTGATGTTGTTCCATTTTCTAAAGAAAATGGGAATTTATATTACCAGAGGTACAAAGATAAGAATGTTATATATAAGTTAGTGAGAAAAGCACAAATCATATAGTTTGTGCTTTTTATTATCCGTTTTTTGGTAAAAAATTGTTGTTTTTGTCACAATTATACTGTACGATACATAGTATAAAACATATACTGTATGACATATAGTAATAAAAATGAGGTGAATACATGGATGCTTTATTAAATTCATTAATTACTGAACTAAGAAGAGGCACATTAACATTAGCGGTTTTAAGCCAATTAAGAACGCCGCAGTATGGATATTCACTTGTCCAATTATTGGAGCAATCAGGGATTACAATTGATCAAAGTACTTTATATCCACTACTTCGCCGATTAGAAAAGCAGGAGCTAGTGACGAGTAGTTGGGATAAAACGGAGAGTAGACCTCGTAAGTATTACGTTTTAAGTGAATACGGATTAGAGATATTTTTGCAGTTAAAAAAGGAATGGATAAAGGATTCGAAAGAACTTTATAACTTATTAAAGGAGGAGGACAAGAATGAACTTGATTGATATTTATGTCGAGGAAGTAGCGAAGAGATTACCTGAAAAAAATCGTGAAGATATTATTCTTGAACTACGATCAACAATAGAGGATATGTTACCTGATGATTATAATGAAGAAGATGAAAAAAGAGTTCTTGAAAAATTAGGAAGTCCGGTTTCGTTGGCTAATGGGTACTTGGATAGACCGATGCATTTAATTGGACCACGTTATTTTGATGTATATATGACATTATTAAAAATGATCATTCCAATTGCAGCCGTTATCGCACTCATTGCAATGGTTGCAGAAAATTTTATAAGTTATACTGGTGATCAAGCGGTATTAAATATTGTTTTACAATTGATAGGTAAAGGTGTAGGAGAAATACTTGAAGTGGCTCTCCATGTATTTTTCTGGTTAACACTTGTATTTGCTATTTTAGAAAGAACGGATAAAGACAAAAATACGCAACCATTGACGACAAGTTTAAAAAAGTGGACGCCAGATGATTTGAAAAATATTTCGTATATTCCGAAGAAAAAAGCAATCTCTAAGTTTGAAGTTTTTGGAGGTTTAATGTGGACGGCAATTTGGGCTACACTTTACTTTTATGCGAATCACCTCGTTGGTGTATACAGTGGTACGGAAAAAGGATTGAAGTTTGTTGCGCCGACGTTTAATCAAGATGTGTTACTTCAATATTGGCTAATCGTTGTGATTATGATTGTTTTTGAAATAGCTATATCTCTTTATAAGTTAGTACAGGGACAATGGACGAAAAGATTGGCAATCGGAAATACTGTTCTCCAAATAGCGGGAACAATAGTATTCATTGTAATTGTAGTAAATCCGCACTTGTTTAACGAAGGATTTATTACGTTTGTGGCAAATGTGTTTACTATTTCTCCAGAGGAATTTAAAGGGTGGTTAATTGGTGGAGGTATTCTCATTTATATAGTATCTGCTGCATTAAACATTTATGATGGCTTCCGAAAAGCTAGTGTTCGTGTAACGAATAGGTAGTTAAAAAGATAACGTATATGAAAGGAAGAAAACAATGATAAGGGAAGCAATGGAAACAGATGTAACATATATTTTAGATATTTATAATGATGCGATACTAAATACAACAGCTGTATATGCATATAAACCTGTAACCCTTAAAAATAGAATAGATTGGTATGAACAAAAAAAGGCTGATGGCTATCCGGTTTTTGTATACGAACAAGATAATAAAGTAGTAGGATTTGCGACATTTGGTCCGTTTAGAGCTTGGCCTGCTTATAAATATTCAGTTGAACATTCTATATACGTTAAAAAGGGATATAGAAAATGTGGGATAGGAAATTCTTTAATGAAAGAATTAATTACAATTGCAAAAGAAAGGGAATATATGACTTTAGTTGCTGGAATTGATGCAGATAATGAGAAAAGTATTGCCTTACATGAAAAATATGGATTTGCTCATGCGGGGACAATCAAAAAGGCTGGTTATAAGTTTAATAAGTGGCTAGATTTAGCTTTTTATCAATTGGAGCTTAGTGGTCCTAAAAATCCTTTAGAAGAATAGAGGTTTTTCGTAAAAATTTATCTTTTAGGTAGCAAGGAGTAATTCATGCTACCTTTTTCTTATTGTAATAGCCGATTTAATCTGCTAAAAAGGATTTTTAAATTCTATATTGAATTATTAGAAGGTGATAAAACGATATGAAATGAGGAATGAAAATGGAAACTGTCATTCAAAAAATGAAAGAGATACACTCTGATCATGTTGGGATAGCTATTTATTCTACAAAAAGCAATCGTATAGTTGCTTCATATAATAGTGAATTAAATATTCCGTTAGCATCGGCAGTAAAAGTAGTAATTGGATTTGTAGTAGCGCAGATGGTGAAGGAAAATAAACGTAATTGGAATGATATACTTCATGATGTTAAATTTAATCCACATGAAGATAGTGCGCAGTTATATCCACATTTACAAGGAAGAAATACTTTAACACTTAGTAAAGCAGTTGAAGTAATGATAGCATGTCATGATAGTTACGTTGCACAGTCAGTTGTAATGTACTGTGGTGGATGGGATGCTGTGAAAATGTATGCTCAAACGTACTTTTCAAAAATTCATATACAAGAGGACGCTAGAGATGAGAAAAATATTGGAGAATTAAATGAACTTCTTTCACTTTTAGTACATATATTTCAAGGTTATAAATCAGAAGCAGAATTATGGGAACCAATTATTAGCGGCATGGTAAGGCAGCAAGGTGAATATGAAGGAATACATTCATATCACTTAGCTCATATGACAGGTGGACTATCTTCAGCTACAATAAATATTGGTATAATAGGAATATTTAACGAATTCCCGTTTCTTTATGTTATTGGGGGAAAAGACTTACCTAATCGACGTGAAAATAAAGAGGTAGATAAAGTTTTTGCAGTAGCTTTGAAGTACATATACAAAGAATATAGTGAAATTACGCTAGGAGTGATTGATTGAAAAGAAACTTAAAGACATCAACAATCATTATATTAATAGTAACAATTATCGCCTTGGAAGTTGGAATCGCGATTTACGATCACACTTTATCGTTAGATACAATTTACTTTGCAGCAATCCTCATTTGTATTGTATTACTTTTTGGTACACGTATTTCTAAAGAGAAAGAAAGTACATCGAAACAAGGGCGAAGAAAAACAGCTCTTCTATTTTGGACATTTATTTTACTGTCTATCGCTTCTTTTGCAGTTATAAGTTATATAAGAATAGGCTATGTTTCTGTGCCCGGGATAATTGGTTTTTCATGCTTTGTTACATATGGTGGATTCGTATTTATTAGTATTTTAAAGAGGAAAAGTAAAAATTAAAGGTAACTTACTAAGTTGAAAGGGAGGAATATATGAAACACATAGAGAATGGTACTCGCGCTGAAGGAGAATACATAAAAAATAAAGTCATTCAATATAACATGTCTATTTTAAATGATGAAGCGAAACAGCCGATGGAACAAGTAAATTTCGTAGTGAAAGATGAGGCTGGAAAAATCTTTGGCGGGGTAACAGGAACGATGTATTTTTATCATCTTCATATAGATTTTTTATGGGTTGACGAATTGGTTCGTCATGATGGTTATGGCAGTCAACTATTACATAAAATCGAAGACATCGCGAAGGAAAAAGGTTGTAGATTAATATTACTAGATTCATTTAGTTTTCAAGCACCAGAATTTTATAAAAAACACGGCTACCGAGAATATGGTGTTGTTGAAGATCATCCTAAGGGACATAGTCAACACTTTTTAGAGAAGAGATTATAGTAATAGTATTCTACAAGAAAAATAGATTTTAAAAGTATCACTAACAAGGTGATGCTTTTTATTTTGTTTATAGCTACTACTCAATCAGATGCAATTATGGGAACAAATAATAAGGTTCGTATAACAAAGATTTTCTTTTTTATCGGAAATGAGTTACTGTCTTTGTAGAAGAAACTAGTCGTATTTACTATATGCACTAACAAATACTATTGAATTTTTAGAAGGAGAAGAGCAATAAGACGAGCACTGAATATAATAATGATAAAGGAGGTGTTAAGTTATGGGGTATATTGTAGATATTTCAAAATGGAACGGTAACATTAACTGGGATGTAGCAGCGCCCCAACTAGATTTCGTAATCGCTAGGGTACAAGATGGTTCAAATTATGTAGACCCTTTATATAAAAATTATGCCCAAGCAATGAAAACAAGAAATATTCCTTTTGGTAACTATGCATTCTGCCGTTTTATTTCAATTGCTGATGCGAAGAAGGAAGCACAAGATTTTTGGAATCGTGGTGATAAGAGCGCTACAGTTTGGGCAGCTGATGTAGAAGTGAAAACAATGGATGACATGAGAGCCGGTACACAAGCTTTTATCGATGAATTACGCCGACTAGGTGCTAAGAAAGTTGGTTTATATGTTGGACATCATATGTATGCGCCTTTCGGTATGGCGAACGTAAAAAGTGACTTTGTATGGATTCCTAGGTATGGCGGTAATAAACCAGCATATCCTTGTGATATTTGGCAATACACTGAGACTGGTAATGTACCTGGTATCGGTACATGTGATTTAAATCAATTAATAGGAAATAAGCCACTTTCTTGGTTTACTGAATCAGTACCAAAACAAGAAAATGTGCAAGCGCAAGTTTCAAAACAAAACATTATCCAATCAGGTGCTTTTTCACCACATGAAACTCCAGATGTTATGGGAGCGTTAACTTCTTTAAAAATGACTGCTACCTTCATTTTACAATCAGATGGTTTAACATATTTTGTTACTGAACCCACTAGTGATACGCAATTAAACGCAATGAAAAGCTGGCTTGATCGAAAAGGTTGGTGGTATGAAGTTAAATAATAAAAAAATAACTAGCTACTATTTGTGTAAAAAAAGAGCCGTCCAGTTTTTTTGGAGGGCTCTTTTTTACTATTCAAATAGCTTATTCATTAAATCTTGTATTTCACGTCTTCTTTTATCTGTTTCGTCCTTATCAATTGTATACGTATCATCCTCTATTATAAGAACATCACCCTCTTTTGCAGTGGAAGGGAGTTTGGATTTAGGTACATCAATTGTTACGTTATTCACTTCAATAACTGCTAGTTCCCCTTCAAAACGGTCAATAATACCTCTTTTCATAATTATCTCTCCGTTCTTACAGAAATGCTAGAACCATCACTATTAATAGTTACAGTTCCATTTAAATCGGTTCTATATACCTTAACAGCCATTGCATTTAACTTTGCTAAAGTTTCCTGTGTAGGATGGCCATATCGGTTACCTGCACCTGCACTGATCACAGCGATACTTGGTTTCACTGCATCTAAAAATGGTTGAGAAGAAGATGTCTTACTTCCATGGTGACCAGGTTTTAATACATCGGATTTTAGGCTGGAACCGTACGTTGCAACCATATCTTTTTCACTTTTAGATTCAGCATCACCAGTAAATAAGAAAGATTTGCTGCCATGTGTTACTTTTAATACAGCACTCCACTCATTTAAATCGTTACCGTATTCTTTAACAGGAGCTAAAAATTGTGAGTTTAAACCATTGATTGGTAAAGTTACTCCAGATTTCGCTTCTTTAATAGTTAACCCTTTGTTAGCTACTGCAGTTAAAAAGTCTTTAAACGTTTGTGTCGTATGACTCACTTTAGGTGCGTAAACGTTTTTTACATTTATAGCATAAAGCACTTCATCTAATCCGCCTACATGATCGGCATCAGGATGAGTGGCGATCATGTAATCAATAGTTTGGAATCCTAATCCTTTTAGATAACTTGCTACAACTTTACCTTTTCCGTTATTTCCACCGTCAATAAGGATCGTTTCTCCACTTGGAGATTTAATAAAAGTAGCATCACCTTGTCCGACATCAATGTAATGAACTTCTAACTCTCCTTTAGGCTTAGGAAGAGCAGGACGGAAATTTGGTTCTAATACACGAGCCAAAAATGCAGCAAATTGTTCACGAGTTACTTTTACACCTGGACCAAATGTACCATCAGGTAATCCAGTGGTAATATTATTTTGTGCTAAAATTTTGACATAATTGTAACCCCAGTGATTAGATGGAACATCAGGGAAATTGACGTCAGCACCTGTAGGCTTCAAATCAAAAGTTTTAACTAAAACTTTTGCCATTTCTGCACGAGTTAATGAGCGGTCAGGGAAATAGTTTGTTTCGCGTTGTACAATGTTATTATGTGCTAACTTATGTACAGAATCATAGTAATAGATACCTTTGGCTACATCGGAAAAAATATGATTATAACTAGATGGTTTTTCTAATTTTAATGATAAATCTAGCATTAAGGCCATTTGTCCACGAGTTACATCATCGCTTGGCTTAAAAGATCCATCTGGCGTACCTTTAATGATACCTTTATCCGATAAATAGTTAATTTCTTTAATTGCCCAATGATTAGATTGGACATCAGGGAAAGATTTGGCACTTGTAAGATTTGGAATGAACAATGATAAAATCATGACAAATGCTGTTAGTAATAAACTAAACTTTTTCAAAAAATCGCCTCACTTAATGTATTTTTTACCTTATTAACTTTACCATTTCTTACAAGTAATTCAAAGTTTAATAGATAAATATCCCATTAGTAATTGTTTATATTCATAAATTCACCAATTTTAAATAACGTAATTTAATAGAGGGGATATGAAAGGTAGTGAAGAACTGTTTATATTGCAATTGTAGAATCTGTATTATAAATTAATCTTATGAAGGTTTGGTAACAGGGGGATTCCAGAACTATATAGTGAAAGAAGGGAAGTAAGGAAAAGTAAATACCAAGAGAAACTGCACTGTGTAGATCGTATTGAGGAATTCGCTGCAATATCATTGGAGTTACTTAATGAGAAGTGCTAACAAGTATGCAAGCGAATTTGCTAATACCAAATTGAATTATTCATAAAAGTAATTATAATAATATAAATTCTATTCAATGGGAGAAAGAAAATGTACACGTATAAATTACAACATGATCAACCAATCTGCGCAGAAAAAATAAAGAAACTTTACGATTCTGTCGGTTGGTGGCCAGAAAGAAAAGAAAAGAAAACGATATTCAAAAAATGTTAAAGAATAGTATAGCTATTGGGGTATGGGAAAATAACGAATTAATAGGATTTGCTAGAGTTGTTTCTGATGGTGTTTTTCGAGCGTACATAGAAGATGTTGTTGTACATGAGAGTGTAAGAAATAAAGGTATTGGAGAGAAGATGCTTACAATGTTACTTGAAGAGATACCTCATATCGATATTGTGAGCTTATTTTGTGGAGAGAAATTTATAAAGTTTTATGGTGAACAGCAGTTTCAAGCGACGAAACAAATTGTAATGCATCGTAATCAAATAGTGAAAGAATAAGAGGTGACAATTAGAATGATTGCAATAAGAACATATTGTTTATCAAAAAAGAAAAGCGACAGAAGATTCTCCTGATGGTTGGAATGCAACATGTATGAGGCTTAACAATAAAATATTTGCGATATTGAACCATGAAGAAGGTGAAAAAGCGGCAATTACATTAAAATGTGATCCAGAACTTTCAATAAGAATAAGAGAAGATTATCCAGATACAATCATTCCAGGATATCATATGAATAAAAAACATTGGAATACAGTGTATATTAATAAAGTTGTAGAGCGGGAGCAAATTAATAAGATGATTGATTGGTCGTATGATTTAGTTCTACAGTCATTTTCAAAGAAAAAGCAGCAAGAATTATTAGATTAATATGTATAAGGGGTGGATGTATTGAAAGACACGATTAAAGGTACATATGATAAATTAGCGAGTACATATAAAGAAAATCTAGATGTGGCAAATCCATATAACAGCTATTACGAAAGACCAGCGATGATGGAGATGATTCCGAAGAATTTAGAAGGGAAGAGTATACTAGATGCTGGATGTGCAGCTGGGTGGTATACCTCTCAATTTATAGAAAGAGGAGCAAATGTCACTGCAATTGACGTGAGTTCTGAAATGGTAAAAGCTGCAAAGGAAAGTACAGGTGATAAAGCGACGTTTCTTTGTCATGACTTGCAAGAAACATTACCATTTGAAGATAATACTTTTGATGTTATTGTGAGTTCGTTAACCCTTCATTACTTAGAAAATTGGAATCAAGTATTTCAGGAGTTTCGTCGAGTATTGAAGCCAGGTGGAGAATTTATATATTCCATTCATCATCCTTTTATGGACTTTACAAAGTTTACTTGTGAAAATTATTTCGAAAAACAATTATTAGTAGATACTTGGGTTAAATCCAACATTACAATTGAAGTTGAATTTTTTAGAAGGTCACTTCAAGACATTATTAATGAAACAACAAATTATTTTGTGTTAGAAAAAATGGTGGAACCGAGGCCAGTTGAAAAGATGAAAGAAGTAAATGAAAAATCTTATCATTATTTAAATACAAATCCCCATTTTCTTATTATGAAAGCAATTAATAAATAGCTAGCTAGTAAAATGATTATATTTTACTAGCTATTTGTAGTTTTAAATTACATTTTAGGAGAACTTTATATGAATAGGGAACGAAATAGATTATTATATGCACTGTTTACTATCGTTGTAATTATTTTAGGTCTTAGCTCAAGAAAGTTAGCTTTTGCGCTGCCCGCTCTATTAAATGATTATTTAGGTGATGCTTTATGGGCATTAATGATTTTTACTGGATTCGGATTTTTATTTCCTAAAATAGAAACGAAGAAATTGGCTTTTATTAGTTTAATGTTTTGCTACGGGATTGAAGTGAGCCAATTATACCATGCTGAATGGATAGATAGCGTTCGTGCAACGACTTTAGGTGGACTCGTATTAGGTTACGGATTTTTGTGGAGTGATTTGGTGGCTTACACAATTGGTGTGGGGATTGGAATGTTTTATGAATTTATGTTACGGAAGAAATAAGGGAATCTGAAAAGGAGTATGTATTTATGAAAAAAATAATATTAATAGGTTCTGGTGGTTCAGGGAAATCTACATTAGCAAAACAGCTAGGAAATAAACTAAATATTAAGGTGCATCATCTTGATGCACTATTTTGGAAACCAAATTGGGAGGGTGTTTCGAAAGAAGAGCAAAGAACGGTTCAAAATGAATTAGTTAAAGAAGATGAGTGGATTATTGATGGGAATTATGGCGGGACAATGGACATAAGAATGAACGCAGCTGATACAATTATCTTTCTTGATATTCATAGAACAATATGTGTTTATCGTGCTTTTAAAAGGATTGTACAATATCGGAATAAAACAAGGCCGGATATGGGGGCTGGATGTAAAGAAAGATTTGATTTGCAATTTTTCAAATGGATATGGGAATACCCTAAAACGCAACGACCTTTCATTTTAAAGAGGCTAAATCAATTAAGCAAGGATAAAGATGTTGTTATTTTAAAATCTTCAAATGAAGTAAAACTATTTTTAGAGAAGTGCGATAACGTAGATAGTTAGATTATAAAAAGAAGTAACATATACAAAGTTATTTATTATACATGGCGGGATGAACAGTACACATGAAGGATTAAATAACGGGATTCCACTCATTGTAATTCCACAAAGTGCAGATCAGCCAGTAATCGCAAAGCAAGTAGAGAATCTAGGAGCTGGGATTAAGTTGTCTATGAAAGAATTAACTGTGGAACAACTACGTGAAAGTGTAGAACTTGTATTAAATAATCCATCATATAAAGAAGCTGCATTACATTTGAAGGAGTCATTTCGAAAATCTGGTGGGCATAAACAAGCTGTCGATGAGATTTTTACATTTATAGGTCAGTAATAAATAGAAGATTATACATGAGAAAAGTGTCTATATGAAATGGTATAGACACTTTTCTGTTATATAAAGCGGAGAATCAATTACATTGAAAGATTAAATATCCTGTTTTATAAATTCTGGCCATAGTATTATGTGTTAGTAATGCTTTCACATTTTCTGCACAACTTCTGCACATGTTTTGTTGATTTCTATGTCATGATATATTCATTAAGTGAAATATTTCACATGAATAGAAATATATTTTCACTGCGGTGTATGCATAACTAACACATACATCGATACAAGATTGTCTCTCGTTATTCTTTTACATCAAAGCCCACATTACACTACAAAGTATAACAAGAAGGGGACAGGAACATGAATAATCGATTTTTAAAACAACTACAAAACATGAAAATGAACAAAAAAAGTCTAGGAGCTGTTGCATTAACAGCTGGAATTATTGGTACGACACTTATTCCTCAAAACGCATACGCGCACGGTTTTGTTGAAAAGCCTGGCAGCCGATCTGCTTTATGTAGTCCAACTTATGGTGCACTAAATGTAAATTGCGGAAGTGTTATGTATGAACCGCAAAGCTTAGAAGCACCAAAAGGATTCCCGCAAGGTGGCCCAGTTGATGGGCAAATCGCTTCTGCAGGTGGTAAATTTGGTGGTATTTTAGATCAACAAGCAGACAATCGTTGGTTTAAAAATACAATCACAGGTGGTGAAAATACATTTACTTGGAAGTATACAGCGCCTCATTTAACGAGTAAATGGCATTACTATATTACAAAAAAAGGATGGAATCCAAATAAAGCGCTCACAAGAGCAGATTTTGAACCAATTGGAACTGTACAACATGATGGTTCTGCAGCCTCAAATAATTTAACTCACAAAATCAATGTACCTACTGATCGAAGTGGATATCATGTGATTTTAGCAGTATGGGATGTAGCTGATACTGCAAATGCATTTTATAATGTAATTGATGTTAAACTCATCAATGACGTAAAACCAGATACAGAAGCTCCAAGTATTCCAAATGGAATTCAGGAACAAAAAGTAACAGCGCATAGTATAGAACTAGCATGGAACGCTTCTACGGATAATGTGGGGGTAAAAGGATATCAAATCTTCCGTAACGGAGAGATGATCGATACTGTACCGGGCACTCATTTTATTGATAAAAAATTACAACCAAGTACGGAATATTCTTATACTGTAAAAGCGATTGACACAGCTGGAAATGTCTCGAAAGAAAGTGCAGCATATACAGTGAAAACGACAGTTGAGGCTCCTGATACAGAAGCACCAACACAACCAAAAGGATTACATAGTATGGGAACAACAACGTCAAGTGTGGATTTAATGTGGAGTCCTTCTGACGATAATATTGGTGTAGACCATTACGATATTTATAGAGAAACAGAAGGATCGATGAAAAAGATTGCAACATCCAATACGACTTCTTATATGGATAAAAATTTACTCCCTAATACTACTTATAAATATGTAGTGAAAGCTGTTGATGGAGCTGGAAATGAATCTGTACAGAGTGATATGTTCACAATTACTACAAAAACTGAAAGCGCTTCATATGAAGAGTGGGATGCAAAGAAAGCATATGAAAAGGGAGATAGAGTTCTACACAAGGGAAAAGTATATGAAGCAGTCCAGAGTTATAAAGGAAATGGGGATCCAAACTGGATTTATGCCTTATCATTATGGAAAACAATATAAGCTTTACCGAGGTATGAACTAAGAGATAATGGGCTTTGATGCAAAAGGACATCTTGAGAATTCATTTTTCTATTAATAAAAGAGGGTAGTATATGAATACATAAAGTAGTTTCATATACTACCCTTTTTATTATGATAATATTTTCGTCATAAGTATATGCGGAATTCCATCTTCCATAAATACATCAGAAGAAGTTTGATAATCTAGTTTTTTATAAAACCCTTCAGCTTGTGTTTGACCGTGTAGTTTTACTTTTGTAGCGTCTTTGTTTCGAGCAATTTCTTCTAACGCTTGAATAATTACTTTTCCTAAACCGTATTTACGATAGTCTTTTAAAATACAAATGCGTTCTAATTTACCAGTACCATCAACAAATCGGATACGACCTGTACCTACAGGAAGCTCATTATAATAAACTAAAATATGTTTACATGTCTCTCCGATTTCATCAAACATATCGAATTCATCTTCAAGTGGGACATTTTGTTCTTTTACAAATACTTCTTTTCGAATGTGAAAGGCAGTTTCTAAATCTGTAAGTTCTGTTATGAGTTTGGAGTGCAAATTGTTCAGTCCTTTCTAGTGTGATGTGCTTTTGTTTTCATAGTATATCATAATGTTACGCAATAAAGAGAAAATATAAAAAGCTGACTGTAAGAGTCAGCTTTCATGATAATTCCTTAATCCCATTTTTTGTTCCAATAATCGCCTTACTAGTCATATTAACAAACAATCCGGTTTCAACTACACCAGTAATCATTTTTAATTGTTTGTGTAAATCGGAAGGAGTAGATATATGATTAGGGAATATACAATCGACAATCATGTTATTATTATCAGTTATAACCGTTACATTATTTTTTAAGCGTAATGTTGTTTGACATCCTAAAGATTGGATTTTATTTTCGGTTTGTTTCCATGAAAAAGGTATGATTTCAACAGGTAATGGAAAAGTTCCTAAACGTGTCACAACTTTTGATTCATCAGCGATAATTATAAGTTCTTTCGAGGAGGAGGCTACAATTTTCTCTCGTAGTAATGCACCACCGCCGCCTTTAATAAGCTGTAAATTAGGATCAATTTCATCAGCTCCATCAATTGTAAGATCAAGACTTTGTACGTCGTTTAACGAAATCAATGGGATATTTAATTGCTGCGCTAATGCCTCTGTTTCCTTTGATGTCGGTACAGCTTGAAATGATAACCCTTCTTTTACACGATCACCTAATTTTTGAATCGTCCAATATACAGTTGAACCTGTGCCAAGCCCAACTGTCATTCCATCTTTTACAAAGTTTGCAGCATATTCACCTGCGAGTTGTTTTAGATTCATCGCTTTATTCCGCCGGACGTGGCCCAGCATCAAGACCTGAATTCTCAACTGTAAGTACCGGACGAACGACTAAATCTTTATGTACACGCATTTGACAAGATAATCGTAAATGATCCTCAATCCCTTTTTCCGTCATCGCATTTTTTTCATTCGCACTCGCTTCACAAAAATCACCCGCTATAATTTCTACTCTACAAGTTGTGCAACGTGCTTTTCCGCCGCAACGATGAAGTATGTTTACACCGTTGTCTTCAATCGCTAATACTAACTTTGTGCCTTCTGTTACATCAAAAGTTCCTGCACCTTCAATTGTTAATTTTGGCAAATTTATTCCTCCTCACGTAAAATTGTACATAACATATTTATGACCGCGAATTATTGAACATAAACATAATTTTTTTATATGCCCCGTAACTTTTTTATTTGTTGAATCGTTAATTAAGTAAGCGCTGAGAAGGAGTGGTTATTTTGTGCACAAAAGTAACTCATATTTTAAAAAATCATATCGATATGAATCATTCAAATATAAACTTTTTAATTGAGCAATATGGAGAATTGAAAAGGTACTGTACATTTTTAACGAAAAACAAATGGGACGGCGAAGATCTTGCCCAAGAAACAGTTTGTAAAGTTCTTCAAAAATATAGTGATAAAGATATTTGTATGACGCTTGTATATAAAATAGCTAGAAATCGTTGGTTAGATCAAATAAAGTCAAAATCAGTTCATGAAAAAATAAGAGACCAAATTACTTTTGAAGAACCACATGAAAAAATTGCGGATTTGCATGAAATGGTAGGGAAAGTATTATTTTCATTAAATGTCCAGCAATCTGCAATTTTATTATTAAAGGATGTTTTTCAATATAGTATCGCTGATATTGCCAAAGTATGTTCCGTATCGGAAGGGGCAGTGAAAGCTTCTTTATTTCGGAGTAGAAATAGGCTGAAAACTGTAAGTGAAGAAGGGATTGAGATAGTCGAATTCACAGATGATATTGAAGTTGTAGTAACATCTATTCGTGAAGAAAGGCCGGAATTATTAACCAAACTTCTTCCGACAATTGATTTTACTAAGTTACCATCTAAACAGCCAGTCTTATTATTTAATGCGAAAAACCCTTCTTCCTACAGTTGTATGCTTTGCGCGGCATAACAATTATTGGAGGGATTTAAAATGAATGCAATTCCATATGTAGTAGAACAAACGAAATTAGGAGAACGTTCCTATGATATATATTCAAGGTTATTAAAAGACCGAATTATTATAATCGGTTCAGAGATTAATGATCAGGTTGCGAGCAGTGTAGTAGCGCAATTATTATTTTTAGAAGCGGAAGACGCGGAGAAAGATATATTCCTGTATATTAATAGTCCTGGCGGCTCAACGACAGCGGGATTTGCAATATTAGATACGATGAATCTTATTAAACCGGATGTGCAAACGCTTTGTATGGGCTTAGCAGCATCATTTGGTGCCCTTTTACTATTAGCTGGCGCAAAAGGAAAAAGGTTTGCCCTTCCTAATAGTGAAATCATGATTCATCAGCCACTTGGCGGTGTAAAAGGGCAAGCAACAGAAATCGAAATTACAGCAAAAAGAATATTGAAATTAAAGCATGACATTAATAAAATTATTGCTGACAGAACAGGACAGCCAATCGAAAAAATAGCACATGATACGGAAAGAGATTATTTTATGACAGCAGAGGAAGCTAAAGAATATGGGATTGTTGATGGGGTCGTTGAGAAAAAATAACATAAAACAGGCTAGAGAATATGCTAATTCTCTAGCCTGTTTTTTTAATCTTTAATCCATTCATCAACTAACGATTGATTCTTTTTAATCCAATTTCGCGCCGCTTCTTCGGGATCTTTCGTTTTATTTAACATGACCATTAATGTACCAAGCTGTTCATCGTTCATTTTCCATTTATCAAAGTATTTCACGATATCCGGATGATCTTTTTCGAAACCTTTACGAACAGAGTAATAAATGTCATCTTTTTCACCATATACTTTCTTAGGGTCTTTTAAATATTTTAAGTCAAATTCTGAAAAGCCCCAATGTGGATTCCAAAGCGTAACAGCGATTGGTTTCTTTTTCGTATATGCTTTCTTTAATTCACTCATCATCGCAGCTTCTGAAGATTGGACAAGTTTTAGTTTTAGGTCATATTCCTTCATTGCTTTATTCGTTAAATTCATAAGACTACTACCGGGTTCGATACCGACAATTTTATTATCTAGTTCATCTTTATGAGCATTTAAATCTTCGATACTGTTTATGTTTTTCACATAAGATGGTACGACTAAACCTAGTCCAGTTCCTTCATACCATTTTGATTTTAAGACAATATCATCTTTATAACGATCGTTTAGTGGTTTATCCGTAACGGGTAGCCATACTTCTAAATTAGCATCAACATCACCACGAGCGACACCAGTCCAAATCGCCGCTTTTTCTAAATACATGAGTTCAACTTTGTAGCCTTTTTGTTCTAATAAAACTTTCCACATGTTTGCTGTTGCAATGTTTTCTTTCCAACTTGTTACACCAAGTTTAATTTTCCCTTTCGAATTTGCATTTGTTGCATTACATGAGGTGAAAATCATAGTAATAAATAATGCAAGGCATATAAGCCATATTTTCTTTCTCATTGAAAACCTCCTAAGGAACGTTTGCCTTTTTAAATAAATGTATAAGTAAGCATTCTTATTATGAACGGAAACGAGAATTTTAAAGAAATCTTATGAATGTCATTTTTATGTAATATTTCTTTGCAAAATCGCAACACTATGTGAATAGATGGGTAGAAAAGGAGTAGTGACATGGATAATACAAAGGTGCGTGTTGAAAACGTAACAAAAGTATTCGGGAAACATCCGCAAAGAGCCCTTTCCTTATTAAAAGAGGGAAAAAGTAAATCGGATATTTTAAAAGAGACAGGAATGAATGTTGGTGTGAAAAAGGCAACGTTCGAAGTATATACTGGAGAAATTTTCGTTATTATGGGTTTGTCTGGTAGCGGGAAATCTACGTTAGTTCGTATGTTAAACCAATTAATTAAACCAACCGCAGGTCATATATACATAGATGGTGAAGACATCGCAACGATGGGGAAAGAAGAGTTGCGAAGAGTGAGAAGAACGAAGATGAGCATGGTATTTCAAAAGTTCGCTTTATTTCCTCATCGTACAGTGATTCAAAACGTTGCGTACGGGTTAGAAATTCAGGGAGTTCCAGTTGAGGAACGAGAGAAAAAAGCGTTAGAATCTTTGAAATTAGTTGGATTAGACCATCATAAAGATAATTATCCAAGTCAACTTAGTGGTGGAATGCAGCAACGCGTTGGAATCGCAAGGGCACTAACGAATGACCCAGATGTTTTATTGATGGATGAGTCATTTAGTGCATTAGATCCACTTATTCGAAAAGAAATGCAAGATGAGCTATTAGAACTTCAAGATAAAATGGAAAAAACAATTATTTTTATTACGCATGATTTAGATGAAGCGCTTCGAATTGGTGATCGAATTGCATTGATGAAAGACGGAGAAGTTGTCCAAATTGGAACACCGGAAGAAATTATGATGAGTCCTGCCAATGAATTTGTAGAGAAGTTCGTGGCGGACGTGAATTTAGGAAAAGTAATTACGGCAGAATCTATTTTAAAACGACCGGAGACTTTATTAATTGATCGTGGACCACGTGTAGCACTTCAAATTATGAGGAACGCCGGTGTTTCTACTGTATATGTTGTAAACAAAAAGTATGAGTTTTTAGGTATATTAACTGCGGATGATGCGAGTAAAGCAGTACAAAAACAGTGGCCGATTGCTGATTTATTACTTAACGATATTCCGCATGTTTATTTGGATACTTTACTTGAGGAAACATATGCAAAGATGGCGGAGATGAAATATCCGTTACCCGTAATTGATGAGAAGAAAAGACTTAGAGGAATCATTAAACGTGAAAGTGTCATTCAAGCTCTTGCAGGAAACATTGAGGAAGAGGTGAAAGACGATGAATAGTATTCCGCGTATTCCATTAGGGGAATGGGTCGATTCATTTGTTGCAAGTTTATATGAGCACTTTGAAGGCGTATTCCGAGGGTTCTCTTATATTATTGGAGGATTCGTTGATTTACTCACTAATTTTTTAATAATAATACCAGCCATATTGATGATTATTATCCTTTGTTTCCTCATTTGGTACACAACGAGAAAATTATCTTTAGTTATTTTTACACTGATCGGTTTATTATTTATTTTAAATATTAACTACTGGGCACAAACGATGCAAACATTAGCACTTGTACTTACATCTGTTATTATTTCAATCATTGTAGGTATCCCAATCGGAATTTTAGCTTCTCAAAATGAACGCTTCTCAAAATTTTTAAAACCGACATTAGATTTTATGCAAACAATGCCAGCTTTCGTATATCTTATTCCTGCGATTACATTTTTCGGAGTAGGTGTAGTACCTGGGATTATTGCATCAGTAATCTTTGCAATGCCACCGACAATTCGTTTTACTGATTTAGGAATTAGACAAGTTCCAGAAGATTTAATTGAAGCAGCGAATGCGTTTGGCTCTACCGCATCACAAAAATTATTTAAGGTACAATTACCACTCGCAACTGGAACAATCATGGCTGGTGTGAACCAAAGCATTATGCTTTCGTTATCAATGGTTGTAACAGCATCTCTTGTAGGAGCACCAGGTCTTGGAGTTGATGTATACCGCTCTGTAACACAAGTTAATATCGGGATGGGATTTGAAGCAGGACTAGCTATTGTTGTCATTGCGATTATATTAGACCGCATTACACAAGGATTTCATCAAAAAAGAAGATAAAAAGAAAACACACTTTATTATACAAAGTGTGTTTTTTTATATTCGAAAAGATTACATACGAACAATAACAGAACCATCAGCTGACGCAAAAACTTGGTTTTGTTGTTATTTCATTGATTTAATTCTTCGATGAATAACGATATGTTTATTTAATAGCGACTTGAAAATCTCTTTTTAAGAAGAGGATTATGTGGTGGAAAAGTATAAGTAATAAAGTACATTTTTTGGAAATTATTAAGTGGAATAGCGAATATATTAGGAGACAGCGACGTCATGTAAATGGATATTATTAGGGAAGAAATGATGGGAGGAGATGCAATTTGGCTAAAAATATAAAAAGAAATGATGCCTTGGCAATAGGCGTCGGTATAGGGGTTGTAATCGGTGTATTCCAAGGGTACTTTACAAATAATTTAGTAATCGGAATTGTGATTGGGCTTGTAATTGGAATTGCGTTTTTGAAGAAAAAATGAGGTTGTAAATTCATTTCAAAAATTGTTGCGTTAAAAGAACGAATATTCGGAATATAAAAACTTTTTTTCCTTTTTTTATGATATTATATATAAAAAGGATGGTGATGGATATGTCAACAAACAAACAAGTAGAACAAAACTGCTTTATTTGTGAAAAACATAAAGGAAATATTATAGTTCCAGGTGGTGCTATTTATGAAGATGATCTTATATACGTTGGACATGTCCATTGGGATAGTGAAGAAACATATCTTGGTTATATAATGATTGACATAAAAAGACATGTACCTGGTCTAGCTGAATTAACTGAAGATGAGGCGAAAGCATTCGGACTTATAACTAGTAGAATGAGTAAAGCGCTAAAAGAAAGTGAAGGTGCAGAACATATTTACACTTTTGTTTCAAGAAATGGTGTACCACATATGCATATGCACATCATACCGCGTTATACAAATAAACCAAAAGAGTTTTGGTCACCGACTGAAGTAGCGAAATGGACAGGTGCGCCTTATGGTGACGCAGAAGAAATCAAAAAACTATGTGAAAGAATACGAAAGTATATGGTGAGTGAATATGCATACAACAAATAATAGACAATATTCATGGGTTGGAAGTAGGGAAATGTGTTTAGACGAAATTTCGGTAAAGCAATATGGTGACATCTTGCTTGGTACATATGGTGGGAATATAAGCGCAGGAGCAAAAAAGAATGAAGATGGTGCGTTAGTTTGGTCAAATGGTAATTGGGAATTTGCAGCTATACTAGATGGACATAATAGTGCAGAAAGTGTTGATTTAGTAGTAAATACAATTGAAAAAGAGTATGAAAATATAAAAACGATTATGAAAGAACCAATTGAAACTGTGTTTCGATCTCTTGAAAATCATATACTTACAATTTTTCAGTCCTCTTCATTTAAAGAACAGTGCAAAATAATTAAAGGTGAAACAGCTTGCTTACTATGTGTAAGAAAAGAAAATTATCTATGGTGGTTATCTATTGGAGATTGTTTAGTTTATGTATTTCATGAAGAGTTACATAAGTTAGGGCAATATGCATTAAATCAACGTCATTTTTACGAATGGATTGGAAATGTAAACACATTTGATTTACCTGTTCCTTGCTATTCATCAGGAATTCGTGAATTACGTACTGGCAACAATCGAATTGTAATGGTGACAGATGGGGTATTAGAATGTGGGGACCGTCGATATGAAACACCATTAAATCTGTATAATGATATGAATAGAAATAATATAATACATGAAGAAAGTGTTCATCATGTATTAGAGCACGTTCATCATCAATTCGGACGCGATAGTGCGACAATTATTAGTTGGGATATTGATAATAAAGGAAAGGCTACTTATCCGAGTGATCAGCCAGATAAAAAGTAAAGGAGGAGACATCACTGTTTTTAGTTAAAGGAATTTTATTAATAGTATGGATCATATTCTTAGTTGTTTTGGAAAAAGTAGTGAGAAAAAAATTAAATATACCGAAACAAACAGGATGGAATAGTAAATATGTAAACAACACTCATAAATGGGGTATTAGGGTTCTTATCGTTTCTTATATAATTGTTACGATGATATGTGCCAATTTAAATCCTATTTATATTAGCAACTTACCCATTTTATTTTTAATAACTTTATACTGCTTTCAATCATATATGGAGTGGAAATTTGATAAAGAATCGAGGGAATATGTCATTTCTTTAGGAACGGTTCCTCTATTAATAATAACAGGGATTATGCTTAATCTTTTCTTTTATACCTATTGGATTTAGACATATATGAAATGAATGGGGAGACAAAATGAAAATGCCTAAATTACGTGCTGAAGCAATGATTGTAAATGAAGATTATTCTAAAGTACTTGTACAATGTGATTTAAGTGAATCATTTTATCGTTTTCCAGGAGGCTCTATTGAATTTGGTGAAACAGCAAAAGAAGCGATAATAAGAGAATTAATGGAAGAATACGATTTGAAGATTGATGTCCAAGAGCTAGCTGTTGTAAATGAGCATATTTTCGAGTGGAACAACGAAAAAGGACATCAAGGTACATTAATACATAGGGGAACGGTTGAAGAGATGATTACAAATGAAATAAGACATAAAGAACATGAAGATATTATATTAATATGGAAGAGTATAAAGGAATTAAAAGAGAAACCAACATATCCTGAAGGAATTGTAAGTTATTTAGAAGAGAATAAACGTAATATAGTCCACTTTATTACTAAAGATAAATAAAGTAATAGGGGAGATAGCAATGGGTACTTCTACAATTTTGATTATTATTATTGGACTTGGTATAGGTGGTTACTTTATAGAACAGTTTTTAAGAAGAAAATTAAATATGGAGAAAAGAGGCTTCTTTGGATATAAGCATGTGAATAGTTTACATGTAAAATTAGAAATAGGGCTTATTATTATTTATGTAATAAGTAGTTGTTATTATATATTTAAATTTGAAAACGCTAAAACGGCTTATGTCATGTTCACTTATTTAGGGATATCATGTACTTTAAGAGCATGGATGGAATGGAAGTATGATAGAGAATCAAAAGAATATATACTTTCGATAATGGGAATGGTTGCATTTATATTGATGCTTTCAATACTATTTTATTTCGTTCCACCTGCTACATAATAAATTCATTAATAATGGTACAAATAATGAAATAACTAATAAATAAGAAACCATTTACTACTAAATGGTTTCTTATTTTATTTTAGCTAAAATAGATTTAACGAAATTTGTTTTATCCTCTGCATATTGATGTTTATCATTAGGATTAGCTTTTGAAAGTTGAATCTTTAACTGTTCATACTGTATACGAGCAGTTTTATTGTCTATTAAGTAATCTCGAAATTGTAATTGTTCTATTAAATATGCATTCCCTTGTTCATACATATGAATTTGATGAGTTCGTGGCTCTCCTTTATTAAAATAGTATCTTTCAGGCAATACATCTTTTCTGTACGTATAATTTAGTAGTTTTAATTTTTTAATACATTTTAAACCGTCTTTATAATCTTCTAGTTCGATTGCAATATCAATAATTGGCTTTGCACTTAAATATGGAATGGAAGTACTTCCAATATGGTGTATTGCTAAAATATGTTCGCCAATTTGTTCCTCAATGAATTGTTTCTCTTTCGTAAATTCAATTTCCCATTCTTCAGTCCACGGAACTAAAAACAATTTGCCATAGGGTAAACCTAACATATAATTAGCACCTCTTTCAAAAAAAATTACATCTTCTTTAAACTTTTCAAAACAAGGTATTCCCACAATCTCCAAGGAAGAATCTTCTTTGCTAAGATCATAAATTTTACACCTTTTCCAATTGGGTATCGTAATGTTGTACGCTTTGCTTCTGCAACTTCTACAATTTTATTAGCAACATCTATCGGATTACCAAATGTATCACTGCCACTATTAATATGTTTTTGGATTTTATCCATATATTCTTTGTAAGGAGAAGTAGTATCAGATTGGTTTGTAGCTAGTTGTTTACCAACTTCCCAAATATTCGTGTTATAAGAACCAGGTTCAATTAATGTAACATCTATTCCGAAAGGTTGTACTTCTAAACGAAGGGATTCACTCCATCCTTCTAATGCATATTTTGAAGAAACGTAAGGGGATAGACCAGGGAATCCAACTTGACCACTAATGCTGCTTATATTAATGATTTTTCCACTTTGTTGTTCTCTCATATAAGGTAAAACAAGCTGAGTAATTGAAATAGCGCCAAAAAGGTTCGTTTCAAATTGTTTACGGTATTCCTCTACTGGAATTTCTTCTACAAAGCCGCCATTTGCATATCCTGCATTATTTATAAGAAGGTCTACTCTGTTTATTTCTTTTAAAAATAATTGAAAGTTATGTAAAGAGTTTTGATCAGTTACATCTAATTGTTGAATTTTTATGTTTTGCTGCAAGTTGAGTTGATTAGCTTGAGATATTAAGTTCACTTGTTTTTTAAGGTTTCTCATTGTAGCGATAACTAAATAGTCTTTTTTCGCAAGGGCAATTGTTGTTAAAAGACCGAACCCACTTGAAGCCCCGGTTATAACTGCGATTTTTTTATTCATTTTTTGCTCGCTTTCTTTTTCTTTTATCATAACGAGTTATAATAAGAAAATCTATTATTCTTATATTCATTATGAAATCAATTCGTATGTAAAAAAGGGGTTTATAGGGAATCAGCGTATATAGAGTAGTGTATATTAATATGATAATGAAATGAGGGAAGAAAAATGGCTCAAGTGAAAGATGTATTAGCAGATCAGTTATTAGCAAATGCGAACGATCCCAGTTGGTATATTCCATTTTCAGATGCAGTTAAAGATCTATCTGAGAGAGAAGCTTTCTGGAAACCGAATGAAGAGAGTAATAGTATAGCTGAAATTGTACAACATTTACTGTATTGGAATTCAACGTGGCAAACTAGGTATAAAGAATCGAATGTTAATGCCGTGCCCGCTATTGGTGATAATAACAAAAGTTTTATGCTTTCAGATAATCAAACCTTCGATGAGTTAAGAGAAAAACTACTAGAGAAACTGTTACAATGGCAAAAGCTTATCAATGAAGAGAAGGTTGAAAGTGATGTAATTGGATTTCCAGTTTCCGCTAAGTGGTGGGAAGTGCTAGCAAATGTAACAACTCATAATGCGTATCATATTGGTCAAATTATTTACATCCGGAAGTTACAGAAGAGTTTTGATAATGAATAACATAATAATTCTAAAATTAGATGAACAAAAGTGAACAAAAGTGGACAAAACGAGACAGATGTCTCATTTTGTCCACTTTTTTATTATGAAAGTAAAGAGAAAACCTATTAAATCAAGGATTAGAATTTGGCACAGTACTTGCAATATAAAAGATGAACAAGAAAATAGGAGGGCTGGACATGTTAAAAACAACTGAAAGTAAAGGGAATGAAATTACGAAAGAACAAGCTCGTTGGATGTACGAAAAAATGTTAGAGATTCGTAAGTTTGAAGATAAGGTGCATGAATTGTTCGCGCAAGGTGTTTTGCCAGGTTTCGTTCATTTATACGCAGGTGAAGAAGCGGTAGCAGTTGGTGTATGTGCCCACTTAACGGATAGTGACAGTATTACAAGTACGCATAGAGGACATGGACATTGTATCGCAAAAGGCTGTGATTTAAACGGTATGATGGCTGAACTTTTTGGGAAAGCGACAGGTTTATGTAAAGGTAAAGGCGGCTCCATGCATATTGCTGATTTAGATAAAGGAATGCTTGGTGCAAATGGGATTGTAGGTGGCGGTTTCCCGCTTGCTTGCGGCTCAGCACTAACAGCTAAATATAAAGGAACGAAAGATGTAAGTGTTTGTTTCTTCGGTGACGGAGCAAATAATGAAGGAACATTCCATGAAGGCGTTAATTTAGCAGCGATTTGGAAGTTACCAGTAATTTTTATCGCTGAAAATAACGGTTACGGTGAAGCAACGACATTTGAATATGCTTCAAGTTGTGACTCTATTGCTGATCGTGCAAAAGCTTATAATATTCCAGGTATTCAAGTAGATGGAAAAGATCTACTTGCAGTATACAAAGTTGCCGAAGAAGCGGTGGAACGCGCGCGTAATGGCGGTGGCCCAACAATAATTGAATGTATGACATATCGTAACTACGGTCATTTTGAGGGTGAAGCACAAACATATAAAACTGCAGAGGAAAAAGAAAAACATTTAAATGAAATAGATGCGATTGTGAATTTCCGTAAACATTTAATTCATGAAGGTTTATTAACAGAATCTGAACTTGTTGATATGGAGAAAGCAGTAGATGATGCAGTGCAAAGATCAATTGAATTTAGTGAAAATAGTCCATATCCAGAGGATGAAGAATTATTAAAAGATGTATACGTTTCTTACAAATAAGAGGAGGGTGAAAAATAATGACTAGAACAGTAAGTAT
>Ga0209463_1000269_pt1 | contig 46919 bp, 48 predicted proteins | sample AgamicMgSfrz_FD_187169 | JGI IMG/M metagenome (GOLD analysis project Ga0209463, IMG submission 187169) | Agave microbial communities from Guanajuato, Mexico - Mg.Sf.rz (SPAdes) (version 2) | ecosystem: Host-associated > Plants > Phyllosphere > Phylloplane/Leaf | place: Guanajuato, Mexico...
AATATATCCATTATTACAACAATGAAAGAATAAGCCTGAAATTAAAAGGCCTGAGCCCGGTAGAATACCGAACTCAGGCTCTGAAAGCCGCTTAACATGAACTGTCCAACTTTATGGGGTCAGTCCATAAGCCGGGCTTTTTTACTGGCGTGATTAACGCTGATAGATGATTTCGACGCCTTCGTCGTCATCTTCATCCCAGTCGTCATCCCACTCTTCATCTTCCACTTCTTCTGCCTGTTCCAGCGCTTCACGATGGTAGTCGTCCCACATGAATTCCGCTTTCTCAGGTTTCTTCTCTTCCTCTTCCACTTCCTTCGGATTGGCATTGAGGAAGGACATAACATCCCAGCACAGGGCATTCACGCCGGTCTGACTGGCGGCGGAGATAAGGTAATATTTTTCATCCCAGCCAAGCGCTTCCACAATCGCTTTCGCGCGCGTTTCAGCTTCTTCTTTGTCCAGCAGATCGACTTTGTTAAAGACCAGCCAGCGTGGCTTGTTATACAGCTTTTCGCTGTATTTTTTCAGCTCGCCAAGAATAATGCGCGCATTTTCTACCGGATCGGACTCATCAATCGGGGCCAGATCGATCAGGTGCAGCAGCACGCGGCAGCGTTCCAAATGTTTCAGGAAGCGGATCCCTAAGCCTGCGCCGTCGGCGGCGCCTTCAATCAGACCAGGAATATCAGCAATCACAAAGCTCTGCTCATTATCCATACGGACTACGCCAAGGCTTGGCACCAGCGTGGTGAAGGGATAATCAGCCACTTTCGGCTTCGCCGCAGAAACGGCGCGGATAAAGGTAGATTTACCGGCATTTGGCAGACCCAGCATGCCCACGTCCGCCAGCAACATCAGCTCCAGCTGCAGATCGCGTTTTTCGCCTGGCGTACCCATGGTCTTTTGACGCGGCGTACGGTTAACCGAAGACTTAAAGCGCGTATTGCCCAGACCGTGCCAGCCGCCTTTAGCTACCATCAGCTTCTGCTCATGGCGCGTCAGGTCGCCCAGCGTTTCGCCGGTGCCCTGATCGATAACGCGTGTGCCAACCGGCACTTTGATCACGATGTCTTTACCGCGTTTGCCGGTACAGTCGCGGCTCTGCCCGTTCTGACCACGTTCAGCGCGGAACGATTTTTCAAAGCGGTAATCGATTAGCGTGTTCAGGTTTTCATCGGCCAACAGATAAACGTCGCCGCCGTCGCCGCCATCGCCGCCGTCCGGGCCGCCTTTAGGAATATATTTTTCGCGGCGGAAGCTGACGCAACCATTACCGCCGTCACCTGCAACGACCAGAATCGTCGCTTCATCAACAAACTTCATTTACCTTCTCCGTAAATCATTCACCTGGCAACCGGACGCGCCGGTGCGGCTTTATTCCGCCGAGGCCATAAGCGATGACCCGTTGCGGAACGACTGTACATAAATTGTACAGTAAATCAGGCAAGCTCAAAATGTAAAAAGCCCCGCAATGTTCTGCGGGGCTTTCATTCTCTGGCAGGCAGATTAATCAGCCTGCAGCACGATAACCTTACTCAGCAACGATGCTGACGTATTTACGGTTTTTCGGGCCTTTAACTTCGAATTTCACTTTACCGTCTGCGGTAGCAAACAGAGTGTGGTCACGGCCAAGACCAACGTTGGTGCCGGCGTGGAACTTGGTGCCACGCTGACGAACGATGATGTTGCCAGCCAGTACAGATTCACCGCCGAAACGTTTTACGCCCAGGCGCTGTGCATTAGAGTCGCGACCGTTACGTGTCGAGCCGCCAGCCTTTTTGTGTGCCATTTGTCAGATCTCCTCTCAGGCGCTGATGCCAGTGATTTTCACATCAGTGAACCACTGACGGTGGCCTTGCTGCTTACGGTAGTGTTTACGACGACGAAACTTAACGATTTTAATTTTCTCGCCACGACCATGAGCAACAACTTCTGCTTTGATCACGCCACCTGAAACCAGCGGTGCGCCGATAGTTACTTCGTCACCGTTTGCAATCATCAGAACCTGATCGAACTCAATTGTTTCGCCGGTTGCGATGTCCAGCTTTTCCAGGCGAACGGTTTGACCTTCGCTTACTCGGTGTTGTTTACCACCACTTTGGAAAACCGCGTACATATAAAACTCCGCTTCTGCGCTTGCCCTCTTCAATTGTCAGGCGGCGCGATAAATATTCACAATAGGGCGCGAATTCTACGCAAAATTCCCTGGTTTGACAAGAGGACATAGCAAAGGATTGCAGAAAAAAAACGCAGCGCCATACTCAGGATTCAACAGCCTCGTTTTTCAAGTACAATCTGTAATACATTACGTGGCACAGACATGGGCAAAGTCGCTTAACATGGCGCTGAACAGAGCAATAGCTGAACAGACTGATGAATTTAGAACAAATTAATGAATTAACCGCGCAGGATATGGCGGCCGTCAACGAGACCATTCTCTCACAGCTGAATTCAGATGTTTCACTCATCAATCAGTTGGGTTACTACATTATCAGCGGCGGCGGAAAGCGTATTCGTCCAATGATTGCCATTCTTGCGGCACGCGCGCTTGGATACCAGGAAAATCAGCATGTGACGATCGCCGCGCTGATTGAATTTATCCATACCGCCACGCTGCTGCATGATGACGTGGTTGATGAATCCGATATGCGCCGCGGGAAAGCGACGGCAAACGCGGCTTTCGGCAATGCGGCCAGCGTGCTGGTCGGCGATTTTATTTATACGCGCGCCTTCCAGATGATGACCAGTCTCGGCTCGCTGCGTATTCTGGCGTTAATGTCAGAAGCGGTAAACGTCATCGCCGAAGGCGAAGTGTTGCAGCTGATGAACTGTAACGATCCTGATATTACCGAAGAAAGCTATATGCACGTGATTTACAGCAAAACGGCACGGCTTTTTGAGGCTGCCGCGCAATCTTCCGGGATTCTCGCTGGCGCAACCGCCGGGCAGGAACAGGCGTTACAGGATTACGGCCGCTATCTTGGCACCGCTTTTCAGCTGATTGACGATCTGCTTGATTACAGCGCCGATGGGCAAACGCTGGGGAAAAACGTGGGCGACGATCTCAGCGAAGGTAAGCCGACGCTGCCACTGCTGCACGCGATGCGCCACGGCAATGCGCAGCAAACCGCGATGATCCGCGAAGCGATTGAACAGGGAAATGGCCGTCATCTGCTGGATCCGGTGCTCGAAACGATGCGCCAGTGCGGTTCGCTGGAATGGACGCGCAGCCGTGCGGAGCAGGAAGCGGATAAAGCCATTGCCGCTTTGCAGGCTTTGCCTGAGTCCCCGTGGCGCAGTGCGCTGGAAGCGCTGGCGCATATGGCCGTGCAACGCGATTCCTGATGCTTTTCGGGAGCGCTGGTTAAGGCTCCCACTCTCCTCTTTCCCCCCGGCTACTCCTCGTTCGTTTGCAGTTATTTACCAGACTTTTGCGAAGAGAAACACAATTTATTGGAACTATTCAAAATTTACTGGAAATTAACGAATCCCTTTTGCTATAAAAACTCACGTATTTGAATGAAACCAGCTAAATGTTCAGAATAAGTATACCTTTTCTTCTGATTATTTAATTTAAAGTTTCCTGAAAATACCAATTATATCTGTGAGATGAAATGAGCATAGGGAGAAGTGCGCTATGAGTGATGTGAATACAATAAAACAAGACTGGCATGCTGCAGATATTATCGCCGCCCTGCATAAAAAGGGAACGTCCCTTGCCGCTCTGTCCCGTCAGGCTGGCCTGAGTTCCTCAACGCTGGCTAATGCGCTGAATCGTCCGTGGCCAAAAGGGGAATGGCTCATTGCTGAAGCGCTCGCGGTTCATCCAGCGGAAATTTGGCCCAGCCGCTATTACGATCCGACAACCAACCGGCTTATTGATCGTAAGAAGCTAATTCGCTCGCGCTCCTGAGCCAGCCTCCGTAAAAAAAACAGCCCCCGCCAGGCGGGAGCTGTTTTTAAACATCGGACATTACCGACCAAATTTGCTGCGCGGCTTACTCGCCTTTAACACGCTCGATTTGGGCGCCCATCGCGATCAGTTTATCTTCGATATGCTCATAACCGCGATCGATATGATAAATACGATCGACTATGGTCGTGCCTTCCGCAATGCATCCCGCCAATACTAAGCTGGCAGAAGCACGCAGATCGGTCGCCATAACCTGCGCGCCTGACAGCTTCTCAACGCCATAACAAATCGCCGTATTGCTTTCGATTTCCGCATGCGCGCCCATACGAATCAGTTCCGGGATATGCATGAAGCGGTTTTCAAAGATAGTTTCGGTAATGACGCCGGTGCCTTCCGCGACCAGGTTGAGCAGCGTAAATTGCGCCTGCATGTCGGTAGGAAAGCCCGGATGCGGCGCGGTGCGCACATTAACGGCTTTCGGACGTTTACCGTGCATATCAAGGCTGATCCAGTCCTCGCCCGTTTCGATCTCGGCACCCGCTTCACGCAGTTTTGCCAGCACCGCATCCAGCATATCGGGCTGCGTTTTATGGCAAACCACCTTGCCGCCGGAGATCGCTGCGGCAACCAGGAAGGTGCCGGTTTCGATACGATCCGGTAATACGCGATAAACGCCGCCGCCCAGACGTTCAACGCCTTCAATCGTAATACGGTCGCCGCCTGCGCCACTGATCTTCGCGCCCAGCGTATTCAGGAAGTTTGCGGTATCGACAATCTCCGGTTCACGCGCGGCATTTTCAATTACGGTAGTGCCGGTTGCCAGCGTCGCCGCCGACATAATGGTCACCGTCGCGCCGACGCTGACCTTATCCATCACAATATGCGCGCCTTTCAGGCGTCCATTAACGGAGGCTTTAACGTAACCTTCTTCCAGCTTGATTTCCGCGCCCAGCTGTTCCAGACCGGTGATATGCAAATCTACCGGACGCGCGCCAATCGCGCAGCCGCCAGGCAAAGAGACCTGGCCCTGGCCAAAACGCGCCACCAGCGGCCCCAGGGCCCAAATGGATGCACGCATGGTTTTCACCAGCTCATAAGGCGCGCAGTAAATATTGACGCTACTGGCATCAAGATGCACCGAGCCGTTGCGCTCCGCTTTTACCCCAAGCTGGCTGAGCAGCTTCATGGTGGTATCAATGTCCTTCAGTTTCGGGACATTTTGAATCTCTACCGGCTCTTCAGCCAGCAGAGCGGCGAACAGGATCGGCAACGCGGCATTTTTAGCACCGGAAATGGTCACTTCACCACTTAGCCGGGTTGGCCCCTGTACACGAAATTTATCCATTGCAACTGCTCTCTTTATCAGAACTCAAAAGGCCGTCAGGGCGCGGAACAGAGGCCGCGCCAACCGCTTAAAAACCGTTTAGCTTACGATCCCGTTCCCACTCTTCAGGCGTATACGTTTTGATGGATACCGCATGGATACGATTGTCAGCGATATATTCCATCAGAGGTGCATAAACCGTTTGCTGCTTCTTAACACGGCTCAGCTCAGCAAATAACTCACCGACGGCAATAACCTGGAAATGGCTGCCGTCGCCGCTCACATGTACTTCTTTTAATGGCAATGCATTCATCAGCACTGTCTGAATTTCACTATTTTCCATGATTTTCTTGTATTCGATTGATGATAAACAGGCTCATATCTTAGTTGAAAGCGCATTTATCTTAAACAAACAAAAAGCCCCTGACGGAGCAGGGGCTTATACAGGAAGCCGGAGTTATCAGGCGGGATTTTCTGCAGAAACAATAATCTGCTGTAAATTATAGAGCGTTATCAGCGAGTGTAATTTATCCGTAATGCCGCTGAAAACCGGGCTGTTGCCCTGCTGCTGCGCAATCTGGCGCAGGTGAACCAACAGCGCCAGCCCCGATGAGTCAACGCGTTGCAGACCGGAAACATCGATTACCTCAATATGCTGCATAACGGTTTCTCGCTGTTGCCACAGTCCAGTCAGCGTTTCCCGGTCCAGCTCCCCATGCAGGCGAAGCGTTTTTGCTTCAACCTGCCAGCTCAGAAGATCAGCCATTATTTTTTTGATCCAGCGTAATAGGCTGCGCCGCGTATTTTTTCAGCAGCTGCGTCAGGCCGTCAACGCCCTGGGTACGCAGCGTATCGCTCCACTCATTTTGCTTCGTGGTGATCATACTGATCCCTTCGGCAATCATGTCATAGGCTTGCCATTCGCCGGTGCGACTGTTTTTACGCCACTGGAAATCCAGACGCACCGGAGGACGGCCGTTAGGATCGATAATACTGACGCGAATGGCGACAATGTTCGCATTGCCGAGCGGCTGCTCCGGCGCGATTTGATAAGTTTGTCCGTGATAAAGCGCCAGCGCCTGACCATAGGCCTGCGCCAGATAGTCGCCAAATGCCTGGAAATAAGCTTCGCGCTGCGCCGGCGTCGCTTCGCGGTAATAACGACCTAATACCAGCGCGCCGGCATATTTAATTTGTACATAGGGGAGTAATTCCTGGCGCACAATCTCGCGCAGATAATTTGGATCCTGCTTGATCTTGGGCTGCTCATTTTTCAGACGGGTAAAGGTTTTCGCCGCCGCCTCATTCATCAGCTTATAAGGATTAGTCTGGTCTGCTGCATTTGCCGCCAGCGGCGCAATGACCAGCATAGCGACCATCAGTAAACGTTTAAACATACGTATAGCCTCTTAGGGTTGTACTGAATTAGCAGGAGCCGACGCTGATGGCGCGTTTTGCTCCTCTTGCGTGCCTTGATTACCGTCGCCGTTCTTATACAAGAACTGACCGATGAGATCTTCCAGCACCAGCGCTGACTTCGTATCCTGTAACGTATCGCCATCTTTCAATATCGCCGTTCCCATATCGGGATCGTCAAAGCCGACGTTTAACGCCAGGTACTGCTCGCCCAGCAATCCTTGTGTACGAATAGCCAACGAACTGGTATCGGGAATGTGGTTGTATTTATCTTCAATTTCCATGGTTACGCGTGGCGACATGGTTTTCTCATCCAGAGAAATATCCGTAACGCGTCCGATGACGACGCCGCCGATTTTGACCGGGGAACTGGTTTTTAGCCCGCCGATATTGTTAAAGGTAGCGTAGAGCTTCCAGGTCGGTTCGGTTCCCAGCGATTTCACATCCGCTACGCGCAGACAAAGAAACAGGATGGCGACCAGCGCCAGCAGCATGAACGCTCCGACTCCAATTTCACTTTTTTTCGTTTGCATTGTCTTAGTTCCCAAACATCAGTGCCGTCAGCACAAAATCTAATCCGAGTACCGCCAGTGACGAGTGTACAACGGTACGCGTAGTAGCCCGGCTGATCCCTTCCGAAGTCGGGATCGCATCATAACCGTTAAACAACGCGATCCAGGTCACCGTAATGGCAAACACCGTGCTTTTAATCAGGCAGTTAATAATATCGGTACGGAAATCCACCGCGTTCTGCATCGCCGACCAGAAGAATCCGGGATCGATCCCTTTCCAGCTAACGCCTACCAGCGCGCCGCCCCAAATGCCGACGGCGGTAAAGATCAGCGCCAGTAAAGGCATACTGATAAAGCCAGCCCAGAAGCGTGGAGAGATGACCCGGCGCAGCGGATCCACCGCCATCATTTCCATACTGGAGAGCTGCTCAGTGGCTTTCATCAGGCCAATTTCAGCCGTGAGCGCCGAACCCGCACGTCCGGCAAACAGTAAGGCCGTGACGACCGGCCCCAGTTCGCGCAGCAGCGACAGCGCCACCAGCATCCCCAGGCTGGTTTCAGCGCTATAGGTGGTCAGCACCAGGTAGCCTTGCAGTCCCAGCACCATGCCGATAAACAGACCGGAAACCAGAATAATGAGTAGTGACATTACGCCGACGCTATAGAGCTGCTTAAGCAGCAGCGGCGCATGTTTACGAAACTCCGGTTTACCGGCCAGCGCATGAAACAACATCAGGCCCGCCCGGCCAAAAGCAGCGCAGGTTTGGATCCCGTGACGTCCCAGCGACGCCAGAGCATTTAAGAACATCGGTTTATTGACTCCCTGAACCGGTAAGATCGGCGAAATAGTCGCCAGCCGGATAGCGGAAAGGCACCGGCCCATCAGCAATACCATCAATGAACTGGCGCACGCGCGCATCAGGATTTTCCTGTAGCGCCTTTGTTGTTCCCTGAGCAATGATTTTTTGCCCGGCAACAATATAGGCGTAATCAGCAATGCTCAAGACTTCCGGCACATCATGCGAAACCACAATGCAGGTCATGCCCAACGAGTGGTTCAGTTCGTCAATAAGCTTCACCAACACGCCCATGGTAATCGGATCCTGGCCGACAAACGGCTCGTCGAACATGATGAGGTCGGGCTCCAGCGCAATCGCGCGCGCCAGCGCCGCGCGTCGCGCCATCCCGCCGGACAGCTCTGAAGGCATCAGCTTCGCCGCACCGCGCAAACCAACCGCCTCCAGCTTCATCATTACCGTGCTGTGCAACAACGGCGCAGGTAAGCGAGTATGTTCCCGCAGCGGCCAGGCCACATTTTCATAAACATTAAGATCGGTAAAAAGCGCCCCGGACTGGAACAGCATGCTCATGCGTTTGCGCGTTTCATAGAGACGCGAACGCGAGAGTTCAGGAATATTTTCTCCATCAAACCAGATCTCTCCGGCGTCCGGCTGTAGCTGCCCGCCAATAAGGCGCAGCAAGGTCGTTTTACCGATGCCGGAAGGCCCCATGATGGCGGTGACTTTTCCTTTTGGCACCGTTAACGAGATATTGTCGAAAATGGTGCGGTTGCCACGGGTAAAGCTCACTCCATGGACTTCCACCAGATTCGTAGATGGCTGCTGCATTGCTACCTCTGTTACCCATTTCAGGCGATTCAAATCGTGAATGTTAATCGCACCCGACAGACAATAGCCGCGAGTTTTACAGAAACTTACCGCCTCGTCGTAGCGAAAATCGGCATAAGTTTTACTTTTTGCTCGCAGACGGTCAAAATCATCGCCATTCTTTATAGCGCCTGCAAAAAAACGAGTCTGGCAAACCGACGAGTATAACCGATCCAAGGATTTTTCATGCTTTTAGCCGCTGCACTGTTAGTTATCGGTTTAGTTTTACTGGTCTATGGAGCCGATCGTTTAGTGTTTAGCGCCGCCATTCTTTGCCGTTCGTTGGGCATTCCGCCGCTGATCATTGGCATGATCATCGTCGGCATCGGCACATCGTTGCCTGAGCTGATTGTTTCCTTTACTGCCGTCACGCACGGGCAGATGGATATGGCGGTCGGCACCGTGATGGGTTCGAATATCACCAATATTTTGCTGATTCTGGGCGGCGCGGCGCTGCTGCATCCTCTGACGGTGCATTCCAGGCTGGTGCGCCGCGAACTGCCGCTGATGCTGCTGGTGACCTTGCTGAGCGGCCTCGTCCTGTTTGATAACCGGTTAAGCCGTGACGATGGCATCGTCCTGATCGGCATCGCTCTCCTCTATCTGCTGTTTATTATTCGCATTGCCCGCCGTGCCGAACGGGATAACAGCGATACGCTTACGCGCGAGCAGCTGGCGGAACTGCCACGTGACGATGCCGGTAATACGGTCGCATTTCTGTGGCTGGCGGTTGCGCTGATTATTTTGCCCATGTCAACGCGCATGGTGATCGATAACGCCACCGTGATCGCCGATTACTTCGGCGTTAGCGAACTGGTGATTGGGCTGACGATTATTTCAGTCGGTACCAGCCTGCCGGAGCTGGCGACCGTGATCGCCGGCGCATTAAAAGGAGAAGATGATATTGCCATTGGCAACCTTATCGGCTCCAACATTTATAATCTGGCTATTGTGCTGGGTTTGCCGGCCCTGCTTCAGCCCGGCGATTTCGACAGCGACGCCTTTGCGCGTGATTACTGGATTATGCTGGGCGTCAGCGCACTGTTTATGCTGATTTGTTTACCGCGCAGCCGCCGAATCGGTCGCCGCGCCGGCGCGATTTTATTAATCGGTTTCATCGCCTGGGTAGCGGTACTCTACCTGGAGCCATTTAGTCTCAACGGATAAAGGACTGAATATTAATGACTCACATGATGCCCGAGCCGGGTTTTGATTTCCGAAAAGCCGGTAAAGAAGTACTGGATATTGAACGTCAGGGGCTGGATCAGCTCGATCAGTATATTAACGACGACTTTTCCCGTGCCTGCGAAATGATGTTCTTTTGCCAGGGAAAAGTGGTGGTCATGGGAATGGGCAAATCAGGGCATATCGGCAAAAAGATGGCGGCAACCTTTGCCAGCACCGGTACACCGGCCTTTTTTGTTCATCCTGCCGAAGCCAGCCACGGCGATCTGGGCATGGTTAGCCCCAGCGACATCGTTATCGCGATTTCCAATTCCGGCGAATCGAATGAGATCCTGGCGCTGATTCCGGTACTGAAAAGGCTTAAGGTTGCGCTGATTTGCGTAACCAGCCGCCCCGATAGCAGCATGGCGCGCGCGGCGGATATTCATCTCTGTGTTAAAGTGCCGCAGGAAGCCTGTCCGCTGGGCCTGGCGCCGACTTCCAGCACCACGGCGACGCTGGTCATGGGCGACGCGCTGGCCGTTGCGCTGCTCAAAGCGCGCGGCTTTACTGCTGAAGACTTCGCGCTTTCTCATCCAGGCGGCGCGCTGGGACGCAAGCTGTTGCTGCGCGTCAGTGATATCATGCATACCGGCGATGAAATCCCTCACGTCACCAAAGAAGCTTCGCTACGCGATGCCCTGCTGGAAATTACGCGTAAAAACCTGGGCATGACGGCAATCGTCGATGATTTGATGCAAATTCAGGGCATTTTTACCGATGGCGACCTGCGTCGCGTATTTGATATGGGCATCGATTTTCAACATGCTTCTATCGCCAGCGTGATGACGCCGGGCGGCATCCGCGTACGGCCCAATATGTTGGCGGTGGATGCGCTAAACCTGATGCAGAGTAAGCATATAACCGCTGTCATGGTGGCCGACGGCGACCAGTTGATTGGTATCGTACATATGCATGACATGCTGCGCGCAGGCGTAGTGTAAACCGAATGGAAATGAGAATGACGCAAGAACTGGATGTCCTGGAAACCTGCTACGGCGCAGTACGCCAGGACATAATCAAACGCGCCAGCGCAATTCGCCTGTTAATCTGCGATGTGGACGGCGTAATGTCTGATGGCCTGATTTATATGGGCAACAGCGGCGAAGAGCTGAAAGCGTTTAACGTGCGGGATGGCTATGGCATTCGTTGCCTGCTGACATCCGATATCGAAGTGGCGATTATCACCGGCCGCCGCGCTAAACTGCTGGAAGACCGCTGCCAGACGCTGGGCATTACACATCTTTACCAGGGCCAGTCCGATAAGCTTTTGGCCTTCCGGGAACTTCTGGATACACTGTCGTTATCCCCGGCTCAGGTCGCCTATATCGGCGATGATTTAATCGACTGGCCGGTAATGGCGCAGGTTGGCCTCAGCGTGGCGGTTGCTGATGCCCATCCGTTACTGCTGGGACGCGCTAACTATGTGACCCGCATCGCCGGCGGTCGTGGCGCAGTGCGTGAAGTTTGCGATCTGATTTTGATCGCCCAGGATAAGTTTGATGATGCCAAAGGGCAATCGGTATGAGTAAAACCAGGCGTTGGATAACGCTATTGCTGGCGTTGATTGCCATTATCTTGATCGGCTGGAATCTTGCGGGAACTGATGAAACGCAGGCGCCGGTTGAAACGAATAATCAGGAGCCGACCTATACCAGTGCGAACTCCAGCACGGTGGTCTATAACCCGACCGGCAGCCTGAGCTACAAGCTGGTGTCGGATAAGGTGACCTGGTTTTCCGCCGATGAGGTCAGCTGGTTTGATAATCCGCTGATGACCACCTACGACGACAATAAAATTCCTGCCTGGTCAGTACGTGCGGATAAAGCCAAACTGACTAAAGATCGCATGCTCTATCTGTACGGTCATGTTGAAGTGAACAGCCTGACGAAAGATGCACAGCTTGAGCGGATTAAGACCGATAATGCGCAGGTAAATCTGGTTACGCAGGATGTGATGTCCAACGACCAGGTAACGCTTTATGGCCGCAGCTTTAATTCCACTGGTATGAAAATGCGCGGTAATTTACGGACGAAAACGGCCGAGCTGATTGAAAAGGTCAAAACTAATTATGAAATCAATGAACAACCACAGCCTTAAGTTACTGCTTATCAGTACCCTGCTGGCCACCAGTATTCCGGCTTTCGCATTAACCGGCGACTCTGAAAAGCCGGTGAACATCGACTCGGCTAACCAGGCGCTGGATATGCAGGGTAATGTCGCGACCTTTACCGGCAACGTTATTGTGACGCAGGGTTCGATCAAAATTACCGCGGATAAAGTGGTCGTCACCCGCCCCGGCGGTGATAACAAAAAAACCGTAGTTGATGCTTATGGCAATCCCGCGACCTTTTATCAGCTGCAGGATGATGGCAAGCCGGTAAAAGGCCACGCATCAAAGATGCGCTATGAACTGGCGAAAGATTTTGTCGAACTGACCGGCAACGCCTATATCGAGCAGCTGGACAGCAATGTAAAAGGCGATCGCATTACCTATCTGGTGAAAGAGCAGAAGATGCAGGCCTCAAGCGCTGGCGAGAATAAGCGCGTAACGACGGTACTGGTGCCTTCGCAACTGCAGGATAAACCCGCCTCATCTGATGGCCAAAAGAAGAGTAACTAATTCGTATGGCAACACTACTCGCTGAAAATCTGGCGAAAGCCTATAAGGGCCGCCGTGTGGTGGAGGATGTCAGCCTTCAGGTTAAATCAGGCGAAATTGTCGGATTGCTTGGTCCGAACGGCGCGGGCAAAACCACCACTTTTTATATGGTTGTTGGCATTGTGCCGCGCGATGCGGGCCGCATTGTCATCGATGATGAAGATATCAGTATTCTGCCGCTGCATGCGCGCGCGCGACGCGGTATTGGCTATCTGCCGCAGGAAGCCTCTATCTTCCGCCGTCTGAGCGTTTATGACAATCTGATGGCCGTCCTGCAGGTACGGGATGATTTGACCACCGAGCAGCGTGAAGATCGCGCTAAAGAGCTGATGGAAGAGTTTCATATCGAACATCTGCGTAATAGCCCTGGCCAGGCGTTATCGGGCGGCGAACGTCGACGTGTAGAAATCGCACGCGCGCTGGCGGCAAATCCCAAATTTATTTTACTGGATGAGCCTTTTGCCGGCGTTGACCCTATTTCGGTGATTGATATTAAAAAGATTATCGAACACCTGCGCGACAGCGGGCTTGGCGTACTGATCACCGACCATAACGTGCGTGAAACGCTGGCCGTTTGCGAACGTGCCTATATCGTCAGCCAGGGCCATTTGATCGCTCACGGCACCCCGGAGGCGATCCTGGCCGATGAACAAGTGAAGCGCGTCTATTTGGGTGAAGAGTTCAGACTCTGATATGGTGTCGGTTATGACGGTGTTTTATCAGGAATCTGTATTCTGAATATGAAGCAAGGTTTGCAACTCAGGCTCAGTCAGCAGCTGGCGATGACGCCGCAGCTACAGCAGGCAATTCGTTTGCTACAGCTCTCCACGCTGGAACTCCAGCAGGAGATTCAGCTGGCGCTGGAGAGCAATCCGCTGCTTGAGCAGACTGATGTCCATGAAGAGGTGGATTCTCGCGAGTATAGCGAAAGTGAGACGCTTGATACGCGGGAAGCGCTTGAGCAAAAGGATATGCCGGACGAGTTGCCCCTTGATGCCACCTGGGATGAGATCTACACGGCCGGTACGCCCTCAGGCACCGGCAATGATTATCGCGATGATGAACTGCCGGTTTATCAGGGCGAAACCACCCAGTCGCTGCAGGATTACCTGATGTGGCAGGTAGAACTGACGCCCTTTACCGATACCGATCGCGCTATTGCAACCTCTATTGTCGATGCCATTGATGATACGGGCTATCTCACCGTGACGCTGGATGAGATCCGCGACAGCATTGGCAACGAAGAGGTGGCGCTGGATGAAGTCGAGGCGGTATTAAAACGCGTTCAGCGTTTTGACCCGATCGGCGTTGGCGCCCGCGATTTACGTGACTGCTTGCTGGTACAGCTCTCCCAGTATTCACGCGCGACGCCGCTGCTTGCAGAAGCGCAACTGATTGTTGACCAACACCTCGATCTGCTGGCGAACCACGATTTTCGCAGCCTGATGCGCGTGACGCGCCTGAAAGAAGAGGTGTTAAAAGGCGCGATGGCGCTGATTCAATCGCTCGATCCCCGCCCCGGCCTGTCGGTTAATACCAGCGAGCCGGAATATGTCATTCCTGACGTTCTGGTGCGTAAAATCGGCAATCGTTGGACGGTGGAGTTAAATGGCGACAGCGTTCCGCGCCTCAAGATAAATCAGCAGTATGCCGCTCTGGGCAGCTCAACACGTAACGAGAGCGACAGTCAGTTTATCCGCACCAACCTGCAGGATGCGAAGTGGCTGATTAAAAGCCTTGAAAGCCGTAATGATACGCTATTGAAAGTGACGCGCTGTATTGTCGAACAGCAGCAGGCTTTTTTCGAGCAGGGCGAAGAGTTTATGCGTCCGATGGTACTGGCAGATATTGCCCAGGCCGTCGATATGCACGAATCCACCATCTCCCGGGTGACTACCCAAAAATATCTTCACAGCCCACGCGGCATTTTCGAACTGAAATACTTTTTCTCCAGCCATGTGAATACCGAAGGCGGCGGCGAAGCCTCATCAACGGCTATTCGCGCGCTGGTGAAAAAGCTGATCTCGGCGGAAAACCCCGCCAAACCGCTGAGCGACAGCAAGCTGACCTCCATGTTGTCTGAGCAGGGCATTATGGTAGCGCGCCGCACTGTCGCCAAGTACCGCGAGTCTTTGTCCATCCCGCCATCGAACCAGCGTAAGCAATTGGTTTGATCATCACTGAGAAGGAAGACGCTATGCAACTCAATATTACCGGGCAACATGTTGAAATCACTGGTGCTTTACGTGACTTCGTAAACAATAAATTTGCCAAACTGGAACAATATTCGGACCGGATAACCCAGGTTCATATTGTGCTAAAGGTAGAACGAGTCCAGCAGATTGCCGAAGCAACGCTGCACGTTAGCGGCGGCGAACTGCACGCAACGTCTGAAGCTGATGATATGTATGCGGCGATTGATGGTTTAATTGATAAGCTGGCTCGCCAGCTAACCAAACATAAAGACAAATTAAAACAACACTAACCTTCACACAGCGGAAGGAAAAACAGGCCGGCAGCTTATCGGAGACGATAGTACGGCGCTGACAGGGGCGATCTCTTTCGCCCCCTTTTTCCATTCACGCCACGCTGGCAATTTTTTACTGCTTTTCTCGTCGCAAGACGCGTAAAGTAGCGCGATGCGCCAGTAAATGTGAATATGCAGAAACTATGATGAATAACGAACTCTCACTGGAACTCAGCTCTGTACTTAATCTTGACTGTACCCGCAGCGGAGTACATTGCCAGAGCAAAAAGCGGGCACTGGAAATCATCAGTGAACTGGCTGCCAAACAGCTCAACCTGCCGCATCAGACGGTTTTTGAAGCTATTCTGACGCGTGAACGTATGGGCAGTACCGGCATTGGCAACGGCATAGCAATTCCGCACGGCAAGCTGGAAGAGGATACGCTGCGCGCCGTGGGCGTTTTTATTCGCCTCGATCAGCCTATCGCGTTTGATGCGATTGATAACCAGCCGGTCGATTTGCTGTTCGCCTTGCTGGTGCCAGCGGATCAATGTAAAACACACCTGCATACCCTTTCGCTGGTAGCGAAGCGACTGGCCGACAAAACCGTTTGCCGTCGGCTGCGGGCAGCGCAAAGCGATGAGGATTTATATGAAATCATCACCGCGACGCCAGAAGAAAATCACTAATTAGTCAGCTTGCACTTTTGCCCGCGCCGGACAGCCGGTAGCGGGTTAAATGGGGAGATAACTTAATGGTGCTGATGATCGTCAGCGGTCGTTCAGGCTCAGGGAAATCTGTCGCGCTACGCGCGCTGGAAGATATGGGTTTTTACTGTGTCGATAATCTGCCGGTAGCGCTACTGCCCGACCTGGCAAGCTCGCTGGCAGAACGTAACATTTCCGCTGCTGTCAGTATTGACGTGCGCAATATGCCGGAGTCACCGGATGTACTGGAAAAAGCATTAACTAACCTGCCCGGCAGCTTCTCGCCCCAGCTACTTTTTCTTGATGCCGATCGTAATACACTGATTCGTCGTTATAGCGATACCCGCCGCCTGCATCCGCTCTCCAGCAAAAATTTGTCGCTGGAAAGCGCCATTGATGAAGAGAACGATCTTCTGGAGCCGCTACGCTCACGTGCCGATCTGATCGTTGATACCTCTGAAATGTCTGTGCATGAACTGGCCGAAATGCTGCGTACGCGCCTGCTTGGCAAGCGTGAACGCGAACTGACTATGGTGTTTGAATCTTTTGGCTACAAGCATGGGATTCCTATCGACGCCGATTATGTCTTTGACGTGCGTTTTCTTCCCAACCCGCACTGGGATCCCAAACTGCGCCCGATGACCGGACTCGATCGTCCCGTTGCGGCATTCCTCGATCGTCATACGGAAGTTCATAACTTCATTTACCAGACGCGCAGCTATCTGGAACTCTGGCTGCCGATGCTGGAAACCAATAATCGCAGCTATTTAACGGTGGCTATCGGCTGTACCGGCGGTAAGCACCGCTCCGTTTATATTGCCGAACAGCTGGCTGATTATTTCCGCTCGCGCGGTAAAAATGTTCAGTCCCGTCATCGCACGCTGGAAAAACGCAAATCATGACCGTCAGACAAACCGTTGAGATTAAAAATAAGCTGGGTATGCACGCGCGCCCGGCAATGAAGCTGTTTGAGCTGGTACAGAGTTTTGATGCGGAAGTGCTGCTGCGAAATGAGGCAGGCACCGAGGCCGAAGCCAGCAGCGTGATTGCCCTGTTAATGCTCGATTCGGCAAAAGGCGGACATATTGAAATTGAAGCCAGCGGCCCGCAAGAACAGCAGGCGCTGGCAGCCGTCATTGAGCTTTTTGAAGCAGGTTTTGACGAAGAGTAATAAATTACAGATGCTGCCGCTGGATAAAGCCGACGCCGCCCAGCTGGCGCATCTGACGCATAATCCATGCCTGACGCTGGCGGACATAAGCTGAAGGCGCATCAACCCGAAAACGCAGCGGATTGGGTAATACCGCCGCCAGCAACGCAGCCTCGGCCATCGTCAAACGGCTGGCAGGTTTATGAAAATAGTGTTGCGATGCAGCCTCAATGCCAAAAATACCGTCACCGAACTCTGCAATATTTAAATAAACGGTGAGAATACGTCTTTTACTCCAGACGCCTTCTAATCCCAGCGTCAAGCCCGCCTCAAGCCCTTTGCGTACCCAGCTGCGTCCATCCCAGAGGAACAAATTCTTTGCCGTTTGCTGTGAAATCGTCGAGGCGCCACGTAAGCGCCCGTTCTCTTTATCAAGTACTGACTCAATCGCTTCGACATCAAATCCCCAATGTTCGGGAAACTTTTGATCCTCAGCAGCGATAACCGCCAGCGGCATCCACGGTGCGATTTCATCTCGGGAAACCCAGCTGGAATGCGCAACCCAGGAAAATTCGCCCTGTAGCCAGGCGGAAATTTGCCGTTCTGCCATAACGGCTGAAAACGGAACCGGAAGAAAGGCGAAAATGATGATGCCCGCCAGCCAAAGGCCAACAACCGCCATCAGCAAACGCGTCAGCCAACGCCTGCCGGTACGTAATACACCGCTTTTAATTTTTCCCATGCGTTTTTGTCTATTACTTGTTTTTTTCACTTATCAATTACTCTTGATACTGCTCTGTTCGAGGGCTTAATTACGCTCCTGCGGCAATCACAAAACGGCTTTTTTTCATACTCTATTTTATGATTCATAATTTCAGAAATTGTTAATTTCTTATTACATCAATGAGTTCCATTCTGAGGGAATCGGTTCCAAAGTTTAGATGCTTTGCTGTTTTCACACTTTTTGCTCAAGCCAGCCTTACTCACCCATTAGAAAAAATATTTAAACTTTTTATGAATAGTCTGTTAAATGAACACTGCCGTAATGAAAAATACAAAATTAATTGAAGTAAAGTTGAAAACAGATGCCCGCTTTACAGCGTGTTTACTGTCTGCCATATCCTTTTATTTTGTCATAAAACTTTACTCAATGCTGGCAGGTAAAACCAGGTTTACACGGCAGTAAGACCTTCCTTCTCACATTAAATGGGAGCCAAATGTCTTGCTTTTATTTACTTTAATTACAATAGATTAAGAAAAGATAAAACCTGTTATTTTTAACGCGCGCTGGCAAAGTTCCGCTGTTCATCCATGAGTCCAAAAAAGGAGAAGATTTTTGTAATGAAATCCTTTACAAAAGCTTAAATTGACGCCAAGATAGGGCCTCAGTTAACTTGCTGTCTGACTGTGTCAGCAAATTAATGTTTTCTGAGTGTAAAGGCTGGACTACATCACATATTTTAATGAATTATTTAACAGATACGTTGAGATTTGCTAAGGTGTGTCAAAGCGTTAACCAATACCGAGCTTATGCCGCTTGTGAACTCTACGAAAAATGGCCTGAGCGACCCTTTTCCCTGGTGTTGGCGCAGTATTCGCGCACCCCGGCATAAGCCGGGGTCATTTTTTTTCAGGCTACTGTTTTTTTCTCGCTTCCTGTTGTGCCACCCACTCCCGTAATACCGCTACGTCGTGCTGCCAATCCTGTTTTAACTCGTCTATCCATTCCTGAACGTTATCCCACCAGGCAGGCAATTCCGGGCTTTGGATCTGCTTCGCCAGCTGTTGCAGATGTTGTAAGCCAACCGATCCCGCGGCGCCTTTAATTTTATGCCCTTCTTCCGCAATGCCTTTCTGATCGCGCGCCATCATATTCGAGTCAAGCACCGCCAGATAGCCAGGCAACATCTGTTCAAACATATCCAGGCTGCGCGTGATTAAATCGGGGCCGACCAGCTCGATATATTGCTCCAGCATCGGCAGATCGAGCAGAGCCAGCTTCTTATTGTCCAAATCGGCCTGAGGCTCCGTCAGCGCCATTTCCTGATAGTCCCAGAACTTTTTAATCATCGCGGTCAGCGCCGGTACCGCCAGCGGTTTGCTGAGGACATCATCCATACCGGCATCCAGATACTCTTTTTTATCCTTGAGTACGTTTGCGGTTAATGCCACTAACGGCGGCAATGTTTGCCCGCTAAAACGTTGATGAATAGCGCGCGCTACGTCCAGCCCGGTCATATCCGGCAGCTGAATATCCAGCAGGACCAGATCGAACTCATCAGGATCAAACATGTCCAGAGCGGCCTGCCCGGTCATGGCGACCTCAACGCTATTCCCCAGTTTCTCCAGTACCGAACGCGCCACGATTACGTTCAGCTCAATATCTTCCACCAGCAGTACGTGCAGCGCCGGTAATGGCATCTCATCCGCAGGCATTTCATCCTCCACTTCCTCAGCAATATGCGGCGCATTTAATGTCACCGTAAAGCAAGCGCCCTCACCAGGCTGGCTGCGCACGGTAATATCGCCACCCATCGCCTGTGCCAGCCGCCGTGAAACAGCCAGCCCAATGCCTGTACCGGTTGCAGGTTTACCGCCATGCTGATCTTTAACCTGGTAATACATCGCAAAGATCTTGTCCTGTTCGTCCAGCGGAATCCCCATCCCTGAATCTTCAACTTCAAAGCGTAGCTGCTCCGCTGCGTAGGATACCCGCACGATAATTTCGCCCTGCTGCGTAAATTTCACCGCATTACCGATGAGGTTCCACAGAATCTGGCGCAGACGCGTACCGTCGGCGATAATTTTATGCGGCAGCGGCAAATGCGGCTGCAAGACAAATTTTAGCCCTTTCGGCTGGGCTAACAGGCCGGAGAGATTCTCTAAATCCGCCAGAAAACCGGTAAAGTCGAGCGGTTGATTATCGAGCTGTACCTTGCGGCGCTCGATCTTATCCATCTCAATAACGTCATTAAAAATATTGCCCAGCGTTATCGCAGAAACGTGGATAGTTTTCAGGTATTTCAACTGCTCCTGATTGAGTTCGGTATCCAGCAAAATACGGCTCAACCCTACAATACCGTTTAGCGGCGTACGCAGTTCATGGCTGATAGTAGAAATAAAGGTGGTCTTCTCGCGGCTGGCGTTTTCCAGCGCGTCCTGGTAACGCTTGCGTTCCGTTATATCGCGTCCAAAGCCCATCAGGCCGCTGCGTTTACCGACGCGGTCGTAATAAGGGACTTTTCGAATTTCAAAGCAGGCTTTGCGTCCGTCAGGGTATTGCAGCCACTGCTCATAGGTCAGCGAAACGTTATGCCGGAACACTTTTTCATCAGTTTCCAGCACTTTTGCCGCCGCTTCTTCGTCGTAGACTTCTTTCGGTGTCAGGCCGATCAGCTGCTTCTCGCTTTTTCCGGTTAACAGCTCCATCGCCCGGTTACAGCCAGAAAATTGTTGATCGATATTGCGGTAAAAGACTAAATCGGGCGAGGCATCGAGGAAAGAGCGTAAGAAGGAAGATTGTTGCTCAAGTTCGATTTGCGCCTGTTCGCGCCGCGCCATCTCCTCTTTCAGCTTATCGACAACCAGCAAACGCGCCTCTTCGGCTTTGATACGATCGGTGATTTCCTGGTTGAGCTGGCTGATGTTCTCCTTCATCTGGTGGTTAAGTTCCAAATCGCGTTTGCGCATCTCTTCCAGCTTATCTACCAGCCGCGCCAACCTTTGGCGTGATTCTTCCAGTTGCTCAACCACAACGGAGAGAAAGTAGACTGCCCACGGCGTAATCAACAGGCCGAAAAAAACGGAACGGACCATATCAATACTTTCAACATGGCCGCGCAGCAGCATCGTGACGGCCATTTGCACCACCATGGCCAACACCACCAGTGCAGAAGCCAACAGCAGGGAAAAACGAATTAAACCCAGCTTAACCATCAAATCGACATAATATTGCGCCAACAGGCGAATTTGTTTCATAGTTGTTTCCTTCCCGGTCTCTTTTTCCATCATACCCCACTTTAATGCCGACTGGAGATGGCTGGCTCAAACTCACCTCAGGCAGGAAATAGCGTGGCTCTGCACTATTAAAGTGCAAATAAAGCGGCTTTGCTCGAAAATCAGGGTTAGCGGGCTAAAAGTATTGACTATTTTATGAAGTCGCATACATTGAAGGGCCCTGCCCAGGCAGGTTTATTCCCACAATTAATGCTTTTCAAGGCAATGCCATCGCAGTGTCTTCTCTTTTCTTTTATCCAAACGAATAATCATTCAAATTAAGCGTTTTTTTAGTCACTCTTTGCCTGATTAATTTTCCTTATAACATGTCGCCATTCACCTTCAAAAAGATGCCATAAGAAAAACAGATACATTCCGCCTCTGAAGGGTATTTAATAGCAGATAATACTGCAATACGCGCCAGCACTAGCATGGTGCAGAGATTTGGTCACTGCCCTATAGTGAGTCAGCTCACACTTCTTCCCGTCAGGCTTGTTATTACAGCAGGACGATAAACACCATAAAAACGATATAAAACAATTACTTAATCGAATAAAGTCGCAAAAAGCATCAGTAAGAACGCTATTTGACCTCTTTGCGCTTTCCCGATAAGTTGGAAATCCGCTGGAAGCTTTTCGGATGAGTGTTCCACTCATCATATTTATGCAGTAATTGAGATTCCCTCTGAAACAAGTCCGCAATACTTGTGTCACCGATGCCTGAGGCTATGAATGGGAGCTAATGCGACATGTGCGCGTATGAAACGCCAGCCTGCCGCCAGCCCTTTCTACGCCTGCCATCGGCGCCGGGAATCCGCAGAGCCTGGGGAGGTTCACTGAAATGTTGTACGATAAATCCCTTGAAAAGGATAACTGTGGTTTCGGCCTGATCGCTCATATTGAAGGCGAACCCAGCCATAAAGTGGTTCGCACCGCTATTCACGCCCTGGCTCGTATGCAGCACCGTGGCGCAATCCTTGCTGACGGCAAGACCGGTGACGGCTGCGGCCTGTTATTACAAAAGCCTGACCGCTTTTTTCGCGTTGTCGCCGAAGAACAGAACTGGCGCTTAGCGAAAAATTACGCTGTAGGCATGCTGTTTCTTAGCCAGGATGATGAGAAAGCCCGCGCCAGCCGCCGCATTGTCGAAGAAGAAGTGCTGCGTGAAACCTTATCGATTGTCGGCTGGCGTGACGTGCCGACCAATCAGGACGTTCTCGGTGAGATTGCCCTCTCCTCTCTGCCGCGCATTGAGCAGATTTTTATTAATGCGCCTGCGGGCTGGCGACCACGCGATATGGAGCGTCGTCTCTATATGGCGCGCCGCCGTATCGAAAAACGTATTGAAGCGTCAGGCGATAAAGAATTCTATATCTGTAGCTTCTCTAACCAGGTCAATATTTATAAAGGTCTCTGTATGCCGGCAGATCTGCCGCGCTTTTACCTGGATCTGGCGGATCTGCGTCTGGAATCGGCCATTTGCCTGTTCCACCAGCGTTTTTCCACTAACACCGTACCGCGCTGGCCGCTGGCTCAGCCGTTCCGCTATATGGCGCACAATGGCGAAATCAACACCATTGCCGGCAACCGCCAGTGGGCGCGCGCGCGCGCCTATAAGTTCCAGACGCCGCTGATCCCCGATTTACAGGACGCCGCGCCTTTCGTTAATGAAACCGGCTCCGATTCCAGCTCAATGGATAACATGCTGGAATTGTTCCTTAACGGCGGCATGGATCTGATCCGTGCAATGCGTCTGCTGGTGCCGCCAGCCTGGCAGAACAACCCCGATATGGACCCGGAGCTGCGCGCCTTCTTTGACTTTAACTCCATGCATATGGAGCCCTGGGACGGCCCGGCCGGCATCGTTATGTCGGACGGCCGCTATGCCGCCTGTAGCCTCGACCGTAACGGCCTGCGTCCGGCGCGCTATGTCATAACCAAAGACAAGCTGATCACCTGCGCCTCTGAAGTCGGCATCTGGGATTACCAGCCGGATGAAGTGCTGGAAAAAGGCCGCGTAGGGCCTGGCGAGCTGATGGTGATCGATACGCGCTCTGGCCGTATTCTGCATTCCGCTGAAACCGATAACGATCTGAAAAGCCGTCATCCTTATCAGTCGTGGATGGAGAAAAATGTTAAACGTCTGGTGCCGTTTGAAGATCTGCCGGACGATCAGGTGGGCAGCCGCGAGCTGGACGATACGACGCTGGCGACGTATCAGAAACAGTTCGGTTACAGCAGCGAAGAGCTGGATCAGATTATCCGCGTGCTGGGCGAGAATGGTCAGGAAGCGGTGGGATCAATGGGTGACGATACGCCGTTCGCCGTGTTGTCCAGCCGTCCGCGCATTATTTATGACTATTTCCGTCAGCAGTTTGCGCAGGTGACCAACCCGCCAATCGATCCGCTGCGCGAAAATCATGTTATGTCGCTGGCGACCAGTATTGGTCGCGAGATGAATGTCTTCTGCGAAGCGGAAGGCCAGGCGCATCGCGTTTCGTTTAAATCACCGATTCTGCTCTATTCCGATTTCCGTCAGCTGACCACGATGGAAGGCGAATACTATCGCGCTGACACGCTGGACTGCACCTTTAATCCGGCTGAGCAGACGCTGGAAGCAACCATCCACCAGCTCTGCGATCGGGCTGAAAGCATGGTGCGCAACGGCACAGTGCTGCTGGTACTTTCCGATCGGGCGATTGCCGGGCATCGTCTGCCGGTTCCGGCGCCGATGATTGTGGGCGCGGTTCAGACGCGCCTGGTAGAAAAAAATCTGCGCTGCGACGCCAATATCATTGTTGAAACCGCCAGCGCGCGCGATCCGCATCATTTCGCTGTGCTGCTGGGCTTCGGCGCGACGGCTATCTACCCTTACCTCGCCTATGAATCGCTGGCGAAAATGGCTGACAGCGGCGTGATCGAAAAAGATTACCGCGCCCTGATGTTGAACTACCGTAACGGCATCAACAAAGGTCTGTATAAGATCATGTCCAAAATGGGCATCTCAACTATCGCTTCTTACCGCTGCTCTAAGCTGTTCGAGGCGGTCGGTCTGCATAAAGATGTCTCTTCGCTCTGTTTCCAGGGCGTCGTCAGTCGTATTAACGGTTCTAACTTTACCGATTTCCAACAGGATCTGGTTAACCTGGCGAAACGCGCCTGGCTGCAGCGGAAACCGCTCGATCAGGGCGGACTGCTGAAATATGTTCACGGCGGGGAATATCACGCCTATAACCCGGATGTCGTAGGCACGCTGCAAAAAGCGGTACAGAGCGGGGAATACAGCGACTACCAGCTTTATGCCCGTACGGTCAATGAGCGTCCGGTCGCAACGCTGCGCGATTTGCTGGAGATCCAGCCAGGCACGCAGCCGGTCAGGCTGGATGAGGTCGAGCCTGCCAGCGAGCTGTACAAACGTTTCGATACCGCAGCCATGTCTATCGGCGCGCTGAGCCCGGAAGCGCATGAGTCGCTGGCGGAAGCGATGAACAGCCTGGGCGGCTACTCTAACTCCGGCGAAGGCGGCGAGGATCCGGCACGTTACGGGACCAATAAGGTTTCGCGTATCAAGCAGGTGGCTTCCGGTCGTTTTGGCGTAACGCCTTCTTACCTGGTCAACGCCGATGTCATTCAGATCAAAGTCGCGCAGGGTGCGAAACCCGGCGAAGGCGGTCAGCTGCCGGGCGATAAGGTCACGCCTTATATTGCCAGGCTGCGTTATTCCGTACCGGGCGTTACGCTGATTTCACCACCGCCGCACCATGACATCTACTCGATTGAAGACCTGGCGCAGCTGATTTTCGACCTGAAGCAGGTCAACCCGAAAGCGATGATTTCCGTGAAGCTGGTTTCCGAACCGGGCGTGGGCACTATCGCTACCGGCGTGGCGAAAGCCTATGCCGATTTGATTACCATTGCTGGCTATGATGGCGGCACCGGCGCCAGCCCGCTCAGTTCGGTGAAATATGCCGGCTGTCCTTGGGAGCTGGGGCTGGTTGAAACGCAGCAGGCACTGGTCGCTAACGGCCTGCGCCACAAAATCCGCCTTCAGGTGGACGGCGGTCTGAAAACCGGACGCGACATCATCAAGGCGGCGATTCTGGGCGCGGAAAGCTTCGGCTTCGGTACCGGGCCGATGGTGGCGCTGGGCTGTAAATATCTGCGTATTTGTCATCTGAACAACTGTGCGACCGGCGTGGCGACGCAGGATGAAAAACTGCGTAAAAACCACTACCACGGGCTGCCGTATCGCGTAACGAACTACTTCCAGTTTATCGCGCAGGAAACGCGGGAAATTATGGCCGAGCTGGGCGTTACGCGGTTGGTAGACCTTATCGGTCGTACCGATCTGCTGAAAGTGCTGGACGGCTTTACAGCGAAACAGCAGAACCTGGATCTTTCATCGCTGCTGGTCACGGCAACGCCGATGCCAGGCAAAGCGGTGTACTGTACCGAAGGCAGTAACCCGCCGTTTGATAAAGGCGACCTTAACAAAGCGCTGTTGCAGCAGGCGATGCCTTATGTCGAAGCCAGACAGAGCAAAACGTTCTGGTTTGATATTCGCAATACCGATCGTTCCGTTGGCGCGACGCTCTCCGGTGCCATTGCCGCGATCCATGGCGATCAGGGCCTGGCTGCCGATCCGATTAAAATCTACTACAGCGGTACGGCGGGACAGAGCTTCGGCGTATGGAATGCCGGCGGCGTTGAGCAAACCCTTACCGGCGACGCCAACGACTACGTTGGTAAAGGCATGGCTGGCGGCATTCTCGCTATTCGTCCGCCGGTTGGCTCCGCTTTCCGCAGCCATGAAGCCACGATCGCCGGCAACACCTGCCTGTATGGCGCCACCGGCGGCAAACTGTTTGCGGCAGGTCGCGCAGGGGAACGCTTTGCGGTACGTAACTCCGGCGCCATTACCGTCGTCGAAGGTATTGGCGACAACGGTTGTGAATATATGACCGGCGGCATTGTTTGCGTCCTGGGTAAAACCGGCGTCAACTTTGGCGCGGGCATGACCGGCGGCTTCGCCTATGTACTGGATGAAGACGGCGAGTTCCGCAAACGTGTTAACCCGGAGCTGGTGGAAGTGCTGAACGTGGACGAACTGGCGATTCATGAAGAACATCTGCGCGGCCTGATTACCGAACATGTTCAGCATACCGGCTCGTCGCGTGGCGAAGAAATTCTGGCTAACTGGCCAGCCTGGTCAGCCAAATTTGCGCTGGTCAAACCTAAATCCAGTGATGTCAAAGCATTGTTGGGGCATCGTAGTCGTTCCGCAGCAGAGCTGCGGGTGCAGGCGCAGTAAGAGGTCACCATGAGTCAAAACGTTTATCAGTTTATCGACTTGCAGCGCGTTGATCCGCCGAAAAAGCCGCTCAAGATCCGTAAAATTGAGTTTGTAGAAATCTACGAAACTTTCTCGGAGAGTCAGGCTAAGGCGCAGGCGGATCGCTGCTTGTCATGCGGTAACCCCTACTGCGAATGGAAGTGTCCGGTTCATAACTACATTCCGAACTGGCTGAAGCTGGCCAATGAAGGTCGCATTATCGAGGCCGCTGAGCTATCGCACCAGACCAACAGTCTGCCAGAGGTTTGCGGACGCGTTTGTCCGCAGGATCGCCTGTGCGAAGGTTCCTGCACCCTTAACGATGAGTTCGGCGCCGTCACCATCGGCAATATCGAACGCTATATTAACGATAAGGCGCTGGAGATGGGCTGGCGCCCCGATCTGTCGCACGTTAAGCCCACCGGAAAACGCGTTGCGATTATTGGCGCAGGCCCGGCCGGTCTCGCCTGCGCTGACGTATTAACCCGTAACGGCGTGAAAGCGGTGGTTTACGATCGTCATCCAGAGATTGGCGGCCTGCTGACCTTCGGCATTCCGGCCTTTAAGCTGGAAAAAGAAGTGATGACACGCCGCCGTGAGATGTTTAGCGAAATGGGGATTGAGTTCCAGCTCAATACTGAGGTCGGCCGGGATATCCAGCTCAGCGACCTGATTAGCGAGTTTGATGCCGTTTTCCTTGGCGTCGGCACCTATCAGTCCATGCGCGGCGGCCTGGAGAACGAAGATGCGCCCGGCGTTTATGATGCGCTGCCCTTCCTGATTGCCAACACGCGTCAGATTATGGGATTCAGCGAGTTAGCTGAGCAGCCTTATATCAATATGCAGAATAAACGCGTCGTGGTATTGGGCGGCGGCGACACGGCGATGGACTGCGTGCGTACCTCTATTCGTCAGGGCGCGACTCACGTTACCTGTGCCTATCGTCGTGATGAAGAGAATATGCCAGGCTCGCGCCGTGAAGTTAAAAACGCGCGTGAGGAAGGCGTAGAGTTCCAGTTCAACCTGCAGCCGCTGGGAATTGAAGTGAACGGCAATGGGCGCGTTTGTGGCGTTCGGGTTGCCCGCACTGAGATGGGTCAGCCCGATGCGCAAGGTCGTCGTCGCGCGGAAATCGTGCCGGGCTCTGAGCATATTCTGCCTGCGGACGCCGTGGTGGTCGCCTTCGGCTTCCGTCCGCATAAAATGGAATGGCTGGAGCAGTTTAGCGTTGAGCTGGACAGCCAGGGACGTATCATCGCGCCAGAAGCTCATGAAAATGCCTTCCAGACCACTAACCCGAAAATCTTCGCCGGTGGTGATGCGGTGCGCGGTTCTGATTTAGTGGTAACTGCGATCGCGGAAGGACGTAAGGCCGCAGAAGGGATTATGAACTACCTGGAAGTTTAACCTCATCCGATGAAAAAAACCCGCAATAGAGCATTGCGGTTTTTTTTATGATGGCCGCCTGGCTCCGCTATAACGTGACGTCAGGTTATCCATGATGAGAAAAAGTAAGGTAAACGCCAATAAAAAACGGGCCTTCAGGCCCGCTCTTTTATTTAACGACGCGTAAAGCTGGACGCCCGCCACGTGGCGGCGGATCGTCGTCAGGGTTATCGCTGTCAGACTCAGCATCATCAGGACGATCGCCATCAATCACTGACATAACCGTGTCTTCCTGACCTTGTGACAGCTCATCCGTATCCTGTAGCTCATAAGCAGGCTCAGGCTCAAACATAGTGCCTGCGCCATTTTCACGCGCATAAATAGCCAGCACCGCTGCGACAGGCACGGTAACCTGACGTGGAACGCCGCCGAAGCGCGCGTTAAAGCGCACCTCATCATTACCTAACTCCAGATTGCCCACCGCGCGCGGCGCGATATTCAAGACAATCTGTCCATCACGCGCATATTCGAGCGGCACCAAAACGCCTGGGAGATTAATGTCCACCACCAGATGCGGCGTTAGCTGATTATCCAGCAACCATTCATAGAAGGCGCGCAACAGATAAGGACGGCGAGCGGTAAGCTGAGACATTTCCATAGCCGTTAGCCCCGGGCTTGCAGGCGCATTTCGCGTTCTGCTTCGGTCAGCGAAGCGAGGAAAGAGTCACGCTCAAACACGCGCGTCATATAGCCTTTCAGCTCTTTCGTACCGCTTCCGACCAGTTCCACGCCGAGCAGCGGCAAACGCCACAGTAGCGGAGCCAGATAGCAGTCCACCAGGCTAAACTCTTCGCTCAGGAAGAAAGGTGTGCGGGTAAACAGCGGCGCAATAGCCAGCAGCTCTTCACGCAGCTGTTTGCGCGCCGTTTCCGCCTGTTGAGCGGAGCCGGTTTCGATGGTGCGCATCAGGCTGTACCAGTCCTGCTCAATACGATGCATCATCAAACGACTTTCGCCACGGGCAACCGGATAAACAGGCATCAGCGGCGGATGCGGGAAACGTTCGTCGAGGTATTCCATAATGATGCGTGATTGATACAGCGTCAGCTCACGATCGACCAGCGTAGGCACGGTACGATACGGGTTGAGGTCAATCAGATCCTGCGGCAGATTATCCATTTCAACCTGCTCGATCTCTACGCTGACACCTTTTTCTGCCAGTACGATACGCACCTGATGGCTGAAAATGTCAGTCGGACCAGAAAACAGCGTCATTACCGAACGTTTGTTGGCAGCGACAGCCATGAAAACCTCCAAGTTTATCCAGAATACAGTGCGAATAGCCAACCGCGCGGCGACTAACCTGCTTGACGAAACCACCCGCTAGCCAAAGCGACGTCGATCCTTTCCTGTCAGGACGCTCTCCGTTTAACGGGCGCAAAGTGACAGTCAGTTTACCAGATTTTAGGCAGTTTGTGGGCATGGAAGAAAAGAATTGCCGCTTAAAAGCCAGTGTTTCCCTCTGTTTCGCGGCTTTTCGGGCATAAAAAAACCCGGCGCCAGGCGCCGGGTTTTTTGCAACTGCTGCTGCCGAAGCAGAAACAATTAACGTTTGGAGAACTGCGGACGACGACGTGCTTTACGCAGGCCGACTTTCTTACGTTCAACTTCACGAGCATCACGAGTAACGAAGCCAGCTTTACGCAGTTCGCCACGCAGGGACTCGTCGTACTCCATCAGAGCGCGGGTGATACCGTGACGGATCGCACCAGCCTGACCGGAGATACCACCACCTTTAACGGTGATGTACAGATCGAATTTACCAACCAGGTCCAGCAGTTCCAGCGGCTGACGAACTACCATGCGGGCAGTTTCACGACCGAAGTACTGTTCCAGAGAACGCTGGTTGATTACGATGTTACCGCTACCCGGCTTGATAAAGACGCGAGCGGAAGAGCTTTTGCGGCGACCAGTGCCGTAGTTTTGATTCTCAGCCATTGCCTGTAATCCCGATTAAATGTCAAGAACTTGCGGTTGCTGTGCCGCATGGTTGTGCTCGTTGCCCGCGTAAACTTTCAGTTTACGGTACATAGCACGACCCAGCGGGCCCTTCGGCAGCATACCTTTAACCGCGATTTCAATTACACGCTCAGGACGGCGAGCAATCATCTCTTCGAAGGTCGCTTGCTTGATACCACCGATGTGACCGGTGTGGTGATAATAGATCTTATCGCTACGCTTGTTACCGGTTACGGCAACTTTTTCTGCGTTCAGAACGATGATGTAATCACCCGTATCAACGTGCGGAGTGTATTCCGCTTTATGCTTGCCACGCAGACGGCGAGCCAGTTCAGTCGCTAAACGACCTAAAGTTTTGCCCGTCGCGTCAACGACATACCAGTCACGTTGGACGGTTTCTGGCTTAGCTGTAAAAGTTTTCATCTAAAAGCTTACCCAAATTAAGTTACACGTTGGTGAATTCCCAAACGCTTGAATAAACGGTTGAGGCTCACACGACCTTATCGACCAGCAAGCCACCCCCTCGGACAGTTTTGCCGGTGCTACAAAGTTTCTGGGAAAAAAAACTTTGCCGTAACGTGGGGTCGCAAGATTATAGAGAAATCGTTGCTAAAAATCGATCACTTTTCTTCAAAAAAAGTGCCTGCCTCAGGAGAGGTGCTTCAGACGCAAATACTCTTCGCTCTGCATCTCCTGCAGGCGCGACAGACAGCGCTGATATTCGAATTTCAGCCGTTCGCCCTGATAAATCTCAAACAGCGACGCCTCGGCGGAAACCACCAGCTTGACGTGACGTTCGTAAAATTCATCCACCAACGCCAGAAAGCGGCGCGCCCGGTCTTCGCTGCGCGCCCGCATTACCGGCACATCCAGCAACAAAACGCTATGAAAGCGGCGCGACAGCTCAATGTAGTCATGCTGGCTGCGCCCTTCTCCGCAAAGCGTGGCGAAATCTATCGCCAGCACGCCTTTTTCGACGCCCTGCGTCGGCAACTGACGATGATTGATTTCCAGCACCGGCTTCTCTTGTGCAGTTTGTCCCGCCAACGCAACAAACATCCGCTCCATCTCGCGCTGCGTTTCCTCATTGAGCGGTGAGATCCAGAGATGTGCCGACGTTAAGGTGCGCAAGCGATAATCAATGCCTGCATCGACGTTCATAATTTCACAGTGCTGCTTTATCTGCGCAATAGCGGGTAAGAAACGCGCGCGCTGCAGACCGTTGCGATAGAGTTCATCAGGCGGAATATTGGAAGTAGCCACCAGCGTAATACCGCGCGCAAACAGCGCTTCCATCAGCGTGCCCAGCAGCATGGCGTCGGTAATATCGGAAACGAAAAACTCATCGAAGCACAGTACATCCGTTTGCGCTTTAAAACGATCGGCGACGATTTCCAGCGGATCGCTTTCGCCCTGTAGCGCAGTCAGCTCTTCATGCACGCGCAGCATAAAACGATGAAAATGGAGCCGCAGCTTGCGCTCGCCAGGAATAGACTGAAAAAAGAGATCCATTACCCAGGTTTTGCCGCGACCGACTCCGCCCCACATATACAGCCCGCGCACCGGAAGCAAATCACCGCTTTTCTCCTTGCCCAGCAGCTTACCCAACTTGCCGCGCCAGCCCGACGCAGGCGCCTGCGTTGTGGATTGCCGGGCGATAAGCGCTTGCTGGATCGCCTCTAAACGGCTTATGGCAGCATGCTGTACTTCATCAGGCTGATATTCGCCTTTATCCAGCGCCTGCTGATAGCGAGCCAGCGGAGAGATGGTTTGCATTGTTAGTCCTGCTTTCCTGAAAAATGTCAGACAACTCTCTGTTTGCCGAAAAAAAGTTCGTTCTACACTAAGCGATGCTGCCGCAGGATTCCACTTCCATAAGATTAACGGTTATAGTGGCTATTATTGAAGTGGAACGCCCTACGGAACAACGAGGACAATACGGGAGTCATTATGACCTGGGAATACGGGCTAATTGGTTTAGTCATTGGCATTATTATCGGCGCCGTCGCCATGCGTTTTGGCAATAAAAAATTGCGCGAACAGCGCAGCCTGCAGTATGAACTGGAGAAATCCAAAGCGGAGCTGGCAGATTATCGCGAAGAGTTAACCAACCATTTTGCCCATAGCGCTGAGCTGCTGGACAATATGGCGCGTGATTATCGCCAGCTCTATCAGCATATGGCGAAAGGCTCTAACGATCTGTTACCCAATCTGCCAGGCGAGAAAAACCCGTTCGCTTACCAGCTGACTGAAGCGGAAGCGGATAACGATCAGGCGCCGGTACAAATGCCGCGCGATTATTCGGAAAATGCTTCCGGTCTGCTGCGTAGCGAGCGTACGCCACGCGACTGATTAACAGGGCGCGCCAGCGCCCTTTTCCTCCATGATTTATCAGGCCGGCCACCTTTATTTGGCACGCAACTCTATCTTTTCCCCTGTTGAGCAGCGAGAGCGTCGTAACGATGAAGAAGAAATCATTATTGTTGAGCGCGGTCTTATCCGTTGGTTTAAATTTGACCCTGGCGCCTTCAGCCATGGCATCGCTTCCTGCCCAGATCCAGAATCAGGCCTTGCCGAGCCTGGCGCCGATGCTGGAAAAAGTCCTGCCTGCGGTGGTCAGCGTCCATGTGGAAGGCACCGCGACGGAAGACCAGACGCAGGATCTGCCTGAACCGTTAAAGCGCTTCTTTGGTCAGGGTCAGGAGGACGCTCAGCCTCAGCCTTTTGAAGGTCTGGGATCGGGCGTCATTATTGATGCGCAAAAAGGTTACGTGCTGACGAATAACCACGTGGTCAAAGGCGCCGATAAAATCAGCGTCCAGCTGGGCGACGGACGCGAATATGATGCGAAATTGATTGGTCGCGATGACCAAACCGACATTGCGCTGATTCAACTGCAGGGCGCGAAAAATCTGACGCAAGTTAAGGTCGCCGATTCTGACCAGTTACGTGTGGGCGACTTTGCAATCGCGATCGGCAATCCTTTTGGGCTGGGTCAGACGGCGACATCCGGCATTATTTCAGCGCTGGGACGCAGCGGTCTCAACCTGGAAGGGCTGGAAAACTTTATTCAGACCGATGCGGCCATCAACCGCGGCAACTCAGGCGGCGCGTTGGTTAACCTGAACGGTGAACTGATCGGCATTAACACGGCGATCCTTGCCTCCAGCGGCGGCAATATCGGTATCGGCTTCGCCATTCCCGGCAATATGGCGATGGAGCTGGCGAAGCAGCTGATTGAAACTGGCGAGATCAAACGCGGCCAGCTGGGCATCAAGGGTACGGAAATGACCGCGGATATGGCGCGCGCCTTTAATGTTGAAGCCCAGCGCGGCGCCTTTGTCTCGGAAGTGCTGCCTAAATCCGCAGCGGCAAACGCCGGGATCAAGGCGGGCGATATTATTACCTCAATTAACGATAAGCCGATCGCCAGCTTTGCCGAACTGCGGGTAAAAATTGGCACCACGCCGCCCGGCCAGCAAGTCAAAATCGGCCTGCTGCGCGAAGGAAAACCGCTTAGCGTTACCGTTAAGCTCGATGCCAGCGCCCGCTCCATGAACAGCGATGAACTGATGACACCGGCTTTACAGGGCGCGGCGCTCAGCGATGGCCAGTTAGCGGACGGCAATAAGGGCGTTAAGGTAGACAGCGTGCAAAAAGGAACGCCAGCGGAACAGGTTGGTTTGCAAAAGGATGATGTCATTATTGGTGTGAACCGCACCCGCGTGCAGAACCTGGATGAGATGCGGAAAGTGCTGGCCAGCAAGCCGCCGTTCCTGGCGCTGAATGTGGTGCGCGGCGGAGAAAGCATCTACCTGCTGCTGCGCTAAAAAGAGCGGTATCAAGTTGCGGACACAAGCCCGTGTGTGTCCGCTTAACTCATGATATTCTGCCCCAGTTATTTTCCGGTATAGCTTAACATCATGTTTCTTAAACTCTTGCGCTCGGTAGTTCTGGGGCTGATCGTCGCAGGTATTCTACTGGCGGTTATGCCTGCGTTACGTATCGGCAACAATCTGCTTTCGGTGCCTGAAAACAGCGCCGATCAAGCGCCGTTCAGTTTTAATCAGGGCGTGCGCCGCGCCGTTCCGGCGGTGGTAAACGTCTATAACCGTAGCGCGTCAAGCAGTAACGGGCGAGGCATCACCACGCTCGGCTCCGGTGTGATCATGAACAGCAAAGGTTATATTCTGACCAATCGCCACGTAATTAATGGTGCCGATCAGATTATCGTTGCCCTGCAGGATGGGCGCTTTTTTGAAGCGATGCTGGTCGGTTCGGATAGCCTCACCGATTTGGCGGTTCTGAAGATTACCGCGGCTAATCTGCCGGTCATTCCCATCAACCGCGAACGGGTCGCTCACGTAGGCGATATCGTGATGGCTATCGGTAATCCCTATAACCTTGGACAAACGGTAACGCAGGGGATTATCAGCGCAACCGGACGCGTGGGTTTAAGCCCGTCAGGGCGACAAAACTTCCTGCAAACCGATGCGTCGATTAACCGCGGCAATTCGGGTGGCGCGCTCATTAACTCGCTCGGCGAACTGATGGGCATCAACACGCTCTCTTTTGACAAAAGTAATGACGGTGAAACGCCGGAAGGTATCGGTTTCGCTATACCGACCGCACTGGCGACAAAAATCATGGATAAGCTGATTCGTGACGGGCGGGTAATCCGTGGCTATATCGGCATCACCGGCCGTGAAGTTCCGCCGCTACATGGGCAAAATGCCGGAATCGATCGCATCCAGGGCATTGTGGTCAATAATGTTGCGCCCGATGGCCCGGCCGCTAAGGCGGGTATCCAGGCGAACGATTTGATTACCAGCGTTAACGGCAAGCCCGCTGTATCGGCGCAGGAAACAATGGATCAGGTCGCAGAGATACGGCCAGGTTCGGTGATTGATGTTCAGGTGATCCGTAACGATAAGAAGTTAACGCTGAAAGTCACCATTCAGGAATATCCGGCGCAGTCCTGATACCCAAAAAAGAGACGAAGGGCTTCTTTCCGATACCAAAAAACAGAAACCCGAGATTTCTTTCTGATGCAGGCAACAAAGGGAGCCCGCAGGCTCCCTTTTGTCAATTCGCAGATTTACTTAACGAACTCTTCGCCCAGCTGAATATCTTTCTTCAGCGTATCCAGCATGCCTTCCAGCGCCTTTTGCTCAAAGTCGCTCAGTTGACCAACAGGACGGCGCTCCACGACGCCTTCTTTGCCCAGCAGCAGTGGCTGAGAAAAGAAGCGCGCATATTCGCCGTCGCCTTCTACATAGGCGCACTCAACCACGTTACTTTCACCCTGCAACGCGCGCACCAGCGACAGGCCAAAGCGGGCTGCCGCCTGCCCCATCGACAGCGTAGCCGATCCGCCGCCGGCTTTGGCTTCCACCACTTCCGTACCCGCATTCTGGATACGTTTGGTCAGATCGGCCGCTTCCTGCTCGCTGAAAGAGACGCCCGGAACCTGAGACAGCAACGGCAGAATAGTCACGCCAGAGTGACCACCCACAACCGGTACATTCAGCTCGGTTGGCTGCTTGCCTTTCAGCTCAGCGACAAATGTATTCGAGCGGATAATATCCAGCGTCGTGACGCCGAACAAACGGTTTTTGTCATACACGCCCGCTTTCTTCAGCACTTCGGCGGCGATAGCCACGGTCGTGTTAACCGGGTTGGTAATAATGCCAATCAGCGCTTTCGGACAGGTTTTCGCAACCTGTTCAATCAGGTTACGCACAATCCCGGCGTTGACGTTAAACAGGTCAGAGCGATCCATGCCTGGCTTACGCGCCACGCCAGCAGAGATTAAAACGACATCGGCGCCCTGCAGCGCAGGCGTCGCATCTTCACCGCTGAACCCTTTGATTTTAACCGGCGTAGGAATGTGGCTTAAATCAACGGCCACACCGGGCGTAACGGGAGCAATATCATACAGAGAGAGTTCTGAACCCGCAGGTAGCTGGGTTTTCAGCAGAAGTGCGAGCGCCTGGCCGATACCACCAGCCGCACCGAGAACTGCAACTTTCATCCTAAACTCCTTATTATAGTGAGCAGAAAAATGCCGGGATCCAGTGGGGTACTATGCTGGACGGCCTGAGAAGTAATAGCGAAGACGTTGTCATCGTTTTGCGTAGTAAGGCACAAACAGGATGCAAAACGGGTGAGAATGACAGCATTACGTACAGGCTGAAAGCTGACCGTAACCAGATGCAGACAGTTTAACCAGCAGTACCTTACACCGTTCGCGCTTAGCAGAACAACATCAATTTTATAACAATTCGTTCACTTCGTCTGCCATAGCTATGCGTCGGGGGAAAATTTTCTCTGTGCTGAAAGTCTGGTAAAATGCGCGCCCATCGGGAAGTAAAGCGTTAACGCCCCGCAACCTGTTTGCATAAACATTCATCTAATTGCATAATAATGTATCGCCTGCTGGCCGGGCTTCACAGCATTTTTATATTATCGGTAGCCTATGCGTAACCCATCGAAACAAGAAGATCTGATTAAAGCGTTTAAAGCTTTATTGAAAGAGGAAAAATTCAGCTCGCAGGGTGAAATCGTCACCGCCCTGCAGGAAGAAGGCTTCGACAATATCAATCAGTCGAAAGTATCGCGCATGCTGACTAAGTTTGGCGCGGTGCGTACCCGCAACGCGAAGATGGAAATGGTCTACTGTCTGCCCGCCGAGCTGGGCGTGCCAACGACAACCTCCCCGCTTAAAAATCTGGTGCTGGATATTGATTACAATGATGCGCTGGTGGTGATTCATACCAGCCCTGGCGCGGCACAGCTGATTGCGCGCCTGCTGGATTCGCTGGGAAAAGCGGAAGGCATTCTCGGCACCATCGCTGGCGACGATACGATTTTCATTACGCCCGCCCGCGCATTTACCGTAAAGCAGCTTTACGAAGCCATCCTGAATCTGTTTGAGCAAGAACTATAAAAGAGAAAGATCATTGGTACAGTAGCCGGTGATCTTTTTCCTTCTCCTTCCAACCTTTATCAGCTAACAGCCTCTTTAACCGTTTTCGGCAATTCAACTACTTATCCGCTACGCCACTGATCGCGTGGTGCTGCCTCTATTTATCAGGTGCGCCGTAAAACCCCATCCTTAAGGGCGGGGAGGATATCAATGCTCGATCGACATAACAGCAACGCCGCGTAAGTATTGCTAAAAGGAATAAGCGCCAACACTCTTTGCACTGCCCTTATTGCATTATTCGCATTTTGTGCTGCTTTGATGCGGTATTTCTAGTGCATATGGCTGGTTTTTAAATGTCACCAGTGTGATCGACTACTAATTAAAGCACAAATAGATAAAGTCGCTTATGTGACTGTTTTTAGATAAAATTAACGCTAATTGATCAAAAAACACCCATTTTTTATAACTTTTCGATATAAAAAAGCGCTAAATCGCTAAAGTATCACAACAAATCATTATTAGCAGAATATTAATTTCATGCGTTATTAGATCTATACTTGTTTTCGTAATGCGGATCACAGAGCAAATAAAGACAAAAACAGAAGACGAGGAACAGATCAATGAACATTAAAACTACTATCGCAGCCGCTGGCCTGCTATCTGCACTTTCATTTGGTGCTTTCGCCGCAGAATCTGTCAATGCTGAACAGGCGAAAAATCTGCAGCCGGTCGGCACAGTAAGCCTGAGCGGTGTAGCAGGTGCGCCAATGGATATACATCAGGCGTTACAGGAAAAAGCGGACCGTCAGGGTGCCAGCGCGTATCGCATTATCGAAGCACGCAACAACGATAACTGGCACGTTACCGCTGAGCTGTATAAATAAGCACCCGTTTCCAACAACCACACGTTCAGGCAGCTTCAGAAATAACAATCACTATCAAGCCATACCGGCTGCCGTAATCAGAGATATTCAGGAGTAGACCATGAAAACCACTTATACTTTTGCTGCTTTAGGCCTGGCTTCCGTCCTTTCATTCGGCGCAGCCGCCGCGGATCTGGTCACACAACAAGATGTCGCCAGCCAGAATCTGCAACCTATCGGTACGATCTCCGTTAGCGGTATCGATGCCAGCCCTACCGCTATTCGTCAGCATTTGTCGCAAAAAGCGGATAAAGAAGGCGCCTCTTCCTACCGTGTGATTGAGGCCTATGCCAACGGTAACTATCACGCGACCGCGGAAATTTATAAATAATTGCCCAGAAACCCGGTCTTGATGTTGTAAACCGCAGATTGTTGATCACAGGAGGAGATGAACAATGAGAATTAAAACGGCTATTAAAGCTCCTGGCCTGTTATCGCTGGTAACTTTCGGCGCAACCGCTGCTGAACAGATTAACCGGCAAGAGGCGCAGAATTTGCAGCCTGCGGGAATCATCACCGTGAGCGACGTTGGCGGCTCCCATGGATTATCGTGCGCCGCTTTCTGAAAGCAAGGTGCCCGCGCTTATCGCGTTATCGAAGCGCGCAGCGGTGACAGCTGGCATGCTACGGCAAAACTCGACAAGTAATTCCTCGTCAACTGCTTGACGAACCTTTTGGCCCTGCTCGTCGGGGCCTTTTTTATGGGCTGCTGCTAGCGAATATTAAAGCGGAGCTGCCCTTCCAGCTCCTCTTCCGCTTCGTCAAAAAGCAGTATCAGCGCACCGTAGCGACGCTTTTGTCCGGCGCCTAAATGCACGAACTCAATCTCTACCGGCAGCGGGATCATAGAGCCGGTAACGGCGTCCCACAACGAATCGAGATCAACCACTAAACGATCCGCCAGGGCAAAGCGTTCGCTGAACTGCCGGTAAAAGTGCGCCTGGTCAACAATCTCATTAAAATCAAAACGCTCTTTCTTCATGCCGGTTGCTCCTTACCAGAAAATCAGGCGCGGACGCGCCCAATTTGCTACAGGCTACCAATATGTAAGGTTTTTACTTCCAGATACTCTTCCATTCCCAGCACCGATCCTTCGCGTCCCAACCCGGACTCCTTAACGCCGCCAAACGGGGCCACCTCGGTAGAGACCGCACATTCGTTAATACCAATCATGCCGCTCTCCAGCGCGGAAGAGACGCGAAACACCCGCTGAAGATTCTGCGTATAGAAATAGGCAGCCAGACCGTATTCGGTGGCATTGGCTCGCCGAATAACGTCCTCTTCATCGGTAAAGCGAAAACAGGCCGCTACCGGGCCAAAAGTCTCTTCATGCGCCAGCTTCATCTTTTCGCTGGCATCGGCAATCACCGTGGGCTGCCAGAAATTGCCGCCCAGCTCATGGCGCGCACCGCCAGCGACGATACGTCCGCCTTTCGCCTGCGCGTCCTTCACATGCTCTTCCACTTTCTCCACGGCAGCCTGATTAATTAACGGGCCGACTACCACGCCTTCATCCATGCCATTGCCGGTTTTGAGCTTGTTTACCTCTTCCGCCAGCTGGCTGACGAAACGATCGTAAATTCCATCCTGAATAAAGAAGCGGTTGGCGCTAACGCAAACCTGTCCGGTGTTACGGAATTTATTGGCAATCGCGCCTTTCACTGCCGCATCAATATCCGCATCGTCGAACACGATGTAAGGCGCGTTGCCGCCCAGCTCCATAGAGATCTTTTTCATCATTTCTGCGGCGTTACGCATCAGCGTTTTGCCGACGGCGGTGGATCCGGTAAAGGAGATTTTGCGCACCGCGCCACTGGCCATAATGGCATCGCTGATGGCGTGCGTATCACCCGCCACGCCGTTAAGTACGCCATCGGGAATCCCCGCTTTTTGCGCCAGCGCTAACAGCGCAAAGGCAGACAGCGGCGTGTTATTGGCTGGCTTAATGATGCCGGTACAGCCTGCAGCCAGCGCCGGCCCCAGCTTGCGCGTTAACATCGCCATTGGGAAATTCCACGGCGTAATGGCGGCAACCACGCCGACGGGCTCACGCGTCGCCAGAATGCGCGCGCCGCTTTTCGTCGGTGGAATAATTTCGCCGTTCACACGTTTGGCCTGTTCAGCAAACCACTGAATAAAGCTGGCAGCATATTCCACTTCGCCTTCCGCCTCTTTCAGCGGCTTGCCCTGCTCGGCCGTCATCAGCTGCCCCAGCCAGCTTTTATGTTCGATAATCAGTTGATACCAACGATAGAGAATTTCCGAGCGCTGCTTTGCCGTCAGTGCGCGCCAGGCCGGGAAGGCTTGTTCGGCGGCGGCGATCGCCTGCCCGGTCTCTTTTTTGCCGCCCTTCGCCACGTGCGCGATGATTTCTCCGGTGGCCGGATTCAGCACGTCAAAGGTTTCGCTCAGGGTTTGCCACTGGCCGTTGATGAAACAGCCGGTTTGAAAAAGTTCGTGATCCTGCAGGGAATGGGCCATGTTTCGCTCCTGTTATTGCCATCCTGTTTTGCCAAGTATAGTTGGCAAAAAAGCAGCCTTTGGCCGCCGCGCAGGAGGAAAAGAGGAAATCATAAAAAACCGGCGCCTGAATGGCGCCGGTAGCAGGATCAGATATTGATCAGCGTGTTCTGATATTTTTTCAGCATATCGGCCAGGCGTTGCACCGGCTCGGTCACACTCAGCGGCGCCTGATACTGGTGCAGCTTTTCCTGGTAGGTATCAAATTCACGCAGCAGCTTTTGATAGTAATAGCGGCGCTTCTCGTCGCTGCGCGAGGCGATAACCCGGTCTGCGGTATAGCGCAGCTGCTTATGAAACGCCGACAGATCGGCATTTACCGGGATCTCCGCATTACGTAAGCGCTGGTGTCCGATAATCAGCGTCAGCGCCAGGCGATATTTATCAATGTCGCCGGGAAACAGATTCAGCAGTAAGAACAGCTGCTGATAGAGCGCGGGCAGATGATTTTCCTTACGGCGCGCCTGATTGGTCGTCAGGGCCGAGACCGCCGCGTACATAAAGCGGTTCAGCAACGTGCGGCCGGTACGCGCTCGTGAATTATCACGAATAATCAGAATCACCATCAGCGCCACGAAACAGCCAATAACCTGACCCAACGCGCTATCCAAAAACGCATTCACCGAAAAGGACATCGGATTATCCAGCACCAGTATGTTAAGCGTGCCGATAAAGGCGCCCAGCGTGCCGATCTGTCGCCGTTGAATAAAGATACCGGCCACAAATGCCAGCGTACCTATCGCAATACAGAGCAGCAGCATGCTTTGCTGCGTGGCTGGCATGATCACCATAAAGTAGAGCGCGCCAAGCGGAATCGCCACTGTCATACCGTAGAGAAAGTCTTTCGCCATCATTAGCGGATTGGGCGCGCGCATCGCCAGCGCGGTAATCACCGCCAGCATCAGCATACAGCCGCTGCCGGAGGTCCAGCCGCTATACAACCAGAACAGCGTGCCCAGCGCCGTTGCCACAAAAGTACGGATGCCGTTAATCATGGCGTGATGGGTTTCCGCCGATCGCGCGCGTACCACTTCCACCTCTTTGCTCAGCAGCGCTTCCTCCTGCTGACTAATGCTGCTGTTCGTTTGTACGCCTTTTAACAGCATCAGATATTGCGTGGCGGCGCCAATCCAGCTGGCCAGCGTGATCGGCGTGCTTTTACTGCCGGAAGCGCTGATCACGCGCCGCAGGTTCTTAAGGTGCTTGTGCAGATCGCTGAGGCTATCGGCATTCTTTTCCAGCAGCACGCGATATTGTGGCGGAATATATTGCGGCCGGGAGTTTTGGATCAGAAAGGTTTCTGCCGCCTGGGTAATTAACGTCAGCGAAAGCATATGGATCCCTTTCAGGCGACGATTGGCGCGCTGCCAGCGTGAGGATTCCATGTTCAGCTGGTTGCGCATCCCGTTAAGCGTGGTGGTGCGGCGTACCAGGTTTCCCCAGGCCTTATCCACCTCCTCTTTATCGCCATGTGCCACGCAGAGTTGCAGCAGGCGATACTGCTCAAGCAGCAGCGTCTCGATCTCTTTATCAATGACTTTTTTAATTGAGCGCGGCGAAAAAACCATATCCGCCAGAATTGCCGAAACGATACCAATCACGATCTCGCTGCAGCGCTCGACGGCAAATTGCGGCGCCAGCATTGGTGTTCCCGCAGTGAGATCGACGCTGACGACAATAATCAACGCGGTATAGCCAGCCAGCCCCAGTGCGTAGGAGTTTTCGACGCGGATCAGCGATGAGAGCCAGACACAAACGCCCGCCCAGATACAGCAGAGCAGCATCATCACCACCGGCGCGCGGATGGTGGCGATCATAATCACCAGCGCCGCCAGGCAGCCAAGGAACGTCCCGATAATGCGCAATATGCCGCGATGACGCAGCGCGCCGGAGTAAGGATCGCCGCCAGCGGCAAAAGCAGTGCCGCCCGCCACAATCCCGGCGGTCATCACCGCCCAGCGCGGCGTTTCCAGATTAAAATGAAAGCCGATTAATAGCGCCGTCAGAATGGCGAACGTCAGTTTAATCGGGAAGCGTAACCGTTCGAGCTGCATCACGCCCTCGCTTAACCGAACTCACGCAGGCGATAAAGCAACCGGGTTAACGGCGACTGCGGCTTCTGCTCACGATCTTTCTTGCCGGTCACCACGATGGTCGCGGTGGTGCCCGCCGGATAGAGATTGCCCGGCTGATGATCGAGCAGGATCTTAACCGGAACGCGCTGCGCCAGGCGCACCCATTCCAGATTCGAGTCGATGGTCGCCATGCCCTTGCTGTCCACGGTACTGCTGCTGTTGGTCACGCCCGCCGCGACGGAATCTACCGTTCCATGCATCACGCGATTGCTGCCCAGCGGCGTAATCTCCGCGCGGTAACCGGGGCGAACGCCCTCCAGCTTGGTTTCTTCCATATAGGCCAGAACGTACCAGGAATTCTGTTTGACCAGCGCCACCGAAGTGGTGCCGCGCGTAATAAATTCGCCGGAGAAAACATTCAGGTTAGTGACCCAGCCGTTCGCCGGCGCGCGGATCACCGTGCGCTCCAGATCCAGCTTCGCCAGATCGCGCGAGGCCTGCGCCTTCGCCAGCTGGTGTTCAGCCGTTTGCAGATCGTTATTGGATTGCTCGATCGCTTCACGTGACATGGCGATCACGCCCAGCTTATTACGGCGGGCAGCTTCGCGCCGTTTCTCATTAACCAGCGCCTGGTAGTACTGCACATCCGCTTCCGCTTCATCCAGCGCTTTTTCAAAGCGTGGCTGGTCGATGGTAAACAGCACCTCGCCCTTCTTCACCAGCTGGTTATCATGCACGCGCACATCGGTCACCAGGCCCGTGACGTCGGGCGCGATAGCAACCACGTCAGCGGTAAATTTAGCATCGCGCGTCCAGGGCGATTCGGTATAAAAAGCCCAGGTGCGGAAAACCACCACCACGGCGATGACAACCAGAATTAGCGTAATGGCATAGCGCGTAATTTTTCTTATTAGAGCTTTCACTTATAACCTCAGACGAACAGACGGGATACTAAATAGAACAGGCAGCAGTAGAGTGCGGTATTAAACAGCGCCGGATGCCAGACAAAGTCATACAGGCCGATCGGCGACAGTACGCGACGTACCAGCCAGAACAGCAAAAGCGAAACGATAATTTCAAAAAATATGGGCGGAAAAGAGAGCCCAAATATGACGATAACCGGTAGCACACTCATCTTTTATCCTTGTTGATACATAGCCGGGCCATTCCGTTTGCCAGCACGAAACCAGCCTGTCGATACAGGATGTTTCGCATTACGGGTTGATGATGATCGGGCGACAGGTACACTGTCAGACGAATATCAGCACCTAAAGCATAGCGTGTACTAAAGATCCTGGCACAGAAGTGTGAACGGTCAGACGACGACCCGACCGTCATATAGTAACGCGCCTGACTATAAGTTATCTACATAATGTGATCTAAATCACTTTTAAGCCAGAGTGAATAATGGAACGACTCAAAGGTATGTCAGTTTTCGCCAAAGTGGTTGAATTAGGTTCATTTACTGCCGCTGCGCGTCAGCTACAGATGAGCGTCTCATCCATAAGCCAAACTGTCGCCAAACTGGAAGATGAACTGCAGGTGAAGCTGTTGAATCGCAGCACGCGCAGTATCGGGCTGACTGAAGCGGGACGCATCTATTATCAGGGCTGCCGACGAATGTTGGCCGAAGCGCATCAGGTGCATGAGCAGCTTTACGCCTTTAATAACTCGCCAATTGGCACGCTGCGCATCGGCAGTTCTTCAACCATGGCACAGAACGTGCTGGCGACCATGACGGCAGAAATGCTACAGGAATATCCTGGCCTGACGGTGAATCTGGTTACCGGTATTCCGGCACCGGATCTGATTGCCGACGGGCTGGACGTGGTGATCCGCGTTGGGGCGTTGCAGGACTCCAGCCTGTTTTCCCGCCGTCTCGGTTCGATGCCGATGGTGGTGTGCGCCGCGAAACACTATCTGGAGCAGCACGGCACGCCCGACAAACCGGCCGACATCGCCAACTTCTCCTGGCTGGAATACAGCGTGCGGCCCGACAGCAATTTCGAGCTTATCGCACCGGAAGGGATCAGTACGCATCTTTCGCCGCAGGGGCGCTTTGTGACTAACGATTCACAAACGCTGATTCGCTGGCTAAAGGCGGGCTGCGGGATCGCGTATGTGCCGCTGATGTGGGTGATTGATGAGATTAAGGCGGGCGAGGTCGAGATTTTGTTTAGCCGCTATCAGTCCGATCCGCGCCCGGTTTATGCGCTCTACACACAGAAAGATAAGCTGCCGTTAAAAGTTCAGGTTTGTATCGATTATCTCAGCGCCTGGTTCAAAAAAGTGGCGCAGATCTATCAGGAACACCGCAACGGCGGTTAAGCCCCCGGCAGCGGACGCCAGCCGGGGGAAAGGGATCAGGCGGTGCCGCCCACGGTCAGGCGATTCAGTTTCAGCGTCGGCTGACCGACGCCAACCGGCAGGCTTTGCCCTTCCTTACCGCAAACGCCCACGCCTTTATCCAGCGCCAGATCGTTGCCGACCATCGAGATTTGCTGCATCGCTTCAATGCCGGAGCCAATCAGCGTGGCGCCTTTTACCGGCCGCGTCACTTTACCTTTTTCAATCAGATAAGCTTCTGAGGTAGAGAAGACAAACTTGCCGGAGGTGATGTCCACCTGACCGCCGCCGAAGTTAGGTGCATACAGACCATACTCAACGCTTTCAATGATTTCCTGCGGCGTAGACTGGCCCGCCAGCATATAGGTATTGGTCATGCGCGGCATCGGCAGATGCGCATAGGATTCGCGGCGACCGTTACCGGTAGGCTTAACGCCCATCAGACGCGCGTTGAGTTTGTCCTGCATATAGCCTTTCAGCACGCCGTTTTCGATCAAAACGTTGTACTGGCCCGGCACGCCTTCATCATCGATAGCCAGCGAGCCGCGTAAACCGTTCAGCGTGCCGTCATCGACTACGGTACAGAGTTCGGACGCCACCAGCTTGCCCATCTGGCCGCTGAACATGGAAGTGCCGCGACGGTTGAAATCGCCCTCCAGCCCGTGACCAACCGCCTCGTGCAGCAGCACACCCGGCCAGCCCGCGCCCAAAACTACCGGAATAGAGCCTGCCGGCGCCGCAACGGCGGAGAGGTTGACCAGCGCCATGCGCACCGCTTCACGCGCCCAGCGCTCGGCACGCACTTCGCCTTCTTCATCGGCCAGGAAAAAATCGTAGCCGGTACGTCCGCCGCCGCCGCTGGCGCCGCGCTCGCGTTTACCGTCTTCTTCCACCTGCACGCTTACCGACAGGCGCACCAGCGGGCGCACGTCCGCCGCCAGTGTGCCGTCAGTGGCCGCAACCAGCACCAGCTCATAAACCCCGGTCAGGCTGGCGCTCACTTCCTGTACGCGCTTGTCCGCCGCACGCGCCGCGCTATCCACGCGATGCAGCAGCGCAATTTTCTCTTCGCGCGACAGGCTTTGCAGCGGATCGAGTGCAGGATAGAGCGCCTGATGCTGGATCGCCGCCAGCACCTGCGCTTTGCCGTTGCCCTGTTCGCGCACGATGCTGCGCGCAGCCTGCGCACTCTGCTGCAGGGCATTCAGGGTGATCTGATCGGCATAGGCGAAGCCGGTTTTCTCGCCGCTCACGGCGCGAACGCCAACGCCCTGATCGATATTCCAGGAGCCGTCTTTAATAATGCGGTCTTCCAGCACCCAGGATTCATGGTAGCTGGACTGGAAATAGAGATCGGCATAATCCAGACGACGTTCTGAAAGCTGCCCAAGCAGGGTGAACAGATCCTGCTGATTGATGTTGTTCGCAGTTAGCAATTGCTCACTTACCAGATTCAGACTCATCGTTTCTCACTCGTTGTGTGACATTATTGCTATAGCCTGCGGTAATTCCCCTGCGGCGTCAAATTCACTTCGCGCTCTTTTCACGCGGTTTACGCAGCACTTCGTTAATTTCCGGTTTATCCAGCGGGCCGCTGATGTGATAGCGCAGCAGCGAAATTTTATTCCATAGCGGGCCCAGCACCTTACTGGCGGCAAAGACCGCCGCACCGACCACCGGGTTAATCGCAAAAGCGGTGGCGACGCCAACCGAAGCGGAGATTTCAGGCGCGACCACCGCCTCCATATCAATCTGCCGCTGCACCAGATCCAGCTTGCCCTGCATCGCAATATCCGCCTCCAGCCCGTCCACCAACAGGTTGTCGGTCTGCATAATGCCGTCTTTAATCCAGGCGGTACCGTTAATGGAATCGAACCAGAAGCCTTCGCTAAAGGTATCGCTGAAATCGAAGCGCAGCTTGCGCAGCAGCGCGTCAAAGCTCACCAGCCGCAGCAGCTGTCCGGCGCGTCCGCTGCTGACATCGGCAATCTGCCCTTTGCCAAAGTGCGTTTTCAACAGGCCGCTCAGCGAGGAAGCCGATGGCTGCCAGGGCGCGGCGCGCCAGTGCAGATCGTAATCGAGCGCGAACGAAGCATCACGCAGCGGCGTATTCACGCCAAACCAGTTGGTTGCATTGTTGATATTGCTGCCGCTCAGCTTACCTTTAAGCGATGTGCGCTGCTCGCCGGGCCGGTTAACCCATTCTCCATTGATCTGCAAACGGGAGCTGCCGGTATCTACCAGCCCGTCAGTAAGCGCTAACGTATCATTCTGTGGCGTCAGGTTAGCCTGCATCCGGCCAAACTTCTGCCACGCAGCCAGCAGTCATCGCAGCGGATTTGCAACGCTG
>Ga0209463_1000272_pt1 | contig 46588 bp, 55 predicted proteins | sample AgamicMgSfrz_FD_187169 | JGI IMG/M metagenome (GOLD analysis project Ga0209463, IMG submission 187169) | Agave microbial communities from Guanajuato, Mexico - Mg.Sf.rz (SPAdes) (version 2) | ecosystem: Host-associated > Plants > Phyllosphere > Phylloplane/Leaf | place: Guanajuato, Mexico...
TCAAAAAAGAAAGATCTATCTGTTTTACCGTTTATTAAAAAAAGGAGGAAGGGGGATGATTTACTATAAAACCTTTATTCATCAAGAAGAAAAAGAATGGGTCGTATTAATTCACGGCGCAGGAGGAAGCTCGTCTATTTGGTATAAACAAATTCGAGCATATAAAGAACATTTCCATGTCCTATTAGTCGATTTAAGGGGACATGGAAAATCAAATACAAACAAAACGGAACGAAAATACACATTTATAGACGTAAGTAAAGATGTTTTAGATGTGATGGATGTTTTGCATATAGAAAAAGCACATTTTGTTGGAATATCACTAGGGACCATTATTATAAATACTTTACATGATATAGCTCCTGAACGCATTCATTGTATGATTTTAGGAGGTGCTGTGACACGTTTAACGTTTATTGCTAAATTTTTATTAACGCTTGGTGATAAATGCAAATACATATTACCTTACATGTGGATTTATCAATTAGCCGCATGGGCGATTATGCCAAGAAAGAGGCATAAAAAATCCAGAATATTGTTTATAAAAGAAGCGAAAAAATTATGTCAAAAAGAATTCATAAGATGGTTTAAATTGATAAAAGAAATTGATATCGTTCATAAAAAAACACAATATAACAAAAGAGATATTCCTAAATTATATATTATGGGTGAAGAGGATTATATGTTTTTACCTCCTGTTGAAAAAATCGTAAAAAATAATCAGACTGCTTCGTTAGCTGTAATTAAGCGAGCAGGTCATGTATGCAATGTGGATATGCCTGTTGAGTTTAACGAGGTATCACTTTCCTTTTTGAAAGAAAAAACAAAAAAACAACCTTCAGCTACTTACTGAAGGTTGTTTTTTAAGTAATCTTCGAATGCAAGGTAACAGTTAATGGTGTGAATTAATTCGTCGAAAAATAAATCAGGTATCTTTACATTTTCTTTTAGTGTGTGTTCTAATTGAATATATTGAGAAGAAGTGAATGGTTTCTTGTAGGATTGAATCATTTCGTCAAATTTTTTTGCCGTGTCGGAAGAAGGAATATTGTCAATTGATGATAAACAAGCAAAATGGAATGATTGTAGTTCGATTTTTTCTTCATCTTGAAAACGAAGTAAATCTTCAAAAGATTCTACAATAAAGTAAGAAAAATCAGATAATTTCCATGTTAGCTTAATAATAAGATGATCGCTGTAACGATGAAGAGATGAAATGATTCTTGGATTATCTTTAGAAAACGTAAAGTGGTATTCTGGGAAAGTAAGTAAATAATGAATAATAGCTTGATTCCCGTAATTCCAATGTTCATTGAAAATGGGGAAATTGGAAAAAGGTTTCATTTTATACCCCCTTATAAATAAAAAAGCATATTTTATAATGGTTTTGTTTAAAAAGGTGTGATCCCTTTTTTTAACGAAAGAATTAAAAAGGAGTGAAAATAATGTATAAAAAAGCGAGATTAATTTATAATCCCACTTCAGGGAGAGAATTAGCAAAAAAGAATTTAGCAGATATTTTAATTGCATTGGAAAAAGCGGGTTATGAAGCTTCAACTTATGCAACAAAAGGAAAAGGGGATGCAACAAGAGAAGCAAAAAGAGCTAGTAAAAAAGGATTTGATTTAATTGTTGCAGCGGGTGGAGATGGAACGATTTATGAAATTATTAATGGATTGGCACAAGAAAAACAAAGACCGAAACTTGCTATTTTACCACTTGGAACAACAAATGATTTTGCAAGAGCAATTGGGGTTCCAAAAAATTTAAATAAAGCTTTAGAGTTAATTGGAAAAGACAAAACAAAAAAAGTTGATGTGGGGAAAATGAATCACCGTTATTTTATTAATATTGCAGGTGGAGGAGCGCTTACGGAATTAACGTATGAAACGCCTATTGCATTAAAGACAGCACTTGGTCAATTGGCATATTACATCAAGGGGATTGAAAAATTGCCTTCGTTACGACCTTATACATTAACAATTGAAGCAAATGAAAAGAAATGGGATGAAGAAGCTCTTGTATTTTTAGTGGCAAATAGTAATTCGGTTGGAGGATTTGAAAAATTAGCGCCAGGAGCACGAATAGATGATGGGTTGTTTGATGTGTTTATTTTAAAAAAATGTAACATTGCAGACCTTGCAAGAGTCATGACTCTTTTAATGAGAGGCGAACACATTAATGATCCGAAAGTGGTTCATTTTCAAACGGATCATCTTCGTGTAACAACTCCTGATGAAGTATTAATTAATTTAGACGGAGAACTTGGCGGAACAACACCTTGTGAGTTTCAACTATTGAAGAAACATATTGAAATCATTGTAGGTAAATAAGTTGATTGAAAAGATTGACAATCGACAAAAACAATTTATGCTGCTTGGTGAGGTGATAACATGAACCAAATTGATAAGTTGTTACGATTGCTTCAATTAATGCTGCAAAAACAAACCCAATTAGAAACCATTTATGGAAAAGATGGTCGAATTATGAATGATTTGGGCATGGAAGTTGTCGGAATGATTTTTGAAGAAATTGGGTTTGTTCACGATGAACAAACGGAACAAAACAAAATTGTAGCAAGAGAATTATTTAAGCAAATTCATCGTTACACACGAAATGAAATCAGCAAAGAAGAATGTATAAGAAATTTAGTTGAAACACAACGCATGTATGAATTTGTAAAACAAGAACAGACAAAATATGTAAAATACGGTCTTTATTCCGTTCGATCGGGAGAAGACGTGTATCAAATTGTTCGGGTCGTGAATTATGATTTGCAAAATATTTATGTATGTATTTTTAGAGAACGATTTTCTGAGAGACCGATAGATGTGAATCTAGGGCAATTACACGCCGAGTTTGAAAGTATTCCTATTCCTGAACATGTGTTTGCAACATGGGAACCAACGTTAATTGAAAGTCCTTAAAAACAAAAAATCAGTTCTTATAGAAGAACTGATTTTTTTTGTAATTCAAATTTTTGATGCAAAGATAATACGGATTGTTCCATTTTATCGCCATCTACTAATACCCAAATGGTTGTATGAGAATCAGCGGACTGAAGAATTTGGATTTCATGTTGAGTTAGTGCTTCTACAATTTTAGACATTACACCAGGAACACCTGAAATTCCTCCTCCAACAAGTGAAACCTTAGCACAATTTTCGCGCGTAATGACCTCATATTTTAATTTTTGAATAATTTCCTTAGCTTTCCCTGCTTGAGAATCTAAAACGGTAAAAATGACCCCATTTGGATAAACATTAATAAAATCAACACTTATACCATTTTTTTCCATTTCTTTAAATACATTTAATTGAACGCCATAAGGATCGCTCGAAGAAGTTACCTTAATTTGTGTAAGATTAGGTGTTTGTGTAATACCTGTAAGAAGGCGTTCTTCTACTTGATGTTCTTTTTGATCAAATTCAGCAAGATTTGTTACAAGTGTTCCTAATTTATTACTAAACGTTGAACGTACACGGATTGGAATATTTTTTTGCATCGCAATTTCTACTGCTCGAGGGTGAATGACTTTTGCACCTAAATAAGCTAAATTACAAATTTCATTGTATGAAACGGTTTCTAAAATTTGAGCCTCTGTTACAATACGAGGATCTGCTGTCATAATACCTTCAACATCAGTAAAAATATCCACTACTTCTGCATCTAAAGCAACACCTAAAGCAGTTGCGCTTGTATCGCTTCCTCCTCGACCTAGAGTTGTAATATCACCATTAGTTGTCATCCCTTGAAATCCTGGTACGACCACAACGTTGTTTTTCGCTAATTCTTCTTTTAAACGTTGAGGTCTAAGAGATTCAATAGTTGCGTTTGTAAAATTATTATCTGTAATGATACCTGCTTGACCGCCTGTTAAAATTGTATTTTCAATGCCTTCGTTAAATAAAAGATTTGAAAAAACATTCGCTGAAATAAGTTCTCCTGTTGAAAGAAGTAAATCTTTTTCACGATTAGGTAATTGATCATTTTCAAGAAGTGATAATAAGGTATCAGTTGCATAAGGTGCGCCTTTTCGTCCCATTGCTGAAACAACAACAACTACTTTATATTCTTCGCTTAATGCTTGTTTTATATGAGAAATACATTTTAATTGATTTTCTTTTGTTGAAACGGATGTTCCGCCGAATTTTTGAACAATAATCTTCATCTTTTCTATCCCCTTATGGAAAAATATAAACTTTCTAGTTACTACTAAAAAAAGAGAAAAACTCCTTTCCTTTAATCAATCTTTGTTTGAAGAAAGAATGAATGAAAATTAGTTTGATAGTTTGACACCATTCTATCAACATAAAAAAAAGTCAAAAATGCATGGTAAAAAGAAGAAAAAAAGGCAATAAACTGCCTTTTTAATGAATACTTGCTTCGAAAATGGACTTTTCAAAAGCATATAAAAATGATTCGATTTCGTCTTCTTGTAGCGTTAATGGCGGAAGTAAACGGAAAATATTCCCCTGTGTTACATCAATTAAAAATCCATTTTTCATCATCGCTTGTTGAATATCTTTGCATTTTTCTTTTGAGAATGTTGATTGGATACCAAACATCATTCCCTTAGAGCGGATTTCTTCAATGTGTTCAGAATGCATGGATTGAATTTTTTGCAATCCGCTTTGTAAATAGGAAGAAGTGACTTTAGATTGCTCCATTAATCCTTCGTCTAATAGTAAACGTAACATGGTGTTTCCTAAAGAAGTTGCAGCTGGATTTCCACCAAATGTCGTTCCGTGATCGCCTGGTTTAAACACTTTCGCAATTTTTCGTTTCGCAATAATCCCTCCTAAAGGAAGACCTCCTCCGATTGATTTTCCAAATAATACAATATCAGGATTCATGTTCAATGCTTGGAAAGCAAAAAACGTTCCTGTTCTTCCTACGCCTGTTTGAATTTCATCAATGCAAAGAAGAGCATCGTATGTGCGACAAAGTTTTTCAATAGAAAGCATAAAGGTATCACTTAAAGGACGAACACCTCCAGAACCTAATACAGGTTCAAATAAAACGGCGCTTGGTCGGTGTGTTTTTAATACTTCTTCTAATTGTTCCACATTTTCTCTTTCTACTTCAAAAATAGGAAAAGAAGGACTTGGGAATGTTTGATAAACATGTGGTTGACGAGTTAAATGAAGAGCACCAAGTGTTCTCCCATGGTATCCATCACTAAATACGACAATTCCTCGATTTTCTTTTTGTTGAGATTCCATATATCGATGAACAAGTTTAATGCATGATTCAGTTGCTTCTGTCCCTGAATTAGCAAAAAATACTTGACCTTCTCCATTAAAAGCAATATGACTTAATTTTTTAGCTAGTTCAATTTCTGGTTTATGTGGAAAGTGATTGCAAAGATGTAGTACATGAGAAGCTTGTGTAGAAAGAGTTTCTAAAAGAGCAGGATGCTGATGACCTACGATAGAAACACCAAGACCTGTAAATAAATCTAAATATTTTTTACCTTCTATGTCAAATAAATAATTTTTTTCTCCGCGTTCAATAACGACGGGTAAACGATTATATGTATTCATGATATATGTTTGATCGTCTTCTAACCAGTTTTTCATTTTATACCTATCTCCCTTGTTTTAAATAATGTCATAAAAGAGTTTCAGAACTTTTTTGTTAATTCCTACTAAGAGGTTTATCTTTTTTTGTTTTTTTTCACAAAGGTAAATTCTAAAAGAATTTACCTTTGTGTTTTTATTTGGAAATTTCTTGTATATAATCAACGCCAAGTCAAAACATAAAACCTAGTACTTCATCAATGAAATAACCAAAGTCTTCTGCGGTTATTGCAATAAGTGTTCTTGTGTTTTATATTCTTTGTAACCTACTTCAGGAATTTTATGTAGATGTCTTCTGATTGAAATAAAGTTGAAAAAATTCATATAAATCAATCCTTTACCCGCTATTCTAACAAAAAAAGAATTTAAAATCTTTTTTTTATTGAAAAAAAAGAAAAAAAGACTATAAAAAGAGAGAGGTGATAAAAATGAGATTTTTACATGGAATTATAGGAAACAGTTCAGAAATAAACGTGGAAACTGTTGAAAAAGATTTAGAACGTTTTTTACTAGATGGAGAGAATGTGGATCGTGCATTTGTTGTTATACGCGATTTAATGGTATTTACAAACAAACGACTAATTTTAATTGATAAACAAGGGGTAACAGGGAAGAAAAAAGAATACCGTTCCATTCCATATAAAAGCATTCTTCATTTTTCCATTGAAACCAATGGTCATTTTGAAATTGATGCAGAATTAAAGATTTTTATTAAAGAGGAATCGTTACCAGTGGTTAAAAAATTTACACGTGATGGCAATATTTTTGATGTACAAAAAACATTGCTTAAATATATGATTTAAAAAAAGCGATAGTTATTCTATCGCTTTCCACTCATATATACTTTCAATTTGATTTTTTAATTCTTTCAAAAGAAATTGATCTTTTTTTTCTAGAGATCAATTTTTTATCACATAGAGCGAAACGAACTTACTTTTAAACGAACAGTTCAATATCAAACATACAATATTTGGTTAATGAATAATGGATTGTTTAAATTTGAATTGTCACAATTTACAAAAAAAGGAATGCTAACAAAAGAAGATCAAGCATTGCAACAAGAAATGAAAAATTTTGTAAAAGAAGCAATGAATGATTTAAAGAACAATAAAACCTTATGCTAAGCATAAGGTTTTATTGTTTATTTATATTTTTTTTCTAAAGATTGCTTGAGGGATTTTCTCAATCGATCACATTCATATTGTAAAGAAGTTGTTACATTGCTACCGAATGTTTGAGATTGAATAATGCAACTAATAATGCGATTAAGAGAAGGAAGCTGATGTTTATTTCCTAAATCACGTAAGGCATCGCGTAAGTTTTTTCCTGAATTTACTTCTCGAACAACGGTTAAAAACTCACTTGAGAAATCATTTTGAAAATGGTTTCCTCCATATTCGAATGCTTGAAGCAAGCTTTTAGAGGAAGGGAAAATAAATTGCAAAAAGTCAAAGAGTTCAAGCAATTTCCATTCTTTGTTCTCAAAAATTTCTTTTTTTCGATAATAAGGAACAGATTCTATTACTTCTTGTCGATTTGTTAAAACGGTCAATAATTTGCGAAGCATAGGTGCATACTCCCCACCTAAATGACGTTGTGCAAGGATAGAAGAAATAAAAAGATTAAATTCAGGAGAATTCATTCGTTCGTTCATAGATATAAGTGCATTTTCTATCGTTTTCCCTGATTGAATATCCAAATAAAGAATAGAAAAATCTGTTGATAAAGGTTCTTCTGTTTCTTCTGCAATGAATTTAAAACTTTCCTCTAATGTGTGACCTGAACGTAAACTATTTGATAAAATGGAAACAACATCAAGTAATTGTTCTTCTCTTTTTTTCTTTTTTTGTTCATCAGAAAGTTTCATCGCGCTTGGATTAAGTACTTCAGAAAGTCCAAGGCGCTCTAACTTTTCAAATAATTCAAGTGAAAGAGGGGTTCCTGTGTACCAAAAATCCCCTTTTATTTTTCCATTTTCAAGGTCAGAAGGGACCCATTCAAACAACGGAGTAAGAATTATTTCGTTGGCGCTATGATCATATCCTTCGATTTGAGAAATGGATGTTATTTTCCGAGTTCCATCTTTTAAACGTTCAATATGAACGACTAAATCTAATGAATGTGCGATCAAGTGAGAAAGATTGTGTGGAGAAATACCTTTTACATGTTGAAGTATGTAATTTTCCATTCGTTTTAAAGCGCCTCGGGGGCTATATCCAAAAGTAGAGGTAATGTTTCCCTCAATTCCTCCTAAGGCTAAAGTTAAAAATTCATACATTCCTTCGTTTTGACATTCGCTTAATATAATGCGATCAGGGCGAATTTGTTTAGCAAATTGCAAACAATCTTTAATAGAAAATTCTCCGATACCTTCTGCATTTGGAGACCGTGTTTCTAATTTTACTAAGTGCTCTTTCTCTAAACTCAATTCAGCTGAATCTTCAATTGTCACAATTTGTTCACCATGGGAGAAAAAATGTGAAAGAATATCCAATGTAGTTGTTTTTCCTGCTCCTGTACCTCCAGTTACAATAATATTAAATCGTGAACGAACAGCAGCTTCTAAAAATTTTGCCGCTTCTTTTGAGATAGAATTGAATTCAATCCAATCATCAATCGTTAATTTTTTTTGGTTATGTTTTTGAATGGTAATAGAAGTTCCTTTTACTGCAATTGGCGGTAATAGCATCGTGACACGACTATTATCAGGTAATCGAAGATTTGTTGTAGGACAGCTATTATCAATTCTTCGTCCTGCAAAATTGGCTAACTTTCTTGCTAAATCCATTACTTCTTCTTCGTTTTTAAAACAAATATCTGTTTGAGTTACTTTTTTTTCACGTTCAACCCAAACTTCATTAAACCCATTAATCATAATTTTTGATATTGATGGATCGTCCATTAAATGATGTATTTTTCCAAAAGAAGTAATTTCTAATACCATATTTTCAATAAATTCTTTTTTTTCACGAGAGGAAAAATAATCGGTGTAATTTTGTTCTAAGAATGTCTCAATCAGTGTTTTTAATTCACGTATAGTTTCTTCTTTTTTTGTAAGAAAAAGTGAATGGGTTCTTAGTTTTGATGAAAGAAAATGTTCGCATTCGGTGAAAATTGTTTTTTGTTTTTTATGCTTTTCTTCTTGTTTTTTTGTAAAAAAGTCCATTTCTTCTTTTAAAAACGATATAAAATCCTCTATTTTTTTTGTATCTTGGTAGTCAATTTGAAATGTTGGAATTTGAGAAGGAATTTCAACATCAACGATAAAAGAACTTAAACGAAAGGAATAGTGAAACGAAAGAATGGTTGACGTATCTTTCATAATAAAAACGGTTCCTTCATCGTGCGAATCAGTAACGCCCATTACTGGTTCGCACTTTTTTTGTATAGCGAGATGTTTTATTTCTTGCAAAATTTTTTCTTTAATTGAAATCATGCCCTTTACCTCCTTATTCATCAGGGTAAAGTCAGGTTTTTTTAAGGAATAATAAACATAAAGACCTTGTTTAGAATCTTCAATAAGACCTGCCTTTTTCAATACAGTTAAATGTTGTGAAATATTTGGTTTAGTTGATTGACAATACTCAGCTATCTCACCTGCTGTGAGAGATTGTCCATTTAAAAGATCTAATATTTTTCGTCTTGTGCCATCGGAGATGGCTTTAAATGTTTGGTCCGTATTCATTTACTTTTCTCCTTTAGAATTTTTTATTATCTTGATTTATCGTGCATCACCTTCCTTTCTCCTAACTATTTAAGTATTCACTTAAATAGTCCTTTGTAAAAAATAAAAAAAGTCTTCAAAAGCATGGTATAATAAGGTAAACAAATAGAAAGGAAGTTTGGAATTATGAATGAAATCAAACAAACAAAAGAATTTTTGGAAGTAGCAGAAGAACTTTTAAAAAATGAAGAAAGTGATCAAGGAAAATTTTATACATTTCAACAATGTGATTTTTTATTGCCTTTGTTTTCAAAAGTGGAGAAAGAATTAATGGAAAAAACGAAGCAAAAAATTGAAAAACAAATTCAAGATGAAGAAATCGTGTTAGAAGTGTATTCGTATAAGGGATTAAATGAGCTTCGCATATATAAAGGTAAAAACCACATTGGAAATATTAATAATAAAGAAAAAGAATTTATTTTATTTGAAACGCAAAAAGAAATGGATTACCTTGATATGATTTGGAAAGAACGATTTCATCACAATCTTGAAAATAAGGAAAAAGAAAAACAAACATTAAAAAAAAAGAGAAAAAAATACAATCAAAAATTAAACATTTGTTCGCAAAAGATGACAAAGAAACTAGATATTTAAAAGAATTAAATGAAAAATTAGATACGTTAAAAAATACACAGCAATATCTACCAACGTATGTTGAGAAACAAATGAATGAATATCAAATGCTGAAACCGCTGATTGAAAAAATGAAAGAAATAGGATATTCATATGTAGAAGAAAAGGAACTTTTTTCTTGCCAATTATTTAATCTGTTTGATGGAAGAGAACATCAAGAATATTTAAGTTCATTGGAGTATGTACCAGCTTCTTATGTATTTGACGTTCCCCTTCAATATGCAAAATTCGCATTAATAAAAGAAAATGAGATGTTTAATCGCCATCATTGGTCGCACATGAGACGCAGTTTAAGTGCAACGGACCTACTATTGCCGCTTTTTGAAAATAAACATGCAGAATTTATTCATATTGAAATTGACGGAGAAGAAACAGATGATTTGTTAGTTGAAATTAAAAAAAGAAAAAGAATAGCATTTACGCATGATTTTGTTAGCTCTAAACTAATATTTAAATATAAAGGTTTTTTATATTATGTAACCTTTGAAGGTGTAATCATTTCAACAAAAGAAGGGATCAATTTAATCTTAGAAGAAGCGAAGCATGGAACCTGTGAAATCGAAAAAATCATTATGGAAGGGTGAAAAAGGTATGACATATGAAAAAGAATATGGCGGATTTGAAAAGATCATGGAAAAAAAGATGATTTTAAGTGATTATTATGAAATGGTTGTTGCATATAAAAGAGAAATTCCTGCAACGAAGTTAGTAGTGAAAACGTATATTTTAACAAACAAAATTAAAAATTCTTATACAGTTTCTTGTTCTATTCGAGGAGAAGATCATACAGAACTAGGAAATGTTTCATTTGAAGAAACAGTAGAAACAGAAAAAGAAGCAAAAGAAATCATGTTCGCTTGGATCGATGAACATAAATTAAAGCTAGTTGTAGAACCAACAAAATATATCTAATAAAAAAGTGCCATTGGCACTTTTTTATTAACAATTTTCAGGTGTTCCTTGATTGGTTTTGGTACGAAAACTCGATCCACATCCACAAGATGCGATAGCGTTTGGGTTATTGATCGTAAATCCTCCGCCTAGCATATTTTCTTTGTAATCAATAACTGCACCTTTAACAATAGGTAGTTCTTCTTTATCAATAATCACTTCTAAATCATCGAACGTGAATGATTCATCACCTTCGGTTTTTTCATCAAATCCTAATCGATAAGATAAACCACTACATCCACCGCCTATTACACCAAAACGTAAAGTAGTTAGATTATTTTCTTGTTCTTTTATCATTTCTTTTATGCGAAGAATCGCTTGTTCAGTAATTGTAATCATACTTGTTTCACCTCTGTTGAATATTATATACTAAAATAAAAAGAATTTTCTAGTAGTTGAAGATGAAAAAGGAGGAATTGAAAATGGAAACATGGGAGCAAACATTTCAAAAAAGATATCAAAAATTGGGAATTAACTTTCAACAAAAAGAAAATGTTTATACATGGAATCATCAAAAAACGAATACATCCATGACAATAAAAGCGGGAAAGAAATGTGGAATGTTATTTGTCGAAATGGAAAATACAAAAGAAAATGTAGCTTTTTCTAAGGAATTATTAAATCTCTTTAAAAAGTGGAAAAAAATAACATCAAAATGGATACACATAAAAGCGAAAGAATTAAAAGCTAAAACAATCTGTTTAACAACGGAAAAATATATACAACCCTTTCGTTCGTATTCAATATTAGAAGAATTCACGAGCATTCGTTATAAAGATGTCTTGTTGCCTAAAAAATTGGGAAAGGAATGGGAATCAACTTTAGGATATAACACGCTTTATAAAGAACTTGAAAAAGGATATATTCATAAAGTGATAAAAATCGGTACTTTTATTAAAGAAATAATCGAAAAGAAAGGAAACCTAACAACAAGAGTGTTAGAAAGAATGAAACTAAATGAAAAGGGATTTTTCATTGAATTTTATCATTGCGGAAGTATAGAAGAAATTACGATTGAATATATTAATGAACAATTTATTCTTTCATATGGAAAAAAAAGATCATAAAAAATTCTCTATCGAAAAAGTAGAGGAAGGAATAAAAGAAATGTTAAGTATAATTGAAACGAAAATGAAAGTAAAAAATTTATTAATTAAACCAAGATACCATTTTGAGCAGTTTATGAATGAATCTTCATGTGTTCCATTTAATGCACGAAAGGATATATATGATTGTTTACTTGAAAAATATTCAGAAGAAGAATTGGAAAAAGAACTTGTTATCAATTATGAAAAATGGATAGACAAATCCTCTAATAGAAACTGGCATCAAAATATCAGTATTTCCAATGTAATGGGTGTATATGTTATTTTGGATGAGAATTACAATTTTATTTACGCAACGATGAATAAAGAGGCGGCGATTCAACGATTAAAAAAAGAAGCTGTAACACGATTGGAACAAGAAATTCAAAATGAAATAGCAGAAATTGAATGAAAAGTGGTAAAATTAAAAAGAAAGGATGAGATCATATGGAACTGGGAAAAGAATTTGGGAAAAGCATTGAAACAAAAGAAATAAAACTCTTACAATATGGAAAAAAGTATGAACGTGATCAAAAAATGAATACGGAATCTTTTACTTATTCTTTGTTTGATGCAAATGGCATGATTTATCTTTTTTCATACGTATATAAAGAAAAATATGGATTCGGAAAAATCGTAGCTGAACCATATAATTGCACAGAGGAAATGAAAAAGAAAGACGAAGTGGTGCGTGTCGAGAAAGAAATTTTAGAAAAATTACAACGGAAATATCTAGAAAAAACACGACTGAGAAAATTATTTAAAAAAGGATGATCGGGTAATGAATTTATGGAATTTAGATTTCCCAGAAACATACAAAGGCTTTACATTGAACAAAGAAAATGAAGGAAGAGTCATTCGTTATCAAAAAAAATATGATGATGAAGCTTACATTGATGTTCTTTTAGTATTAAATGTAAAGAAAACTTACACGGTCGCGTGTCGAAAATTTAATAATGAAGGGACAATGGAATACGATTTTCCTGCATATTCATTTGAAGAAATAAGGGATAAACAAGAAGCCTATAAACGGTTATTTAAAAAATTAAACGAGTTAGCTATTCGATCATTAGTCGAATAAAAAACTTCTCCTAAATGGAGAAGTTTTTTATTCGACTTTTATTTTGTAATAACGAGTCATGGTGCTTGTTAAATGCTTTTTACAAGCAAAGAGAAAATAATTTAAAATCGCTGTTTTTTCTTCCAATGTAAATCGTTTATCAGGTTTTGGGAAATTGATTTCCAAAAACGATTCTTGAATTTCAATTTCAAATTCTTCTTTCCCTTGTAATTGAACAGCAACTAACCACTTTGCTTCGTTTCTTGTTTTTAAAAGTGTTTTGATAATGCTCATTTTTTCAACTTTAACATGTTCTTTGATTCGTTTATTTTGTTTCTCTAATTCCATATTTTTCAATTTTTTCACCTTTTCACGAACATGAATTAAAAATGTTTCATAACTTCCGAAAAACATTTCTAGAAAATAACCAAATTCATCTTTGTTATGATAGTAAAGAAAATTAAGATCTTCTTGTAGATTTTCTTTATTGAGCATATATCGAAGAGCTAAATAATCGCCTAAGACTTTATTTTTGTAGCGAATATAATCGATTACTTCTTCTTGATATTGTTTCAATGAAAATCCCTCCTTTATTTCTTATACCTTAGACGAAATAGAAAAAAAGACAAGGAAAATGAAAAAAAACTTAGTGTTATGCACTAAGTTTTTGTCGATAATTAGATTTGACAAAACAATCGAATCCAAGTGTTTGAAGATAAGTCATTAATCCGAGAGAAAATTCTTTATTCTTTTGATACTCTTCATTAAATACAAGAAAAGTGGTTAATGATACCTCTTCAAACGTTTCAATTTGATATGTTGGATCTATTTCTTTGATGAGTGCAGCTATTTTTTCTCCGCTTTCTCCCAGAAGATGAAGATCCCAAAAATATTCTTGATTTGTAACAGACAAGTTTACTTGTTCTTTTAAGGAAGAAAGTTTTTCTGTTAGGTCTTCCTTAAACGTAGAAATAAAAGTTTCATCACATCGTTTCGTATATCCTTCGATATCTTCAATTAAAAATGGAGGAAACGGACCAATTTCATAATCAAAAAAGAATCCTCTGATACTGCTCTTATAATCGTGCATCGCTTTTAAAAATAAATGAACAGCAAGTGAATCTCCGATACGTTCTTCGTTTGTTGAAGGCATGGTTGAATTGCAATCGACCTGAATCAAATTTGGAAAAACCATAACAGTAAACGTTGATTCGATATTACGGTAACGAAAACTTACTTTTCTCATAGTTCCAAATGGAACAACTTTTGTAAATGTTAATTCTTCTGTGTTATATTTTTGCAAATAAGATAGTGATAAGGCTTTTTCGATCATATACAATCATCCTTTTCTTTTTAGTCATATAAAGTTAGTATAACACAACTTCGGTAATTATTGGCATTTAAAAAAACGTGTATAGCTTGTCGTGTCTTCGTATATACTACTATCATAACCTGCTAAGGCAGGAAATACAAAAGCGAGGTGAATACATATGGCAAATCGTAACCAATTAGTAGCTCCAGGGTCAGCGGCTGCAATTGAGCAAATGAAATATGAAATCGCTTCTGAATTCGGTGTTCAATTAGGACCAGATGCAACGGCTCGTGCAAACGGTTCTGTAGGTGGCGAAATTACAAAACGTTTAGTCCAAATGGCACAGCAACAACTTGGCGGAAGATTCTCACGCTGAAAATTTATATCTCCCTTTTGAAAAAAGCATCGATTTTCGATGCTTTTTTTATTTAATAATGAACGTTAATAGAAAACGATACGCTAGATAAAGGAACGGGATTATTTTTTTCATTTAAAAGTTTAATTTGTACCGTATCACTAGACATAATAGAAGGATAGTTAATTGTGCCATCAGGGGATACTCGACCGCTAACTAAAATAGAAGGATTGTTGGCTAATAATCCTGTTTTTGAAAATTTTAAAATGCCTAATGATTCGTTATATGTCATGGTAAAACCAAAATTCTTTTGTGTATCTACTACTTTTCCATTCATTTTTCCTACCATTTTTTCCGTTGTAGGGTCATAAAAAATGGTGAAATTATAAGCATCTTCTCCGTGGATAGAAGTGGCTGATTTGTTTACTAAAGGGAAAAATCGTTTCGACTCTTCTGTGAAATCTTTTCCTTCTTGATGAATTCCATTAGCAAAAACAGTAGAACGAAAAGTAATATTTGAACTGTTTTCATCAAAAGAAAAATCATTTGGAATCGGTACATTTGTATAAAGGGTGTAATCACCTGTATCTTTTGGAGAAAGAATTGTTCCTTCTTCAATATGACTGTAAACATTTGAAATACTTACATTTTGTGCATTTTCTCCTTTTATATAGGTATTTCCGTAATGACGAACACTAAGTCCATTAACGGATACATTTGTTGAATCTTTTAGATAAACTAAATTTCCTTCTACGCGTTCGGCGTAAACAGAAGAAATGGATACGTTGTTCGTATGATTAAGATAAATTAGTTTAAAATCTTTTGATAAATGCATAGCTTTTCCAGCTACTAATATTTCTTTTATTGAAAATGATTCGCCTTTTCTAGCATGAATGCCATAGAGAGAATTTCTTGCCATATTATATCCATTTATATGTTCAATAGTTGTTGCATCAGAACGTTGAAGTTCTATCCATGTATGACCGATATTATAAAAACCTAAATGACGATAAATATTCTGATCTGAATAGTTATCGAAACCAGCAACTTTATTTGGTTCAGCTATTCCTTTGTAAAGTGTCCAGAAAATACTATCTTCTACGGTTATTCCTGCATTTCTTACTTCAATGCCAATAGTTTCTTTTGTAGATTTAAAAACATTTTTATATGTATCGTCTAATGTTCCAGAACCATAAAACCCGATGTTTCGAACAGAAAAATTACGATACACCGAAGGAATAACGGTTTCTTTTGTTGACGTATAATTCACACCCACAATAACACCTTCGTTTCGTTTTATTAAACGAGTAACATTTTTACTTTTTGAATTATAAAGATCGCTATTAATGGGCGTTTCTCCTCTTAATTCCAAAGGAGAGTTATCTGCATCTTTAGTAAAAGAATCACTATGTGTATAAAGTGTTCCGTTTATTTCATAGTCTCCTGCAGGAAAATAAACAGTACCTCCTCCATTCATCATGACATAATCTATTGCGGCTTGAATTTGTTTTGTGTCATCAATAGAATCGTTTGGTATGGCGCCAAAATCTAATACATTAACCAACCCTGTTTTTAAAAATTGATATTTTTCGGAAGCGGTAAATCCTTTTATGGAAATAACAGATAGAGAAATAATAGTTAATGCGATAATAAAAATTTTCTTTTTAATACTCAATAAATTTCACCTGGTTAAAAAAATCTATTAAAAACTACTAACAGATCCTTTTGTTGCAAAATGCAACGTGTGCCCACAGGATTCCACACTAGGGGACAGCTCTCGCTCCATCAAACAAGAATAATACTTTTGCACAAGGCAAAAGGAATCCTACATTCGGGTGTTACCCGACCCTAAGAAAGATACCTTACACCTTCTTCACTACGTTCCAGTGTAAGGGGTATATAAAATCATCCATCAATACGTTTTTTTTGCAATAAAAAGTTTTTGTTTCTAATAGTAAAACTTAACCTGGGTTTTTCACCTCCAATTTTTAAATTTTTAATGTTTTAAATACATCTTTTTGATAATCGAACCATTGATAATACTTCGCGCTACGTTTTTTTAGTAAATTAATAATACGTTTACGCACAAGTTCCCATTGTCCCCATTCTGTTTTTGAATGGAAAGTTTCTCTTTGTTTTTTTGTTAACATTTTTTGAAGTTTTTTTGGAACTGTCTCTTTTTTCTTTAAAAACCTTCTACCAATAACAAGCGCTGCGGCTTGATGAACACTAATACGATATCGTTGCTGATACTTAAGTCTTCCGATTATAGAAGTATAAGCAGGTTTAACTTTTACAAATTCGACACCATATCGAAGACATAATCTTTCAATTGTTTGAAGTATTTTACGATAACAAAATGAATGACTCATTCGATTAAACTTGCTATTTACTTGTTTATCATTGATAAATTTTAAGTCTTCGCCAATAACACCTGTTCCATCTTTTACACAGCTTTTAACGAATTGATGACATAATTCATAAATTAAGTTTTCTCTTTTGTTAGATGGATAGTCTTGTAATCCACCATCTCCAATCCATGAAAAAGAAAGAGGGTTACCTTCTTTCGTCATATGGCAAATAGCCAAACCATCAGGATTAGTATCAAATGCTTTATAGCCATTGATTGGAAAAGTTACAATTTCTGCAGGTTGTTCGTTAACAGTAATATTTACTAAAAATTTACCATTTCTTTTCAAAATTTCCACTTGATAAGCTTTACCCGACGTTAAAACTTGTTTCATTAGCTGAGGATAATTACGTCCATTCATGTTACCTGTTTTTTTAGATTGTTTACATGCAATATAAAGAGGAAAACGTACTTTTACGTATCTCGTTTTCTTTTGATTCATTTGACTTGTGCTCATTTCTAAAAAGAAAGAATTGTTTTCACAAATAACACGTAAATTTGGATTTCCACTTTTTGTTGCATCGCCTCTTGCAGAAAGGCGACCATTTCGACACTCCCACCACTGTTCTTTAGTAATTTGATTTTTAGAACGTTTTTCAAAATTTTCTTTTCCTCCAAAAATCACTTCATCATAGGTATCATTTTTTATATGATTTTCATAGTGAGAAATTTTTTGTTGTTGTTTCTTCAGTTTAGATTCTAAACCTTTCATATATTTTGATTTTTTATTAACGGTAGGTATATTTAAACGTTTTTGATATTTATTATTTGTTTTTTCAAAACGCGAAGTCCAGAAATCAAAATAATTTTTCATTAACGTTTTTCTAGAAGAAATTAATTCATTTGCGTCTTTTACAGCATCTTTTGCAAAGCGAATATTCATATTCGTTTTACTAGAAAGGATTTTTTCTAACACGCCATTAGCCTTTCCTTCTTGAAGACGTTTATAAGCATAACGATTCATGAAGGAATAGTTATTCATTTCATTAATAATTAAATTTTCATCGTGGCTCGTAATGTCATATAAACAAGCAGGAATGGTTGTTTTCATGTTAGTTGTTTTCTCCTTTGGTAAGTATTGTTTGTAATTCTTTTATTGCTTTTTTACCACCTCTTTTACCATACATTCTAGCAGAAAAGGAAGTTGTAATTGCAATCATATCTTCAACTAATTCTTGTTCATCATTTGCCTCTTTTTGTTTCATTATTTCAATAGAACAATCATTATCTTGAATATATTTTTCAAGATAAGAATAACCAAAGCGCGCTAAACGATCTTTATATTCAATTAAAATAATGCTTTTCGGGTGTTCTTTTGTTTCATTTAAAAGTTTCGATAAGTTTTTTCTATTTTCATTTATGCCGCTTGCAACTTCTTTATAAATAGCTTGAATAACATAACCTTTTTTTATTGCGTATTCGGTTAATCTTGCTATTTGACGTTCTAAATTCCCGCTTTCTTGTTGTTTTTTAGTTGAAACTCTTGCATAAATAAAAACTTTTTTCTTATCGATATCATTTTTTTCTATTTGTATGCCTTTAAATTGATTAATAACGTCTTCGTCATACATTCTATGTCCAGAAGGAGTAATAACCACATCTATCTTTCCTTTTTTAGACCATGCACGTAATGTTTGTTGATCAATTCCAAGACTTTTTGAGGCTTCCCCTATTTTTAATAATTTCCCCATTTTCTAGCACCTCGTTTCTTATTACTTATAATATGCCAAATGAGAGAAAAATATTCAATAGATTTTATAAGAAAATATAATTTTTAATTAAATATTTTCTAACTGTTTCAACCTCCTCTTTGTCGATTTTTTCTCTACAAAATACTACTATTTCTGATGATGTCAATAAAAAAGAAAACAGCTATATTTTATTATGTTAAAATATAAAAAAAGGAAAAGAGGGATAAAATGGATTACGATGTTCTTAAAAAGTGGACAGAGGAATTAAAGAAAAAACTTTCTCTTAGTATTTCAACAGAAGCAGATTTGTATTATGAAGATTCGTCAACGTACAAATTAAAATTTAATGATTCGCTTTATTTTATTCGATTTGAAAAACTTTGTGATATGATCATTGTCACGATGGATATAGATAGCGTCATGGAAAATATTGAAAGAAAGTACATCTTTCCAAAAAGAAAAAAGAAAAAGTGGATAAAAATGTTTACCTATATGACAAAAGAATTGGCAAAAAAAAGAAAAGTTAAAGCAGTTGTTATTCAAGGTTATGAAGACTTTGAAAAAGGAGAAGAAATAACAAAATATTTTCAAAAAGCGAAATTCAAACGATTAAAAGGTCGAAAAGTTCATTTTCAATTGTTTCACTCTTGGATGAAAGCGGGTGTATATTATGAAATAGAAAAAAAATTTCTAGGCACATTGCTTCAATATCTTAAGACAATGGAAAAAACAATAAAAGAAAAGGGGGATATCACAACAAAAACATATGGTCGATTTTTTCGAAAAGATAAAAGAATAGACGCTCTCTCTTATCCCATTAGCTTTGAAGGAAAAGAACGAGAAATAATGGTAGAAAAAAAAGAGAATGAATTGGTTCTTTATGAAAAAAGTGAAAGACCTACGTATTATCCTATTGATAATCAAGCGGATATTCAACGTGCAATGAAAGAAATACTTGAGAAAATAACACAACGAGAACGAATTAAACAAATAATTCATCCCAATAGAGAAGAATTTGATCGTCGGACAAGTGGGCTTTCTAAAGAACTTCAAGAAGCTATTTATAATGAACTGCGTCAAACTTTTTCTCCAAAGGAAATACACGTTGATTGTATGACACATCCACAAGAATATATAAACATTAAACAAAAAGGATTTCAATTCGATAAATGGACAATTGTGAAATGCAAGAATAGAGTTTATATTGAAGATGAAGAGCGAAAAATTCACATTTTAACAGAAGAAGAAGCTAAAAAGAAATTAGAGCAAAAAAATGAAGAAATGATAAAAAGAGTAAAAGAAAAAAACTGGAATAAAATAGAAGAACGTATAAGAGGACTTGGTTAACAAGTTCTTTTTTTATAGAAAGGGAGTGTATAAAATGAAACCTACGATTTTTACTATTTCAATTGAAGAAATAGAAGAGAAATTGAATCAATTTGCTTACAAGTTAACATATGATGTAAATAACGCAGAAATAGAATATTTAATTCATCGAGAGATAAAAGAAACATTAAAACGTTTTTCTAGAATGAAAAGTGGTTTATGGATACTTAAAGAAAAAGAAAATAACAAAGAAGAATTATTTATGATTTATCTACCAGATGATAAAGGGAATTATTTTATTGATTCAATGAATACCGCTTGTACGATAGGGAAGATTGTATATAAAAATAACAAATTCAATGTCGAAATATATGAAGCAAAAGATATTAAAAATTTTGATCGAATTCGTCTTCGATTATTGTTTATGTAATTTTTTTACACCATGCAAAAGGGTGAATAGGAGTACAGAAGACAGACTACCCCCTGATAAAAGAGAGTAGGACTGGGATGTTTTACTTTTATGCAAAACGGAGCCACAGTGTGTGCTTCGACCATGTTGTATTGAATTCATATACGATTTCGTACATATTCAAGTTGCCCAGGTGGTTAAATTTACCAACCTCATCACCACGATGAATACAACACGCTACCTGATCAAATGATCAACCGACGGGATTCTCGTTTAGAACAAATGTTCTAAACGATCTGGGAAGTAAAAAGTCCCTCTAACGGACGACATTCCAATTGGTTAATCGGAAGCGAGTTAGACGGGAAACTCCACATATTTATTACGTCTTTTTTATAAAGAAATGCGCCTTCCGCTTTCTCTTTATGGTGCTCTACCAGTGATATGAAAAAAACCTGTTACCGTCAGCCATAAGATGAACGTTTTTTGTTCATGTTATGATAACAATAACAGGTTTAAGAGTACACAAAAAAGAGTTCTTTTTGTGTGTCGAAAAATATTTCAAAAAGTTTTCCGAACCTCTTGCGAGAATCTTAGGTTATCCTTTATAATAAGACTTACCTTATTATATAAGAAAACCTGATGGATTCAACCTGATACCGTGTGCTTTACGGTGTTAGACGCGAAATGAGTTGGCGCTCGATTTCGTATCCGTTAGGTTTTTTTTATGTATAAGCTATTGTACCACTACTGATCCCTTACTGGCAATAAGGCAAATGGAAAGGAATCCTACTATTTTAAAAAAAGTATGATAAAATGAAAAAAATGGATAAAAAGAAAGTAGGGATCAAATGAATCATGCATATGAAAAGTGGTTAGAACATGCAAAAAAAGAATACACAAAAATAGGAATGGAAATAGAAGAAATAGAATATGGAAGGTTAGATATTTTTTTAAAGAAAAAAAGAACGATTGCAAGCACGCTGAACTTTTCTCATGATTGTGGAATGCTGTTTATTTCAATGAATGGATATAGTTTTCAACGTAAAATAAAGGAACAATCTTTTTTACAAAAATATAAGTGTAAAGAATGGGAAAAAGTGACGCGTGATTTAATAGAGGAATTAGCTGCAGTATTAGAGTTAAAAGCGATAGTTGGAATAGAAAGAGAATATGCTGATTTTGATACATTTTTTGTTACTTCTTTTAATAAAGCCATGGGTTGGTTTGAAGATGATAAAACAAAAGGAATAAGAGAAATAAAAGGAATGTTTGGATTAATTGATATGTATGAATATGGAAGAAGTATCTATAAAGAATTAAAAAAAGGATTTATGGATGATATGTTCGATAAAATTATTCTTGTGTTACAAACGTTATCAAAAGTGGGTAAAAGTACAACCGAAGGAAAGTTTGACGAACATTCGTTTGTAGTGCGAAAAGAATGTGCGATGAGTGTATATCATGAAGGTGCTCATCAACAACTAAAGATTGAGTATAAAAATGATCAATTTTTGTTGGAATATAACACAAGAAAAGAAAAAATGAGTTACGAATTAAAAGATGAATTGGATATTGAAAAAGCGATTGAGTATATTTTAAACGATATGGAAACAAAACAACGAATTAAAAATATTTCCAATCCTCCGCAATATCATTTTAATAATTCAATGATTGAATTGTCTCAATTTTTATCATTAGAAGCTCAAAACAAGTTGTATGAATTATTAATCATGAAAATAAATCCACAAGAAGTAGAAGAGAAATGCGCAACGAGCAGAAGTTATGTTCGAAAAGATGAACTAAAAGAATATCAAGGCGTTAGCATTTTTCCTTTCTTAGATTACTTTGTGGCTGTAAAAGAAGATCAAATTGGACTTTTTGAACAAAATGAAGAAGAAAAAATGAAAGAAGAAATTGCTCAAATGATTGTACAAGGTATGAAAAAAGAAATAGGAGACACTATAAAAGATTTATTTGTGTGAAAGAACGGTTTTATCCGTTCTTTTTTCGTAGTGTGATATAATAGGAAAAACGGAAAAGGGGTAGAAAAAATGCTGAATAATACATACGGTAAATGGCTAAAACAGACGAAGGAAAAATATAAACAAATCGGAATTGAAGTAAAAGAAAAAAGTGATGGAAGGATACTGTTTGTGTTAAAAAGAAGTGGGATGATAGAACCTTTGTTATTTGATTATTCTTGCGGAATATTATTTATAACATTGGATGGAGAAACATTTCAAGAAAAAATAAATGAACTGCCATTTTTAGCTCGTCTTAAATGTAAAAATTGGCGTAACATAACAAGAGAAATAGTAGAGGCATTGGCAATTTCATTGGAAGCGAAAGTGATTTTATTTTTAAACAAAGAATATGGCTATTATGACATGTATGGAAAATTCAGAAGAAGTATTCAATGGTTTTTCGCAGAAAATGTAAAAGAGTTAGATGGAATTAACACCTATAATTTTACAGGTCCTTATAAAGCTAGGGGAAGTATTTACAAAGATTTAGAAGAAGAGTTTATGCAATCGTTGATCGAAAAGGTAGGAGAAATAAAAAATGCATTTTCAAAATTAGGAAAAATGACAACGGAAGTATATTTTGAAGAAGATGAATTTATTAAAAAACATAAACTTTGTATGCGGATTTATCATGAAGGATTACATGAGGAAATTTTACTAGATTATCAAGATTCCAAATTCAAGTTAATTTATAATACGAGAAAAGAGTCATATGTGTATGATTTACATCAAGAAGAGGAAATGAAAGAAGCGGTAAAGGATATTTTGTATAAAATGGAACAAAAACAGCGTATTAAAAATATTTCAAATCCACCAATGCATCACTTTTATAATAAAGTAAAAGTGTTATTATCTGTTAAAGCAAAGCAAACCTTATATGAATTGTTATTAACAAAAATGGAACCACAAGAATTGGAAGAAAAATGCGCGATGGATGAAAGTTATTTTAGAACAGCAAAAGAATATAGAGGAATCAACATATATTTTTTTTTAGACTATATCGTAGCGGTAAGTGGTGAACATGTACGTCTTTATGAAAAAAATGAAAAAGAAAAAGCAAAAAAAGAAATGATTGATTTAGTTGTTTTGACGATGGAAAAAGAGGCAGAAGACGAAATAAAAGAATTATTTAGTTAAAAGAACGAAAAATTTCGTTCTTTTTTTCATTTCTGTACATAGAATAAAACTGTAAAATAAATTAAAGGATGGGATCATTTGAAAAGTTTTTCAACGAAAAGAAAATATGAATTTTATGCATGGTGTAATAAATGCGATCAATATGATTTACAAATCACAGTGCCCAAAGAAAAAAAAGTCGTGACGATTTGTTGCAATTGCGGATTGGCAAAACACACAAAAATTTCCTAATAAAGCTTCTCATCGAAGAGGAGCTTCTTTTTGTTCGTCGAATGGAATAAAAATGAAGAAAGAAACAAGTAGGTTTTTTAATTTGTCTGAAAAAAAGAAATAAAGTCTATGAATTAGTTTTTTTAAGGGGTGGAAAAAAAGAAGTGGTAAGTTTAACAGATATCTTGACCAAATCAAGAGAAATGGTCGAGAAAAAAGAGAAAAAATGTCCGTTGAAAAAAAAGTCATATGCCACAACAGGTAATCAAAAAGTGGTGAAAATTATTGAACAAATTGGATTTTCGGTTAATCGGATTGAATATCCGAAAGAAGATGAGTATGGTGCAAAAGCGTTGTATTATTGCCAATATAATGATTGGATTTTTCCTGTAAGAGATATTGAAAAAGGAGCATTAAGTATGGAAAATCCTCGGAATATGAAAACAGGAAAAAAACTATACATATATGCAGATTTAAGATGTGATGAAACCTCCAAAGAAAGATTGCGAAAAATAAAAGATGCAATGGATGTAGGGTTAGAAGCATTTTTAATAAAAGAATATGGTCATTATTATGAGCTTCCATACCTGTTAGAAAATTTAGGGTATCCTGTTGAAACACATGATTTTCAATTTGATATTTGTGAAAACGAAGGGTACATAAAAGTAAATGAAGAATGTTATCTTCGTGTGTATCAAAATGAAAAAGATGAAATGGAATTTGTTGTAACCAATAATCCAAAATGGAATGCCAATTCACATAATGGATATTGGGGTGATAAAGCATACTTTTTCACATATAAAGGAAAAGAAGATCTTGTTGAATTAACATATTGTATTCAAGCGTTCATGGAAGAAATGAAAGGAGAATATGGGTATTTTGAAGAAGGGAAACGTTATACAAATGAGTACATTGAAGATTTAATTCAATGCACGGGGAAACAATTGATTACGTCTTATGGAAGTAAATTTTCGCACATAGAAGAAGTATTAAAAGAAGAAAAAGGAAGATTGATTAATCATTATGAAGGGTTAGAGGTTTTTAAAACGTTTACAATAAGTTTTAAAGAAAAAGAACAAGAAGAAAGTTATCACGTAACGTTTGAATATGATAAGAAAAAAGATGAAAAACATTGTATTTTAACGATTAACAGTAGTATGAAAAAAGGAAAAGGAATGACATATTTTGAAGAAACGTGTGAACTTCGTGGTGGTTTTCAAATGATGTTCAAAAAATTGAAAGATTTTATGTGGGAATTGTATGATATTCATGGTATGAAGTTAAAATAATAAAAATCTAGGATTTTCCTAGGTTTTTATTTCATTAAAAAGGAGTGATTGTAAATGATAAAAGAAATTGAGTTTATTGAAAAAAAGGCTTATCAATTAGAAAATGAACGAATGCTAGTTGTTGTAATTCCAAGTGAAGGAGCGAATCTTATTTCCCTTTATGATAAGGAAAAAAGGTTAGAGATTCTTCGAACACCTAAAACGCTAGATGAATATGAAAGCAGAAAAATGACGTTCGGAACGCCTGTTCTATTTCCGCCAAATAGAATTGAAGACGCAACGTTTACATTTGATGGAAGAAAGTATGAATTGGAAATGAATCGTGCTAAAGAAAACAACCATATTCATGGATTTGTTCATAATAAAGAATGGAAAGTGAAAGAAATGAATCAAGAAGAAAATAGCATTGTTTTACAGCTACGCTCGATTGAACATAAGGACATTGTGTCACAATTTCCACATGAATTTGTGATGGAAATGACCGTCATTTTGACAAATGACGGTGTGGAGCAAAGATTAACTATTAAAAATGATAGCGAAAAAACAATGCCACTTGGTATTGGTTATCATACGACATTCTTTTTTGATCAAAATGAGTCCGTTTTAAACATGGAGATAGGTAATCAGTGGGAATTAGGAGAAAGAGGACTTCCAACAGGTGAATTTCTGCAATCGCCTTATCAAGGAAAGTTAAGTGAAGGAATGTTATTAAAAGATATCGCATTAGATGATGTATATCAAATGTCAAATGTAAAAAAAGCAGTGATCCAACACAAAAAAGAAAAAATAGAAGTAACATATGAAGTTGATGAAAAATTCAATCAATGGGTCTTGTTTACAGCGGACGGGAAAAGTGACTTTATTGCCATTGAACCTTACTCATGGGTGACAAACGCACCGAATTTAACATTGCCAAAAGAAGTAACAGGAATGGATGAATTGTTATCAGGAGAAGTAAAGCAGTATGTGACAAAAATAAAAGTAGAAGAAATATAAAAAACATCCCTTGCGGGATGTTTTTTTAATGATAGAATGCTTCGCCTTTTTTAATTTTTCGAATTTCTTCATCTTCGTTTTCGTCTGCTTTTTTCGAAATACCTTTTAATAACAGGAAAATATCATCAGAATCTCCTAATGTATCATTTAAAGGTACATTATCGCGACGTTCTTTAATAAGGACTTGAATAATTGCCATTGCAGCGCCTTCAGGTAATTGAAGTAACATTTTATATACATTGTCGTTAAATGTTGCTTTTTCTTCATCAGAAGAAGCGGCAAAACCAGCTTCAACTAAAGGATCTTTTGAAGCTAAAAATGCTTCTTTATCTTCATTTCGATAACTTGTTGCAATACTATTCACTAATTCCTGTCCTTCTTGACTTTCTACTGAAAATGAATTTGTTAATAATGCATTCATCTTTGTTCCTCCTTGGAATACTGTTTTTATTTTTACTACTTCTTTATTATAACAAAATACGTTGTATTTTGTTGGAAAAAATAATTTTTTTAATGATAGAATGCTTCACCTTTTTTAATTTTCGCTACTTCTTCATTTCCATTTTCGTCTGCTTCATTTGAATAATCTTTAAGCATCACGAAGATTTCATCAGAGTTACCTAAAATATCATTAAAAGGTTTATTATCTCGTCGTTCTTGGATTAACGTTTGAACGAAAGCAAATGATGTAAGAATAGGTAATTCTTGCAAGATTTTGTACACATTATGATTATAAATCGTTTCTTCTTCTTTTGAAGTAGCAGCATAACCCGCATCGACAACTGGTTTCTTTGAATTTAAAAATGCTTCTTTATCTTGATTTTCAAAACTTGTTTTAATTTCATTGATCAATTCCTTTGCTTCTTTGCTTTCTACTGAAAAAGATTCTGTTAATAATACATTCATCTTTGTTCCTCCTTGGAATATATAAATTTTTAGTACTTTTTAATTGTAACAGAAGATGAAATCTTCTGTTGGAAAAAATAAAAAAACATCCCAAAAGGGATGTTTTAATGGAAAAATGGTGTTCCGCGTAAAATTTCTTCAATTTCTGGATCAGTTTTTGCCGTTTTTACGTAAGATTTTGTTAAATTAAACAATTCGTGTGATGGTCCGAGGATACGATTGTTGTTATACTTTCCTTTTTTATGTTGAATTAAAGATTTAATTAAAGAAACAAGTGTAGCTCCTGACAAAGATTGAACAGTTTGAAAAAATGCGTGTCGATATTCTTCTAGTTTTTCTTTTTCCGCTTCTTGAAGTTGCTCCTTATCTTTTGCTTCGTAACTTTTGGTTAAACTCTCTACCCATGTAAGGTTGGTTTCTTTTTGTAAATTGGGCATCCTTATTCCTCCTAAAATTTTCTATACATCTATTTTAAATGAAAAAAAGAAGAAATGTAAAAAAACAGAACTTAGTTCTGTTTTTTGTTTTCAATTTCATCCCACATTTTAATTAAAGCATCGGCATAAACTGTTTCTTTTCCCGTCCATCCGTATAAAATACCTCCTCGATACAACGTCTCAGGAATGACAACGTTGTTGTATCCTGCTGTTTGTACAGAGAATACATTTACTTTTGGATTGACTTCTGCACGGTACTTATTCACAAGTTTTAACACATCGATGTAATCTCTTGACCATCCGCCGCCAACAGCAAAGTCTTTGTAATCATTTGAGTTAATTCCGTATAGTCCGCCGTGTCCTGCTTGTTGATCAGAGTAGATAAAGATATTGTCCCAATGTTCTTTCTTTTTAATGGCTTGATCAAAAAACAACCAAATACCATTTTCTGTCCCGCCTCCGATATGTTGACCTTTTTCGGTGATGGTTGTTGTTTGGCTTAATGCTCCGTTACGTTTAGAAATCGGAACAATCTCTAAACGATCGCCAAAAATACCTACGTATCCATCTTCGCTATTTTGAGCAGTTAAAACAGAAGATAAGTTGTCGATTTCAGCAACAGTCACACTACCATATTCGGAATTAAACGTTCCCCACGCACTTCCTGAGTTGTCAGAAAGAGAAATGGTTTTTCCTTTTAATTTTGGCATGTTTTCTCTTGCAATATCGATACATTCTTCTAGTGCATCTAAAAGTACGCTTTTGTGATGAACATCCGCACTATGTACAGCTTTCATAGCGGTGTAATAACGGAACGGGAATTGCTTTCCTTTTAGTACACCATTCTTTAACTGTTCCATGATGGTTTGGCATAAAGATAAATCATCGATTTCTGTAAAGATATTACGAAGGTTACGTAATAATGCCATATGTGGAATGGTGATCGTTTCTAAAATGCTTTTCCAAGAATCTCCTTTTGAACGAAGTTGTTCCCACGTAGCGTCTGAAGAATTCACAGCAACCGTACCTGTTTTCATTAACTCATCGACAAGACTTCCTTTGGCATGAGAAATACGAACGGTATTAATGAGACCGACGTGTGTATGTTTATATTTCGATACTTGGTAACGAGATAGAGATTCGATTTTTTCTTTCCAGCTGCGCTTTAACACAGAAGGAATACTTTTTTTCGATCCTTCTTTATATAACCAGTATGTAAGTTGAGAAGCAGGTTCATCTCCACGACTCATAACCAGTTGATTAATTTCTTTAAATTTGCCTGGATGTTTTTCAGTATATGCTTGACGATTCGGGTGAATCGAAGCGCGTACCATAATAATTTGAGGATTTAAACGCATTTGAAACTGCTGACGAAGAGTAACTGCCCACTGAAGGGTTGCATCAAAATCAGTATCTAATGCTTCATCAATGATGCGTTCCATTAGATCACTTGTTTTCATGTTTTCATAGGACGTTCCTAGTACTGAATACTCTTTGGCAACAGGATGGATACGAAACATTCCATCGATGACCTTTTTTTGAGCAAATTCTCCGTGGCGATAGTATTGAGGTTCTCCAAAAATAGAGCTTGCCGTCACAAGTTTTAGTGTTTCTAAATTGGTTAACTCATAACTATTTCCATTCATAAAGTTTTTCACACGTTTCACTTTTTGATTTTCACGGTTTTTTTGCACAGTTTTAATCATTTTCAAAATAATAATCCCCCCTATGGATAATAAAAAAGAAAAAAAGACAAGAAAAAAGACACAAAGATAAATTCCGAGAATATTAAAAACAGTGATTGGAAACAAAACCTTTCGGTAAGTGTTTAGAATTTGATAAATTATTGATATGTAATAGATTATCGAAGCAACTGTTTTTTCCGCATCGGAACTTACGTTTGTGTCCTTTTTAAACATAAAAATCTCGAGAATATGATCAACAGTAAAGATTCCATTTTTTCAAAGTATGAAGTAACTGTTAATTCCGCATCGAGATGGTATTTATTGTTTACGGCACAATGTTGAAAACCTTTAATTTTTTTTAGAAAAAAATCCGAGAATTTTATAAACAGTAGGTAATAAAACATTTGATAACTTGTTCTTTTCATTTGAATTTTGAATTCGAAGTAACTGTTTATCCGCTTCGGACAATTTATATATTATCGAAAAGAAAAAGAAGTCCTTTTTTATTTTTAAAAAAACTTTTCTTTTTTTTAAAAATAGATATAGTAAAGGCGAAATGAGGTGAAATAAATGAAAAGAAAAATAGTAACGTGTGGATTATTTGTTCTTTTACTCATTGGTGGAATGAATGTACACGCTTCTGCTTGTCAATACGGAGCAGACTGTAAAGAACCAGATGAAAATTTTCAAATTTTCAATGATAAAGATATTAAACGAGCAAAAGTGGGATTAACGATTACAGCAATTATTGCTGGATTTGTTTTGTATAAATATCATAAAAATAAATGAAAAAATGTGGTAAAATATAAAAAATAGAGAAAGGAAGAAAAAGATGCAGTCAAAATACATGAAAAAATTCTCGTTTTTATCACAGCATTCGTATTTTAAACCAACAAAAAAACCAAGCGAATTTGACGAAAGTATGTATCGTTATGTTTATAAGGAAGGCGAAACGAAATGTGCAGGGCACATTAGTGTTGATCATAACCTGAGAACCATTTACTGGTCGTTTGAAGAAGAAAATGTAGAAAGATATTCAAAATACAAAAAAATAGAAGCAACGCCAGAATGGTTTCAAGACCTTTACGATCAAGCGGAAAGAAAAAGAAAACAATTGGTTCGTCTTCGCGACTTATTTTCAGCGAAAGAAATTAGTGGAAAAGGGAAAAAAATACAAGATTTCTTTATAGGAATCACGAAAGGATATGAGAAGTAATGAAGGAAAAATGGGGATTTTTAAGAGAACATCCATATTATGCACAAGCAGAAGAAATGCGTGATAAAACAGAATATATGTACCATAATAAAGATGATGAAAGTGAAATAATTGCAAGTATTGCATTATTTGATGATATCAAATACAGCACAAGTTGGGCTTTCGAACAATGGGATGATGAAAAAACCATTAGATATCGAAAAATAGAAGCAACACCGCCATGGTTTCAAGAATTGTATCAACAAGCAGAAAAAAAACGAAGCGAAATGACAAGACTTCGAGATTTATTTGAGAAAAAAGCTCCATCAAAGGGTGTGTTTCAAAGTAATCCTGAACATGAAACGGATATAGATGATATCTTTGCAGAATTTTTGGCAGAAAATCATTAATGAAATAAAAAGAATCGAACATATTCGATTCTTTTTTTTCTATTTTTTTACAGGTAAAAAGAACCAAAAGACGAAGTGAACTAAAAGAAAAAGAGAAAAATGTTCGTTTATTGACAACATTTTTTTGTTTTTACAGTTTAAAAGGGGTGAAGAAATGAAAAAAATAATTCAATTTTCGCTACATAATAAGTTAGCGATATGGTTAATGACCATTATTGTAGTTGTTGCAGGATTGTATAGCGGAATGAAAATGAAGCTTGAAACCATTCCTGATATTACGATTCCTGTTATAACAGTGACAACCATTTATCCTGGCGCAACGCCTGATGAAATTTCAGAAAAAATAACAGATCCGATCGAAAAAAGAGTGCAACATTTAACGGGCGTAAAAGCGGTGGATTCAACAGCTATGTCAAATGCTTCCTCTATTGTTTTAGAATATAACTACGGAGTAGATATGGACAAAGCGGTAAATGAAATTAATGATTCGATTAAAAAAGTAAGCCTACCCGAAGGAGCACAAGAAACAAGTGTATCAAAAATTAATATCAATGCATTTCCTGTTTACTCTGTAAGTGTATCAGATAAAAACAAAAGTTTAGAAGATTTAACAAAAATTGCAGAAGAAAAGATTGCACCTGCGCTTGAAGGTGTAGAAGGTGTTTCATCTGTCAATGTATCAGGTCAACAAGTACAAGAAGTAAACTTAACATACAAAGAAGATAAATTAAAAGAATACGGATTAACAAAAGAAACAGTAGAAGGAATCATTAAAGGATCTGCTCTTAAGTTACCTCTTGGGTTATATCCAATTGGAGAAAAAGAAACATCAGTTGTTGTTGATGGAAATATTGCAACAATGGAAGATTTAGAAAATGTACATATTCCTGGAGCAACGCCTGTTACATTAAAAGATATTGCTACGTTAACACTTGTGAAAAAAGCGGAATCCATTTCAAAAACAAATGGAAAGGAAGCGATTAGCATTCAAGTAGTTAAAACAACAGATGCGAATACAGTGGATGTTGTAAATGGAACGAAAGATGAAATTAAAAAACTAAAAAAAGAATACAAAGGACTCACTATTACATCGACATTTGACCAAGGTAAACCAATTGAAGAATCGGTTCATACAATGTTAAATAAAGCGATTATTGGTGCCGCTTTTGCAGTGGTCATTATCTTATTATTCCTTCGAGATATTAGATCAACAATTATCTCTATTATTTCCATTCCATTATCGTTGCTAATTGCGGTGTTATTGCTAAAAGAAATGGATATTACACTGAATATTATGACGCTCGGCGCAATGACTGTCGCAATAGGACGCGTTATTGATGATAGTATTGTGGTTATCGAAAACATTTATCGAAGAATGTCTTTAACAAATGAAAAACTAAAAGGAAAAGAATTAATTTTAAGTGCGACAAAAGAAGTATTTGTTCCAATTATGTCTTCGACGATGGTAACGATTGCTGTATTCTTACCATTAGGATTAGTAAAAGGAATGGTTGGGGAATTATTTTTACCATTTGCTTTAACGATTGTGTTTGCACTGCTTGCTTCTCTTTTAGTAGCGATAACAATTGTTCCAATGATGGCACATCTATTATTTAAAAAAGGTGTAAAACATACAAAAAATCATGAAGAAAACCATGGTTTATTAGAAAAAGGATATAAACGTGTATTAACATGGTCATTAAAACATAAAATCACCACGTTCTTATTAGCAATTGTTTTGTTAATTGGAAGCTTGTTCTTAGTTCCAAAAATAGGATTTAGTTTCATGTCATCTGAAGAAGAGAAAATGATTATTCCTACTTATCAACCAGGTCCAGGACAAACAGAAAAGCAAGTACAAAAGATAGCGGAAAAAACAGAACAATATTTCATGGATAAAAAAGATGTGAAATTAGTTCAATATTCTGTTGGCGGAAAAAATCCAATGGATCCAAGTGCAACAAATCAAGCTGCTTTTTATGTAGAATATAAGAAAAACACAAAAGATTTTGAGAAAGAAAAAGAAAAAGTAGCAAAAGATTTAGAAAAACTTTCATCAAAAGGTGAGTGGGGTTATCAAAATGCTAGTTCAAGTGGAACAAGTAATAGTGTGACTCTTTATGTATATGGAGAAGATAAAAAAGAAGTAGAACCTATTGTACAAGATGTAGTAAGTATCTTGAAAAAACAATATAAATCATTTAAAAATATTGATTCAAGTCTTTCTGATTCATATGATGAATATCGATTAGTGGCAAATCAAGAAAAATTAAGTTCATTAGGATTAACAGCCGCTCAAATTGGTACATCAATGAGTAATACAGGGCAAGCGCCAGTTTTGACAACAGTTAAAAAAGACGGAAAAGAAGTAAATGTATATGTGCAAGCAGAAAAAACAACTTACAATACGATTGATGATATCACAAACAAAACGGTAACAAGTCCACTTAGTATGGAAGTGCCGATTAAAGATGTAGTAACAGTCGAAAAAGGAACAGCCTCTGATACAATCACAAAACGTGACGGAAAATATTATGCAGAAGTAAGTGCAGATATTAAAGCAAAAAATGTATCAAAAGCATCAAGTGATTTACAAAAATCAATTGATAAATTAACGATTCCATCTACAGCAAGTGTGGATATGGGCGGGGTAACAGAAGATATGAATGAATCCTTTATGCAACTAGGTCTTGCAATTGCTGCAGCTGTTGCGGTTGTGTATTTGGTGCTAGTTATTACTTTTGGTGGAGGACTTGCACCGTTTGCTATTTTATTCTCGTTACCATTTACGGTAATTGGAGCACTTGTAGGATTGTTAATTGCAGGTGAAACGATTAGTGTATCTTCGTTAATTGGTGTGTTAATGTTAATTGGTATTGTGGTAACCAATGCGATTGTATTAGTTGATCGCGTTATTCATAAAGAAAACGAAGGATTATCAACGCGTGCAGCGTTGCTTGAAGCAGCAACGACACGTCTTCGTCCTATTTTAATGACAGCTCTTGCAACAGTTGGTGCTTTAATTCCGCTTGCGATTGGAGTAGAAGGTGGGGGACTTATTTCAAAAGGATTAGGCGTAACGGTTATTGGCGGATTGATTAGTTCGACGCTGTTAACATTAGTCGTTGTACCAATTGTTTATGAAACATTAATGAGTATGAAGAAATGGATAAAAAGTAAAGCGAAAAAGAAAAAGGACTAACAAAAAAAGAACCGATTAATCGGTTCTTTTTTTATTATTTTAACTTGTGTATAATGGAAGAAAAAGGAGAAAGAAAAATGAAAGAAAAAACCTTTATGTTCTTAGAAAGCAGTGAATTTTTCAGTAAAAAAATAAAAAATGATCTTGTAGATGTTGAAGCTTGGTTTTATAAAGAGGAAAATAAAGACAAATCTAATTTTGGAAGGATTATCGTTTCCAAAAAATCAATGAAATGGGAATTTATGAGTCGTAAGAGAAATGTAGAAATGCGCTTTGAAAAAATAGAAACGACCCCTGAATGGTTTCAAGAATTATATAGAAAAGCATCAAAGAAATATGATGAATTAACGAGAGTTCGAAAATTGTTTGAAATGGAGGGGGATGAATGAAATCGTTTATTTCTTTTACGATTTTAGTAGGTTTAATTGTTGGATTTTTTTCAGTTGTTTCGGATAATTTGCCTTACATGGATGAAAATGTACATCTGTTTCAAATTATACTATCCTATATTGCCATTATGATTAATTCCCTACCAATGTGGTTTATTATGGCGATGGTTGTGGGTTATCTATTTGGAAAGAATCTAAAACATGCAGTGTTGTTAGGAATGATTTACACAACAGTGGCTATTTCTTTTTATTTCATCATCGGGTATATCTATGAGTATGTTGCGTATAAAAATCAATTGAATGCTTTATTTTCGTTTAAAGAACAAGTAAATATCTTACTTGTTTGGTATGGCACTTCTCTATTTGGCGGAAGTATAGGTGGGGGAGCAGGTTTTTTATTTAAAAAAAGAGTTTCTGTTTTATGGATTGTTATTGGAGGATTATGTTTGCAATTGTATTTAAACGGCAGCAGAAGTTGGAATGATATAGTGGGAATAATGCAAAATGTCACGTATTGTTTTATGATCTTGGGAAGTGTCTATGTTATAATAAAAAAAAGGAAAAAATTAACTAACTCTAAAGAAGGTGTTTGAAATGGAGAAAATGAATGAGCAAGAAGTAAAAGAATTGATGGAATATGAATTTGGTGAACTCATGTATGCCTGGAGTTCTCCGATCGCATCAACAAATTCTATATTACAAGATTACGAGGAATATTTTGAAAAAGATTCAAAAGAATATTATTATCACATCAAATCGTTATATTTATTAAATTGTTCGACTGAGAACTTGAAATGGTATAAAGAACGTAGAACAAAGTTTATAGAAGAAAGAGTTACACCTTTATTAATGGAATGTATTCATATGGATGTTGATGAAAAAGAAATGAGAGAATTAACAGTACACGTAAAAGAATATTTTTTTGATGAAAAAGATGATGTAAATATAATCGAAAATGCTATGAAAGAATTATCAGACAAAGCGTTAAAAAGAGAAGAAAATGCAAAGAGACTTCGAAAAATATTTGGGATCATATAATTAAAACAAAAAAACCTACTGTGTAGGTTTTTTTTCGTGTCCATAAACGCCATGGAAAGACATTTCAGGAACATATTAATAAAAATATAAAAAACCGTTTTTATGAAAAAAGAATCATTTACAAACTTCCTATTTATCGGTTAAAATAAATGTATAAGAAAGGAGAATGAAACATGCATAAAATTAAAATTGAAGGATTTCCACAAACAGATATTCGTAAAGAGAAAGGTGTATATGTGTTTGAATTATTAACAACAGGTTCAACAGAAGCGCCTAAAGGCTTGCCTAGTAGTGATGAAATTACATATTCAGTGTTATTAAATGAAGAACAATATAGTGAATTAGAAAAACAAATAGAACAACAAAAATCAACGTTTATGAATTCGTATTTAGAAATCGAAGGTGAACCTTCTTTTGCTGTGTCCACAAAGATTTGTAAAGGTGAAATTGCGGTTATTACATTTGGGGTAAACAGAGTAGAAGAAAAATCACTTTTACAAGAGAAAAAACCACAACATTATCCAGAAGGAAGCATTTTACGTGCGATTAAAACCATTGTTATTCCTGAAGAGTTTTTATCAAAACGTCCGCGTACGATCAATGAAGCAATTGCAGAAATCAAGGAAACAAATTCAGTTGATAAACCTGTAACAGTGGATGGAAATAATGTGTTGAAAGACGGATATAAACGTTATTTAGCCTTAAAAGAATTAAATTATACACACGTTCCTGTGGTATTTGAATAAAAGAAAAAGCAGCCAAAAGGCTGCTTTTTTATACAAAAGGAGAAAAAATATGAAAAGTTATGATTTTTTGAAAAATGAAAAGTATTATATTGGAGAAGTGGAAGGAATTTATTATAAAGAATATGTGTTCGCAACATATGAAGGAAGGATGAAATGTCAGGGATCAATTATTATCCCAAAAGAAAAAGATGAAGAAATAACATGGGGATTTTCAGAATCTACCTCTGGTAAAAAAACAGAATATAAAGACATTATATCAACTCCCATATGGTTTGAAAATCTGTATAAAAAAGCCAAACGCAAAGAACATGAAACAACACGTTTAAAAGGTTTGTTTGGAGAAGAGGAAGATCAAGAAGCAGAGCTTCTTGAGGGCATTGGAATTCCTGATTTTTTGAAGAATATTTAAAAAGTAATTGATCACATAAACTAGGATGAAAGAAGGAATTAAAATGAAAGAATTATTTGAAAAACTATCTACTAAACTAGTTAAACGAACAGAAGAAACAGAAAGAGCAATCCTCACTATGTTAGGAATTGATCCAAAAAAATACATAGATCAAGAATTATTAACTGAATTACTTATTAAATGTGAACAGGGTAAACATTTCGCTAAAGAAGCAAAAGATAAAATGAAACTATTATTAGAACAAAATGAAATAGAAGTAGAAGAAGAACTTTTGCTATTGTGTAAGAAAAACATTGAACAAGCCATTTCCTTAGAAATGAGAGAAAATGAACTAATTAAAATAGTAGAAAAACTAATTCAACAACCACAAGTACATTAAAAAAGAACTAGCTTAGCTAGTTCTTTTTTAATGCTTTGAAATAATAAGAAACTTTTGAATTATACGAGTTCTCTTTTGTAACGATACTAAATGCTTTTTTTTCTTGTTCTCCAATATATAAAGTTAAATCTTCTTCCACAACAAGATGATTTTGATTATATTCATAAAGAATGTTGTATTGTTCATCTAAAAGTTTCTCTAATTCTTGTAATGAACATGGACCGATATGTTGGCGAATATCAGCGTTCGTTTCAGAAGTATTTACTGCATAAGGTTTTTCAAAAAGAATGATAGGATAGTGAGGTGAAAAACGTTCCACTTTTTCTAGGCACTCGCCTATAGCGAATATTTGTTCGTTTAGTTCTAAACATAATAGCTTACGGTTTGGTGCACCCATAATATTGCGTGGGACGATTAGCTTAGAATGTTCTTGTTCATTTTCATGGAGAGAATGAAAAAATTTGTGTGCTAGTAACTCATCAAAAGTGATCGTAAAAGTCGCATGTAAAAACCAAAGTTTTCCTACTTGTTGTTCATTGATCACCATAGCCACTCATTCCTTTCTGAGTTTTTAATCGTTGTGACACGTATTTTAAGATCGTTTGTGTTTAATAATTGTTGTGCAAAACCGATGTGATAAAGTTTTTCTTTTCCTATCCATAGTTTTAAAGCGAAATGATCCTGCAAATTATAAGAACGAAACGTATCTTCTGTAGTTAATTGATTAATTTCTTGTATGGATAATTGTTTTTCGATATCCATTTCAACGCACATATTTTCATTATTTGTTCGATAAGAAATAGAATCTTTAAGCAAATTCGTTAGCTTGAAATAATAATGAGGGTATTTTTCTTCTGTTTGTTGAAAAATTCCATATCCTATAATACTTTTTGTTTCATTTCCTGCAAGCAAAGGAAACGTATCATAACTTGTACCATTTAAATCAAAAATGCTTCCTCTTTTTAAATCGCGAAGTTCATCGATCGTTAGTTCTTTTAATTTAATTCCAATAGATAATGAAACTTTTGTATCAAGTAAGCTCATAAGCACCTCCTGATTGAATTGTTTAATCTCTAATAATTGAGTAAGTGTTAAAAACATCGATGCATCTACATGACGTTTTCCTGTTTCATATTGACAGTATGTATTGTGTTCGACGCCTATTTTTTGTGCTACTTGTTTTTGCGTCCACCCTTTTCGCGTTCTGTGTGTGCGTAGTAAATCCCCTATATTCATTATTTTTTCTCCTTTCTTTTTACTACATTCAGATTTTCTTAACTATCGCCTCTTCACAAGTTGTGAAGAAAAAAGAGAAGAAAAAAACGCGCATATGCACGTTTTTTAAGGATTATTTCCGTTTTGATGGTCGTATTCACCTTCTGGTTTACGAATCCATTTTTGGAAAATGCCTTTGTCGTATAATTGCTTAATTAAAATAAGTAAAATCGGAGTAAGTAACATACCTGCTACGCCAAATAATTTTAAGAAAACAACCATCGCTGTTAACATAATAAAAGGCGAAACACCTAATGCATCTCCTGCAATTTTAGGTTCTGCTAATTGACGAGTTACCATTGTAATGACTAGAATAACCGCTAGTTTAATTGCAAACGCTGTTTTACCAACCACAAGGCTGTAAATGATCCATGGTAAGAAAATAGCAGGAACACCTAACAGCGGTAAAATGTCAAATAAAGCAGATAGTAAAGATAAAGAAAATGCGTTGTCTGCGCCAATAACCAATAATCCAACTAATACAATAAAGAATGTAATAGAGATTAATTTTAACTGGGCAATCACATATGTACCGATGCCTGTTAGCACGTTTTCACGAAGAAAATGAAAAACTTGTTTAAGTGTTTTCGGTGTTTTTTGTTTCACAGATTGTGAAATGGAATCAAAATCAACACATAAGAAATAAGCAAGTACAAATGCCATAACAAAGTTTGCGATCATAGTTGAAACCGAAGTGATGGTTGAAACAATGTGTGTGAAAAAGTTTGAGAAAATGCTCGAAGCTTTTTGTAACACCGTTGTCGCAGAACTTTGAATTTTATGTGTAATTTCAGGAGGTAGTGCGTTCCACTTTTTCTCAAAGAATGGCGCTTTTTCGACGAATTGAGCTTTGAAAAAGTCCACATATTTCGGAAATTCCGTAATTAAATGAGAAATTTGAGTGGCAAAAATAGCAATAATCCCTGTTAAAATCCCGAGGATAATCAAAATGAAAATGAAGGTTGACGTATTCGTTGCCCAAGTCTTTTTCATGCCTCTTTTATGTAAAAATGAAGCCAGCGGTCGAATAAGAGCCGCAATTGGAAAAGCCAGTAAAACAGGAAAGGCAAGAAAATAAATATACGAAAATAACTTCATTACTAGAAAAATGGTCAATACAATAAGCACTACATCAAAAGCTGGCTTTCGATATCGCTTATACGTTTCCCATAATTGGTTTTGCATCTACTTCACTCCTTTTTCTTTATTGTACCAAAGAAAGGTGTACAAAAAAAGATAAAGTTTGATTTTTTTCAGACTTTATCTTGAAAGGAAACACCACAATAATACTTTTCATTCTCTTTTTTCTCCCAAATGATAGAACCTTTAATCCAACATTCTTTTTCATTTTCATAAAATAAAATGATATCTTTCTTTGGAAAAGGAGCAGATGTTTCAATTTTTGCTCCACTTGAGCTTAGATCTAAAATGGTGGCAAAAACGTAATGGAAATCACCAAATACAATGCTTGGTATTTCTACATTTTGTCTCTCTTCTTTTCGAACATTAGTAGATTCATTTACTTCTTGAATGATAAGTCGATAAAACCACTGATGACGAAATCGTTCAACGTTTGAAAAAAGAGTTTGGAACCGATACATTTTGTTTTCTTTGTAATAAGTAATTTCGATCGGTTCATTAGGATGAAAATAAATCATTTCTTCATTTCGTTTTGGAATGGAAATAAAGATGGTTTTGTTGTTTCCTGCAATAATCTCAATATCAATTTTACGGTTTGAACGATTAAGCGTTAGCTCGGCTTTCATGCTCAATCACCCCTACATTGTTGGTTTTCATTCCGTAGTAATATAAATTCCCGATTTTTTTCGTCCACATGATTTCGCCTTGTACATAAATATGTTTGTTTTTTCGTTCAAATAAAATTTGAACGAAGGGTTGTTCCAGTGGTTTTTTAGTTTCAATTTTCATACCACTTTCACTCATATCTAAAATAGTGCCAAGTTTTGTTATATTTTGATCTTGTAAAATAGCAGGACATTCTATATATTTACGTTCTTCTTTTCGTATATTATCAATTTCAAAAAAACTTAAAATGGAAAAAACATAATAAATACTTTTTTTAATTAATTTAATTTCCTGAAAACGAACTTTATAAAATGTAATGCGGGAAGCTGAAGTAAAATGAAGGGTTAGTTCCTCTTCTGGATAGAAAAAAATATACTCTCCTCTTTTTTTAGGCACGGCTGTAATCACTCTTTTCTCCTTTTCTTCAATTAAAAGCTTAACCTGCGCAATATAACGGCATGTTTCGGAAATTAGTTCTGCTTGTTGTAACAATTGCATATTCGAACACCTCCCTTGTTGCCTCCTATTATAAAGTAAAATTTTTTACTGCGTATAAAAAAATTGTATTTTCTTTTTTCGCCCAAACATAGTATGTTTTGGTAAAATGATAAAGTATAAAATAACGAATAAAAAGGAGAATGGGACATGGAAATGAAAATTGAGGATATTTTAAAATTAGAACATTCTGCGGAACATCCAGTATATGGACTGGAACAATATGCGCTATTTGAGCCGTTATCTGGCTTGGATACGTATGGAATGGAGATGCAAACAAGCGAGGGTTTGATGGAACGAAACTATGTATTTGATACATGTAATGATGGTCGAAGTCGAGCGGTAAAAATTATTTTTTATCAAAATCAACCGTTTGCTATTTATCAATATATAGGAAAAGGATACGTAGAAAATGAAGTCATCTTTGATAAGTCCGTGTACGAAGGGTTAATTAAAGATTGTATAACTGAATATCTTAAAAAGCTAGAAGTGGAAGAAATGAAAACAGGAACATTAACAACCGCTTATCATATGGAAAATTATGATTTTGGTTATTTTGAATTGGAAAACAATAAATTGATTTCTAAAACAGATAATCAAAAATAAAAAAAGCTGCATAAAGCAGCTTTTTATTTTAAATTATCTGGATTAAGAGCTTGTAGCTCAGGTAATACAAATAATCCATCTTTACGAATTAATACATCGTCGAAGTAAATTTCGCCGCCGCCATATTCAGGACGTTGAATTAATACCATATCCCAATGCACGGCAGAACGATTACCGTTGTCAGTAATTCCTTCATATGCTTGTCCTGGTGTAAAATGAATACTTCCTGCGATCTTTTCGTCGAAAAGAATATCTTTCATCGGGTGCAAAATGAAAGGATTGACCCCGATTGCAAATTCTCCAATATAGCGAGCTCCCTCATCAGTATCTAAAATTTGATTTAACTTACTTGTATTAGAGGAAGTTGCCTCAACAATTTTACCATCTTTAAATTTTAATACTACATTGTCGAATGTTGTACCATTATATAAAGTGGTAGCATTATAAGAAATTGTGCCATTAACAGAGTCTTTTACAGGAGCTCCGTAACATTCACCGTCAGGTAAATTACGTTCGCCTACGCATTTATTAGATTTAATGCCTTTCATAGAGAATGTTAAATCTGTGCCAGAAGATAAAATTCTCACTTTATCTGTTTTATCCATCAATTCTTTCAGTGAATCCATTGCGTTACTCATTTTTTTGTAGTCGAGTGTACATATGTCAAAATAGAAATCTTCAAATTCATCTGTTGAAACGCCAGCAAGTTGAGCCATTGACGGAGTTGGATAACGCATGATTACCCATTTTGTGTTATTTACACGCTCATCTAATACTTCTCGGTATAGCTTATTATACAAATTGATTTTTTCGGATGGAACGTCTGAAAGTTCTGTAATGTTATCCCCACCGCGAACAGCTATGTAGGCATCCATTTTTTTCATTTGGAATAAATCCACTTCAATTTGTTCTTTTAATTGTGCTTCGTTTGCGCCTTTTAAAAATACACGGTTCACTCGCGGATCTTTAATGTTTACAAAAGGATTTCCGCCTTTTTCGTACACTTTTTCAATTAATACTTTTAAAAATTCGGGATTTTCAATCCCGATCATCTCGATTAAAACATTTTCGTTCGGTTGAAGGTCAACCGAGTAATCAACGATTGTGTCTGCAAATTTTTTTAATCTAGGGTCTCTCATAGTATCATCTCCGAAAGTTAATTTTTAAGTAATATTACTACTATGTTTATAGTATCAAAAAGAAAAATTAAAAAATAGAGGATAAATGAAATAAATATTAAATTAATATAGATTTTTAAAAAACCGTATTTTTGTGAAAAAAGTATTTACCTCATTATACGGTTATGATATATTCAATATATCGTAAAAAGTTAAATTTTTAAAAGGAAAAAAATTATTAAAACAGGGGGAAAATTCAATGAAAATGAAAACTTTATTTTTATCACTGGCTATCGGGGCTTCAATTCTTACTTCTTCAGCATTACCACAAAATAGTATTGCAAATGCGGCAACTACGGATGAAGAGTTAAAAGATATTATGCCAACTATGAGTACATACACTAGCGGAGATATAAAAGTATCGGCTGATACTGAATTTAGTAGTGTTTACAGTGCTTTTAGAGCATTTGATGATCTAAATGGTTTAAATGTTAATGATACTGTGTATGTTTCGACTAAAAAAACAGGATGGCTTCAAGTGGATTTTGGTAAGAGAACACCTATTGGTTCTTACAGTATCGAATCTAGAAACAATTCTTATCAAGCTGGAATTTTACAATCTCCAAATACTTGGACATTGCAAGGAAGTAATGATGGTACAAATTTTGTAACGATTGATACGCATAGTGCCATTACTTGGAATAATAAAGAAAAGAAAGTATTTAAATTAGAACAAACGGAAAATTATCGCTATTATCGAATTGATGTAACAGCAAATAATGGAGCTGAATACTGGGGTGTAGGTGAAATGGAATTCTACCCAGGTGAAATGTGTAAAGGATACTTAGAAATTTTAGAAGAAAAAATTGAAGCAGGAACAGTGACGCCAGAAGATATTAAAGATGCGCGTTATAGATTGACCAAAGATTTATATAATATTAATCAAATTGAACAAGAACAACCTATCGTGAAATAAAAAACTAGACATAAAGTCTAGTTTTTTATTTTATCATTTGTTAAAAAAGATAAAATAAAAAAACATATCTTTGAGGACATGTATTTAATGATTGAATTATTAAATTTACTGTATTTTTATTTAAGATACTCTAGATAAAGGGATATTCCTAGAGGCGCTACATTTAATAGAACCAAGATTTTTCATAGAAAAAGTTAAATCAGTTCCTGGTGATACAAGGCGGACTTTATTTGTTTGATCCATTAAGTTCTTTAATGCGTCCATTGCTTGATCCATTTTTTTGTAGTCGAGTGTACATACGTCGAAATAAAAATCTTCAAATTCATCGGTTGAAACACCTGCAAGTTGAGCCATTGACGGAGTTGGATAACGCATGATTACCCATTTTGTGTTATTTACACGCTCATCTAATACCTGGCGGTATAGCTTATTATATAGGTTGATTTTTTCGGACGGAACGTCTGAAAGTTCTGTAATATTATCCCCACCGCGAACAGCTATGTATGCATCCATTTTTTTCATTTGGAACAAATCGACTTCAATTTGTTCTTTTAGTTGTGCTTCGTTTGCACCTTTTAAAAACACGCGATTTGCTCGAGGGTCTTTAATATTTACAAAAGGATTTCCGCCTTTTTCATACACTTTTTCGATCAGAACTTTAAGAAATTCTGGATCGTTAATTCCGATCATTTCAATTAAGACATTTTCGTTTGGTTGAACTTCAACCGAATAATCAACGATTGTATTTGCGAATTTTTTTAATCTAGGATCACGCATAAAAATCATCTCCAAAGTTGTTATTTTTATTAAGAATAGATCTATTTTATCAAAAATCATTTGATAAAAAAAGAACCTATTAAGGTTCTTTTTTAAATTATATTTTCTTTGAAAATTACCATTACTACATGTTTTTTAATAACAAAAACTCTGAAATAGATAATTCGCCAATTTTAACAGCACTTAACGGAAGTTCTTTCTTAACAGTAATGTTTGAATATCCATCGCCTGGTTTGAATCTTTTTGTTGATTTTTTTTCTAAGGCGGTTTCTACATCTTTTTCATTCTCTACCAATAACGTTTCTGATAGACCTTTTGAACCTGCTACATCATATCTCACGTGAAATGCTTTCATTTTTATTCCTCCATTTTATCCTTTATTTTCTATTTCGTTTATTATGATATCATAAAATTTTAAAATTTCCATTTATTAAGAAATATTCCAATCCGTAACGATCATGTCATAGGGATAATCAGTGAACTTGTTATTGCCAAGATATGATTTGTTTTCCTTAACATAAAACTTTCCAAATCCGCCATCAAAAGCTTCTATTTCAAAAGAAATAATGTTTCCCTGTTTATCTCGTTCAATGCTATATAAAGTTGCTTCATCTACGCCATCGCTCGAATTATAGCGGTAGTTTGTTGCTTTTAATATGCATTTAATTGTTTGTTCATTTTTTAGTTTGGATTGAATATCTTCAAAAAGAACGATTTTTTCATCCGATTCTTTGGTATCGAATTTTTCTAACGCTTCTTTCGCTATTTTGGCATATTCTTCGATTAAATCTTCGTCGCAATATCCGTTTCTAAAACCAAAAGCTATATATTCCAATGCTTCTTTGTAACCTTCAATTATGTCTTCTTTTTTAAATTCATTCATATTTATTCCTCCGTTTTTTAGAAAATTTCATTATTATTATATCACTTTTTAAGTGTTAGATATGAAAAAGGTATTAGTTAGAAGAAGTGAATAATGAGGAGTGATGAAAATGAATTTTGAATTAATGTTTAATCAGGGTTTTGCTAATTCGGGTGGGTATTTTATTTTAAAAAAAGATGGTACTATTTCACATACAAATGAAAAACCTGAAAATATAACTATTATTGATAAAAATTTTGTTGAAAATCTATTATTTCGTAATGCGTTTGAAGTGATTAAGAAATTTTCTAAAACAGAACACAATAAAGAGGTTTATGTTGTTACGATTGATATAACATCGGAAAGTTTAGGATTATCTGTTTATATTAATACATTGAACTACTCATGACTAAAGTCACGAGATTCCAAACGTCCATTGGACGTTAAAAAATCCCTGGTCATAAGTTTCCTGCTTCCATAAGAACAGCGACTTTTTCACAGCCGACTTACACTCTCTCCACTGTTATAAACATTCTATAACATCTGTATCATGATAATACAACAGGCACACCCCGCCATTCCAGCGGTAAAAATAATACATTAGGCTGACGTTAACAAACGAACGCCTTCTTTTTTTATGTTTAGAGCAGCATTTTCGTCTCGATCGTGTTGACAACCACAACTTGGACATACCCATACACGATCGTTTAAACTTAGCAGTGTATTTTTTTGATTACACCCGCTGCATAGTTTACTAGATGGGAAAAACGTATCTACAAACACAACGTGTTTGTTTTCCCAATCTGCTTTGTATTGTACGTATTGTTTAAAATAACCCCAACCAACGTCTTGAATGGATTTTGATAGTTTTTTATTTTTAATCATGCCTTTTACATTTAAATCTTCTAAAATAATGACTTGGTTTTTGTTCACTACTTCTCGAGAGATTTTGTGTAGAAAGTCATGACGCATATTTTTAATGTGAAGATGTAACTTTGCGATTTTCTTTTGTTGTTTTTTAAAGTTTTGACTTCCTTTTTGCATTTTAGATAGTCTTTTTTGCATCGAAGCGAGTTTCTTTAGGTTTTGTTGATAATAACGAGGATTATCTACTTTTTCACCAGTAGATGAGATCATAAAATGTGTTAAACCTAAATCATAAGCTGTGATTTCTTCATCGGAAATTAGACTTACATCTACTTTAGATGTAAGTTCTACAACCTCTTCAAATTTAATAGAAACATAATATTGACCACTACTGTGACGAGATACAGTAGCAGACTTAATCATACCTTTTAATCCATGCTTTAAAAAGAAAGCATGTTGTTTTTTATCCATTCGAAAAGAAACTTTCCCTGCTTTAGGAAGTTGAATTGTTTTATTTTCAACATCTAATTTGATGTTATCATTTGTCATATTTGTTGTATAACTTTGTTTTGAACTGTGTTTCTTTTTAAATGTAGGGAAATTAGCACGCCCATCAAAAAAGTTTTTGAATGCTTTATCAACATCTATCATCGCATTTTCAAGGGCGAATTTATCTGCATTTTTTAACCAACAAAAAACAGGATGGTCTTTCATGACATTAAATGACTTTTTAAATACAGCGTAAGATAAATGTTCATGCGTTTCTTTATAGACTTCATTTTTTTCATGTAGATAAAAATTATACGTAAAACGAGC
>Ga0209463_1000273_pt1 | contig 46491 bp, 44 predicted proteins | sample AgamicMgSfrz_FD_187169 | JGI IMG/M metagenome (GOLD analysis project Ga0209463, IMG submission 187169) | Agave microbial communities from Guanajuato, Mexico - Mg.Sf.rz (SPAdes) (version 2) | ecosystem: Host-associated > Plants > Phyllosphere > Phylloplane/Leaf | place: Guanajuato, Mexico...
GCCACGGGGATTAGCGAGACAGTCTGAGACCCTGCAGGCCAAAGGCCGAAGCGGCTCAGCGCGAGCCCCACGGAAAGCGAAGTGTATTCCGGCTGCGGGGAATCGCACTAAACTTCATGGAAACATCCTTTTAAAAACAATAAAAAATTAAATAATGGCTATTTTATAATATTCATCTTCCGTAAAAATTCAATTGGCTGCTGTTTGCGAAAATGTTCTTTTACCATATAGGCAACCCCGTCTTGATTATTAGATCTAGTCACCCAGTCTGCTGCAATTTTCAACTGATTTGAGGCATTGCCCATTGCTACGCCAAGACCAACTGCTTCAATTACTTCTAAATCATCCAACCCATCTCCTATCGCAACCATTTCACTACTCTTGATACCGAGCTTTTCTCCTAAATATAACAAACCATTAAGCTTCGACACGCCCGCTGGTAAAATATCTAAGCGCAACTCATTATGCTGAACAACGTGAATATCATCAAACATTTTTTCCAGTACTTCTTTTGCATCCTGACAATCTTTCTTTTCTTCAAAGTAAACTTCCATTTTTGGTGGGCTAACTGGTTCTTCTAATAATACATCACTTAAAACATCGACAAATTGGTGGGAATAAAACACTGGGTCTCCAGAAGATAAAACTGTTTTGGCAAGCATATTATGATGGAGCTTTGATTTATTAGCCAACGAGAATTTTTCATGCACTAACCGAATTTGGCAAATGAAACCTTCTAAGAACCGGACTATATCCGAAGTTAGATCTTCTGCTATTCGCTTAACAAAAATAGTCTCGTCGTCATTATTAGCGACTAATGCTCCTTCATGTGCAACGATATAGCTATTCAATCTTAAAGCTTTAGCTACCTTTTTGGCAGATGGCAAACTCCTTGCTGTTACAAGCGTCACATAAATTCCCTTTTGTTGTACATATTCAATCGCTTCTTTCGTTGATTTCGTTAAGCGCCCATTTGATTGAAGGAGAGTACCATCGATATTTAAAGCTAATAAGCGATAAATCATAAAATTCCCCCATTTCTTTCTTCGATGTATTGTCTTTATATATCATTTATGTAGAAAACAAGCATAATAGAACTTTCCAGCGAAGATTAACAAGAGATGTATGTATTTATTGTGGTTATATTTTGCAATGTGGGGGTGTTTGTGATGGAGTTAAGTTTATGAACTAATCTGTTCCATTACGCTCTCGATTTTAATTTTTCCAAGTTTGTAGTCTTTTTCAGTATCGATTAGTGTAGGAAAGCTAGTCTATGGAAAAAATTGCATTTTGTTTTTTTGTATAAAATAAGTCATTTTTTTTAAAATAATAAACGTAACATCAATTAAATCACTCAAGGAGGAAACATTCATCATGGCAAATAACAATTCATCAAATCAATTATTAGTACCTGGAGTATCTCAAGCATTGGATCAAATGAAATATGAAATTGCATCAGAGTTTGGAGTAAACCTTGGAGCTGAAACTACTGCACGTGCTAACGGTTCAGTTGGTGGCGAAATCACTAAAAGATTAGTACAAATGGCTGAACAACAACTTGGCGGTAGCAAATTCTAAGCAAAACGCAAATAGATCAATTAAATAGATATGGCTTTAGGAGGATGGCATCATGCCATCCTCCTATATTTATGCTCTGTTTAAATCACAAAGGGAAGCAGTAGAACCGTCCCCCTGCTTCCCTCTATTTATTATTGTTGTACTGATCCGTATAGCTCTTCTAATGGTTTCATGATAATTTGGTTCAATTCACCAATAACAACGCTCATGCGTTGTTCTGCTGCCATAAGTTTGGAAATGCTTTCGTGTTGCTGAACAAGTGCCACTGTTTTTTGGGCTTGTTCTACTTCTTCTTGTGTAATTTCTTGACCAGACATTTGCTTTTGCTGAAGCTGTAATTGAATATTACGGAAATTATCAAACATCGCTTTCGCGGAAGGATCTGCATTTACCGTGTCATACATTTTTTTCAATTCTGTATATTCATCACTTTGACGAATCGCTTTCTCTAATGCATAAGCAGGATCATGTAAATTTACTGCCATTTAAACAACTCCTTTTATTAACAATTGACTCCACTATAACAAACTATGCATCATAATACCAGAAATACCTCTATTTCAAAAATGAAATAAGAACATTCATCTTAATCTGGGGGATAAATCTTTTTCCATGTCTATCACAACTTTGCTAATCTTTCATACGATATATCAGCACGAAAATAGGCGAATATCAGTATGCCTCTTCATAACTTGAACAACAAATGGGGAATCGGGATGACACGGAAATTTTTACAACTATCGAAAAAAGATGATTTTCAAGAGATATTAGAAGGATTATCTATTGCTATCAGTCCCTCTTTATTAAAATTCTTAAACATTGACCTTAATAATACTGTCTATGTATGTGTAGCTAAGATAATTATTCCAGTAAATGTTCAAACACATTCCCTTGAAAAACAAGATATTATTTTTAGCTCGGATTTAGAAAAAACGTTGCTACTTCCTAAGGAAATTAAGACCTTCCTTATTCCCTATAATAATAAAAATCAAATCATTCATTTAGGCCCAGTTATTGGCATATTAACAGATATCAATGACAATAAGGAAGATATCTCCTTTCCGGCTATTCAGCATTTATGCAAAGAATTGGCGGAAGAATTAGTTCAAATTGGCGGATTTTTTTATGTTTTTGGACTGCAAAATTTCGAAGAAGATAAAATTTATGGTTACTTTTTAGATAATCATACTTGGACAAAACAACTCTTCCCTTATCCTAATGTTATTTATAACCGACTTCATTCTCGTAAAGCAGATGCTAGCACCACCTTTTTAAAGCTAAAAAAAATATTGGAAGAAAAAGAAATCCCAATTTTCAACAGTAAATTTTTCGCAAAAGATGAAACGAATCAGCTTCTAGCCGACCAAGCTTCTATCGATAAACATTTACCCGTCACAGAGAAACTAACTGAACAAGGATTTTTCTCGATGCTAAAAACTTTTCCAATTCTCTATGTGAAACCTGTTCATGGGAGCCAAGGAAGAAACATCATTCATATTGAACACATAGACGATCATTTTATTGCGACCATTTCGTCTGGAAAAAGGAAAGGAAAGGGACAGCTTTTTACTGAGAAAAAAAAGCTATGGAAGTGGTTAAAAAACTACGTTAAAAATAAAAACTATATTTGTCAGCAAGGAATTGATTTTCAAAAATGGCAAGGCCGGCCGCTCGACTTTCGTATTCTTTGTCATAAAAATTATCAAGAACATTGGACGATTACCTCCACTGTTGCAAGAATTGCCCAAAAAGATGCCATTGTTGCAAATCTTGCCCAAGGTGCAGAAATGAAGGCTGCAAAAATTGTTTTAAATGAATTACTGAATACAGACAATACATCCCAAAAATTAGAAGAATTAAAAGTATTGGCTATAAAGATTGCAACTATTCTTAGTGAGAATACAGAGGGATATTTAGGAGAACTTGGAATCGATATCGGCATGGATAAACAAGGACATTTGTGGATTATTGAAGTAAACTCTAAACCCTCTAAAAAATTAGAGGAACATATTGAAAAAACAAGGCCATCTACGAAAGCTTTGCTTGATTATTTTATTGCACTTTCCTTTTCCCCTTGTTTAAAGGAGCTATCAGAAGATGAATAATTTTGGAATTATGTCATTATCATTAGATCATGAAAATCATTACATTCACCAAATGGCAAAATACGGACACGATTTAGGCTTTACCCTTTATCATTTTGTCCCATCTACTTACCATCCCTTTACACATACCGTAAAAGGAAAAAAATATTTGCCGGAATCAGATGCTTGGCTAGAATCAGAGTTTCCTGTACCTACTATTTTATATGATCGCTGTTTTTATCATGCTGATTCTCATTCTATTCAATGCAAAAATATTATTCAATGGCTTAAAAAACAGCCCACTATTACCTTTATCGGCAATGGATTGCCAAATAAATGGGAGTTATATCAAATATTGCGTGAATCTAAACTTGCCGCTTATATTCCCGAGACATTCCTCTTACAGTCAGCCAATCAAGTAAATTTCCAGAGCTTAAATCCTGTCATAATTAAGCCAATAAACGGTTCTCAAGGAAATGGGCTGTATTTTATCGAGAAGTCAAAAGAGGGAATTTTGGTTAGAACAGATAAAAAGGAACAAACAGTAGAAAAGATTTTTTCGGATCGGATGACTTTTAATAAATGGCTTAACCAGCTTTTAAAAAGAAGCTCGTATTTAATGCAAGCATATCTACCTCTTTCCAATCAAGAGGAACAACCATTTGATATCCGTGCCTTACTGCAAAAAAACACGCAAGCAGAATGGGAAGTTATTGAAAAAGGAGTCCGCATTGGCGAAAAAGGACGAATTATTTCTAACTTAAGTGCTGGTGCGTCCATACATGCATTTGAAGAGTGGTTTCGATCCACTCCCTTTACATTAAAAAGCTTTCTTAAGCAGGAAATGGAGGAAATATTCACTCTCCTTCCTTCTATCTTAGAAAATTCCTTCTCTGCTTTATTTGAAATTGGCGTAGATATTGGCATCACACCAGATGGATCCTTATGGATTCTCGATGTAAATTCAAAGCCAGGGAGAAAAGTAATTATGACAGCATATCCCCATCTATGTGAAAAACTCTATAAAGCTCCTGTCCTTTATGCTGCAAAACTAGCTGATGATAAAAGGAGGAATTTAGATGAAAAAGCTATATCCTATCGAAATAATCACTAATAGTGAAAATACGGTCTACTTACCAACTGATTTTAAAGCTAGTACCCATTTAAATAAGATTGCATTAGGAGCTTTAAGCAAAGATGCAACCATTCAACAACATAAAAAAACAAGAAATACGGTGGGAATCACTTCTGACCTTTTTAAAAATTTGCTTTTTCCATCGTCAACTTCTAATGTTCATTTATTCGCAGATGAAGAAACCTTATATATCGGACCACTTGTAGGAATCTTTACATCCGGATTTTCCACCATTAAAGTTCGCCCAATCGGCGAACGTTCCATACTTTTTTCCAAACTTCTATCTGTCCAAAAGACAGTTGGTGTCATTGCCTTCCTATTCGGGGAACAGCATATCAATTGGGAAACCGGAACGATTAATGGACTATTTTATGAAGATGGCTGGAAATCAGCAGAGGTGCCTTTCCCTAATGTTGTTTATGATCGTATTCCTAATCGCCGCATTGAAAATCTCCATAAGATTCAAGGAGTTAAAAACCGATTACAGAAAGAGTATTCTATCCCTTGGTATAATCCAGGCTTTTTTAACAAATTGGATATATATGAACGTCTTCTTCAGGATGATAGTATTTCAGATTATTTACCAGAAACGCATGCACTCACAAATTTTACCGTCATTGAAAGAATGCTTAGCAACTTCGGCAATGTGTATATAAAACCGAAAAATGGAAGCTTAGGTAAAGGTATCTACCAGCTTTTATATGATAAAAAGGATGGCTATTATTATACACGTTTTAAGGATTTGGAGCAGGGCAATCGCTTAATGAAATTTGACCATTTAGAAGCATTAGTAAATCATTTATTCGAAAATCAGAATTTGTCCCATTATATTGTGCAACAAGGAATTCACTTAATTCGCTCCGAAAAAAAATCAGTCGATTTCCGTGTCCACACAAATAAAAATAAAGATGGTAATTGGGAAATGACTGCGATTGCCGCAAAAATTGCTGGTGCTGGGAGTGTAACCACCCATCTTAATAACGGTGGCACAGTCAAAGCAATCGAAGAATTAGCTGATACCGAATTGCAAAGCGATGAAATGATCAATAAACTTACCAAAGCTGCTTTACAACTAAGTAAAGCACTGGAAAATCAAATGGAAGGATATATCGGAGAAATCGGATTTGATTTGGGCTTGGATCGAAAAGGACGCGTATGGTTATTTGAAGCAAACGCTAAGCCAGGTAGAAGCATCTTTAAGCACCCTTCTCTAAGAAAATTCGACCTGGAAACACGAAGAAAATCACTTGAATACGCAGTCTACCTCATGGACCAAAGCATTAAGAGTCTAGAGGATATCTATCAATGAATATTTATTATGATTCCGAAAAAGAATGTTGGTATACAGCTTCGGAGGACATTCACTTTTTTGGGACATCTAAAAAGCGCTTATCTACCGCTAAGCCACATGATGATCATGCAGCTTTTCCGATTGTCCAATATGAAAAAAAGGTTGGTCCGTTAATCGGGATTATGATTGCAAGAAATAGACATCATAAATTAATTGGAAATGGCGAGCTCTTCAAGCGACTCCAGAAACAACTTCAATTGCAGGCAGGAGGAATTATCGTTATCTTTCCTCCTGAAAGTTTACAGACAGACCAACTAACTGGATATATTTATTGCTCCACTAGAAACAAGTGGCTAAAAGCTATTACCCCATTACCAGACATTGTATATAACCGAGTGCCTTTTCGAAAAACTGAAAAACAAGAAGCTTTTCAATCGGCAGTGTCTTTTTTTAAAGAAAAAGGAATCCCTTTTTTCAACTCTTCCTTTATAAATAAATGGGAACTTTATCAACTATTTAGCGATCACCCTTTGTTAAAAGAACATTTACCAAAAACAATACGCTTAGGAGAAAAAACGGATTTCGCTAATTTTTTTCTTACCTATAATAATATTTACTTAAAACCTGTAGAGGGATTCAAAGGAAAAAACATTTACCGTATCAGATTAGAAAAAGATGATTCAATCAGTGTAAGCACAATAGAGGAGACAGCTTATTTTTCTAGTATAGATGAAGTCTGGAAACAATATCAGCAAGAATGGTCCAAAAAAAAATATCTGATACAGGAAGAAATCGACGGTGCCTTATATAATGGAAACCGTTTTGATTTTCGCTTATTAGTTACCTTTGAAGAAAATCGCTATGTACTTACTGGAGTGGGAGTGAGACAGTCTAATCAACAAGATGTAACGACCCATATCCCATCCGGTGGAAAACTGGTTGCCTATCAAGAAGTCCAACAGGAAAAACATGATTTATTTTTTGAAAAGATGGTCAACCATTGTGGAAGCATTTTAACAAAAAAATATGGTTTTATCGGTGAATTTTCCATCGATGCCTGTATAGATAAGAACGATCATTATTATCTTTTCGAAATTAACGCAAAACCGATGTTATTTGATGAAAAAGAAATTGAAGAAAAACGATGCCAGCAACTAATAAAACTATTTTATACATTGACTAATTTTCCCTACAAGAATAAATCCCATTAGATATCCTCATCCTAAAACATAGGAGGGATCATCATGAAAAAAGCAAAAAAAGATCTTGAATATGAAGGTAGAGACGAAGCTTATTTAGATATTGACCGTGTCATTAATGAAGGTTTAGCTGGCGGAACCGTTATAAACCGAGAGGAAAAAACAAATATTGAGGAAGCAAGGGAACTTTCAGAAGAAGAACCTCCTTATATAAGCGAATAAACCTTTTCAGCATCCCCTTAATTTGTGGTTTTATAGGAAAGGGGATGCTTTTTTAGCTTTGTCTCGGTTAATTTTAGTTTTTATCAGCCAAAGTTGATGTGTTATCAGCCAAACTGCCGATTTTTCAGCCAAAGTAAACTGTTATCAGCCAAACTGCCGATTTTTCAGCCAAAGTTGAACTGTTATCAGCCAAACGCTCTCTCCACACCCCCCACTTGCTCCCTTTCTATAAAACGGTATAAAATAAAATAAAAAAAATGTTTTTACTATTTCGGAGGACCATCAATTGAAGCATAAATTATTAGCCTATTATAAACATAGCTTGGAGCAAGCAACACCTCCAACCCCATCACAGCTTTCCGATTATTATTGGTTTAAACTTGATTTTCAAGACGATTGGATCGGTATTCAGAAACAGGAGATTGATGCATCTCAGCTAGAATTATTAAAAGCATGTTATGATTTTTTCCAACCTGATGAAACATTAGAAAAAGAAGAATATAGTTGGAATCAGTATCTTTATTTCAATGGAGAACAGCCTTCTTTCAAAAATATTGAAACCTTACGTTTGATCCAGTTCCAGATTAAAGGTGATTCTGCTTCCATTGAAAAAAAGTTAATTGAATCTGCTTTTGATGGTTTTATTCATGCAAATAGCCTTATTATTTGGAATGGCTCCAATGAAGGTGTTGTGATTGAGCAAAATGCACAATATCTAGAAGAGGAAGATTTTATTGCTCTTGCGCAAGCTTTACAATCAGATTTCTTTTTTTCGATCTGTTTTTATATTGGAAAAGAGCTGAAGCTTAATAGCCCTATTCCCACTGTTTTCGGACAAGAAAGAAACTTATTTACAAAAGGTTTAGCGTTTATGCCAAAGTCGATTGTGCTTAGTTTGGAAACGATTCTTCCCAACCTCTTAATCAGCCGACTAAGAGAAGAGGAACTTGAATTATTCAAAGAATGGTTTTCTATTTTTGAAGAGGATAAAGAACTTTTGCTTACCATTAAAACATTTATTGAAAACAATGGACATAGCACCAATACAGCCAAACAATTATTTATCCATCGCAATACATTACAATACCGTCTTGATAAGTTTACAGAAAAAACTGGTTTTGACCTAAAGAATTATCATAGCTATATTACCACCTATCTTGCCTGCTTATTTTATACTAGTGGCAAATAGTCTTCTTAAAGCCATCATTGGCTTTTTTTCTTTTGCCTTCTCCTTTTTATCGAAACTGTTTTCTCACTAGAAAAAATCTCAAAAAATATGGAGCAACTTGAATAAACATAGACTTATGCGAAGCGTATTTAGGCTGCAGATTATAACAGCAAACCTTACAAAAACAACGATTCCCCCCTTATGATACAAGTAGTTAGGCATTTTGCTCAAAACCTTGTAAGCGTTTTTCATGCATTTCGCCGATTTGAAAACGGTATCAAAAATGATAAAGTAGAACTATCAAATAGTAGGGGGAAGAACAAAATGGCAGAATTAGTGTTAAAGAATATTTATAAAATATATGATGAAAAAGTAGAAGCAGTTAGAGATTTTAATTTACACATTCAAGATAAAGAATTTATCGTATTTGTTGGTCCTTCTGGTTGCGGTAAATCTACAACTCTTCGTATGATTGCAGGCCTTGAAGATATTTCAAAAGGTGATTTCTTTATTGATGATTTACGTGTTAACGATGTTGCACCAAAAGATCGTGATATCGCGATGGTTTTCCAAAACTACGCATTATATCCACATATGACTGTTTATGATAATATGGCATTTGGTTTAAAACTTCGTAAATTCCCTAAAGCGGAAATTGAAGAAAGAGTAAATAATGCTGCAAGAATTCTAGGATTAGAAGAATATTTAAAGAGAAAACCAAAAGCGTTATCTGGTGGACAACGTCAAAGGGTTGCACTAGGTCGTGCCATCGTTCGTGATGCAAAAGTATTCTTAATGGATGAACCATTATCAAACTTAGATGCTAAATTACGTGTTCAAATGCGTGCTGAAATTTCTAAACTGCACCAAAGACTACAAACTACTACTATTTATGTAACCCATGACCAAACAGAAGCAATGACAATGGCTACAAGACTAGTAGTTATGAAAGATGGTATTATCCAACAAGTTGGTGCTCCAAAAGAAGTATATGAAAAACCAGAAAATGTTTTCGTAGGCGGATTCATCGGTTCACCAGCAATGAACTTCTTTGAAGGAAAAGTTGTAGACAATAAATTAGTTATTGGTAATACTTCTTTCATCATTCCAGAAGGAAAATTAAAAACATTACGTGAACAAAATTATATTGGCAAAGAAGTTATCTTCGGTGTTCGCCCAGAGGATATTCATGATGAACTAGTATTCTTAAGCAGTTCAGAAAACACAAGTTTTGATGCAAAAGTAGAAGTATTTGAATTAACAGGTGCAGAAAGCCTTGTATACTCTACTCTTTCTGACAAAGAATTTGTTGCTCGCTTAGACTCAAGAGCAGACCTTCAAGCTGGTCAAACGGTAAAATTGGCGTTTGATATGAATAAAGGCCACTTCTTTGACAAAGAAACAGAACTTCGCATTCGCTAATAAAAAATCAATTATAATTTAAGCTTACCTTGCTAAGGCATGGTAAGCTTTTTATTCATTGCTGTAGAATTTGTTTCTGTATTACTTCCTATTCCTTTATAAATAATACCTCTTCCTGTCCACATTGTTGACACTGCACAAGATGAGGACATAGATGTGCAGATAAATCCTGATAGCCATCTTCAAGCTTCATTTGATCAATTGGCATATAGGCACTATAATCATCATAATAATCCATTACTCTGCCCTTATCTTCGACTTGATTTCCACATTTGGAACAAATACTTTCTAATTTTTCCAATCCGTTACAAACAGGACATATCGAACCCAATTTATTTCCTCCCTCTTATTCCGCTTTAACGTCAGTCTACTTTCATGGCTGAAGTTTACCTGATCACTATCTTTAGTTTCTGTATGGAATAAAGAATCTATCCAATAGTTACAAAAGGAATTAATTACCTGTTTTTTTAAAGGAATAAGATAGTGAAAACCAACCATAATAAGAGTACAAGCAACAAACAAGGTACAAAACGCAGCAAACAATACATTCTATTACATTGGGTTATACCTAGTGGTAGTAAGAGATTTCTTACAAACTGGTGCAATTCCAGATAACCCAACCAAAAAAAAACAACTAGAAGGAGCTGGAACACAATGGCAAACAACAATTCTTCAAATCAACTTTTAGTACCAGGAGTATCTCAAGCTCTAGATCAAATGAAATACGAAATTGCATCTGAGTTTGGTGTTAACCTAGGTGCAGAAACTACTTCTCGCGCTAACGGATCTGTTGGTGGAGAAATCACAAAACGCTTAGTACAAATGGCTGAAAAGCAACTAGGTGGATATCAAGGTTAATAAAAATTTTATATAATGGCTAGAGCCCTCCTATTTTAGGAGGGCTTGCTTTATTTAGGATATAACCATTTTACTCCATTTAAAAATTGATGAACAAAATACTTTTTTTGGTGATCCGCATTTTTGCCAAGAACAAATTGATAGTTGTCCTTTGACAGTTTTCTTAAAAATATTTTGTTTGCAACGAGAACATTATTAACCATCTCTCTTTGTATATTGTTCTTTCTCTTCCCCTCTTCCTCTCCAACATATAAAAAAACACGCTTTTCCTTCCCAACCTTATTTTTTTGTACAAATGAAAGGATATTCGGATACCATAATGATGGGGAGATAATCCCAAATTTCGAAAAATAATCGGCGAATTCATACATAGCGTATACTGAAATTAATCCACCTAAGGAGGCTCCCATCATTCCTGTATGTTGTCGATCTGTTTTCGTACGAAAGTGCCTATCCATATACGGTTTGATGTTTTGGCTAATAAAAGTTAAATATTCTCTTCCTTCTCCCTTAAAAGGCGGAAAATCAGAACTAATGCTAGGTGAAAACCATGGCGTATATTCTGCAAGCCGATCCATTGGTTCAATTCCTACTATCATTACTTCCTCTACTAGTCCAAAAGAGAATAATTCTTCTAATTCACTTAAAACAGAATGAAAGAGAGATCCTCCATCTTGTACATAAATTACAGGATAATTTCTTACTGAATTATTATAAGAAGGAGGCATGTATATACTCAAAGATCGCGTCTGTATATGTGCCTCCACTAACTTTCCCTTCATCTACTTCTTCCTACTTCCTATTAATATCCTTCTATCATCACATAACTACACTCTTGCTTTTACTAACAAATAAACAAAATATGGTGCTCCAAGAATGCTTAGTATAATTCCAGCTGAGATTTCTGCAGGTGCCACAATAGTTCTGCCGATAAAATCTGCAATTAGCATAAAGAAACTACCAATCAAACCACAAACAATAAGAGAATTACGATGTTTTAAACCAACAAGTAGTCTGGCCATATGGGGAGCCATTAACCCTATAAATCCAATGCTTCCAGAAACAGAAACACATGCTCCAATGAGACCAACAGCACATAATAGTAATAGCCATTTTTCTTTTTCTACTTTCACTCCAAGCCCAATCATTACTGGTTCCTGCAACTGAAATAAGTCAAGGGAATATGCTTTGCGAATAATAAGTGGAATGATTAGTATAAACCATGGCAAGATTGACAGAATAAATAACCAGTTCGCATTATAAATACTCCCATTTAACCATACTGTTGCCATTTCAAAGTCTTGTGCTTTCATTTTTAAAGACATATACATCGATAAAGAACCGAAGCCAGAATTTATCGCTATCCCCGTTAAAATGAGCTTTTGTGAATCAAGTCTTTCTTTCTCCTTTGCCAATAAGAAAATGATAAAAGCTGCAATAAACCCGCCAAGCAGCCCAATAAGCGGTGTGGTTAAAATAATCCACAAGCTATTCTTATTTATGTTTAGCAATCCTTGAAAGAAAAACATATAGGCAACAATCGCAGCACCAGCTCCACTGTTAATTCCCAAAATACCAGGATCAGCGAGTCCATTTTTTGTTATACTCTGCATAATGGAACCTGCTATTCCTAATCCAAAGCCAACTAAAATCGCTAAAATGATTCTTGGCAAGCGAAACTCAAATACCACCAAATCGGTATCACTATTAGGATGATATCGGAAGATACTCCTTACTAACTCTTGAAATGATAGAATATATTCACCCTTAGATAAACTAATAAAAATAACTAATATGATTAAACCACTCCATATATAAAGTGATAAATAGGTTCTTTTTTTCTCTTTATCCACGTTGCTTATTCCCTCCTCCCTTTGTTTTTATTAAATACAAGAAGAAAGGAACACCTATGAATGCTGTTACGATTCCAATTGGTGATTCAAAGGGGTAATTGATGAATCGACTGAAAGTATCACAAATAACCAGAAATAGAGCACCTAATATTCCAGAACAAGGAATAATTTTTTTATAATCTACCCCAACAATCATTCGTGTAATATGGGGAATTATTAAGCCAACAAAGCCAATTTTCCCTGCTAAGGAAACAGAAATGCCTGTCATTATCACTACAGCTACCATCGTTAAAAGTTGAATAATTAATGTTTTTTGGCCTAACGATGTAGCAATTTCTTTTCCTAAAGATAAAATAGTAATTGATTTAGAAAGAGATATCGCCAAAATAATCCCAACAATTGCTAAAGGAAAGCATAGCAGCACTAATTCATTATTAAGCTGATGCAAGCGTGCATTATACCAAAAGCTCATATTTTGAGATACTTGAAAATAGGAGGCAAGAGCAGACGATAAACTGCTTAAAAAGGAACCAAAAACCGTACCAATAATCGCAAGTCTTAAAGGGGAAAATCCATTCTTTACTATGGACGCAAGACCTAAAACAAGAAATACCCCTAAGGCAGATCCAAGAAAAGACACAGCAACCATTTGCAGTGAGCTGATGCTTGGAAAAAATACAAAAGCTAACGTTATCATAAATGCCGCTCCATCTGAGACACCCATTATAGATGGAGATGCTAAATAATTTCTTGTCATCCCTTGCATCAAGGCTCCTGACATTGCTAAAAGACCACCTATTAATAAAGTTCCTACCGCTCTTGGAAATCTTGCTGTACGAATTATGATTTGCTCGACATTATCTGCATCATAGTGAAAAAAAGCGTTATATATTTCATTAAATGAGATATTCATTGTCCCCAGAGAAATAGATAAAAGAATAACTACTATACTTAAAAAAGGTGAACTATATATAATTGCATAAGCGTGTACTTTCTCTCGATCCATGTTTCCCCTCACCTAACCTAGTGAATAAAATGCCTAAATCGTCGAATAAATAAGTTTTTTCGACGTCTTTATAAAGTGAAACTTCCATCAGTGGGGGGTTTCTTTCCTCCCCCACTGATGGTTAGTTGAACCAATCGGACCTTTACGGACAGTTGATCTCCCACCTATCTTCCTCGTATCCTCATAAGCTTGAGGGGGGAGTCTTACTGCCCGTTAAGTGTGGGACAAATTGACAGAAAAAAGCCCCCACCTAAATGCTAAGAAAGTTAGGTGGGGATTAGTGCTCCTTCAATCTTTGTTATCTTTCTTACTTGAATATATCTGTAAAAGCTGCTAAGAAAGTTGTTTTACTCCATGCTGTTCCCCCTGCTGCCAATGGATCGACTACATTTTCATATACTTGCTTATTTTTGACAGCATCTAAACTTTTCCAAATAGAATTATTCTCCAAATCAGCTAACGCTGTTGGACTGTCGGCATTTTCCGATTCTTCGAATTGGATAAATAAATAATCTGGATTCATTTCAGCTAATTTTTCTAATGAAATCATTTCTTGTGCTTTTGCCGATTTCACTTCTTCTGGTACATCTAGTCCAATATCCGTATATAGAACAGGATTAAAATAGACAGATTCAGGATAAATATATAAACTTCCTCCTCGCAATCTGAGCATTACTACCTTTTTCCCAGAAAGGTCTGCTTGAAGTTCATCTTTTGCTTCAGTAACATTTTTTTCATAATCAGCTATGATTGACTCTGCTTTCTCTTTTTCATTAGATAATTGACCTAATAAGAGAAGATTATCTTTCCAGTTTGTTGAAATATGAGACACAGGAATCATTGTTGCAACTTTATTTAAGCTTTCCGCCACTTCTGGTTGAAATTTGCTTGTACCTAGAATAACATCTGGTTTTAATTGCAATAGTTTTTCTACACTAGGCTGTGTTTTTTCCCCAATTTGCTCAGCTTCTGACATAGAATCTCCTAAATAAGCAGGAAATTCCCCAGCTGTTGCAATAGCACCTGCTGGTTTAATGCCAAGTATTGCCGCGTCTTCCATTGCCTCTTGGCTTGCTGTTACAATTGTTTCTATTTTTGCAGGTAATTCATATTTTTCACCTAAATAGGTAACCTCTTGAGTCGTGCTTTGTTCTTCGTCTTTATTATCTTTTATAGCTGAAGTTGTACTTTTCTCCTCTTTTTCACCACATGCTGTTAATAGTAAAACAGCTGCCAAGAAGATAAAGAATAAATTCTTTTTCATATACTTTCTTTCCTTTCTATATGTAATCCTAATTGATATTGATAACCTTTATCAATTAGAATTATACTGAAAAATACTTCAAGAAAGACATGGATAATTTCCGCTAATTTGCTTGTACTTTTTGCACCATTAACTCTTGGATATTGTGAAGTACTCTTAAATGCGAGCTTGCTGAGTACTCATTCCAGGGATCTGACTGGATAAAAGCAACCTTTTTACTTTTTACAGCTTTTATTCGATTCCATTCCTTTGAACATTTAAGTTTTTCCCAAAAGCCAATTGTGTCAATATCCTGTCGAATATTTAAAAACAAATAAGTAGGATTTAGGCTTACTAAGTAGGAAAGTGAAATGGTTTCACTTAATTGGATATCTTCTTTAGGCTGTGCCGAGGAAAATCCTAAATCTTGATAAACGAGATCGATAGCTGTTCTAGAACGATTTAGTACTAATGTATTTTTAAATATACTTACTACCAACACTATCTCTTTCTCTAATCGTTCCTGCAGTAGTTTTTTCGTTTCGTTCACCTTATTTTCATATACTTTTAGAAAATATTCTGCATCCATTTCACAATGAATATAGGAAGCAATCTCCATCAATTGACTTTTCCAGCTGCAATTTTGGACATGATAATAGTAGACCGGTGCAATTTTTTCAAGTGCTTGCTTCTCTTTATCTGATATATCATCCTTCGCTATTATTTTATCCGGTTTCTCTTCAGACAGTTTCTGTATATTACTTTCCCATTGTGAATGAATCTTGTAGGCATTTAAATGAACAAGAATATCATCATGAAAAGATTGGTAATAGTAACGAGTCCATTTAGGATGAAGAGGGGCTGCATATGGGATAATATGTAGGGCAAGTAAATGTCCCGTTGTTGAGAAATCATAAGAGGCAATCTTCAGCTCCCGCTTCTTTCTATAATTAGTTGGAGGAATACCTACTATCTTTTTAAATACTCGGCTTAGATAAAATTCATCGGCATAGCCAACACTTGTGGCAATTATCCGTAAACTGTTGGATGTTTTAACTAGTAATTCCTTTGCCTTTCCTATACGAATTTCTGTAAGAAAATCTTGTACGCCAATCCCATACTCTTTTTTAAAAAGCTGTGAGTAATATTTTGGACTTAATCCTACTTTCTTTGCCAATATAGCGGTTGAAATGGTCTCATGATAATGATTTTCCAGATATTTTTTTGTCTCTTCAATTGCAAGCATCGTATCTTTAGGAGCAGTTTGCTGTTGATTGCTCATAAAATAATGAAAAATCATCGCTATTTTTGCCTGTTTAAGAAAGTGATTGTTCGTTAGCTTATCACGTTCTAACGCTAACAGCTCATCCAACAACGTTGGAATCTTATCAACTGGCTGTAATACAAATGATTGGAGAAAGTTATTTTCTTTTTTTAACTTTACTTTCTTATAGGTATCTATGCTTATCTCCCTCGCTTGATACACTTGAAATTGCAGTAAATAATAATCTATACAGCAAGTATTTTTAAACTGAAGATGATACGTGCATTCTGCTGGAATAAATAGCAGATCCCCTTTCCGGAATAGAAATTTCTCTATATCAATAGACAATAAGCCTTCCCCACTATTAATATAAATAAATAGATAACTAGTCGATAATACTCTTTCTATCTTTCTGTCATATAATCGTTCTATACGACAATAGTTGATTTCGAAACTCTCCCAATTATTAATCATCTCAAATTCCTCTCTTGTTATTTCTTCTATTTCTATGTACAATAGATTCACCTAATTAACATTGATAATCATTATCACTTATTTTAACAAATTGATGTATAGAAAGAAATAGGTGGCGATATTATGATTAAATCGAAAGAGATCTTTTATATTCCCGATACAGAAATTTGGACATGTCCAATGAATGAAACGAAAAACTATAAAATTTTTGTTTATATTCCAAATATCCCTGTTCCTGAAAACGGATTTCCCGTCCTATATCTTTTAGACGGAAACGCAAATTTTGGTAGTTATGTAGAAGCAATGCGTTTACAAACTAGAACACGAGAAAAAACTGGATTACATCCTGCTGTTATAATTGGAATTGGCTATGAAACGAATGAACCATATAGCAAGGAAAGGTATCTCGACTTTACGTTTAATGCAGATCAAACATCGCTTCCTAAAAATCCTACTGGGTCAAAATGGCCTCCTCATGGAGGTGGGAAAGAATTTCTAGCCTTTATTAAAGATACATTAAAACCGCTCGTGGAACAGAACATGCCAATAAACACTAATAAGCAAATGATTGTCGGTCATTCACTTGGAGGGCTTTTTGTTCTCTTTACTTTATTTACTTCTCCTTCTTCATTTCAATATTACCTTGCAAGTAGTCCATCCATTCATTGGAATGAGGAGCAGTTATTAGAAGAACTAGACTTTCTCCCAGAAAGATTGAGCGAGTTAGATCCAAGCAAGTTACTTCTGACAGTTGCTGAGAAAGAGAAATCACATTTTACAAATATGCACCAAAAAACACTTGATCTCTCTGAAAAATTACTGGACTACCATACTAAGACATTCCATCACATATTCCATGAATTCAAAGAGGAAGATCATCTGACTGTTCTCTTACCACTTATCAATAAAACGATTACCTTCTTAAATGATAAGGTGATTTGAGTGACTTAAGGAAATACAACAGCAAAAATGAGACTGTGACATAACTAAATAGATACTATGTAAAGACGAACGATCTCTCATTTAGCTAGTAAATAGCGGCTGCTTTCGCATACTTTTTTATAATAGAAAATATAATTAGTTGGGAAAACAGAGCAGCCGGAATACACGTAGACTCCTGTGGGATTAGCGAGACAGTCTGAGACCCTGCAGGCCAAAGGCCGAAGCGGCTCAGCGCGAGCCCCACGGAAAGCGAAGTGTATTCCGGCTGCGGGTAACAGCAACAAACTTCATAGAGCATCCTTTTTTAAAATGAAAAACCCTAACAATTATACGAACTTTCCGTTAGAGTTTTCGTATAATTGTTAGGATTTAACTTTAATTGGAATACTTATGTCCAAGTCTCATTTCTATTTCTTAATGAAGATTAAAGCATTCATTAACTTACTAAATCTTGCCCTTGCTGTAACTGATACATCTGATAATACTTACCTTTTCTATCCATCAACTCATCATGATTGCCTTTTTCCACTATCTGCCCATGATCAAGGACGAGAATTTGATCGGCATTGCGAATGGTCGATAGACGATGGGCAATGATAAAAGTCGTTCTGCCTTCTTTTAGTACTTCCATCGCATGTTGAATAATTTGTTCCGTTTCCGTATCAATACTACTTGTTGCCTCATCTAAAATGAGTATTGCTGGGTCAAAAGCTAGAGCTCTCGCAAAGGAAATAAGCTGTCTTTGTCCACTAGATAAAGTACTCCCCTTCTCTATCACCGGCTCATCGTATCCTTTTTCTAAATGCTTTAATACTCTATCTGCCCCAACATCCTTCAATGCTTTCTCCACTGTTTCTCTTGAAATAGAAGGATCATTTAACGTTACATTAGATGCTATTGTTCCTGTAAAAAGAAATGGATCTTGGAGAACAATCCCCATATATTTGCGAAGATCCTGCTTCGAGAAGGATGTGATATCTTTTCCATCTATCATTATCTTTCCTGATTGAATATCATAGAAGCGGAATAAAAGATTCATAATTGAGCTTTTCCCAGAACCTGTGTGACCAACTAGTGCAACGGTTTCGCCTTGCTTTGCCTTAAAAGAAATATTTTTTAACACATAGTCATTCTCTTTATAAGCAAAGTTAACTTGATCAAAGGTTACATTTCCTTTATATCTTTCAAGGGTAACATCTTGGACTTCGATTCCGTCTTCATCCAATAATTCAAACACTCGTTCTCCTGCCACAAGTGCTTGCTCCAAATTGGCCAATTGATTAACAATACCTTGTACAGGCTGAAATAGACGATTTATATAGTCAACAAAGGCATAGAGCACGCCTAGCGAAAGTGCTGTTGTTGCCGATAAAGACTGACCAGCAACATACCAGATAAATATAACAAATACGATATTTCTTAAAACATTTACTAGGTTATGAGAAGTAAGACTATTTAAACGAAGCATCTTATTTTGATAGCGGAAATGCTCGTTATTTAAGTCCTCAAATTCTTTTCTTGTCTGCTTTTCTTTGCTAAATGCCTGAATAATGTGCATCCCTTGAATAGATTCGTTTACCATTCCATTAATATCACTAATTTTTGCTCGAATAACATGATTATATCGAGAAGCGAACTTACGATACCCCATCATCCATACATATAAAATCGGAAGCAAAATTAAGCAAATCGCAGCAAGTGGTGGATTCAATATAAATAATGCAATATAAATTCCAATAATATTAATTCCACTAGAGAAGAAATTGGATAATACCGTTACATACAACTCGCGAATTGCCTCTGTATCGTTGGTTACTCTGGCAACTACTTTACCAGCAGGTAGATTATCAAAATATTTGATCGGTAACCGTTGAATGTGAGCAAATACATCCTCTCGCATTTTCTGAATAATTCGGTTTGCTGACTTTTGTAATAAATAATGCTGTCCGTATTGGAAAAAAGCAGAAATAATAACTAATCCAAAATAAAAAGTTAACAGCTTTAAAATTGGTGTAATCTCCGGCTTATAAAAATCAAAAACTTCAGAACTAGTTAAAGCCGCAGCAGGATACGTTGCCACTTCTTCCCCTCTGCTGATAGTCAATGTTCCATCATTAAACTTACGACTTCCATCAAAAGAAATGGCTCCCTCTACAAAAAGAAACTGTCTTCCAACTTGAAGTATTCTTGCCTCGGCAAGCTTTTCGTCATCGTCTTTAAGATACGCAGCTTTTTTGTAGAAATTTCCTTTATAGGATACTGCGTCTTTTTTTGGTTCTGTTTGATACCAAGGTGATTCAATCCCTGTTATATGATCATCAATTACCTTTTTAGCAACAAATGGACCTGCCAGGTCGGCGAAAACAGCAATTGTCAGCATGATTAACGCAGCAATAATAATTCCTTTAAATTTTAAAGCATATTGAAATAATCGTTTACCAGTTGTCATGCTTTCACCTCCACTTCTTCCGCATCCACCTTCGTCTGTTGCGTTATATACTGTTCCTTATACCAGCCATTCTGTTTCATTAACTCATCATGCGTTCCATGCTCTGTAATATGCCCATCTTCCATTACAATAATATGATCGGCATGCTGAACTGCTGTCATTCGGTGAGTCGTAATGATTGTTGTTTTTGCTTGTCTTTCTTTCTTAATATTCGTGATGATTTTTTGTTCTGTTTTTGCATCTACCGCTGATAAAGAATCATCTAATATTAAAATTTCTGGTTTACGGATAAGCGCTCTTGCAATCGATATCCGTTGCTTTTGCCCTCCTGATAAGGCAACTCCTTTTTCACCAACGAGTGTTGCTAAGCCTTCTGGAAGCATTTCAATATCCTGCTTAAAAGAGGCAAGGCTAATTGCTTCTTCTAATTCTTCTTCGGTAGCTCCCTCTTTTCCAAACAAGATGTTTTCTCTCACTGTTTTTGAAAAAAGAACATGATCTTGGGGAACATAGCCAATCCAACCTCTTAACGTATGTAAGTCAATTGAATCAATGCTTTTCCCGTTAATCGTTAGCTTCCCTTCCCCTTTCGGATACTCTCTAAGCAACTGTTTAATAATCGTTGTTTTACCACTACCAGTCTTACCAACTATCCCCACTGTTTCTCCTCGTCTAATTGTTAAATAGATATCTCGAAGATTTTCTTGCTTTGATGATGGGTATTGAAAGTTCACATCGTTTAATTGGATAATTTCAGGAATACCAACTTCCTTGCTCTCTTCAGGACTAATTACGTCTGCTTTATAATTCAATGTATCCTGCACCCGATCCAAAGAAGCATTTCCACGTTGCATAATATTCATTAATTCACCAACTGCGAACATCGGCCAAACAATCATTCCTAAATAAACATTGAATGTAACAAGCTGCCCAATCGTCAGTTGTTGCTGAAAAACTAAGTATGCTCCATAACCCAGTCCAATCAAGTAGCTTAACCCAACAAGAATTCGTACAGTTGGATCAAATAAAGAATCTATTTTAGCCACCCGTAAATTCTTCTTATAAACATCTTCTGTAAAACGGTGGAATTGTTTTTCTTCTTCTTTTTCTAAAACATACGCGCGGATAACGCGGACCCCTGAAATGGACTGAAGGACACTATCATTCATATCACCGAACGCATCCTGTGCTTCCATAAACCGCTTATGGATCCTCTCACCGTATATTTGCATAATAACTGCCATAATAGGTAGTGGAAGAATCGCTGCTAGTGTTAATTTCCAGCTTACCGTTAATACCATCGTAATTAAAATGGTCAGCATAAATATGGTAGAATCGACTAATGTCAAAATTCCAAATCCAGCAGTAACGGATACGGCTTTTAAATCATTGGTTGCCCTCGCCATTAAATCGCCAGTTTTATTTTTTTCAAAAAAAGTTGGTGTCATCTTAAATAGATGATTCATAAACTTACTTCTCAATTTCAATTCTAAAATATTCGCTCCGCCAAATAGCTTATACATCCAAAAATAAGTGATAATATACGTACTTATTGTAATTCCCGCAACCACAAGTATATAGATCATAGTCTTATTGCTTGTTAAAGTACCAATCGTTAGTTCATCAATAAACATTCCGAGAATTCTTGGCGGTAGCACCTCAATAAATCCGACAAATATTAAAAGTATAATCGCTATCGTGTAACTCTTCCAATGCTCTTTAAAAAACCATTTTAATTTTAAAAATATAGAAAACATGTAATCATCCCCTGTCATTCTTCATCTGCTACTAGCCACTTTCTAAATCCTTTAATGCCTTTCTTGCTTCCTTAATGATTACAATCATCGACTTCTCCTCCTTTATCATTACATTAGAAAATAAATGTATTTATTGCACAGAATAAAAATTCCTTATTTCCCCACAAAAAAAGAGACAGACCGCAACCATGCGACCTATCCCTTTATGACAGAAAAATACACGGGTTACCTATATAGTAACCCATCTAATCCGCGCTAAAATTATCGATAAGAAAGAAGAGGGTTACCGAAATATGAAGTTGTAAATGGATAATATCTATTTAATCTTCTCATCGGTAACCCTTCCTTTCTCTACATTTATTTTCCAATATAAATGAAGATTAACACGTAGTTTTTCTAAAGTCAATTGCAATTATTTTGAAAATTAAAGATTTTAATAATTTAATTGTACCTCTTTTTGCCTTGCCAGTTCGTCTTTCTGCTCCTTTTCTTTCGCTAATTTAGGTAACACTAGACTGTAATAGCCACCAACTACAAGAAAACAAGCCCCAACAAACCAATAGATTATTTCTATAGAAAACCAATTAGGATAACCGATGGAAATAATCCCTAGTGTAATCGACTGTGAAAGCATCATTAACGGTGTTATCCACCCTTGTACTCTCCCCATCATCTTTGGTTCAATAATCGTAGGCATCCAGCCACCTATCGCAATATTAATCATTGGTAAGCCGAGCGCTAAGAAGAAACAGATTGTTAAAAAGACCAGAATATTTGCTGAATAAGAAGCCAGAATGGTCATTATGGCAATATAAAATGCCCCCAGAATAATTAATTTATACAATTTAACCTTTTGTGTAAGAAGAGATGAAAGGAAACTTCCTATCATTACGCCTGCTCCAAACACAATTCCAAAATAAATGGAGACTTGTTCATAATTATCAGGCGCTAACTTATATTTCAAAATAAAGACTTGCATGACACTAAATCCGCCATTTACCACACCGAAAGCAATAAATCCATATATTAATGCAAGCAATAATTTATTGGTCAAAATGTATTTTAACCCAATCATAAAGTCATTCCATATAAATCGAATGTTTAATTCCTTTATAGAATAACTTCCATTTGGTTTTCGAACACCTTCATCCAACTTCATGGATTTAATAAGTAAACCACTAATCGTTAAAGTAGCTACATCAACCAAGATTGCTCCATATATCCCTACTGTCCAATAGACAAATATCCCAATCGCATTGCCAAATAGCATAAAGATACTGTTCACTAATTGATTTAGTCCAGCTGCGGTTGTATAATCCTCTTTTTTCAATACTCCTTGAAGAATGCCTTGTTCTGCCGGAAAAAAGAATTTTTGAACAGCGCTTCTTAAAAACAACATCATAAAAATAAGTGGCATCCATCCAATAAGAACTGCCCCCAACACGCATAGAGACATTGCAGCTGCAATCATCTCACAATAATAGGCAATCTTTTGACGATCCAATCGATCTGCTACGACTCCCACTAAAAAAAACACTGCTAGTGTGGGCAAGGAAAACATTAATTCTGTAACCGTAGCATAGGCGGGCTGTTCAGAAAAACGATCGAGAATATAAAACATAAAAGCGGTTAAACCAATAACACTTCCCATTTGCGATGTGACATTTGCTATAAAAAGTCTCGTAAAGCTAGCGTTTTTGAATATTTCTGCAAATTCTTTCATTTAATATCCCTCATCCTTTAGTTGATGAGTTAATTCTAGCTTTCTTCCCATGGAAAATGACCATGCATCCGATGGTTTCTTCGTCCGTCTACAGACGGAAAGAAATTCCATTATAAAGGCTGATAATCCCCCATTTTACTTGAGCAAGGATGATTAGATGAAAGTAGGGATTAGCATTGGGAATAGTACTGTTGTTACCTATTGATTCATAGGAGTATGAAGTAGGGCAACTCTCTCTGTTCCCTTTTTCCTCTAATTCTCTTCCTTTCGGGCATAGAGAACGCTTCTCTTTTCCCTTTTTCTTTTGATTCTCTTCCTTTCGGGCATAGAGAACGCTTCTCTTTTCCCTTTTTCTTTTGATTCTCTTTCTTTCGGGCATAGAGAACGCTTCTCTTTTCCCTTTTTCCTCTGCTTTTCTTCCTTTCGGGCATAGAGAGCGCTTCTCTTTTCCCTTTTTCCTTTGATTTTCTTCCTTTCGGGCATAGAGAACGCTTCTCTTTTCCCTTTTTCCTTTGCTTTTCTTCCTTTCGGGCACAGAGAACGCTTCTCTTTTCCCTTTCCTAAGCAAAAACGGACGCTGATGCACCCTTATTTTACGCACAAAAATAGACTGTTCATAAATTAGTCTTGAATAGATAAGTCATTCAAGATTAATGTAAAAACAGCCTCCTTATTCACATTGCTTATTCGCCTGAAAGTTCCTTAAAGCGATCTTTTGATTCTTTTTCATCAAAGCTGGAAAAAATTCGAAAGTGGTCTTCATCAATAATGCGAAAATGTTGACTAATGATATTCTGTTGAAGAATAAAACCGTTCTTTTTTTCCGCTTCTCTCCACCATACTTTTCCACCCATCGTTTTTTCTTTTCGGTAATCCATTCCATCACGGGCAACGGTTTCCAAAACCTCTAGCGGTTCATTCCCAAATAAAAAACGAACTGTTTCTGTCTCTCTGAATAGAGCGCAAACTGCTACTACAGTAGACCAACCTGCATACAGTCTACCTTTCTCAATTTGCACCAAGGTCTTTTTTGATAATCCAATAACCTCTGCCATCTTATCTTGGGTATATCCCGCTTCTGTGCGTATTAATCTCATCTTTTCTGATACACTTTCAATAATTTCTTCTCTTGTCAAAGTTTCTTCATTCCCTTATTAGTTATGTGTAATTTTACACCATCACTAATATTATAAGCTTCCTTTGCATAAATATCAATTTAAAACTATTAGACGCTCAAAATTATTTTTTGTTCAATATTTCACATTTTTGGTCACAAGCTTGCTTTAAGGAACACGCTGCACATTTTCCCTTTTTCGATTGTTGAATATGACGGTATAATCCATAACCTGCATAACTAAAAATCATAAATCCGAGTAAAATACTGATAATCATTCTATTCACTCCTTCAATTTAAACCGATCCATTTTCCTAGCTGATAAATAATAAATGAAAGAATATATGCAAGAATAAGTGCATAACCAACAGAAAAAGCAGACCATTTTTTTGATCCTGTTTCTTTATAAATAGTAGCAAGTGTTGCCAGACATGGAATGTATAATAGAATAAACACCATAAAACTATAGGAAGCTAATGGCGTATAAACTTCTCCCATTAAATGCTGCAAGCTTCTTGTGTCTGGAACGGCATATATGATATTCATAGCAGAAATAATTGCTTCTTTTGCAAGAAATCCAGTTAACAAGGATGCCCCTGCTTCCCATGTTCCAAAACCAAGTGGGGCAAGAACTGGTGCCATCACTGAACCAATTACCGCCATAAAGCTTTGGTCCATTTCTACATTTAGTCCCTCTGGCCCTAAATAAGTTAATAACCAAATTAAAACAGAACCAGCGAAGATAAAAGTACCTGCTTTCTTTAAGAAACCTTTTCCTTTATCCCATGTACTTTTCCATAAGACCTTTAAACTAGGCAATCGATACGGAGGCAATTCTATTAAAAAGATAGACTTTTCTCCTTTTAAAATAGTAGAAGAAAATAGTTTAGCAAGTAATAAGGCCATTACAATGCTTAAAACATAGAGAGATAACACTATTAATGCTCCATTTTTGCCAAAAAATGCTCCTATAAATAATGCATAAACAGGAAATCTTGCCGAACAGCTCATTAATGGCAACAATAAAATCGTTAATAATCTCTCCTTCTTTGTTTCGATTGTTCTCGCAGCCATTACTCCAGGAACATTACAGCCAAACCCAATAATCATTGGGATAAAAGCTTTACCATTCAACCCTACATTTTCTAACCATTTATCCATAACTAGCGCTACCCGAGACATATACCCAGAGTCTTCTAAAAAAGAGATACAAAAAAACAATATAAAGATTTGCGGAATGAAGACGAGAACGCCTCCTACTCCTGCGATAATTCCATCAATTACAAGGGACCGTATAAAACTAGTTACTTGCAGGCTTGTTAATAGATTCGTAACCCCCTCTGTTAATAGATCAGAAATAAGGTAATCTAGTCGATCAGATAATGGTGTCCCAATCCAATCAAAAGTCAACATAAATAACAAATACATAAAGGCAATAAAAATAGGAAATCCAAGGTATTTATTTGTTACAAGATAATCGATTTTTTCCGAAATTGGGATCTGCTTTTTGTCTGCTACCACTTCGACTTTTTGGACAATTTGATTTACCACTTCTCTACGTTTAAGATAAATTATTTGTTCTGGCTTTTTCGCTATTTTTTCACATTCCAATGTTACTTGATGGATAAATGTCTCCACCTCTTGCTTACTTAAAACATTAGAAAGAAATTGGAAAATTGTTGTATTTCCATCAAGTAATTGGATTGTTAGCCATCTACTTGAAAGGGATGTTTTTCCTTGAAGCATAACGGACATTTTTTCTATTGCATTTTCGATTATTTCCCCATAATGGATAAACAGAGAGTGCTCCCCATTACTCTGCTGACCAATAGATGCTCTTGATAGCTCCTCACATCCATCTCCTTTTCGTGCACTTATCGCAATCGTATTTGCTCCTAAATAAGTGGCTAATAACTGGTGATCGATGACCTTTCCTTTTCTTTTTGCAACATCAATCATATTTAAAGCGAAAATTACCGGTTTCCCATATTCTAATAATTGAATAGTTAATAATAAATTTCTCTTTAATTGCGAAGCATCGATAATATTAACAATTCGATTCATCTTTCCTTGCAATAAGTAATTTGTGACTACCGCTTCTTCTTCAGAGATTGGCGTTAAAGAATAGACCCCAGGTAAATCTACTAAAATTGCTTTTTTATTTTTAAAGGTACCTATCTTTTTCTCTACCGTCACTCCATTCCAATTTCCAACATACTCATAAGATCCTGTTAGGTGATTAAATAAAGAAGTCTTCCCTGTATTCGGATTCCCTAAAAGAGCTAATTCCATTTTATATGCTCTCCATATGCAATATTTTTATATCGCTTTGTCTCATGCCAATCGTCGTACCCTCATATTCCAAAATAAGCGGCCCGCCAAACGGCAAAATTTGCTGAATTGTTATGACTGCGCCCTCTATTAATCCAAAATCAAGCAGCCTTCTTTTGAGCATTCTATTTCCATCTCCCACCCTATTTATCTTTAATCTTTGTCCTACAGTTAGTTTCATCTTATTCGCCTCTCTCTTTTAATTGAGAATGATTATCTTTCTCTTATAAGATAGTTATATCAATCGTAACAACAGTATTCAATCTGATTTCCCCTAATAATTGTGACAATTTATTGAATTTTAAGAGCTTTTGCTTTTATACAAGGGCAAATTTCATCATACCTTTTCGAACAAATAAAAAAGCCTTTGCTCCAAAATGAAAGCAAAGGCTTTTCCTTTATTATAGATTATATTTCGTCAATGAATCCTTTAATTCCTCATTGCTACTCTTCATTATTTCTGCTGTTTTTGCAACATTTCCAATCGCAGAGGTTTGCTCATCCGTACTAGAAGCAATTTGTTCAACTGCTGCTGCAACAGACTCAGAGACTTCTGATACTTTTGCAATAGAACTTGAAATATGATTATTTTGCTCCACAACACGGTTTAGTTCTACTGTCATTTCTTTGACTGCTTCAATGCTATTGACTACAGCTCTTGCAATGGCTGTAAATTCTTTTTCAGTATCCTTTACAGCAGTATCTAATTCCGCTGTTTGATTTGTCGTTTCATAAATCGACATAACGGTACTTTCCATTTCTTTTTCGATATTTTGAATCATATCTTGGATTTGTTTCGTTGCTGCATTTGTTTCTTCTGCTAGGTTTCTCACTTCATTGGCAACAACTGAAAAGCCCTTTCCGTGCTCACCTGCTCTAGCAGCTTCAATACTTGCATTTAAAGCAAGAAGATTTGTTTGTTCTGCTATTCTATTAATAGTAGAAGTGATTTTAGATATATCTAGAACTTTCTGATATAAACTACTAATTCCAATACTAACATCATTTGTTGACTTGCTTGCATTTTCATTACATATTTTCAGCGTATTAATCGTCTTTTGTCCATTATGGGATGCTTCTTGAGCATTTTCTGTTGCTTGCTTAATGATTTGATTTTTACCTTCCATATTATCAATTGAATTGGTTAAGCTATCTATCTCTCTTTTAACCTCTTCTAACTCGGACGCTTGGCTAACAGCCCCCTCAGCAATTTCAGCCATTGCTCTTCCAATTTCCTCTGAACTTGCCAATGTTTCCTCAGCGATTACTGACACATCACTTGCCTGACTTATTCCATTTTCATTTACTGTTTTTAAACTTGATACAAGAAATGAAAATCTCTCCTGTAATTCAGCAATAGAATGATTTAACTGACCAATTTCATCTTTTGACTTGTCATTAAATTCTACAGATAAATCTCCCTGTGACAACTTACTCACCTTATCGCTAAGATGAGATAATGCTTTAAATTTTCCTTTCATTAATACATTAAAAACAAGCGAGCTTAATACAGTAAGAATAAGCACCACAGCTATTATGATTAAATAATGACTATAAGCGAATGGTAATGCGTCTTGTATGGTTTCATTTTTTGCCATATAAAATCCACCAAAAGCACTAATAAATGTAGTGATAAGAATAAGCAGATTAAATCCAATAAACGCTTTCACTTTGAAACTATCTTTCTTTTTCATTCGAAACATCCTCTCTTCGCCGTCCGTATTAAGGGGCCATTTCTAAGCAAACACAAACAGATATTTTTAAAAACGCTTTCACATATAATAACGTATCTATTCGGATAAGCGTTAGTTATGTCTCTACATCTTTATTATCGGTAATATCTACCTACTTTTTAGCCTTTATTTGTAATTTTTTTATAAATTTTTTTTACAGAAATAAAAATAGCGAAAATGCCTAATTTCTGGTTAATAACTTGAGATTTCATAAGTTTACGAGCCAAATTTTTTTCTTAGCATAAAATACAACGATATCTCCTTCTTAGAAAATTAGAAAGGATGAATGATGTTGTTTAATATATTTGTAGATCAGCAAATTAGATTGCGGCTTTTAGAAGTGAAGGACTCCAATGAACTTTTTCAACTAGTTAATAAAGATAGGAAGTATTTAAGAAAATGGCTCCCATGGGTAGATCAAATAACCTCTCCCTACCAATATCAAAGCATCATTCCCCTCTGGAATAAACTTTTCACAGAGCAAACAGAATGGAATGCAGGAATTTTTTTCAATGGAAAGCTTGTAGGTATGATTACCTTACAACAAATCGATTGGGCAAGTCGCAAAGCAAGCATTGGCTATTTTTTAGCTGAGGACGCACAAGGCCATGGCATTATGACAAAGTCAGTTGCTGCTATGTTAAATTATGCTTTTTATTATTTAAAGCTCAACAGAATAGAAATACAATGCGGGGTTAAAAATGTCAGAAGCCAAGCAATTCCGGAGAAGCTTTCCTTTAAGAAAGAGGGAATTTTAAGAGATGGTGAATTTCTGTACGACCATTTTCATGATTTATATTCCTACAGCATGCTGGCAAGAGAATGGGCAGCTAAATAGTAAATTTCCCCTCCAATACGTAATATGAGGATAATAACAACACTAGGTTAAATCCTCTCTCCTCTTTATTCCCCCCCAAAATTTTATTTTCATCAGAAAAAGGTATAAAATGAATAAATAGAAGATTTTCTATTTATATAAAAATATTTGAATACTTCTTTGATAACAAATGAATGGTGATGAAAGAAATAATGATTGGAATACAACTACTGTTAATTGTCATACTAACTGCTTTTTCTGCCTTTTTTGTAGCAACTGAATTTTCTATTGTTCGTGTGAGACCTGCAAGAATTGAACAGCTTGTAGAAGAAGGACAAAAAAATGCCCTTGCTGTCAAAAAGATTATTGAAAATATGGATGCCTATCTGTCGGCATGCCAATTAGGCATAACCATTACCTCTTTAGGATTGGGGTGGTTAGGACAACCTACGATTTTAAAGTTAATTCAACCTTTAATGAATAATTTGACTGTTCCAACTGCTCTATCACAAGGATTAGCGTTTGCGATCTCTTTTTCGATAATTACATACATTAATGTCGTAATTGGCGAACTTTTTCCAAAGTCAGTTGCCATTATTCTTACGGAAAAAATAGCATTATTAATTAGTAAACCACTTATTTGGTTTTATAAATTTATGTATCCCTTTATTTGGCTTTTAAATAAATCGTCAAGACAAGTAGCAAAATTATGGGGAATAACGAATCCATCAGCCAATAATGATGCACTATCGGAAGAAGAGCTGCAAATTGTATTGAAGGAAAGTTATCAAAATGGGGAAATTAGTTTATCAGAATATAACTATGTCAATCGGATTTTTGCATTTGACAACCGTTTAGCCAATGAGATTATGATCCCAAGAACAGAAATGGTCACATTATCTGATCATATATCCATTAAAGAAGCTATAAATATTATTCAAAAAGAACGATATACAAGATATCCACTTACTAAAAAGGAGGATAAAGATAGCATTATTGGTTTTATCCATATTAAACAATTATTAACGGACTGGATAAAAAATGAGAATATTGAAAATAAATCATTATTGGACTATGTACAACCAATTATACATATAATCGAATCAACACCTATACAAGCCGTTTTCTTAAAGATGCAAAAGGAAAGAAGCTCGATCGCTATTCTTCATGATGAATTTGGCGGTACTGCTGGGCTAATTACCGCAGAAGATATTTTAGAGGAAATTGTCGGCGAAATTAGAGATGAGTTTGATGAAGAGGAAACCCCTCTTATTCAAAAAATTAATGACCATCACTATATTCTTGACTCCAAGCTTCCCCTAACAGAAGTAAACATGCTGCTATCCTTATCAATCGAGCGAGAAGAACTTCATACGCTCGGTGGCTGGATATTGTCTCAAAACCCTAACATTAAAAAAGGGGAAACGATTGAATATAAGGGCTATCTTTTTAAGATTGACAAAATGATTCGCCAGCATATTTTCACCTTTGACGTTCAAAAGATCCCTTCACATCTTTTGAACGAGGATTAACGCTAAGCTATTTAACTCTATTTATCTTAAATCTACGATGGATGATACAGTTTTATCATTCATCGTAATCCTTTCTGTTACTGCTTCTTCATTTAACAAGTTAAAACAATCGATAGAAAACATGAAATACCCTTTTCTTTCATATATTAACACCATAGACAGAAAATTTAAAAAGTTAACGCTATCATCATTTGACTAGATAGTTTGGCTTACCGTATAATAATTAGTAAAATTAAACAAGTGTGAGGTGGTATAATGGGGTTGTTTATCTAAATGAAGAATTTCATACACATTCTTTTTCTCAAACGATTATTATACTAGCCCATACACCGGACCTCACTTATTAAAAATACATTTCCTAGAATTAGATATTACTCAATCTGAATTAATCAGGAGGTGACTCCTTACTCGGTAAACGAGATAAGGAAATTTATTTGGACATATTTAACTTGGTTATAATAGCCATTTTAATTGCTTTGACTGCTTTTTTTGTAGCTTCAGAGTTTGCTATTATTAGAGTTCGTAGTTCCAGGATTGATCAGCTCATAGAAGAAGGCAATAAAAATGCTCTTTCAGCGAAAAAGGTTACTAGCAATCTCGATGAATACTTATCCGCCTGCCAATTAGGAATAACCGTTACAGCACTCGGTATTGGCTGGATTGGTGAAGAAACATTACAACACTTTTTATCACCATTACTGCAAATTATCCATGTCCCAGAAACAGCCATTACCGTCTTATCCTTCTCTTTAGCATTCACTTTTATTACTTTTTTACATGTCGTAGTAGGTGAACTAGCTCCAAAAACATTCGCTATTCATAAGGCAGAGAAAATTACTTTATGGGCGGCAAAGCCTTTAATCCTATTTTATAAAGTGCTTTATCCTTTTATTTGGACCTTAAATGGCTCCTCTAGAATTATCACAAGGACGTTCGGATTAAAACCTGTTTCTGAACATGAACTGGCACATACAGAGGAGGAGCTCCGGATCATCGTCTCAGAGAGTTATAAAAATGGAGAAATCAATCAATCAGAATTTAAGTATGTTAATAATATTTTTGATTTTGATGATCGTATAGCGAAAGAAATTATGGTACCGCGAACAGAGATTATTTCCCTTGAACAATCCAGCACATTAGATGAATTGCTTCATCTTATCCAGAAAGAGCAATTTACTAGATATCCAGTTACCGATGGAGATAAAGACCATATTATCGGAATGATTAATGTAAAAGAAATAATGACAGAGTTACTTAAATCAAGAGATCTTACGACCAAAACACTAAAGCCTTATATAAGACCAGTCATCCGAGTAATAGAAACGTATCCTATTCAAGATTTATTATTAAAAATGCAAAAGGATCGTATCCATATGGCCATTTTAATGGATGAATATGGTGGAACCTCTGGGTTAGTTACAGTGGAAGATATTATCGAAGAGATTGTTGGAGATATTTGGGATGAGTTTGATAGTGATGAAATTCCTACTATTCGTACGATAAAAGAAAATCATTATATTTTAGATGCTAAAGTTTTGATAAATGAAGTAAATGATTTACTCCACATAGACATAAATGATGAAATAATTGATACATTGGGTGGTTGGATTCTTACTTCTAATTATGAAGCATCGGAGGGGGATACGGTTAACTTTGAATCCTATGCTTTTAAGATTTTAGAAATGGAAGATCATCATATTAAATATGTAGAAGTGAAAAAACTACCAACCAACATAGAAAAACAAAAAAAGCATATTACCATGAAGCAACCCATTCCTTCCCCTTCATCAGAAGCAGAAATAGTATCCTAATATAAGTATGCCAGCTAAAGATAAACTCGAACAATTATACGAAACTGCTAAGTTCCGTATAATTGTTTGGGTTTTTATTCGTTTTAAAAAGGATGTTGCATGAAGTTTATTTGCTACTGCCTGCGCAAAATAGATGCCTCAGCCTTTTTTGCCTCTATAAGAATAAGATCAGTACTACTATTAATCATTTATCCTTGTTTCATCAAATTTATAGCCCACACCCCAGATAGTATGAATAAACGGTTGTTCTTTCGTACCGATTTTATTTCTTAGTCGCTTAATATGCACATCTACTGTTCTTTCATCTCCGTAAAACTGATAGCCCCACACTCGATCTAATAGCTGTTCCCTAGTAAAAACTTGTTTTGGGTTACTAATTAAATAGTAGAGAAGATCAAATTCTTTCGGTGTTAAATTAGTCAGTACTTCATTATTGTAAATAACTTCTCTCGTTTCCTTGCTTATTTTAAAATGCTCTGTTGTCAGAAATTTATCATCTACTTGATTTGTTGTTTCTTTTTGATATCTTCTTGTTACAGCTTTAATCCGTGCCATTAGCGTTAAGGGGCTGAATGGTTTTGTTACATAATCATCTGCCCCCATTTCTAGTCCAAGTACTTGATCGGATTCACTATCTTTTGCGGTAAGCATAATAATCGGAACAGAACTAATTTCTCTAATTTTTCTACAAATCGTAACGCCTTCCATACCTGGCAGCATCCAATCAATGATGATAATATTCCAATTCTGATTTTCCATGAAAAAGTCTAATGCTTCTTTTCCATTATGAATAAATTTCCCTTCATATCCTTCTTTTAAGAAAAACATCTCTAACATAGAGCAAACACTTTCATTATCTTCAATTACGAGTATTTTCATCCTAACACTTCCTATTTACTAGCGTACATTCTTTTGCTATTTATTATAGCAGATGTTATCAGTAACTTTCATACCCTTGTAGCTAACAACAAAAAATTTTGAATGATAAAGCCAAAGGCTGTTTTCTAAAGGATTGTTGTTTTTTCAATCGAAAAAAAGAATTAGTTGGAAAAATGGACAGCTGGAATACACGAAGACGCCACGGGGATTAGCGAGACAGCCTGAGACCCCGGAGGCGAAGTGTATTCCGGCTGCGGGTAATCGCAACAAACTTTACGAAAACAGCTAAGGCAACAAACAAAAACAGACTTTACAAAATGTGCGGCAATCAACGGACTTTCAACTCCTACAAAGCGTGAAAAACACTAAATGTTTGCATAAAAATCTTTTTAATTGTAATAAACTAACAAAATAAACTATCCTATTTAATAACACCAGTATAAAGGAGTTATTGAAATGATTCATACGCTAGCTATAAATAAGAATAATGAGATACATACAAATCTCTCGATTGAGGAAATATTGGAAGGAGATTTTCAATGGTCTTGGATTGACTTTGATCAGCCAATCGATGATGAAATTGAAAAATTACATCATCCTTTTAGGTTTCATCCCTTATCTATAGAAGATTGTCTCCATAATTTGCAACGACCTAAAATTGACTATTTTGAAACCTATACCTTTTTTGTTACCCATTGTTTAAATCCAAAGACTATAAAAAAAGATGAACTTAATATTTTCTTAGGGAAAAATTTCATCGTTACCTTTCATCATCATGCTTCGATTGAAGTGAATGCAGTAAAAGAAATGTTAACAAGAGAAGATGTTGCCACTTGGACACAATATACCGTTCTTTATCAGCTATTAGATCATCTAGTCGATAATTATTTTCCCATTGTCTATGACATTGAGGATTCCCTTGCAGAAATCGATGAAAACCCGTCAAAAAAAACAATGGAAGCCTTGTTAGATGAATTATTTTCAACTAGGCACCAGCTTCTTTCCTTACGACATACTGTCGTGCCAATGAAAGATATAGTACACCAGATGATTAATAACGAAAAAATAGCGGCTCTTTTAACCAAAAAAGAATACTATTCTGATATTTATGATCACTTATTGAAAATTAGTGAACTAGTTGAATCCAATCGGGAATTAACAACAGATATTAGAGATAGTTATCTATCCTATAACTCGCATCATTCTAATAGAATTATGCAAATTCTTACTGTCATTACGACCATTTTTATGCCACTCAGCTTCTTAGCTGGCTTATACGGAATGAACTTTGTAAATATGCCTGAACTTCAATGGAAATACGGTTACTTCCTTCTGTTATTTATAATGGCAAGTATAGGTATAGGAATGTTTATCTTGTTTAAACGAAAAGGCTGGTTTAAGTAAGACTGTCTTTTTCCTGTTATTCTTTTGCATATATTAAAAAAACACCGAGCTTAGATAGATATATTTCAAAACTATTATGATAAAATAGAATTATCGATATTTTTACTTGTTATTTACACATTTTTTACATATAAAACGTAACTGGGGGGATTAACGATGGAGTCATCAAATATACAAGCAGAGGCAATTTTAGAAAAACCACAGCATAAAATTTTACCAAAAAAGGTTTTAGCTAGCAGGATATTTTTCATTATTGTTGGTAGTATTTTAATGGGAGTCGGCATTGAAGAATTTCTTGTTCCTAATAAAGTATTAGATGGAGGTATTGTTGGAATCTCCATTATCCTCTCTCACTTATCTGGCGCAAAGCTTGGCTATTTTATCTTTTTATTAAATATTCCCTTCTTCTATATTGGCTACAAACAAATTGGTAAGACTTTTACTTTTTCCACGATGCTAGGTATTACCGTTCTTTCTCTTACAACCATTTTATTACACGATGTGCCCGTTTTCACATCTGATTTACTTCTCGCCACTGTGTTTGGTGGTATCATCCTTGGTATTGGAGTGGGAATTGTGCTGCGCTTCGGCGGCTCCCTTGATGGTACAGAGGTATTAGCTCTCCTTTTCAGTAAAAGAAGCCCTTTTTCCGTTGGTGAAATTATTATGTTTTTCAATGTCTTTATCTTTATTAGTGCTGGGTTTGTTTTTTCTTGGAATCGAGCTATGTATTCATTGATCGCCTATTTTATTGCTTTTAAAGTAATTGATATTGTTATAGCTGGTTTAGATGAATCAAAATCAGTTTGGATTATTAGTGACCATTCACAAGTAATCGGTGAAACGATACTAGCAAGACTTGGACGCGGTGTCACTTATCTGAAGGGCGAGGGTGCCTATACTGGTGACACGAAGAAAGTTATTTTTTGCGTTATTAACCGTTTAGAAGAAGCTAAGCTTAAAACAATTATTGAAGAACTTGATCCTACTGCCTTTCTTGCAGTTGCCAATATTTCTGAAGTACGTGGTGGAAGGTTTAAGAAGAAAGATATTCATTAAGGCTGTTTTCTAAAAGATTGTTTTTTTTCAATAGGAGAAACAAAATGGAGCAGCCGGAATACAGGTAGACTCCTGTGGGATTAGCGAGACAGTCTGAGACCCCAGGGGCGAATCTGAGGAGGTTCAGCGCAAGCCCCCCGGAAAGCAAAGTGCATTCCGGCTGCGCGTAATAGCAACAAACTTTACGAAAACAGCCCTTATTAAAAACAACCCTTTTTTCATCTCCTCTTTCAGGCTATCTTCTTCGGTTGGCCACTTCTATTTTTGATACCTTTAAAAAAATAATTCTATTCCCTTCTTCGTTTTGGGATCTGGTGTACTGAAAATAGAAAAGTGTTTAACGATTGATAGGTTTATTTCTCTCCATTTTTGTGAAAAATTTCATTTGATAGGAGGTTCAGAGTTGCGAAAAAACTTAACCGTTTCAATATTAACATTATCAAGCATCGTTTGTTTATTATGGCTAATCGGCTTAGGCTGGGTTCTAGTTGATTATAATAATCATCCAGCTGAAAAGCCTCAAGCAACAAATGTCGAGAATCAGAAAGAAATAGAAGCTGACGGCGTCCACCTTTTAGCTTTAGGTGATTCTCTCACTCGAGGGACAGGTGATGATACTGGAAAGGGATATATTGGTTATCTAAAGGAAGCCTTGGCTAAAAAGACTGAAGAAGAAATCAAGATTACCAACTACGGAATAAAAGGATTAACGACAGATAAATTAGCCGAACAATTAACAGGGCAGGAAATACAAAGACAAACAGCAAATGCTGACCTTCTCTTTATAACAATAGGAGGGAATGATCTTTTTCAAGGTGGACAATCCCTTACTGAGATTGAAGAAGCTTCCATAAACAAATTAATGGAAGCTTATTCTAAACAATTGCAGACGGTACTAACAACTATTCGCTCCATTAATACAGATGCACCCATCTATTTAATGGGATTATACAATCCTTTTAATGATTTAGACAATCGTGCTTTAACTTCTCAAGTAGTTCGCACTTGGAATAATACGACAGCGGAGATATGTGCTAATTATGCCCAAACCATTTTTGTCCCAACCTATGATATTTTCCAGCAGAATGTTCAGCAATATTTATATTCTGACCATTTTCATCCAAATAAAAAGGGCTATCAGCTAATGGCTGAACGTGTAGCATCCCTTATCTCCTGGGAGGTAAATGACAATGAGTGACATTACACTATCTGTTCAGCATTTAACGAAAAGAATTGGAAAGAGAGATATTATTAAAAACATTAGCTTTGAATTAAAAAGTGGAGAAGTCTTTGGCTTTCTTGGACCAAACGGGGCTGGCAAGACGACTACCATTCGCATGCTAGTTGGATTAATCAAACCAACATCTGGTCAAATATTCATTTGTGGATACGATGTTAAAAAAGATTTTTCAAAGGCAATGGAGCGCTTAGGTTGTATTGTAGAAAATCCAGAGCTGTATCCGTATTTAACTGGCTGGGAAAACCTGCAATATTTTGCTCGAATGTTAACAAATACAGACGATAAGCGAATAACAGAAGTTGTTGAATTAATTGGGTTAACTGACCGTATTCACGACAAAGTAAAAACTTATTCCCTCGGGATGCGCCAACGTCTTGGAATTGGTCAAGCACTATTAAGCCGGCCGAAAGTATTAATACTAGATGAGCCAACTAATGGATTAGATCCTTCTGGTATTAGAGAAATGCGGCAATTTATTCGGTTTCTTGCGAAGGAAGAAGGGCTAAGTGTATTAGTATCCAGCCATTTATTAAGTGAGATTCAGCTTTTATGTGATCGTGTATCCATTATTTTAGACGGAAAAATCATCCATACTGAATCAGTACATACTTTACTAACCCAAAACGAAAAGTTAATTTGGCGATTTACCCCTGTAGAAAAAGGGCTAGAAATCTTGAAAAAGCTTGCTCCTTCTGTCATCGTTCAAGAGGATGCTGTGATCACTCCATACATCGAAGAAGAAGTTTCTCAGTGGAGTAGATTATTGATGGAAGCTAATGTAAATATTAAAGAAATGAATCGGCAAATTCCATCTCTTGAGCATCTATTCTTAGAGCTAACAGGAGGTGACTCCGTCGGTGAATAAACTAATTTATAATGAAATGCTAAAACTCGTTAAAAGTAAGCGACTATTAGTTGTAACGATAATCATCGGAATCATGATTACAATGTTTACGTATGCACAGCATCGCGAAATGGAGAACGTCAAAAAAAGAATTGGAGATACGGATTGGCGTGTCACTCTACAACAATCTATCGTTGATATGCAAAATCGAATTGGTTCAAGTGGGATTTCCGAAGAATTCCGCTCCCAATTAAAGGTTCGAATTGATCAAAGTCAATATTATCTTGATAATAACATTAACCCACAAGAACCAGGTGCTCCAACCTTTTTGCGCGTGTTTTTAGATAATTCGATTCAGTTGCTTCTCCCTTTAATGGTCATGATTATTTCAGCTGATATGGTTTCTTCTGAAAAAAGTCTTGGCACCATTAAGCTGTTACTGACAAGACCAGTAAGGCGTTGGAAAATTTTATTAAGCAAATATATCACGCTCCTTTTATCTGTTTCCTTTATCTTATTTATTTTTGGGTTATTTTCGTACCTTATTTCCGGGCTATTCTTTGGATATGCGGGTTGGACAGCCCCCATATTAACTGGGTTTACAGTGCAGGCTGGTGAATTAAATACAGCCAATGTCCATTTAATCCCTCAATGGCAATACATTCTTATGATTTTTGGGCTTGGTTGGTTTGTATCGGTAGTAGTAGGTACCCTTTCCTTTATGTTCTCCGTCCTTATTAAAAGTACAGCAGCGGGGATGGGGGCCATGCTTGCATTCTTGATTTCTGGTTCCATCATTAGTTCGATTGCATCTTCTTGGGAGGCAGCAAAGTACTTTTTCATGGTAAACTTGCGTCTAACAGATTATCTCCAAGGAAATATTCCTCCCATTGAAGGGATGTCCCTTCCCTTCTCCCTTATTGTACTGTCTATTTGGGGTGTAGCTGGGATTATTATCTCTTTCCTTGTATTTACGAAGAAAGATGTTTATTAAAAAAGGCTGTTTTCTAAAGTATTTGTTATTTAATCGAAAAAATGGATGCGTTGGAAAAATGGAGCAGCCGGAATACACGAAGACGCCACGGGGAATAGCGAGACAGTCTGAGACACCAGAGGCGAAGTGAGGAGGCTTAAGCTTAGCCCCACGGAAAGCGAAGTGTATTCTGCGGGTTATCGCGAACAAACTTTACGAAAAAAGCCTTAAAAAAAGACCTTTTCGGTCTTTTTTTAAGGCTTTGCTTCTTCTACTACTAGCGAGATAAATTTATCATCTTGTGTTCTATGGTTAATAGTAACGATAACGTTTTTTTCCTTTCCATCCTCTTTCACTACAAATTGAAAGGAATCTTGCTCCTCTTGTGCTGATATTTTTTTTCGTCCTAAATATTTATAGTCTGTTACAGACTCTTCTGGGTAATCTGCTTTTACAACAGCAATTGCGATGGAACCGAATTTTTTATAATCCAATTCCTGAACAGCTACATTATGGGACGGAAACATAAATGCCATAATTAATACCGTCACACTAACAATAAGAATCGATAAAGATCTAGTTTTCATAAATACCTCCAATATTTTTTTCTTATTATTAGTCCCCTAACATTTTTTTATGTACCGCATCTATTTTTTTTGCTTCCTCTATTAGCGTTCTTGGAATGGTCTTATTTCTTGCCCATTCATTTGAAAAATTAATTAAGGAAGGATCGCGCTCGTCTACCAATGGACATATTTCGATTGTAAAAGCTGGCAAATGATAGGTAGTGATAAACCAATCTGTAAAGCCACCCCCAATTGCATCTTTGTTAGGTATCCCCAGCTTGTATCCCGTTTCTTTTGCGAGAACTTCTGCAATCATTCGGTCTCTTTCCTCATTAACACCGTTATTATATTGCCAAAAAATCTCTTGTCCAGACGAATGATAGGCTACCGCAATTGTTGGTTTAATTTTTTCTGTTAACTTTACAATCGCTTGTACTTCTGCTGCCTCAAATGGTACCTTACCTTTATAATTTTTATAGGAAGGCTCTTTTTTTGAATCTTTTAAATACTCCCATCCAGCCGGATATTGTCGATTAAGATCCACTCCTAGTCCGTTACTTTTCCAGCGCGTAAAATCATCTATCCCATCATTCATCTTCTTAATTTTTCTTTTAGAAAAAAACGGGAATTTATTAATTTTCCCTTGTTGAATCGTGACTCCATCCGGATTAATCATCGGTACGATCCAAATGGAATAGGAGCCGAGAAAGTTGTCTCCATTTTTCATTGTTGCTGCAATACTTTCTGCCATTTTCATTGTTAACAAAGAAGTTATCCATTCTCTTCCATGATGAGCACCAGAAAAAAGAACACTCTTCTCTCCTGTACCTATTTGAATCGCGTAAATCTTCCTCCCAAATTCTGATTTCCCGATCGTGTACACCTGTAGCTGCTTTTTATATTTACTTTTCAAAATCCAAACATCTTCTTGAAAATCTTCGTATGTATACTCTTTACTCACATCAATAACAGAATCTGCACGATATTCCTTTGGATAGATAGAAAGTAGAAATACGATGATTGTCACAATAATAAGTCGCCGTCTCATAATAACCCCTTTTTTATTTATATTGTGAATGTGCAGCATTCCTTATTCATATTACAGTCAATTTCTTCTCCCTTTTTTCGCACGAAATTATACAGGTAAAAATAGAAAATCCTTTTAAATCAATATAGCCAACTTTTAGTGGGTAACATTCTTCTCTTTCTTCATATAATATAATCATCTCCTTCCCACAAAAGGAGGCATTAAAATGAATAAATCAGATTATGATCGAGCCCTATATTATACACATCGATCAGAGTGGGATAATCTTCTTATATTAATGGTAAGAACCCATGATAACTTTCTCTCAAAAAAAATTGAACAATTTCTACACGCCTACAACTTTGAACATGATTATTCTGTCATAGAAAAACATTTATATTCATTATTACGCTACATCGATCACGCCAACGATTTAGCAGAAGATGAATGGATTCACACAACCACAATGTAATCTATAGAATTCCACCAAGAAAACCACGGCTTTTCGGCCGTGGTTTTAGACTGTAGATAAACTCCTGAAGTTTTAAATTGGAGTTTTAAATATGACTCATTTTCATTTCTTACTTTTTATATTCAATTCGATAAACGTCAAATCTTCTATCTTTTAATTGGCGGACAGTTCCTCTTTGGCGTTGTCTTCTTAATATTTCTAAGTCTACATCCCCGATCATGACCATTTCGATATTAGGGTTGGTTTCGCCAACAATTCCATCTCGTGCAAATTCAAAATCGGATGGTGCAAAGATTGCCGATTGTGCATATTGAATATCCATGTTTTCTGTTTGCGGCAAATTACCGACAGTTCCAGCAATAACCGTATAAATTTGATTTTCAACTGCTCTTGCTTGTGCACAATAGCGTACCCGTAAATATCCTTGACGATCCTCTGTACAAAATGGAGTAAAAATAATTTTCGCTCCCATATCGGTTGCAATCCGGGCAAGCTCTGGAAATTCAATATCATAGCAAATTTGAATCGCAATTTTTCCACAATCAGTATCAAATACCTTAATCGCATCTCCTCGTCTTATTCCCCACCATTTCCGTTCATTAGGAGTTATATGTAATTTATATTGTTTTTCAATCGTTCCATCTCGTCTAAAAAGGTAAGCAATATTATAAATTTCTTCATCATCTTCCTTCACAAAATGGGAACCTCCGATGATATTAATATTATAACGAATCGCTAAATTCGTAAAAAGTTCAATATATTGCTCGGTATATTCTGTTACCTTTCTAATGGCCGTACTTGGAACACGTTCATCCATAAATGACATTAATTGAGAAGTAAGCAGTTCTGGAAACACAACAAAGTCTGATTCAGCATTAGAGGCCACATCTGTATAGTACTCCACTTGGTTAGCGAAATCTTCAAAGCTATATATTTGCCTCATCATATATTGAACGACACAAATTCGCACCGGATAGCTGCTTTTGAAAAAACGCTTGGATTTTGGCATATATTCGACATTATTCCATTCCATAATCGTTGCATAACTTTTCGACTGTGCATCGTCTGGCAAATAGTTGGGATTAATCCGCATTAGCGTAAATCCATTTAATAATTGAAAGGACAAGACCGGATCGTATATTTTATGATGCAGAACCTCCTGTACATATTCTCTTGCCGTCATTTGATCTTCATACTTATAATAATTTGGAATTCTACCGCCAATGATAATACTTTGTAAATTTAAACGTCGTACCAACTCTTTTCTAGCTTCATAAAGACGATGACCTATTTTCATTCTCCGATAAGCTGGATCTACCATTACTTCTATTCCATACAGATTATAGCCATCTGGATTATGGTTTGTTATATATCCACCATCTGTCACTTCATCCCATGTATGGCGAGCATCATATTCATCAAAGTTAATAATCAGGCTAGAACAGGAACCGATTATTTCCCCATCATACTCTGCCACAAATTGTCCTTCCTGAAAGATATCAATATGGCTCTTTAATTGATCATTTTTCCAAGGATCCATGCCTGGAAAACACTCTGCTTGCAGCTTCATAATCTTATCAATATCCTGATAATCAGTGTTTCGGATAATTAATTTCTTTTCAAATCTTGATAAATCCAATTTTGGCATACTATTTGACTCCCTTATAAATGTCTCTTCTTTAAAGAAATTTTACTTTCTATTTACTATTTCTACATTTCCCCATTTTTTTCAGATATAATCTATCTCCTTTATGAAATCTAGTTTGTTTACATCAATTCCGAATACCTTTATACTTTTTCTATAGTGAAAATACCTTTATTAATTTTAGTAGTGAAGAAACGACCGTAAAGGAGACTCGTATGAAAGAAAAAACAAAGCAAAAGGATTCCCGAGAAAACATCTTATATTTAGCGTGGATTGCAGCTGTCCTTAGCATGTTCGGCAGCCTCTATTTTTCAGAAATCAGAGAGTTTGTTCCTTGTACTTTATGCTGGTATCAGCGGATATTAATGTACCCGTTTGTGATTATTTTAGGGATTGCGGTGATACGAAAAGATTATAAAATCACCTTTTACACCATGATTCTTTCTGGTATTGGTGCATGTATTTCCATTTATCACTATTCGCTCCAAAAGTTAGCTAGCATCTTTGAAGCAGCTGCTGCATGTGGACCAGTTGCTTGTACTGGCGAATACATAAATTGGTTAGGGTTTATAACCATCCCCTTTATGGCACTCATTGGCTTTATCATTATTTTTTCTTGCAGCCTTATTATTTGGAAAAAAACAAAGGAGATGAATGAATGAAAAAAGTAATATTTTTCTTAGTCTTTATTATTATTTTATTTGCAGGGGTAGCCTTTTTATCTAATATGCAAAAAGAAAAAGCTGTAGAAGGCAATATGTATAAAAAAGATAATTTAAAACCTGAAACAATCGAATTATTAGATGATCCAAATTACCAGAATATTATCCTTCCTAGTGAACTAGAGGAAAAATTAAAAACGGAAGAAGATGTTACCGTCTACTTCTTTAGCTCAGATTGTGTGTACTGCAAACAGACTACACCAGAACTAATGCCACTTGCTGAAGAATTAAATGTATCCATCGATCAATATAACTTATGGGAATTTGAAGAAGGCTGGGATAAATACAAGATTGAATCCACGCCAACAATTGTTCAGTACAAAAATGGAGAAGAAGTAAGCCGAATCAATGGCTACAAAGAGCCTGCTGTATTTAAACAATGGCTAGAGGAATATAGTGTTACTAAATAAAGCAATAAGCCACCGCGTTTTCTGATAACAGCGGTGGCTTATTTTTCAATTAATGAGGAACCTAAGCAAGTCAACAACCCACGACTGAAGTCACGAGGGTTCTCGGCTAAAGCCTAAAAATAAGTTATAGTAAATACTGATTATTCGCCTCTGCGTACATACTAAAATTTGCTTGATTGTACGAATTTCCATTAACATCGATTTTAAAATTTGCTAAATCAAATGGGAAGAAAATATCTAAGTCCTCTAATATTTGTACATTTCTTTCGAATAAATGCTTATATTTACATTTATTCTCTGGCTCCTCCAGTATATTCACAAGGGTTTGCAAACTTGCAATAACTTGATAAGATGTTTTTAACGTACTTAATAACTGTGCTTTTTCAGGAGTGATAACAAGAACCTTCAATCGCTCGAACTTATTAATTTCCTTGTCTGAAAAATAGAAAGGAAATATCTTTGAATAAAAGGTCTGAACCAGTTCATTAATTCTTTCCTCTTGTGTTGGTGTTGATGCAAAAACAACTTTCATGAAATGAAACACCCTCTTTATTTCTTATAAATTTACACTACACAAAGTAATAACCCTAGTCTAACATATCCCCCAAAACCATTTCTGTGGTAATTAAAACCATGATATGATAACTAAGTTAGATTTAAGACACTTTTATAATTATGACACATAAAGATAAAGGAGATTTATATATGCTATTTGAAAGAAAAGGAGACTGGCTACTGCTTAAAATCCCTTTCCAATGGGAAGGTTTATCAATCGAGGCATTCTTTTCACAAATTTTATTAGCTTCAAAAAAACAAATCCACTTATCTAAAATGGAGAAAAAAGTACAGGTAAATAACCAAAATGTTCCTTGGAATACGTTGCTTAAGCAGGAAGATATTTTAAAAATAAAACTCTTTCAGCAGGAGCCAAATGACATTATTCCTACCTATATGGATCTCTCCATTCTTTATGAGGATGATTTTCTTCTCGTTGTTAATAAGCCAGATGGAATAGATACACATCCTCATTCTCCCGAAGATGCTTCTGCTTTATTAAATGGTGTTGCCTATCATTTATTAATGAATGGAGAAGAACGACAATTAAAGCATATTCACCGATTGGATCGAGATACAACTGGCTGTATTCTTTTTGCCAAACACGATTTAGTCGCTAATATGCTTGATTATATGTTGAGGGAAAGAAAAATCAAGAGGACATATATCGCTCTTGTGCAAGGATTCCTATCGCAGAAAAAAGGAATCATCAATAAACCTATTGGGAAGGACAGACATCACAGTAGCCGTCGAAGAATTTCAGAAACGGGACAAAATGCAATCACGCATTTCAAACGAATAAATCGATTGCCTAATAAAGGATTAACGCTTATATCTTGCACATTAGACACAGGTAGAACCCATCAGATTAGAGTTCATTTGAGCTCCATTCATCATCCGCTTGCTGGCGATACACTTTATGGGGGCAAGACAATTTTTCATCGCCAAGCATTGCATGCCGTAAAAATTCAATTCATCCACCCTATTTCTGGGGAAGAAATTACCGTCTTTGCACCTCCAATGGACAGCCCACCTATTTTCCCTGATGACGACTGGGAAGAGTTGTTGAAATAGTTTTTCAAAAAAAAAAAAGGAAATGGCTTAAAAAAGCTCATTTCCCTTTTTTATTATCTATTATGTTGTTTTACGCATACCACGCATAATCAGGCTTAAAATAAATACTAGGACAACAGCTCCAATAATACTTGGAATTAGAGCAAAATCAGCAATCGATGGACCCCAATCACCAAGAATTAATGAACCTAACCATGCACCAACAAAACCAGCAATGATATTTCCAATTACTCCACCAGGAATATCTTTACCTACAATTAAGCCTGCTAACCAACCTATAATACCACCTATAATTAATGACCATAAAAATCCCATATTTAACACTCCTTTTTATTAGTGTTTTATTTTTTTCATGAGATAAGGAAGAATTCATGCTGCAGCTTTATTATCCCGTACGGTTATCTTCTCTATCTGCTTGTACTTATATTTACCACCCTTTGCTGCTTTTAAACCTAACAAAAGATTCATTGTTTCATGAAGATTCACACAAATGATTCCGAACAAAAAAGAGGCTGGGACAAAACCCTCCTCTGAAATGAAAAAGCCGGTGAAATTTTACCAAGAGTAAAATTTCACCGGCTTTGATTATTTTTTGAATAAAAATAAGGACCACTT
>Ga0209463_1000275_pt1 | contig 46095 bp, 46 predicted proteins | sample AgamicMgSfrz_FD_187169 | JGI IMG/M metagenome (GOLD analysis project Ga0209463, IMG submission 187169) | Agave microbial communities from Guanajuato, Mexico - Mg.Sf.rz (SPAdes) (version 2) | ecosystem: Host-associated > Plants > Phyllosphere > Phylloplane/Leaf | place: Guanajuato, Mexico...
CGAGAGCGTAGGATAAAATCTCTTTATCAGAAGTTATCGACAATTCTTCAGGCTCCTTATAAAAAAGCTCTTTTACTAGCTGATCATTTAAATCGGAAAATAATTTCATTTTAGTAACTCCATTCCACGATAATGCCTTGTTCAAAAGTTAAACAATCTGATTATTCAGATAATTGGTATATAAAAAATAATAAATTATCTATTTATTTTAATATAATATCTACTATCTTGCATTAAAATTTTCTTATTATGGGGATATTTGTAATGAGCAGCAGCTTTATTGCTTGAGGGTTGATAGCTTTAGATGTAACAAAAGAAGGGATGACAATTTGTCATATCCCTTCTCTCTCTAATTATCCTATTACGCTTCGCCTTGCTCCGCTTTTTTCTTATTACGGAAGTGGACAACAAATGTTGCTGCAAAAGCGATAATTAATACGCCAAAGAATACGATATGGTGTACATGAACACCAAACACACCCAAGAACATTTTCACAGAAATAATTAAAATCAAAATATATGCTGTGCTTTCCAATTCTGGTACTCGGTCAATCAATTTCAAGAATACACCTGCAACACCGCGCATCATTAGTACGCCGAGCATACCGCCGACAAGCAGCACCCATACTTGGTTGCTGACACCGAAAGCGGCAAGAACGCTGTCTACTGAAAAGGCAATGTCCATTAGCTCAACAGCTACAACTGTTCCCCAAAACGTACCGAACAAACGGATTAACAGACCATTCTGGTTAATGCCGTGGGATTCTTCTTCTTCGTTTAATTCAGCATTCTTCTCTTTTCGTTTGTCGATAAAGTACTTGATTGCTAAATACGCTAGGTATGCTGCACCGAGTACTTTAACCCACCATAATTTAATCAAGAATACTCCGATTCCGATCGCAATGAAGCGGAAGACATATGCGCCAAGCAATCCGTAGAAAAGGGCTTTTTTCCGTTTTTCAGGTGGAAGATGCTTTACCATTACAGCAAGCACAAGTGCATTATCTGCTGATAACAATCCTTCCAAAATTACAAGTGTTCCGATATATCCCCAGCTCACTGGGTCTGTCAATACTTCTCCCCACATTGCCCAATTAAAGAACTGGGAATATGTATCGATAAAGGCTTGAAAAATAGTATCCATCCGTGTATGTTCCTCCTAAATGATCGCTCTAACATGTTTTCTCTATTTTTTACCTGCAATCAAATGGATAGGCAATTGAAAAGGTTAACCCCTCATAAAAGCAACTGACAGATTAGCCGACTTGCAGTCCGAAATCTGTTGCCAATGCTGCCAAGCCGCCTTGGTAGCCGCTTCCGATTGCGCTGAATTTCCATTCGTTGTTATGGCGATATAATTCTCCGACAACTAGCGCTGTCTCGATAGAGAAATCTTCTCCTAAGTCATAACGGATAAGCTCTTCATTATTTTGTTCATTTAGGATGCGCGCATAAGAGTTTGAAACTTGTCCAAAGTTTTGGTTTCTAGCATCACCGTCATGAATTGTAATAGTAAAAGCAATTTTTTGTACATTTGCAGGCACTGCTTGAAGATCAATAATAACTTGCTCATCATCGCCGTCTCCTGCACCAGTACGGTTGTCACCAGAGTGGACAACAGACCCGTTACCGCCAGTTGAATTGTTATAGAATACAAAGTCAGCCTCAGATGTTACTTTACCGTTGTCACCAAGTAAAAATACAGAAGTATCCAAGTCGAAGTCTTTTCCACCGTCATACTTGTTTACATCCCAGCCAAGCCCTACGATAACTTTCGTTAATCCTGGGTTTCCTTTTGTTAAGTCTACTTTTTGTCCTTTTGATAAACTGATTGCCATGATTAATTCCTCCATTTTTTTTGATTTTTATTATCTACGTTTCAAAAGCTAGAACAGTTTCATTTTTATTATTACTTTTTGGGATTTTTTTAACTCATCCATTTAGGAGGAGTATTTTTATCCCAGTAGATATTGCCTAGTGCATAATGATTTTGAAAATTATCCTGAAACGTGTGATAATGAAAATTGAACCAATAGCCATCTTGTGGGGGGCGATCCCTTCTCACATGAAAGCGAATCACGTCTTGATTTTCTTTCACGATGTGGAAAATCCGCTCGCTCGTCCCAGGACTCGGCATCTCTGTAACAGTAAGCTGGCTCAAATCTTCATCAGGGAAGCTGCTAGTCACATTGTTAATTGCTTTTTCAATATTCGGTAAAATCGCAATCCTGAATTCATCCTCTATTACCGGTTTGATTTTGTTCCCGAATTTCGTATAGCTTTGCACTTCTGCTTCTTCCATCAGCTTGCCCACGACCTTTTCCCTATCCGATCGCTCATCCAGAATCCCCGCAGGTTCAACCGTTAATTCATCTGAAGAGATTGGCAGGTTGCGTTCATCTGCAGGCTTCTTTTCATCACCATTGTTGTTATAAAAAGCAGAAGGCGACGGAGTTATCAGTCCAAATGTTAAGATCGACACAAAGACAACAAGACTTTTTCGAATCCAATTAGGCATTGTAAACACCTCACTTTCAAAATCCCGTTAATCCTATGTAAAGCAAGTTCTTTCTTCTATTGGTGTTACTTAAAATATATACAGTACTATTCAAGTATATAATAAAAAACAATTATTGAGCCACTATTTATACAGCATTATTTAAAAATTATAACTTTCTATCCTTAATTTTTCCTATAATTCTATTATACCGTAATGGAATTTGGCTGTTTTCCGTTCCATTCGCTGAAAGCCAAAGTATTCAAATCTTGTGCTCTTATAGTGGTCTTTCAAAACAACCCTATCCGTAGCAACACGGCACGCTTCTTCTATCATCGCTTTAGTCCAGTCCTCATAAACTGCCAAATGCTTTAATGGTTTGATGCCATCTGAATCAATGTTTTCCTCAAACATCGGGTCTAGATACACACAATCGATACTGTTGGTTTCCTTTTTTTTCAGCACATCGAGCGCATGCCCCCAAGTCACCTTTACTCTTCTCATCGCTTCATCGATTTCCTTTTCACCTGCCTGCCAGACAGCTAGACCTTCCTTGACCATAAATGCTATTACAGGACTTGCTTCTATTCCTTCGACTTTTCCTTTTTCTCCGACTGCGAAGCTTGCGACAATACTGTCAGACGCCAAACCGAGCGTACAATCAAGAAAAGACTTTCCATCAAAGAGATTACAAGCATCTATAAAAGGGTCGCGTTCCCCTTTTTGCAGTCTTTTTATCCGAAACATACTTGAGCTTGGATGAAAGAAAAAGGGCTCGTTCGTATTAGCTGCAAACAGCTCATACCTATCTTTGCCTGTCACTAATATATCTTCTTGGTACTTTGCCATAAGAGAGCGGACTGTCTTCTTATTCCTGTCCACATAGTTGCACTGTAAATGGGAAGCCGCCGCTTTAGCCTTATCTATCATTTCTTCATTCGTTCTTCCAGCTGTTGTCACAATCATCTTTAGATCACCTTTCTTATTGCACCAATCCGTTCTAAAGAACAGCGTTTAATTGGATTAGAGCCTTAAAAAAAGAGGGGCTGTTAGTACATGCCCCTCTCTGCTTGTTCTATTGCTTTAATTAGCAGTTTTGTTCGAACGCAGACATCAAGTTTTCCATAATCGCTTCCATTGAATTGCCTTCAATATCATAACGAGGGATAAAGTGAACAACCTGATTATCTTTAATTAATGCCATAGAAGGAGAAGATGGTTCAATATCTCCAAAGAACTCCCTCATTCTAGCAGTTGCTTCCTTATCTTGTCCTGCAAATACTGTGATAAGATTATCTGGCTTTTTGTCTGCCTGCAATACAGCCTGTGTAGCTGCAGGTCTTGCCAAGCCGGCAGCACACCCACATACAGAATTGACAACAACTAGAGAAGTTCCTTTACTGTTGTTGATAAACTCCTCTACTGCTTCTTCTGTTGTTAATTCCTGAAAACCTGCATGAACAAGCTCTGCTCTCATCGGCTTTACCATTTGTTTCATATATTCTTCGTATGCCATCGACATTTTTTATTTCCTCCTTTATTTATGCATGTGCTATTAGCATACAATACTAAAACGCCAACATGCAACGATATGAAACTTAAATATGCATTACTTCCTTTTATCTCTATCTAACCTTTTCACTCGAAGGAGACGGCAAGTTCTGATAACAGGGCGAATGAGCAGCAGGATGCTTCCTGAAATATAAAGGACAGCGCCGGTTATTTTCCAGCTTAACAGCATATTGAAAATTGTCCCTAACAAGAACATAAGCCCTATGAGTATGTCATTGACCGTATATATCACTTGATATTTATCCTTTAATATAATAGCTAAAGAACCTATCGAGATAACATGATGCTCTTCCTCTGTCTGCTTATTGTTCATGTTTTTTAACACCTCACTAAAACAAATACTAGTGAATGTATTCCTTTTAATGGGCATTCTAAACACGATAAATACAACAAGAAATATTTTCTAAGGTCAATCCTGTTTGCGTGCTTCCGTCATCTGTTTCCAGACAGAGCCCTTTGCCTCTTCTCCAAGCTCGATTCTTTCGATAGCCATTTTAATTTGCAGACTCACCTCGAATTCTAGATCGTCTTCATGGGCCTTTAAGGCAGCCAATGCTCTTTCATCTCCAACTTCATACAAGAACATAGCAGCACGCCATCTGACTAGCTTGCTTTTATCGCCTAATGCTTTCATCATTTCATCCATTGCTTCAGGGAACCCTAAATCGGATAAGCAGTCCCCGGCAGTCCGTCTTACTGTTACTGTTTTATCTTGAAGCGCCTTATAAAGGGACGGCAGCACGATAGGATCTTCTATCATTCCAAGGTAAACGGTAGCCAGTCTCCGGATTGACGGCTTTTCATCATCCAATGCTTTAGTTAGGACTGGGATATCATCAACCGTTGGATCCTCACTTTGTTCCAGTCTTTGATATCTAATCTTCCAATCTTCATGCTCTAAATCTTGGAATGTCAGTTTGATTTTTTCTCGTTTCATTACATTTGCTTCTGCTGCCTCAGGATTTTTCGCTGCTTCTGCTAAACTTGCAATCCGTTCTTCGGGATAGGCAGCCATTAATTCCTCTTGGACAGCTTGGCCTATTTCGTCAAACTCTCCGTATCGAACACCAAATTCCTGCCATTTTCTGCTGGCAACGACATTATCGTTTGGCATTCTTACCTCAGCAACTGCCTGCATAAATTGCTCGGGTAAGCCGTAACGTTTTTCTTCCGTTCCATCCGTCAGCTTAATCTGCATCGGAATACCTTTATACATTTGCACAAGTACTTTTATTTCACCGTAATGCTCGTTTACTTCCGTTTCTTTTTCTAAACTGTCTGCTTCTTCCCCAAAAGCACTGCGCACTTGGGCAAGCAGCTCTTTCCAATCGTATTTAGCATTTCTTTCAACTGCCAAAAAATCGGCAACATGGTATACCCCTCTGATACCTTCTATTGCCAGTATGTCCTGGATTATTTTTGGTGCATCTTCGGCATGTTCTTTTTTATAGTTATTGCTTGTACCCATCGGCAGCTCTTCATTTAGATTGATTTTCATCGTATTTGGGCTTGGAGTAGGTTCAATTGCAATGATTTTCATCGTTAATCCCCCTCAAAATCATTCATTTAACGGTCAGTTTTCTGCAATCTCAGAAAGATAGCTCCACCGTTCTATCAAATATTCCAATTTCTCATTTAGTTCTTCTTGCTCTTTAAGCAACAAATTTGCTTTCTCAAAGTCACTTCCTGTGTTTGCTATTTCTGCTTCCATTTCTTCAAGGCGATTTTCACAATTTTCAATATCACTGTCGATTGTCGCCCACTCTCTTTGTTCATTATAGCTTAGTTTTGCTTTCTTCTGTTTAGGCTGCTCTTGCTGTTTCGGCTTTTCCTTCACGGCTTTCTCTGCCTGTTCTTTTTGTTTTTCTGACTGGAGATATTCCGTATAATTGCCATAATAGCTGCCAATATTGCCGCCTCCTTGCAGCACTAACAGTTCTTGTGCCACTTTATCAAGGAAATAGCGGTCATGGGATACAGTAATAACGACACCTTTGAACTCATCCAGATAATCCTCAAGCACCATAAGTGTTTGTGTATCAAGATCATTCGTTGGCTCATCAAGAAGCAGGACATTCGGCTCACCCATTAATATTTTCAGCAAGTATAACCTTCGTCTTTCACCACCGGAAAGCTTGCCAATAATAGTCCCATGAGTGTGAGGAGGAAACAGGAATCTTTCGAGCATTTGGGCAGCAGAAATTGTTTTTCCATCTGTCGTCTCAATGATTTCAGCTGTCTCCTTTAAATACTCAATCATGCGCTTCGATTGGTCCATTTCTTCGTTTTCCTGTGTATAATAAGCGATTTTGACAGTTTGTCCAATTACGTATTCACCTTGATCGAGCGGAATTTTTCCTGCAAGAATATTTAACAGAGTTGATTTTCCAGTTCCATTATGCCCAATAATACCAATTCTGTCTCCAGGCTTAACAAGAAGATTAAAATCCTTCAAAATCGTTTTGTTTTCAAAAGATTTTGAAGCAGACACTAGCTCAAAAACCTGTTTTCCTAACCTGCTGCCTTTTAATGAAATATCAAGTTTGCCTTTGTCCTGAACAGACGCAAGTTTATCATCTAATTCATCAAAACGCTGAATCCTTGCCTTTTGTTTAGTTGAACGGGCCTTGGCACCTCTGCGGATCCATTCCAGCTCTCTTCTGAACAAATTCTTTTGCTTATCAATCGTCGCTGCCTCGTTCTCTTCCCTGATTGCTTTTGCTTGAAGAAACTCTGCATAATTGCCCTTATAACTGTATAGATTGCCACCTTCCAGCTCAAACATCCGGTTTGTAACCTTGTCTAAGAAGTAGCGATCATGTGTGACTAACAGGAGCGCACCATTGAATTTACCCAAATAGTCTTCCAGCCACTTAACTGCTTCAAAATCAAGATGGTTTGTTGGCTCATCCAAAATAAGAAGATCAGGTTCTTGAATGAGGACTTGTGCAAGAGAAACACGTTTTTTCTGGCCTCCGGAAAGCTCACCGATTTTTTTATCGTAAAAACTGACGCCTAGCTTTGTCAAAACAGTCTTCGTATTTGTATGAACGTCCCAGCCATTGTGGGCATCCATTCTTTTTTGAATTTCAAACAACTCTCCATGAAGCTTACTATCTTCCGGGCTTTTTTCTAATCTCAGCAATACTTCCTCATAATTCCGAACCACTTTCCAAACTGGTGCATCACCTGTATACACATAATCTAATACATTCATTTCAGGATTTATGTCCGGGCTCTGTGAAGAATAGGCGATACGATAATCTTTTGGTGCGATAATTTCTCCTTCATCTGGTAAATCGATACCTGCCACTATCTTTAGTAGCGATGTTTTACCTGTACCATTAATTCCAATCAGTCCAACTCTTTCTTTTTCACTAATTGCAAAGGAAATGGAATGAAATAATTCTTTTTCCCCGTATGTTTTTGTTAAATTTTCAATTGAAATACTCTTCATAACTACCATTCCATTCTTTATAGAATTCTTCTAAGTAACTTTCCATCAATTGATGTCTTTTGGCTGCAATTTTGCTAGCTGTATTTGTATGGAGCAATTCCTTTAGTTTAAGGAGTTTTTCGTAAAAATGCTGAATGGTGCTAGACTGGCCGTTCCGATATTCTTCCTCTGTCATGTTTACTCTAGCATCGACAGATGGATCATATATGACATGCCCCTTTTTTCCGCCATATGCAAAGGTTCTAGCAATACCGATTGCCCCAATCGCATCAAGTCTGTCTGCATCTTGAACAATTTTCGCCTCAATCGTTTCCGGCTTGGCATTATTTCCGCCGCTGTAAGAAACCGTTGCAATTGCCTTAAGCACATGATTTCGTTCGTCTTCGTCAAGAGAAAGGCTGTCTACAAATTGCTCAAGCTGTCGTGTACCTTCCTCTTTAGATTCATTCAGTTTTGCGTCTGCCACATCATGCAATAATGCCGCAAGCTCTATAATAAATGGATTACCACTGTTTTCTTTTTCACAGATAAAAAGCGCAGCATTTCGCACTCTGTCAATATGGTGCCAGTCATGGCCTGTCACATCGCCTTTTAATTTATCCTTCACAAAATTCTCTGTTAATTGAATGATATCCATTATTTTTAATTAACTCCTATCTTTATCCTACCGAAATATTGTAACACGAAAGGAAAAAATCAACTACAAAACCGATTGAACAGCATAGTTAGCCTGCTCTCCCATCGTTTAATGTTTGCAAGACAGAACAAAGAAAGCGGAGGATTGTCTAGCGAAGATGAAGGTGCAAATTCTTGAAAAAGAGCCCATTGCCGTGTGGCAAACAAGTTTACTTCCAATATGAAGGCATTTTAAAACTTTAGAATTAACGCAAAACAAAAAGAGGCTCTTCGCCTCTTTTGTTTACTTTATTCTTAATTCCTAAAGAAACTTCTTGATTTTCGGAAAAACCTTTAATGCAGTGTTATAAAACACATCTTCATGATGCTCTTTTGGAATAAGGTTTTGAATAAATTCAATATATGGACTAAATGGCGCTAACGGCCAATCTGTTCCAAATAATAGTTTATCATAGGAGTTGGCATATACTAGCGCATGCCTTAAATGCTGCAGAAATATTCCTTCCTGCGCCTTCTCTAACTCTGCTCTCGCACCAACGACTAATCCAGACAGGTCAGCATAGACATTTCGGTTTTTATACAGAATCTCTGCTGCTGTCAATGTCCATGGATCACCAAAGTGGGCCATCATAAAACGAATGTTCCGATATTTTACGGCAACCTCGTCAATCGCAAGAGGATGGGAATATTTTAACAACCCCCTCTCTGAATATGTATCTCCAGTATGAAAAACAACTGGCAAGTTATATTTTTCGGCTAGTTCATACACAGAATTGTATACTTCATCATACGCATAAAACGGATAATATCCTAAATAAATTTTTATGCCGACAACATGATCCTTTTGGATTTCCCGTTCTAGATCTCGGATTGCGTACGCATTCAGCTTATATGGATTAATCCCAGCACAATATACGATATTAGGCGGCAAGGTATCTCCGAGATCAAGCCCCATTGGTGTTTGGGCCTTGTAGTCTGGAAAGCCCATCTGAGGAGTTTCAGTCACTCCCATCCCAATCGCGAGTACAATATTCGCTTCCTTCATTTCAGTTTGCACACCTGAAATGCTGTAATCTACTTTGGACAATAATTGTGCTGTTTCTTTAAAGGATTCAATATTAGATAAATGTATGTGAGCATCAATAATTTTCATTTTTTCTCCTTTTCCTTTTATTCTATAAACCTATAAGTTAATTAAACCGTAGTTTTTTTAGAGATTTCAGCTGATAAGTCGGGACATTCACCTTGTCAAAATAGAGAAAACTTGGTTGGGTATAGACAATATCAGTATCTTTCCTTTCACAATATGTCGTGGAAACAAGCTGTATGACTTCGTTATTTGTGTAATAGTTTGTATTGATTCTGTTTCTGTCGGTGAGTAAATGAAGCTTATCCTCTGAACCATCCACCTTAATATGATAATCACCATGAAGAGTAATTTCCTGTTCCTCTGCTCCTGAAGTATATACACGGTTATGCAAACTTTTATTTCCTAGCTCTAATATACAATCTTTTCTCAAAAACAGATTTGAATGCCATTGCTCTTTTCCCATCTTTTTGCCTGCGGTTTTATGTACTCGAACAAATACTGCAAGAAGCGGCAATCCTGGCATTGTGACATAATATTGTGAAAATGCAAGCCCTCTCCACTGGGGATGGTGAGTAACTTTTGTATCCAGTCTCATACCAGACCAGCTGTTTTCAAAATTGTCCTTTACCTGTACAAACTCAAGCGTAGTCGCTTCTTTTAGTATGGAATTAACACTCAAATCAGGCGGACCTGCTTTCATTCCACCAGCCCAAGGATTCCACCAGCTTTTCGGTATAAGCTGCGGAAATGCTTGATCGAGCCATTCTGTTTGATTTACTTGTAAAGAAAAGATTCCCGGATAATAATCTGGTGCTGCACTAATTTCTAAGACCCCATTTTGAAGACGATAAGTTTCATAACCCTCTTCGATCATCATGTTCTTCGTGATACTACCATTGGGACAAAATAGAATGTCATCAAAATAGGCTTCTCTTTTGTCTGTCTTAATAACTGCAGACAATTTATTGACTCCCTGCCACTTTACTGCTTCACTAGGCAGATGTTGTGTGGTATTAACTTCCAAACTACTCTCAAAAGCTGAAGTTTCGTTTACGTTTAATTCCACATCTCCACTTAAAGGATTGTTTCTAAAACTTTCAAACTGGTAGGATAAAGAATTATTTGCTTCATGAATAGGATTCCCCCCATTTAATAGCAGCTCAAAATCTTTACGGATGTCTCTATATGGGGACGCAATACCTGCAGCGGCAGTTTCTACTTCCCTCCAATTTATAAATGCTCCGATGGAAATATAAAGAGGCGGGAAACAGCCGTAATCATCGCCTTGATCTTTTACATGGGATTCAAGATGCATTTTCCAGCCTTCCATCCTTATCTTACTGTCTGCAGTCCAATACATACCAATCGGGCTTGATTGTTGTTGAGAAAAATACCAGTTGCTGCTGATGTCTTTTGAAGCTATGTCCCGCGGTTCCACAATATCAGCTTCCTTGAATACAACAACTTCCCCTTTGAGTGGCAAGTAAACTTCTGCCCAGTCATGGTAAAAGGTTTCCTGTAATTGTACATTAGATTGTGCCAATTTGTTTTCAAATGCTATCCATCTTTTCACAATCCCTTCTGCAAAAAGCTGGATGTTAAGCTTTATATGATTGTCTGGATGTTCAGTAGATTGATAATGAAGAGTGAGTATAATAGATGTCTTTTCATAAGAGGTTTCCACTTTGTCTGGTTTGCTTTTCGACAGCTCATTGGAGTAGGGCTTGCCTAGCATCGGGGCAAACATTGCGAACGGTAATTTCTCCGTCCGGTTGGTACCGGCTGTCATTACATTATCAGTCTTACTGATATTCACTTGATAAATACCATTAAATATATGAAAGTCGTTTCTTGTTTCAGCAAAAAATCTTTCGCCAATTCCCTTTAATGCCAATGAAACAGGTTTCCTAACAGTAAGCTCACCATGTTTCCATTTCACTTGGCATTTAATGTTATCCTGGCAGAAACCTAAAGTTAACACTGTAGCAGGTATTGAAACGAATACTTTTTCTTTTCCTTCTAAGGTAATGCTGCGTGATGAGTCACGGAAGGATAAATATTCACTGACAGGAAGCTTAATTTCAGCATGAACAGATTCAGTAAGGTTATTTTCGATTTCTAAATCAAGGGCAAGCTCGAAACCTTTTTGCAGGGCATAATTGATTGGTTTAGCAATGACTGTAACAGGAGTTTTGGGATATATTCCGAGTTTAAATGTTGTCATACTACCATTTACTGTTACATTTACAGAAATAGTCGGGAATGTTTTTCCCTTTTCCGGTTCCGCACCTTCAGTTAAAAAGAATGTATCTGTGACCATCACTTCCTCTTCCACTGAGAAACAATGTGTAAAATCGCAAATAACTCTTTCACTTGCACAGGATGATACCTCTATTGCAAGAGGAGTTTCAGATTTGTTCTTTATATAACAGGATACTTCGTGCTCTTGTCCTTCGAGCAGTTCATGATTATTCAGTGATAAATCAATCCTGAAATCATCTGTTTCGATAGCACATAGACCTCTGCCTGTTCTTTCGAAGCTTGCTTTTAAGAAAGTCTCTTTGTTTACCCATTCATAGTCATAATAAGTAAACCCATTCCTAAGCCTTCCATCTGGCTTTAAGTCCATCGTGCACAACATATCTCTGTACCAGTCAATTTTAGCGATATAAGGAGCAAGCAGTTTATCGTTTAATATCGTCGGGATGAAATTCATTAAATGAGTATAGTTGTCTTCATCTTCCCAAAAAAAACCGCAGCGCTTGTAAAGGGGCACAGCCTTCGTATTACCTGCCCATGTGTATAAGTCGAGCCTTGGCCAATTCTTATTAACTACAACTTGTAATGCATGAAGCAGCAGCAGCTTACCTACTTTTTTCCCATGGAAGTCCGGCCTCACATTTAAAAGCGGAATATACAGAGAACCGATATCCTCTTTATACACAGACAGTCCGCAATAACCCACAACCTGAAACTCATTTATCGCTAAAAAAGTATGCAGATTATCTGTGCTTCGATGCTGATCAATAATCTGTTCTTCTGTTTTGACATTGCCGCCCCAAGCCTCTTTGCTTTCATTCCACATCTTCGCAACTTCAGCGGCAAATCGATCCTCGTACTCCACAATTTGTATGTCAGCGATGGTATTATGGATTGTCATATTTGTATCCCCTTTTTCATCATAATGTTATGGATGGAAAAGCTTAACCTCTCTTTCAGCATATTTATAAAAAATCCTCTTCAACCCTAATTTCTATCGTATTATGCATGGAAATTATTGTAAAGATAATATCTCAAAATGACAGAAACTATTAATCAACAAAACTAGACAAACCTCGCTAAAGGAGAAATTTTTTTAATAGCGAACTAATATTAAAGTCGAAAAGTTTTTGTTCTTGGTCTTTTTTATTCTATCAAAACAGAAAGGTGATGAAGCATAATGAAGGAACAAGGGAAAGAATTGGTTGCTGCCACAGAGGAGATTTTATTAAGCGTTAAGGAGGCAGCTATTGCAATCGAAGAAAGCCCTGGTGTTGTGCGCAACTGGCTTAGGGAACTGAAAGGGGTCATTCCTGCAATAGTCGGCGAACACGGATACCGCTACTTCGATCCTCATGCCATGGAAGTATTAGAAAAGATAAAAAAGCTGCGAAATGAGGACAAATTATCACTGAGAGAAATTGAAGATGTGCTTATTGACACCACACCACAAGTCTTGCAGCATCAAGCTGATGTACCATCAGAAAAGCTGTTGGAGGAGCTGAAAACTACAAAAGAGCAGCTTGAACTGCAAATTAACTTCAATTCAGTTCTTGTTCAACAACTGAAAAAGCAACAGGAGCAAATGGATCAACAGCAAGACTTTATTGAGACACAAAAGGAACAGATTGCTGCACTTACTGCTGCTGCGGAACAACAATACGTACACACATATGGGACAAGAAAAAGCAAGGATGAAGTGAAGGAAGAGACGAAGGAAATGCCAGTCAGAAGAGGAGCAATATTCCGCTTGTTTTCCTATCGGTAATAAACTTTGCGGATGATGGCGTTTGTATGGACTGCTGTCCGCCTTTTTCTATACAAATGCCATCATCCCTGCTTTCTTTTTAAGCAGAACACAAAGCACCTACCGCACCGCAAAACTGGCCATCCTGCAAAAACAGCTGACTCTTTGGAAATAAATAGTCAAAGGAAGAAATTATCTGCTTTAATGGCGGATTTACAGAAACAGCTCCTCCTGCATAAATGATTTCGCCGATGTGATGAAGGCTGCTTGCCTGCTGTGTCAGCAATACTATTGTTTCTGCTATCATTTGAAAAAGGGATGCCATTGTATCTTCCTTGCTCGCATCCATTGAATTTCCATAGCCAAAATTACTTGCAGTCAAACTTCCGTTGACACCAATATCTTCTTTATATAAATCCTTAACAAGAATATCAACCTTTTCCTTGCTGCCTTTAGAAGCAAGCTCTGTAATCTGAGAAAAATCCTGTACGCCTGCCAACAATTGCGCAAGCCCCATTATAGTCCCTCCGCCAATACCACTTCCCAGAACCCGAGAATAACTGCTATTTGAGATCTTAAACCATGAAGTACCCGTTCCTATATTAACAAGAAGGAAATCGTTGCTGTTATTAGGATCTTCCCTGCTTCTCAGCCACTTTGCACCAGTACAGGCAGCATCAAATTCAGGAACAATTTGCGAGTTAGGAAAAAACGTGTCTTTTATATAAGTAGCTTTGCTTCCTGTAAGCGCTATGTGTGTCCATTCAAAAAGCTTCAGCCACTGAAGTGCTGCATCCATTTCTGTATTAGGATATTTTCTAAAATGAACTCTACCATTCTCTTCATATGCCAGTTTAATCATTGAACCGCCTGCATCAATGCCGATTTTAGCCAACGTACACCCTCCTTTTGTTAAAGAAAAGGAAGAACAGAATAATCCATTCTCCCTTCTACTTATTATAATAATTTTTCTATATCCTCTTTCATTTCAAAGGGAGAAGCATTTGGTGAATACCGTTTAACTACTTTTCCTGAACGGTCCACTAAAAATTTTGTAAAATTCCACTTAATCGCCTTAAGCCCCATTGCACCAGGTGCCTCATTACTTAAATGCTTATAAAGAGGATCTGCATTTTTGCCATTAACCTCTATTTTTGCAAACATTGGGAATGTAACCCCATAATTCAACTCGCAAAATTCGAGGATTTCATCCTCTCCGCCAGGCTCCTGATTCATGAATTGATTACAAGGAAATCCTAAAACAGCAAAATCCTTTTCTTCGTATTCCTCAAAAATAGACTGAAGTTCTTTAAACTGCGGTGTAAATCCGCACTTGCTCGCTGTATTGACAATTACGAGCACTTTTCCTTTATAATCTTGCAGCGAAACTTCTTCACCATTGATTTTCTTGACTTCAAAATCATAAACAGTCATCCTATCATCCCCTTCTCATCTAAATCGATCAACACTTTCTGCCTTTGCAAACCAGCCAATGTTGCGAGCATATAATCAGTCATACTAACTAAATCATCCATATCGCCTTCGGTGACTAATCTGCTGAAATCAATCGATATATGATTATTTACTATATTATCAGAACGGAAGGGTTCATAACGAATTTCCTGCTTGATAAGATGCTCTTCTCCCCATACTCTTTGAAGCAGGTCTTGCAGCATCCAAATTGTTTCTTGGTTATTTTCATGTCTCACATTTATCATTAAGCTAATCCTCGCACCAATTAAATGGATTTTGTCCTCAAGTTCGAGAAGCTCTGCTGCTAAATTCTTTAAGGATGCATATATAGAAAATGTTATCTGGGCATTTTGTTGGCCTCTTAAAGCAAACACAATATGAAACTCTCGGGACATTGTACTGCTGTCTAAAAGGTCTCTTCTATTTAAAATGGCGATTGTGCCTTCAAGGTCCCTATCATAAAGCTGACCTTCTATGACAGTTTTTAAATTATCATATGCTGTTGGATCAAACATAAATATTCTCCTTTAAAAATAAGCAAAACAAGACATTTCCACTTTTAAAATGGCCTTAAAAGAGGCCGATTGCTTTACCTTGCTCATTTACATCCATTTTTAGAGCTGCTGGCTGTTTCGGCAAGCCTGGCATTGTCATAACATCACCTGTCAAGGCAACAAGGAAACCAGCTCCGATGCTAGGCTTCAGTTCTCTTACCGTGATAGCGAAGTCACTTGGTCTGCCAAGAAGACTTGGATCGTCAGAAAGGGAATATTGAGTCTTCGCCATACAAACAGGAAGATTTCCCCAGCCAAACTCTTGAAAATCCTTGATTTGTTTTTTTGCTTTTGTGCTGAACTCGACATGACTTGCACCGTATATTTTAGTGGCAATGGCGTTGATTTTTTCCTCAATTGCAGCATCTAAGCTATATAGGTGTGTAAATTTATTGTTTTTCTGTTCCATGATTTCCAATACCTTACGCGCAAGCTCCAGTCCGCCTTCAGATCCCTTCTCCCAAACTTCTGTCAAAGCGAATGGAATGCTATTGTTTGCACACAGCTCCTCAAGCACTTCAATCTCGCTTTCTGTATCTGAATAGAAACGGTTTATGGCTACAACAAATGGCAGTCCGAATTGTTTGATGCTATCCACATGTTTTTGTAAGTTGGCAAACCCGTCTTTCAGCGCTTCTGTATTTTCCTTTGCCAGATCTCCCTTAGCCACGCCGCCATGCATTTTCAAAGCCCTGATTGTTGCTACAATTACGACAATTTCCGGCTTAATTTGTTCATTTCTTGCTTTAATGTTTAAAAACTTTTCTGCACCAAGGTCTGCGCCAAAACCAGCTTCTGTCACAACATAATCAGCAAGCTTGCTAGCAGCAGCTGTTGCAATGACACTGTTGCAGCCGTGGGCAATATTGGCAAACGGACCGCCGTGGATAATGGCAGGTGTATGCTCAATTGTTTGCACAAGATTTGGCTTAATAGCGTCTTTCAACAGAAGAGTAAGTGCGCCCTCCACACCGAGGTCACCGACTGTTACAGGTTTTTTGTCTATATTATATGCGATAACCATTTTTGACAGTCTTTGTTTTAAGTCATTCAAATCATGTGCCAAGCAAAGCACAGCCATAACTTCTGAAGCGACTGTTATATCAAATCCATCTTCTCTCGGCACACCTTGAAGAGGACCACCCAACCCAATTATTACTTTTCGCAGAGCACGATCATTTAAGTCAACAGCACGTTTCCAGACAATTCGTCTTTGATCTATTTTAAGCTCATTTCCTTGGTGAATATGATTGTCCAGTAAAGCTGCCAATGCATTGTTTGCAGTTGTAATGGCATGAAGGTCACCTGTGAAGTGAAGATTGATATCCTCCATCGGCAGAACTTGGGCATATCCCCCTCCTGCAGCTCCGCCTTTTATTCCCATCGTTGGTCCTAATGATGGCTCTCTCATCGCAATTGCTGTTTTTTTATTTAATTTTTGCAAGGCATCACCTAAGCCGACAGTTACAGTCGATTTTCCCTCACCAGCAGGTGTCGGGTTGATTGCTGTTACAAGAATTAGTTTTCCTGACTGTTTGTCTTTCAATTGTTCAAGTTTTTCAGAAGAAATCTTCGCTTTGTATTTTCCGTACAACTCCAAGTCTTCCTCAGTTAATCCTAATTTTTTACCAATTTCCAAGACAGGGTGAATGCTTGCTTGCTGTGCTATTTCTATATCTGTTTTCATTAATTAACCGCCTTTACCATATAATTTTTCTTTTTTAAAAATTTATGTACAGCATTTATTTACCAATAATCTTATTTTACAGATTAACGAATAAAAATAAAAGAAAATATATGAAACGTTCGCTTTTACCATTGCATCCTCTACAGAGGAAATGGAGGAACAAGAGGAAATATGCTGAAAAAAACTTATTTTCAAACATTTCAGCAATTATATTGCGGCAATCGAAAAGGAAACTTATAATAGGCTATATGTTTATACATTATTTAACTAATTTAATTTTATGAAATACTTGGAATATAACGATAGCTTTGCTTGTTGTTCTAGTAATTATTCCAAAATGCAAACTAAGGCATAACAATATCACAACATGAAGAAAAAAGGAAAAAACAGGAGGCGAACCATTATGCCTATTAAAATTCCACAGCTGCTGCCAGCAAGGGAAACTCTCGAAGAAGAAAATATCTTTATAATGGATGAAACAAGAGCTAAGGCTCAAGATATCAGGCCATTGAACATATTAATTCTTAATTTAATGCCAGAAAAAGAAAAAACAGAGGTGCAAATACTCAGGCTTCTGGGAAATACATCACTGCAAGTGAATATCTCCCTGCTGCGGACTGCTTCCTATCACTCTAAAAACACGAGTCCTTACCATTTAGAACAGTTCTACACTGATTTCCAAGCCATTAAAAGCAATAAATACGATGGGATGATCATTACTGGGGCACCAGTTGAATTGATGAATTTCGAGGATGTTCAGTATTGGGAAGAGCTGACAGAAATTATGGAATGGACAAAAACAAATGTAACTTCCACACTTCATATTTGCTGGGGTGCACAAGCTGCCTTGTATCATCATTTCGGCATAAAGAAATATGAACTTGACCAGAAATGCTACGGCATCTATTCCCATGAAGTCCTAAAGCCATCTGAAAAGCTGCTGAGAGGATTTGATGACAGCTTTGTTGCTCCACATTCCAGACATACTAATGTACAAATCCGTGATGTCAATGAACACCCAGAGCTTCAGCTGCTGGCTGCATCTGATGAAGCGGGTGCGTTAATTATCAGCGGCAACAATGGCAAACAAATTATGATTACTGGCCATTTAGAATATGATTCATCCACACTTGCTGAAGAGTTTAAGCGAGATAAAGAAAAGGGACTTAATATCCATCTTCCGCTTCACTATTTTCCAAATAATGATCCAAGCAGAAGACCCCTTAATATGTGGCGTTCTCATGCACATCTGCTGTTTTCTAACTGGCTCAATTATTATGTATACCAAGAAACACCGTATGAATGGAAATGAAAGGTAAGAAACATATAAAAATAAGGGTTTTGGCTTCCAAACACTTTGCTAACAGCAGGTTTGGAAGCCAAAAACCCTTTTTTATTCTTAAAATCAGCCGTTGCTATCTTTGCTTAAATAAACCTCTTCAAATGGCTGGATAACAACAAAACCTTCACCGCTAAATTTCATTTGGATGGATTCGCCGCTTCCTCTTCCGAAGAATGTTTTTAAAGAAACATCTGTCACAAACTCCGGCTGCAGGTTACCAGACCATGCCACTGTTGCATTCGGGTCAGTGAAGACAGGTTTTGATGGTGTGACTTTCAATGTGAGCGGTTCATAGTGAGAAGTGATGGCAATCATCCCTCTTCCAGACAGATGAATGTTGAATAGACCCCCTGACAGCATCCCGGCAACTTTTCTCATGAGCTTAATATCCCAATCCACAGTAGGCTCAAAAGCAAGAAGGTCATTGCCATTAACAAAAATGGATTCTCCGTTTAGATGGAGGATGGTGATTTTTTTTCCTTGATCGGCGAGATACAGCTTCCCTTCTCCCTCTGCTTTCATAAGAGAAGCTCCTTCACCTGTTAATGCTTTTTTAAACATCTTCCCTAAACCATGTTCGAGAATACCTTCTCTAGTAAATTTAATGTTTCCCATATAAGAGACCATACTGCCAGACTTAGCCCACACTTTATCGGCTAAATTTACTTCAAGCATCCGCGGTGTTTCCAGTTCAAACAGCCCTTCTCCTTTATCTTGCTGTTCGGTCTTTTCTACAAAATCTTCTAAGGAATATCTGCTCATAATTATAATCACTCTCTTTTCATCTTTTAGGCTTCTTTAATACTATTACGATCAGAATTAGGAAAAGTTTCATGATTATTTTTTCTGTTTTCGCACATACTAATCGATGATTTTGATTTTTGGAGAAAGGATTGATGTAAACATGGAAACAATCGTTGCTGTAGAAAGAAATTATTTAGGTGATATTATTAGCTTTAAAACTTCAACCGAGAGGATTATTTCTTACAGAAAAGCATTGCTTGAAGCAGAAGAAGGCTTGCTTGATGGAGTGAGGCTGTCAGTGGCAAGCTTTGAGGATGGCCATCCGGTTATTATTGAGGATACCTTTGCAGAATATCCGCATATTTAATAGATTTATTTAAAGAGGGGCTAGACATAGAGACACACTTATTGACAAAGGGCTTTTCAATAAAAAATGTCTCCCGCCTTATTTAATCCAGTTCCTCGTTTTTTTGCTGGATAATCTTAAGCTCCTCTATTCTTTTCTTATCTTCCTGAAAATATTGGACTAAATCTCCAACACGATCAATGGCATCCCAGCTTAAATGGTGCTCAATTCCTTCTACATCTTCATAAATATTTTCTTCTTTAACTCCAATGATTCGTAGAAGGTCTTCTAGTAACTCATGCCGAAAAACTAGCCTTTGTCCGATTTTTTTGCCTTTCGGGGTTAAAATCAGACCTCTATATTTTTCGTATACAAGATATTCATCCTTATCAAGCTTTTGAACCATCTTTGTAACTGAGGAGGGGTGTACTGACAAGGCTTCGGCAATATCAGAAACTCTTGCATATCCTTTGTCTTCAATTAGTTTGTAAATTTGTTCAATATAGTCTTCCATGCTGGGTGTCGGCATATATGACCCTCCTAATTTTGCATATACTCTCAAACACTTGCCATGTTTGGCTAAACAGAGCTGTTCAATTATTATATGACGCTCTTGTCCTTCGCTTTGGCTTCATGCCAAACACACAAGAACGAAAATATCCTTTATGCATTTTACTATATAAAAATTCAGGAAACAAGCACTTACCCTATTGGTTCTTAACATAATGACACGTTCACAACAAAGGGTAAGTTTTAACCATCTGCTCCGTTAAGAATATTTACTTATTGCTTTTTGTTGGGAAAATCCATTTGCCAGCTGTAATAATCATTGTCCGCATTTTTGACGTATCTTAATACAGCATCAAATTTATTCCCTTTTTTACTCGTTAGTCCCTTTACTTCCGCTTGCCCTTTTTTAAGCAGAGACTTTACCATAGTTTTTGTCGGTTTTTTCTTTAATGCTGCCAAAAATTTGTCATTCTTCCAGATTACAAACTTACAGCCTTGTTTCCAGTTGCTGCAGCCATAGCCTTTTTGCCCCTCTATTACTTTATGACCACAAACTGGACATTTACCAAGATCCTCTATCGTTTTCTTAGTATACGTAACTTCTTGAATAGTCACATCTTCTTCCATTTTTATTTTTTCAACTGAATTTCTTGTAAACTCTCCAATAAGCTGTAAAAAAGCTCCTTTTGAGTATTTTCCTTTCTCAATATCATAAAGCGACTTCTCAAGACGCCCCGTGAAATCGAGATTAAACAGCTCCTTGATTGGAAATGTTTCAACGAGTGTCTTGCCTAAATCGGTGCATGCCAGGTTTTTTCCCTTTGCTTCAATATAGCCGATATCCTTTAATTTCTTAATTGTCTCAGCGCGGGTGGCAGGCGTCCCGATACTAAATCCACTCAAGATAGTAACAACATCTTCTTCTTCCGTATCACCTGAAGTATCGAAATTTTTCCCGCATGTTTCCATTAAGCGTAATAGTGTTTTTTCAGTATGCTCCTTTGGAGGCTGTGTTGTATGAGAAGTGGTATCCAACTTTTTGATATCCACTTCCTCACCCTTGCTCACGAATGGAAGAAGCACGTCTTTCGACTTAATGTTCTCCGCTTTTTTCCATCCCTCTACTAGCTGCACTTTACCTTTAGTGTAAAATACACCTTCAAGATTTAAACCCAATACTTTCGTTGCAATTTTTGTTTCTTCATATTCAGCAACTGGCATGAACTGCATTAACAGTCTTGTTCTAATAGCCTCGTAGACTTGCTCCTCATCCTTAGTCAGTTTTTTCGGAATGAGATAAGTTGGTATGATAGCACTATGACTTTCTACTTTTTTATTATCGAAGACTCTTTTGGATGCATAAAATTTTATGTCATCTTTATAAGGCAAGTTCGCTGAAATGGCGTTAACTACCTTTGCAGTTTTGCCGATTAAACTTTCCTCCAGAGCCATACTTGCTGTTCTTGGATACGTTATATATTTCTTTTCATACAGGCCTTGCGCTACCTTCAATACTTTATCCGCTGTCCAGCCTTTATATTTACTTGTAATATATCCTTGAAGATTAGATAAGTTGAACAAAAGGGGCGGATATTCCTTCTTTTTCTGAACAGTTTTATCTGTAACAATCCCCTTTTTCCCTGCCATTTCCTTCTGAAGCAGCTCCAGTTCTTCCTTATGTTTAAACTTGTCTTCTTTGCCCACTGTATAGATGCCTGTATATTTTCCTTCTGCTGCCGCAAATGTTCCTTGAAGCTTAAAGTAATCCTCTGGTACAAATTCGCGTATTTCTTTGTCTCGATCATAGATTATCTTTAAGGTTGGCAGCAGTACACGGCCAATATTGAGAGCTTTACCTTTTCCCTTTTGATATTTCAATGTTGTCACAGAGGTTAGGTTAATGCCGATTAACCAATCAGCCCATTGTCTGCTTACACCAGCATCCTGTAGAGGTCTCATTTCGCTGTTTGATTTTATTTGGCTAAGACCGTTCAACACTTCATCTGGAGTCCATTCATTTAGAAGGAGCCGATAAACTTCCTTGTCTGTACGGAGATTATAAATAATGCTGTCTCCAATAATCTGCCCTTCCCGATCATAGTCACAAGCGGATATGATCGCTGTGACATCTTTTCTCCTCATAAGCTGATGGATAATCCTCAGCTGCTTTTGGGCACCCATATCAGGCTTATCCCGATTGCGAGGATCACTCTTCACCTTATATTTGAAATTTTCCGGGATAAACGGGAAGTTCTCCATCTTCCATGTCGACATTTTTTCATCATAATCTTTAGCATCATTCAGCTGCAGTAAATGACCAAAAGCCCATGTAATAATATAGCCATTTCCTTCGAAATAGCCGTCCTGCTTCGTTTTTATTTTCAATGCATCTGCAATATTCTTAGACACAGACGGTTTTTCAGCAAGTATTAACTTCATGTTATCACCTTTTTTATATGCTTTGCTTTGTCTTTTGTTACCACAAAATCCTGTTTTGCTTATCAAAAGCAAACAAAAGATTCTACTAAACATCTCATTATTCTCTAAGAGACATGTATGTTAGGTAGAATCTTTTTCATTTCTATTATATCAATTATAAGCTACCTTGAGTGATTTTTTCACTTTCAAGTACTGTTCAAGTTCTTTCAACACATAATAGAGTTGGGCTTGTTCTGCAAACAAATCCCAATCCTGCGGTAATGCTTGCATCCTAATTTCTTCCTCAAGCTTTTCGAGCTTGCTTAAGAAAAGCTGAGCTGTGTTCCCGGGATGTATGCAGAGACTTAACTCTTCCAGGAAATTTGCAATTGAATGGCGCTGCTCTGGCAGCCTGTTCACGGTTGTTACTTTCGCAAAAAGTCCTTCTATTATTTCCAGCTGCTTTTCCCTGATTGTAAAATACTTATAATAATAGTTTTCTTTTCTAGTAAAATGGTTTTCGACATCCCTATATGCCAGGGACTTGGCAATCTGAACTTCCTTGGCAGTTTGCTTAAGCTTCTGTTTATAATCAAAATCCGTCTCATTTGAACGGAGAAACCCGACCATGCCCTGAAGCATTTCCTGAAAATCTTTTTCGATATGCTGCTGATAAACTTTCATTTCCTTGTCAAGGCTCGGCATATAACTGTTGACTAAAAGCGCTGCACCTATTCCAATGACAATGAGCATAAACTCATTTTGAATTACCGCCAAATTCATTGAGCCAGTTGAATATATATGGAGGATGATGACAGTGCTTGTCACTACACCTTCATTAACTTTCAACAGGACGGTTGCAGGGATAAATAACAAAAGCAGCAGTCCAATCGCATACGGTTTATAGCCAATCAGCTCAAAAAACACGTATGAAAACGGGATAGCAAGCATGCATGCTACAAATCTCGCAAAAGCGCTGTGCAATGATTTTTTTTTAGAATTCTGCACACAAAGAATCGTTATGATGGCAGATGAAACAAAAAAATCAAGGTTGCATAATTGAGCAATAGTAATTCCTAAACTTACAGCAACAGCAGTCTTGAATGTACGGTAGCCTATTTTATATTTTTTTAGTAAATTTATCAGCATGGTTAATCACAACCTGTTACTAATAAATCATCCTGTAAAGAAACCAACTTCGCATTTATTGAAATTCCATCTCCATTTTTCACAAACAATGATACTACAGAACCGCTGAACGGAACTCCGACTTCTTTCAGTTCTCCTTGATCTGTCTCGATTGTCAAAATTGTTTCCCATTCATAAAAATATGCTTTTTCTTGAACGAAAACCTCCTTGACTGTTCCTGCAAACGGACTCAATATCACTTGACTTTCTTTGGAAATTTCATAATACGGACTTTGACTGTTCTTTACAATCGTTTCAATCATTTTTTAAAATCTTCCCTTGTAAATTTTTTTGCTCCATTTGGTTTGATGGACGAGCATCTAATCCAGAGTAAATAAGTCTTTTTATCATGTTAATAAAAACACATTTTCACCTACATTTCAATGGTTTCACCCGATATTTCCACATGTTTTTTTATGGTAGGCCTTTCATTTTAAATAATAAAAGAAACCGGCGTTCCGCCGGTTTCACAAGCCGTATTTTTTTATGTGTTTTTCTGATTGAACGTACCATTTATCTCTTTCGACGATATTGGAAACGGTCAATATTAGCGAAGGTATTTTTTCGACCATAAATACAATTAATCCGATACTTTTGTTCATAATGACAAAGGACTCCCCATGGGTAAATGTGGTCAGCTCCTTGCCTAATTGAAGAATGCTTTTGACAATAGCCTGCCTGCTCTCATCTTCCAATGTAATATTTGGCGAAAAACGCAAAATCCAGTCAGCATTTTCAATCGAGAACCGATACATACCTGTCACCTTCTTTTATTGTCTTCGTCAAAAAAGCATAAAAGCAGACATCGATTTATAGCTGTCCCATATTTAGCAATCTCATTATACTTATCATTAATGGTTATGTTGTAAAAGGAAAATTATGTGCTTAAAATATTTTCTTGCCCTAATTTTAAGGAGGAAAACAAACCAATTATGTATCCGTTTTCTTTTGTTTCAATCTTGAATATACTTTTTATGAAAATACTCTATGAAACCTTGACTCTATTGGGTTAATCGTGTATATTATAGACATCATTTAACAAAATTCAGAAAAGTGTTTTTTCTATCATTATTTTGTTCTATGAGAATATTTATTTTTCGGCACAATAGTGTCTTGAAAGGCTTAGGAGGAAACTTAACATGCAAAACGGTAAAGTAAAATGGTTCAACAACGAAAAAGGCTTTGGATTCATCGAAGTTGAAGGCGGAGACGATGTATTCGTACACTTCACAGCTATCCAAGGAGATGGCTTCAAATCATTAGAAGAAGGTCAAGAAGTTTCTTTCGAAATCGTTGAAGGAAATCGTGGACCTCAAGCTGCTAACGTAGTTAAACTATAATAATAACTTAAAGCAACAATATCCAAGAGCTGGCTTTATGTCAGCTCTTTTTATCTTCCTCTTTATAAATTCCTGCAAGCTTGTCACCGTATTTTTTTATTTCCAGACCAACTGTGCATTCAGAGATGCAAAAACGATGAGCCTGTCTTTTTCCTATTTCTGTTTTGTTATGTTCATACAAAAAACAGCCCTTACAATAACCATTCATCAGCTCTTCTGCCCGCTGCAGCCATTTTTTTCTATCCATCACAACGCAACTCTCCTCTTTCACTTCATAAACAAACATGCAGGCCCAAACATTCTATATTATTTGCATTTTACTGTATATTCTTTTCTCTTCCAGAGCTTGTGTAGCTAATTTATCTGCTTCTTTATTTTCATTTCGGCCAATAGGTGTATATTTAGCGTTAATTTTCATCTCAGTGAGCTTCTGTTCAATACGGTCTAGCCACTTGTTCAGTGATTCTTCGTAACACGGCCATTCACCTGATAGTTGGTTTAAAACCACCTGTGAATCGCCCTTAAATTCACAGGTTACCCCTTTGACCTCTAATTCCTCCAGCAAGTTTAACGCGTGATAAAAGGCAGCATATTCAGCTTCGTTATTCGTCTCCATGTCATGAAACAGTTCATTTGCCCGAACTCTGTATTTTTTTTTGCCTTGGCTAAAGTAAAGAATCACTCCAAGACCAGCTGTGTTGGTCTCCTTCCGATAGCCGCCATCGAAATAAACAATAAAATCATGAGGTTCCTCTTCGACCTCGGCATAAAGTTTAATTAGCTCCTTCAAGTTCCACTCTGTTCCATTTTCATCGTAAAAGGATAAATCAAGACCTTTCTTTCCTCTCTCCATATCCTCCCCGATTGTTATTGCTGTGCTTTGATCCATCCAGTCGGAAGTGAAATACACTTCATCTTTTTTAACGCGGTATTTGTACTCAAGCTTATATTTCATCTGAAAGCGTCCTTTCCTTATTTAAATTAAGGCTGTTCCATTATGATCAGTAAGGTTATAATAAAATGGCTTTCCAATATAAATCCATATAAGATAATGTTATGTAGTTTGGCTCCTTTTTATAGCTTAAAAAAAGGCTCGCCACCTGAATAATCATACCAGAAACTGTGGAGGTTTAAAAATGATAGAAGTCTATATAGATGGAGCAAGCGCTGGAAATCCCGGTCCGAGCGGTGCTGGCATTTTTATTAAGGGGCATGGGAGCGCAGAAAAATACGCTATTCCGCTTGGCTCCATGAGCAATCATGAGGCTGAATATCATGCGTTAATTCATGGGCTGAAAATCTGTTTGGAAAATAATTACCGGACTGTCAGTTTTAGGACAGACTCTGAGCTCGTTGACAGGGCTGTGGATAAGCGGTTTGCCAAAAACAAAACATTCTCTCCCCTTCTTGAAGAGGCTCTTGTATTAGTAGACAAACTTGACTTGTTTTTTATGAAATGGATTCCAAGTGCCGAAAATAAAACAGCAGATGAATTGGCGAGACTAGCCATTCGTAAAAATAAACCAGATGGAAACATATCGAGATAGCCGCAAACTAGCAGGGCTATATTTTATTGTTTGCCGTTGTACTGATTTTGGTGCTAAACATTAGTGCATATGCAGAATGTTATTTCCTATTTGCAATCGCTTTTGTTATTACTGACCAAAAGGAAAAAAACTCCTTATCAAAAAATAATGTAAAAAAATCCCCCTTTTTTATAGGGGGAACAGCTGCTCTTCTTTTAAGTAAGTTAACGCTTCTTTCCTAGTTGTTACCTGCGCTTTTACTAATCGCTCTAGAAGTGAAATGTAGAAACTGCCATCAAAATGCTTCTGAATTTTGAGAGTGCACTCAATGGCTGTATTAATTAACTCATCTGCTGCATTTGTATAAGCTTTTCCGAAGTAAATAAAGCCAACCGCATCTTCCCCGAACGAGAAGCCTTTGCTTTCTAAAAACAGCAAATACTCTTCAACCGTCTTCAACTTCCGCCCAATCCTCCCGATTTCATCTTATTTCCATGTTACTTTATTCTTCGACATATTTCTATCTTTTTTTAGTGCCATATGTCCTAAAGTTCCCATGATAACACCTAATACAGCGCCTCCAACAACCTCTTCAGGCTGATGGCCAAGCATTTCCTTTAAGCGTTTCGGCTGCTTTTCCTCAAAAGGCACCTTTTCATCCGTCTCCAGCTTGTCAATCAAGTCTCCTAAATCATTGACTTTAAGTGTGAGCTCCCCGGTCTGGCGCCTGATTCCTTGTGCATCATACATAACAATCAGCCCATATACTAGTGATAGAGCAAAGTCAATTGTTGGCACGCCTCGTCTTAATGCAATAAACGTCGTTAAAGAAGAGACTCCAGCAGAGTGGGAGCTCGGCATTCCTCCGGTCTGGAAAAATAATCGATTATCCCATTTTTTTGTTTTGACATAATGGATTGGTATTTTTAAGAATTGAGCCAATCCGATACTCGTTAAAGCAATGTAAACACCTTTGTTCATATTGTCTCACCTCAACCATTAGTTTTCATGAAATATGTTTAGATTATTCCATATTGCAAATACTACATAAGATTATTTATTACCAAATCAAATCTAAACTTTAAGGTGGTGGACATTCATGAGCAAGGACAGAAACAAAGGAACAGCTGCAGGCGCAGTAAATCCGCAAGGCTATGGACAAGACGGCGATCAGACGCCAGCTCCTAAAAGCAAACTGGAAAATGCGGCCAAAAAGAAAAACACAAAATAAAAAACAGGACCGTTTAAACGGTCCTGTTAAGAAGATTTACCTTAAGCAAGCGCCTCGTCTCTTTTTTGAACAAGACGGTCGAAATTCTTAAATTCCAGCTCTCTGAACTTGGCAATTGCTTTGTCTGGGGTGATTTGATAGATACTCTCCTCAAGCAGACAGTCAACTGGTACTTCACAATTTATTGCTGCTAACTTTCTGCTGAGATGAAGCATGTCCAAATCCGCTTCGATTTTAGCACGCTGGCTTTTAGTCAGTGAGACAAGATTTTCCAAAATACCTTCAATGCTTGTATGGTCCTGAAGCAATTTCAAAGCTGTCTTTTCCCCGATACCTTTTACTCCAGGATAATTATCACTCGTATCACCCATCAATGCCTTTAAGTCAATCATCTGTTTAGGCTGAATACCTTTTTCCTCGTAAAAACTATGTGGTGTGTGAACTAAATAATTCCCGTATCCTTTTTTAACAAGAGCTACAGAAATATGATCATCCAGCAGCTGAAGGATATCCTGGTCACCTGTTAATATTGTCACATGTGCTGAACCCTTCATTTTTTTAGCGATAGTCCCTATACAATCATCTGCTTCAAAACCAACAACACCTAAGTTAGGTATATCAAAACTTGCCACCACTTCTTTGACAATATCAAACTGCGGCATTAACTCAACCGGCGCTTCTGATCTGTTCGCCTTGTAGTTAGGATACATTTCCGTCCGGAAGGTTTTGCTTCCCATATCCCAGCATACTGCAACATGTGATGGTCCAAAATGGTCTACAGCGGTAAAAAAGTGTTTAACAAAACCTTGTATTGCGTTCGTCGGTAATCCCTTCGAATTTATCATAAATTGCCCTGTAACAGCTGTTGCAAAATAAGCCCGGAACAAAAGGGCCATTCCATCAACAAGCAGCAAGGATGGCTGTTTTTCTGTATTCAAATAAATCGCTCCTATAAATTTAGTCCTCTCTATTATAACAGAAATCTATCTAAAATTAAGCTAGTGCGTTTTTCCATTGACAAGCTATTAAAGCACAAACAAGATAATATTTGAGTATCCTGTTTGTGCTCTTCTTTTATTTATTTTATATTGTCCACCTTGTTGTCATCATAGGAAATCCAATCACTGAAGCTACCCGGATAGAGCAAAACATTCTTAAATCCAGCTGATTTCATAGCAAGATAATTTGGAATGGCAGTTATGCCTGATCCACAATACACAATATATTGTTTACGAGGTTCTAAATCATGAAAGCGCGCTTTTTGCTGTTCTGGTTGTTTAAACCTTCCATTTTCCAGACCATCTGTCCATACCTTGTTTATTGCTCCCGGAATATGGCCTTTTTTCTTGTCAATTGGCTCGACTTCACCGATATATCTTCTATGCTCCCTAGAATCAATTAAGACAGTTGAATCGTTTTTTGAGTGGACTAGTGTATAAACCTCTTCATAGGTTGCTGCCATATCAGAATTCACTTTAAAAACAAATTTTGATAAATCATAAGAAGGTATTTCCGTTGTAACTGGGCCTGCATTTTCTAGCCAAGCTTTTATTCCTCCATTTAATATATATACATTTTCATGGCCTATGTAGTTTAAAAGCCACCAAAGTCTTCCTGCGAATGCACCTTCTCCATTGTCATAAGCGATAACAGTCGTATCATTGCCGATACCAGCCATTGCAAGCTTGCTTGTGAACAGCTCTACATCCGGCAAGGGATGTCTTCCTCCATGCTCTTGCACCGGCCCTGACAAATCATTTTCCAAATCAAAATACAGGCTGCCAGGAATATGCCCAGATTCATACTGCTTCTTCCCGTCATCAGGGTTTGCCAAGTTAAAACGGCAATCAATTACTCTAATGTTTTTAGCGGGCAAATTTTGCTGCAGCCAATCCGCCTCCACCGTGTATTCCATATCTTTAGTTCTCCCCTTTCATTTTTCGTCATTGTTCATTTACTTACAGCATATGCTAGTACATTTCTATCTTTAATCGCCTGTAGGGCATTTTTCATTTTTCTGCTTATTTCCTCGCTTTGGAACAGTTCAGCTTTCCCGCTGTAATATTCCTCCATTTGTCTTTGCAGCGCTTGAACCGTCTCTTGTTTTTCTTCTTCTAGACAACCATTAAAGAAGTCAAACAGCCTTGCTCTTTCTGTTTCAAAAAAAGCAAAACTTTCTCGTTCCATTACTGCTTTTATTTCTTCTGCAAGATATTTTCTATCCCCTTTTTCAAAAAAAGCTTTCGGGTTCTTATAATAGGCTAATGCCTTTTTAAACAGCCCTCTGTCAAGCGTTCTAAATGGGGCCTGATGGGATAGGACTCCATGGAGTTTACTTGTATCATCGAGTTGAAGCATCATTTCTTTATTTTTGTTGCGTACACTTCCGATTAATTGCTCAAAAAGCTCTTTTCTTTGTGCATAATAATAGTTCTCACTTCGTAAGTTTACGGCCCTTAACTCTTGTTCCACTTCATGGCTTAGCTGCATAAGGAAATCATCTAAAGCTTTATCTCCCTCACGCTTTCGGTTTTCGCCTTTGAGAAGACCTGGATGAAAAGCCTCTTTCAGCCAATCGTTGAACTGCAAAAATATTCTCTGTTTCAAGTAATGAACCTGCTCGTCAATTTCTGCTTTCATTTTTTTATTTAAATAAGAATGCTTCTGCTGTGCAAGAAGCGAATGAATTTCCTCTTCCTCACTTGCCCATTTCTCCATCTGTTCTTTCTGCTTTTCATGTTCTGTTTCTGAGGTACGGATAAAGTCCTCAAGCATATGGATGCCAGCTAAACAATCTGCTTCCGCTGCTTTGAGCATAAATGGCAGCCACTCATCCTCAATAAATTGTAGCAGATTTGCTTTGAAGTGATCCATCTGTCCTTTGTATGGCTCTTCACTGCTAAACAAACTAGAAACCGGGAAAATACGCGGATTTCTGATTCCATAATACTCCAATTGTTCATAAAGGTAATTAAAGACAAGGTCCATCTCCTCTTGATCTTTTGCAAGATCAATGGCATTCATAATAAAAAACATCTTATCCTTTTCAAAGGAGTCCTTCATTCTTCCTAACTGAAGCAAGAATGAACGGTCTGCTTTGGCAAACGCATGATTATAATAGGATAAGTATAGAATGGAGTCGGCCGCCTTCATATATTCAAAGCTAAGTTCACTATGCCTTGTATTAATGGAATCTCCCCCAGGCGTATCAACTAAAACAATGCCTTTTCTCGTCAAACTGCAGTCAAAATAAACATCTACTTTTGCAATAAAACAAGATACAGCTTCTACAGATACATATTGCTCAAGCTGCTCCATATGCTCAGTTGTGACCGTTCCAAGCACTTCCTTACGGGTAGAATACCCCTCATAAAACGCCTCTAAATAACGGAAATGACTCGCAGAAGACGGCACTTTGTCTTTTTTGATTTTGTCGATCACAAGCAGGGCAGATTCCAGCGTTTCGGCATTTTCATGGAACACTTGCAAATAATCTTGAAGCTCTCCTAATACCTCCTCTTTACTCTTCCAAAAGACAACCATTTTTCCGTGTTGATTGTTTTTGTCAACAGGCATAATGCGGTTAATGGCTGCTGTCATAGGATTAGGAGAAACTGGAAGCAGCGGATGCCCCAGAATAGCATTAGCAAAGGATGATTTTCCCGCGCTGAAGGCGCCGAATAAACAGATGGTGTACTGCTTATTACGAATCGTATCTATCCTCCGCTCAAGATTGCGGACAACTTCCTTAAATCCAGTTAAGCCCATTAATTTTTTGGAGACAAACTCAAGCTGCTCTACCATTTCCTCTGGCTTGGCAAGGATTCTTTCTGATTCCGACCGGATTTGTACCTGTTTTTTCCTTTGAAGCTGTTTCGCTGTGTTTGCGAGCTTTATTTGTTGAACTACTGGCTCTGTAGACTTTTCAATCAGCTGTAGGTAATGAGGTTCTAAATCCTTCCGTCTCTCTTCTAAAAGCATTGTAAGCTGATTTTGCCAGTTATCCCATTTTGTGTTTATTTCATGAATTTTCTTTTTAGCTTTCATAAAATACGCAAGTTTTTTCTGTTTTTCTGACAGAACAATCTCCTCTTGTTTCGTTACTTTATCCTGCTCACCTGCCAAAATTGAAAAAAGCTTGTTTGCTTCTTTTTTAACAGCGGTTTTTATGTAGTCTTCCACTTCTTCACAATAGCGGAGCAAATATGTTTCTGACATTTGTGCATTCGGATTAACTAGGGATTGCAGTGCTGACTTTTCCAGAACAAAGATAGATTCTGTCATATATTCCTCTTTAAACGCAGCAGCATTTCCGCCCATTTTCCCAGCTAATGAACCAAAATATTCCGTAATTGGCCCAATGAGTTGCAATTGAACTGTTTCTGCCAGTACTCCGTGAAATTCTGATAATCTTCTTGCTTGTTCATTATGTATCTTTTGTTTAGAGGAAAAAAGCCCAAGCTTAAATTTCTTGTCTTTGGAATTCAAATAGCTTTCTGCCAGCTCTCTGTTAGCATATGGCATTATGTAGGCGTTTTTAATAAGGGAAAGGTACTCAGCTTCCCACTCTGTCCGTTGCTCCTTAATTGTTCCTAGACTTTCTTGCGCATGTACAAGCTCATCCATCTCGACTTCTAATTGGGCGATGTTCTCCTTGCTTAACCCTGCAAGAGGCACACTTGCTTCTTCAAGTTCTTTCTTCTTCTGACTATCCATCGTATTACGATGATCATTTTTTATTTTCAAAAAGGATTGATCAGCAGAAGCTTCTGTTATCATTGTTTTGTTTGACATTTTTTCAGCAATATATTGTTTCAGCCTGCTGATTTCATTTTTGTTTTCATCCATCTCTTTTATGGAAGTATAAAAAATCCTCTCTGGCACAGCACCACTCGAATGGAAAGCATGCTCGACGCTTTGCTTGAATGCTTCAAACGGAATTTCCTCTTCCCGATGCTTATCAATCTGATTGATAATTAAAACAAAACTTTTCCCGCTGTCTACAAGCTGCTTCGTAAATTCAATATTAATCTCAGACTGGACATGGTTATATTCCACTACATAAAAAAGTACATCTGACAGATGAATGCTTGATTCTGCTGCAAGCATATGAGCTTTATCAATACTGTCAATTCCCGGAGTGTCGACAAAAACGATATTGTTTTCCAAATCGAGATCGCTTACATTTAAGGAAACACCAGTAATAAAATTTGTCTGCTCCAATTGACTATCTACTAATTTTAAATCGGTACAATTTTGAAACAGCAATGGGGAACCTTTTTCAAAATCAACTCTAATGGAGTCTGCTCCATTACTCACCCTGATTTTATGTGCTGTTGTTGGAATTGGGCTGCTCGGCAGCACTGCTTTGCCAATAAGCTCATTAATTAAACTTGATTTACCGGCAGAATAATGGCCGCAAAAGGTAAAGATAAAATCGCCTTCATGGATTTTATTCACTAAATCCTTTACCTTCTTGGCAGCTGCTGAATCATTATGATTGGTTAAAAATTGATAAAAATCAGTAAGGTGGTTTAGCTGAAAAATGGTTGTAGGAAGCATAATTAACTCCTTTAAACTTAATGTAGATTAGTTTCATTTTAACCATTTTCAACATTAGAATAAAGAAAATATTTAGAATTTTATGCTTAGGTCGATAAAATTCGAGGAAATAAGCGAATAAAATTAGAATAGTGGAGAAAAATAAAATAAAAATATGTTTAGTTTCATATGTATTATTTTATTTGCGTAGATGGGGATACATTTTTCAAGACATATTTCATGACAGATAAATAACCGACTGCAGCGACAGCTATAAAAATTGCAACCATACTTTACACCTCTTCCCTAAATGAGAGCGATTTTCAAACTCATTTACATTTTAACATTGGTGATAATCATTTTCAATATGGCGGACACAGTTTTTATAATTTTTGCCAGTAAACAAAAAAAATTCCTCTAAAAAGAGGAATGAAATGTTTTGAAGGATGTTGCTGTGCATTTCTATTATAGAATGTTCTCACTTAAATTTCATTGTAAATAGTAACCAGTACCAGTAAAAACAGCAGGAATTTATACCTAACCTCAGTTTTACTCATTAGGAAAATATAACCACGTTATTTTTTCCGTTAATTTCAAATTTACTTATCCAAATTTGAATTAAACTATGATAAGATGTTGTTAACTACAGTATGGGGGAATGAATTGTGACAATCACGCGAAGCGCAACAGAAATATTAAATGGGACTATTGATTCAGTTAAGAATGTAATCCCCTTTGAAATAACGATTGATAAGCCTACTTTAATCACGGCACCTTACCAGCAAAAATCTTTAGGTGTTTTAATTGGTTTAACAGGTGACTTCCGCGGAAGAGTAATTATAGATGGAAATCAGGAAGTATTTGGAAAAATAGGCGAAGCAATGTTTGGAATGGTTCTTGAAGGAGAAATGCTCGATTCATTCTCTGGAGAGCTTGGCAATATGATTGCTGGAAATCTTACTACATTTGTTTCGAAGAATGGAATTGCAATGGATATTACTCCACCAACAGTGCTGGTTGGAGAAACGAAAATGTATGGCTTTGACAAGGCACTCAGCTTAAAAGTTACACTAGCTGACACAGGCACCATTAACATCATATTGATGCTTGAAGTATAGTTTATAACTATAACAAAGAGATGGCGGATACTAGTCATGCTCTTTGTTTACTCATTTTCCTTCTGGCTTTGCACCTCTATCTTAATCTTGTTCTCTACCTTCATTCCACAATGAGAACAAATTGTGCTCTCTTTATATAGAATGAGGCAGTGTTTACAATAATAATGTTCCATTAACTATCACATCCAGTTTATTATCCTTAACAGTATATTTCTGAACAACGCTTTTCGTGCATGCATTCAAGTCACTTTAAAATAGGGAAAAGAGCAAGGAATTTTCCTTGCTCTTTCTTAGTTTACAGCTTATAAACGTTAGAGTATTTGTCATAAAGATATTTAATTAGATACTGTGCGTTTAGCCCTTCGCCTGTAACATCATTTAATATTTCTAGTGGTTTTTTTGTTTTTCCAAACTGATGGACTTTTTCTTTAAACCATTGCTTTATTGGCAGCAGTTCGCCACTTTCAAGCAGTTCGTCAAAATTAGGGATATCTTTAAGAAGTGTTTGCTTAAACTGTGCTGCATACATATAACCTAGTGCATAGGAAGGGAAATATCCAAAGCTTCCACCAGCCCAATGGACATCCTGAAGTACTCCTTCACCGTCATTACTCGGCTCAATTCCTAAATAAGACTTGTATTTTTCATTCCAGACTTTCGGGAGATCTGCTACTTTCAGCTCTCCATTAAACAAGCCTTTCTCTATTTCATAACGAATGATAATATGCAATGGATATGTTAGTTCGTCTGCTTCGATACGGATAAGAGATGGTTTCGATTCGTTAATCGCTCTGTAGTAATCTTCTACATCTACTTGATCAAACTGACCGCTTGCAAACTCCTTAAGTAAAGAGTAATTTTTCTTCCAGAAAGAAGCGTTTCGTCCAACAAAGTTTTCATAGAATAGAGATTGTGATTCATGAATACCCATAGAAGTTCCTGTGCATAGTGGCGTACCGACAAGTTCCTCTGATATATTTTGCTCATATAGGGCATGCCCGACTTCGTGCACTGTTCCGAACACCGCTACCCGAAAATCCGATTCTACATATTTTGTCGTTATACGCACATCTCCTGGGTTAATGCCTGTAGCAAAAGGATGAACTGTTTCATCAAGACGGCCCGCATCAAAATCATAACCAATTTGCTTTAAGAGCTCGAGGCTGAATGCATGCTGCTTTTCTTTCGGAAAATGATTAAACAAAAATGCTGTTTCCGGCTGTGTTTGCGATTTTGCAATTTGCTGTACAAGCGGAATAATTTTTTCTCTTAATTCAGCAAAAACTTCATCTAAGATTTGTACGGTAATACCTGGCTCATACATGTCGAGCAGGACATCATAAGGTGTGCTATCATTGCCCCAATACCCGATAAATCTTTTAGTTGTTTCGACTAATTTTTCTAAATAAGGCTGAAATAAAGAAAAGTCCGACTTTTCTTTCGCCTCTTCCCAAACGCTTTCTGCTTTCGATTGAAGCATTACATATTCCTTATACTCATTTGGAGGAATCTTTTTATTTCGTTCAAAATCCTGCTTCATTTCTTCTACTGTCTTTTTTGTGACAAAGGATAACTCATCTTGAATACTATCATCAGACAATGCACTCAAATATCCTTCCAGCTCAGGGGAAACGCTCATATTAAATGCTTCTGCTGACAATGTTCCCACTACCTCTGTGCGCTGATCGACAGCTTTTTTAGGGGCTCCTGTGCGCAAGTCCCAATAAATAAGGGCTAATGCTTCGTTGTAAGCTCCTATTTTCTTTACATAAGCTAAAAAATTCTGTTCTATCTCTTTAACATTGCTCAAATCTTCTTCTCCTCCTATGTACAGCTTTTTATTTTAGACAAAGCATTTTATGAAAACTATCTTACCATATTTTTCTTTCATGTATATATATATGCTGCGTTTAAGTCTAAATATGAAAAAAAGCAGTTCTACTTTAATAGAACTGCTCGGAAGTATTTTTATAAATGGGTAACTGGTTCCACCGGTAAAGCTGCTACCACTGCCTCTTTAACTTGCTGCTGCTCTTCTTTGTCCATTAAAATATGAATTTGTCCGCTGTCTTCATTTGTGCGAATTAATCGTCCGACACCCTGTCTTAAGCGGAGAATCATATATGGTAAATCTACTTCAGCGAATGGATCTGCCGCGTTTTCACGCTTTGATTTATAAACAGGATCATTCGGAGGGAACGGCAAGGAGAAAATAAAGACATTTTCCAGTGATTTTCCTGGCACATCTAAGCCTTCCCATAGGTTAACAGCACATAATATGGACTCTTCTTCATTTTGGAATTTAGAAACAAGACCGCTTATTTCCCCTTCTCCTTCAAAGTAAATCGGAAGTGTGAAATCAGCCGGCAATGCTGCCTTAAACTTAGCTAAGTCTTCCTTGCTGTTAAACAGTACAAGAGATCTTCCGCCAGCTTTCACAAGCTTCTCTATTACATAATCTCTCTTCTGTTTTGTATCACCTTGATAATATTCTGTCATGCTTACTTTCATGTTTTCTTCATAATCAAACGGAGACTCAACAGAGAAAGATAAGAAATCCTTCGCTCCTAAGCTGTTTGCCATATATTCAAATGACTTATTATTAGATAAAGTTGCAGAGGAAAAGATTATTGGCTTTTTCTGACTGAAAACATCTTCCTTCATGATATCTTGCACAAGCCTTGGCATAATAACAAGTGTCCGCTCTCCATCATGCTCTTCAAACCAAGTAATACCGTTCATTTCTCTCAAGAATAGAGAGAGGGAATGGGAGATTTGCTCCAAGTACTCCTCGACTACTTTTAAGTCATATTCGTTGATGACATACATCTCACTCTCAAAGACTAATTCTTCCTCTAAATCTGAAATAAGGCCTGCTAGTCGTTTGCCCTCTTTCATGACTGTTTCTGTCTTTTTGATTTCCTGCTTGTCCGAGCCTTCTGTCTCGAAAGATGCGTTTGTTAACGCAGCAAAAAACTGCTCGTTTTGATAGATTGTATCCTCTATGATATTTAATGTTTTTTCCCTGACATCATTGGCTAGCAGCATAGTAAGAAGCTTTTCCAAATTTTGTTCTGTCAGGCGGTATGTCAATGCTTTCTGGGCCGCATATTCCAACAGATGGCCTTCATCAAATACAACACAGGCGCTATCTGGCAACAACGGCAATTGACCTTCCCTTTTTCTCGATTCCTTTGTCCAAATATGCTCCATGTAAAAATCATGAGAGCAGATGATTAAATCCTTCGCATTGCGATAGTAATCTCTATGCAAAGTTTGGCCACAACGGTGGCGCTTATCACATGTGAAGCAATCCTGCATGGAATCCCAAGCAACGCCGCCCCAATCTTCATCGGTCAAGTCAGGATAGTCCTTTCTGTCCCCATATGGCGCAAATGACTGCAGCGAACCACTGCCATGAACAAAGTCAGGCAATGTATCATAAATAGAATTATACGTATCTTCAAACGTTATCTTTTGATCAAGCTTATTCAAGCATAGGTATTGGTTTCTCGATTTTGCCAAGCGCACATCAATTTTCAATCCTAAGGCCTGCTCAAGTTTTGCAATATCGCCTTCCTTTTTCACTAGCTGTTCAATCAGCGTTTCATCCGAGCAGGCGATAATAGCAGGCTTGTTCACATAACGCGCATAGCAAATGCTGTACAGCAAATAAACAAATGTCTTGCCTGTTCCAACTCCCGCCTCTGCAAAAATTGTCTTTTTCTCCTTAAATGCCTTTTCAAGCTGATAAGCCATGAACACTTGCTCATCACGAAGCTCGTAACCAGCCTCAGGAAGAATGTCGTAAAACACATCTCCAATCCATTCTCCTAATTTATCGTAAAATGATTCTGTTTTTGAAACCTCAAATGGCATGCTGTTTTGCATGATACCCCTCCACAAAATGAAATACGAGGCAATCCTCATTAGACTAAGAGCAACTTTCCAAATTATAATGAAAAGTCCAAGTCAAAAGGAATTTTGCCTCCATTAAAAACTTACGCTTATCGAAATGAATGCATTTATTTATAATAAGCAATTCTCCATAAACATACAAGAGAAAAGAGGGCCGCCAACCGCAAGCTAGGCCCCCTCTTAACTTATTGCTCTGATATGAAAGAGCCTCACAAAAAAAGAAAAGACAGCATCAATTATTCCTACTTGATGCTGTTTGATAACGAAAAATTCATTGCCTGCTTAACGGATTGCTGTGCATCTATATAAGTTTGAAGCAAATCTTCTCCGATATCTTCATTTTTAACTATGTCTAATGACTGGTTAATGGCATGCAAAATTTTTTCATAATCGATTGTATTGTCCATCATGTTTAAATCCCTCCACACAATACTATATAGACTTATATATACACATGTTGAAGGAATTTTATACGCTTTTGGTTTGTCTCTTTTATGCTGATTATCAATTTTCCTCTGCTCAGCACTACTAATATCTGTCTTGATAAACCGTTGACTGCCATTTGCTAATTATTGCCGAAATAGTCGACCTCTTAACAGTTCAACCAGTTTACTCGCTTCCTAATTCCTACATATTATATTACGGTTTTATAGAGGTGTAAACTAATACTATTAAAATCTAATCTTTCAGGTATAATTCCTGAACAAAGTGATATTTAAAGAGGTACATAAAACGTTATCCTTTTATTATATCTATAATAACCATGTTTTACCTTAAATGTACTTATTTAATTTATTGTGGTATGCTTATCTATAAGCACTTTAAATAATTTTAGTAAATTACTTGTATCTCTACTATTACTTGTGGTAGGTGTTAATACCGAAAAAGGAGATCAATATGAAAACTAAAGCTAAAATTATAGGGACAAAGTACAATACGGACTATATACGTCCTAGATATGCTGTTAAACTGGAAACTCTTGAGGGTAAGACTTTAATCATCGATTTTGATTACACAGAAACATCTAAGTTGAAAAGTTATACGCCACGCAGTGTGTATTATGATGGAAAAGATTATGGTTCCAAGCTATCTTGGTACACAAAAGCAGTGGAAAATATGACTGTTCAGAAGTTCTTAGCTAATATTGCGGATAAACTGGATAAGAAATATTTACCTACGTTAAGTAAATAATATAAATATTTAAAGACTATCCCTATTTATAGGAGTAGTTATGAACGGCTATAATTAGCCGTTTTTTTTTATGGTTTTTAATAAGGATGAGGGTAAATATTTAAATGACCTCATTCTTATTTTATATAAAAGGCTTATTCCCTTATTCACTGGACGAATACATATCCCTTTACATATAACAGTTTATCGTCTGCTACATGTGAAAGATGTTGTATAGTACAGTAATCCAAGAATAAGCCAAAAATTTGCCTATATATTTTAATTTGTGTGATTAAGCAAAGATTACAGCCCTTTGTTAATTAAGGATTAATCCCTTTTTCTTCTGCCCCAGTACTGATAATAATCTGTCCTAATGAATCCGTTAAAGAGCTTGCGTTTTTTAGTTGCTTTTTTGCCGTATTGCTCTTCGAATTCTTCGTCTGATGTGAGCATGTAAATAGACCATGTTTCAAGTGGTTCGAATGCTTGTCCCATTTCACGGTACATCCTTTGCACTGATGGCTTGTCACCTAAGCGCTCTCCGTATGGCGGATTGCCGACAATTACACCATTTTCCTTCAGTGTTGTAAAGTCTCGTACTTGCATTTGCTTGAATTGAACTAAATCACCAAGTCCAGCCTCAAAAGCATTTTCTTCAGCGATTTTAACCATCTTATGGTCAATATCAGTACCTGTAATGTCAAGCGGTTGATCATAGTTTGCCAAGTCTTCCGCTTCCATTCTGACTTCATCCCACAGCTTCGCGCTCATCCAATCCCATTCCTCGGATAAAAACTCACGGTTAAAACCAGGAGCGATATTCTGTCCGATTAAGGCTGCTTCTATCGGAATTGTGCCAGATCCGCAGAAGGGATCAACAAATGGACGGTCTGGCGTCCAGTTTGTTAACTGTATCAAAGCTGCCGCCAGTGTTTCTTTAATAGGAGCTTCTCCTTGTCCAGTTCGGTAGCCTCTACGGTGTAGTCCATGACCAGATGTATCTATTGTTAATGTCGCTATATCTTTTAATATGCTGACCTCAAGTTTGAACAACGGACCATTTTCCTCAAGCCAGCCTGTTTTTTTATAATGTGTGCTCAAAGATTGAACAATTGCTTTTTTGACAATTGCCTGACAGTCTGAAACACTGAAAAGTTTTGATTTGACAGATTTCCCTGCTACAGGAAATTGAGCGTTTACTGGAAGATAGTCGTGCCAGTTCAATGCTTTTGTCTTTTCAAATAATTCATCAAAGGTAGTTGCTTTGAACTCGCCGACAACAATTTTAACTCGGTCCGCAGTCCGCAGCCACATATTACTTCTTGCGATTGCTCTTTCATCACCTTTGTAATGTACCTTGCCGTTATCTACCGTACATTCGTAGCCAAGATCTCTAACTTCTTTCGCTACAATTGCCTCTAGCCCCATTGCCGCAGTTGCAACCAATGAATATTTTTTCATATTTTCACCTAATTCCTAAAAAATAACTAATTATGTATATCACTTATTATGTCCATTTGGCATCTGCCATTATCAATTTTATCAATTATCTTCAAATAAAAAGATGACCTTACGCTTACCTGATTGAAACAGAGTAAACATCAGAGTCACCTTGTGCTATTTTTTATCATCATTGTGTAATCAACATTAACGCTTTATAAGCCATGTTCTGTTCCTCTGTACTGTAACGACCTTAAAGGTCTCGTATAAAGGCGGTAATCATCTATCTACAGATTATAAATCTGTCCTTCTCCTCGTTTAGTTCCTCAGAGAAAGTTCCCCTACCAAAATTTGGGTTTCTCGCTCGCGGGGTTTACCTCGTTCCACCCTTTTCATTTCTGAGAAGGCTCCGTCACTGTGGCACTTTCAAGGTATTCATGCCATATCCTATAAGGACTTAGGCATTTTCCCTGCCGTCAGCATAAAAATATGCTGCCCTAGCTTATTTTTTGGCTAGGCACGAACACTACAGGCAATCTCAGCCTGTGCGAGCATGGACTTTCCTCTACAAACAATGTTTGCAGCGATTACCAAAGCGTTGTTATTGATACATTTGCTATTATAGTATGTCCAGCTGATAATAGCAATAGCAGATTTTGGTTTTTCTAACTCAATCGTAAAGCTTGCTTCCAAACACATGCTTTTCCAAATTGGAAAGTCTTTTTAAGATATCAAAGTTAGTTGTCCCAGCAGTAGTAGTTGGCGCCTGCGGTCTTTTGGAACTTTCGTCAACCTGTCTTTTTAAGCGCATATTCTCCTGCTGCAGCTCTTCAATTTCTTGATGTAATGTTTCATAATCCTTTATAATCAAATCTAAAAATTGGTCTACTTCTTCAGGTTTATATCCTCGCATTGCCGTTTTAAATTCCTTCTCGAGAATATCTTTTGCTGTTAACTTGATCTTATCTGATAGCATCATATTCCGGTCACCTCAGTCAATTGCCTTATTAAATTAATTTTTCCAGACATTTAGCGATTTGTCAATTTTTCTAGAAGAAGTCTTTATTAAATTCTTCTTCTTCCACAATTGCCTGCAGATCATAAAAACTAATTAATCGAATGTCATAATCATTTCTTTCCTTATATTGTGCTGCAAGTTCGTATAAATATTTAGGATTTCCTGTTTTTTCTGTATCATAAAACAGCAGTAATGCATCACTCTTTTGTAAAAGAAATACATTTTTCATCCGAAACTGGTTCGGACTTTCGTATTCCTTTTTTGATACAGAGTCGACATAGTCTGCCTGCATCAAAATTTCTTCATACCATTCTTTATTTTCTTCCTTCCAGCCTTGCTCCTGATTCAAAAATGGGGTGACTACCCCAAGCTTTAGATCAGGATGACCATTTAGCTGCAAATCATAGACGACCTCCGCCGCCCAAAGCTCTGTTCCCAGCTGGCCGCTGATGAGCACCCATTCTAGGCCCTCTTCAAGCAATTGTTCCAGTTCTTTTCTTATCGCTTTTTTTATGTATTCAACAGCAGGGTCATTTTTTTTAAACAGACCGATTTCGAATGGCTTATATCCTGAAATAGCTGCTACTTTCATAAATTGTCCATCCCTTGCCTATAAACTTCTAATTTTTCAGCCCATTGTTAACCTTAACTAATCTATTTCTGTTTCTTTTAAAAAATAACCTCTTTATTTACAAAATATTGTAAATGACATTAACTAAACCTTCCTTAAGAAACATTATAAGCATTTTTGGCAAAAAGAGAAATTTTTTCCCTCCCTTTATACCAAATGGCTGCCGGGTAAGGAATCGGCAGCCATGGATTTATTGATAATTATTATCTTCTAGGAAAACCGCCTGGGAATCCACCTGGAAATCCACCTTGGAATCCGCCTGGAGCTGCACCAGGATAAGCTAAACCAGTAGCTGTAAACGGTACTCCACCAGGTTGTGCTGGTTGTTGTTGAGGCACCGGAAACGGAACTGGTGCTGGCCCCATATTCGCTTGCGTATTTGTCACCACATTCTGTACAGATTGTGTGTGCGGGAAATAATGCTGATGCTCATAATTCACGTGGTTTACCGTCGTAGTATGAGATGGGTGAATATGAGGAACAATATTGTTTTGGAACGTGTGATTTACACAGCATTTCGTTGGGTGTACAACTGCTGGCAGTACATTTGGTTTGCAATGCATATTAAAATCTCCTCTCCATTTTCTAAGTTTTATTATCTTACAGTAACAACTTATGTCGGGAGAGGTAATCTTGTACTAATACAAACACCTAAATTTCCACTCTTTTTTAAAGCTTATAATAATGCATATAAATTTTCTTTTAAAGTCGAAAATAAAATGGCTGTAAGGCAAACGACAACAAAAAACATGAACATTACAACTTTATACAACATGCACACTCCCATAACTCATAAAATAGGATGAACTCAATCTTATCTTATTTTAATAGGAATGGTGCGGCTATACAACAAGGTAAATAGTGGCTTTTTCAATTTTTAATTAGGCTAATATACCCATTTTCTTTTGTAATCGATTTTTTCTTTTATGAATATCTGTCATAATTCGTGTATTTTCAGCAATTTTTGTGCCTTCTATCAAATTATAGGCTCGGTTTGTATACTCTAATGCCTTACTATAATCCTTTAGTTTATGCTCATGAAGCTTCGCAGCCTCCAAATAAGACTCAAACACAACTTTTGTGTCAATGCGGCCTTCTGCTTTGATAATATTTTCCCAAAGGGACTTTGCTGCAGCATCATTTTTTTCTTTTTTATATTGCTTGGCCAAAACAAATTGAGCCAATAAATTTTCTTCTGCACCACCATCCATTATCGCAGACAAGCTCTCAACAGCTTGTGTCCTTTCTCCAAGGGCAGCATACCATCTCCCTACCTCATATGTTTCTCTTTCTGACATGAACTCGTCTTTATTTAATAGCTGAAAGCTTAAATGGGTATAAAGGGTAATGAGGGAGAGGATATCTATCTCATTATGCTTTAAAATGCCCAGCATGCCTTCAGGGTTTTTTCTTTCTACAAAATCAAAATAAATCATCGGAGCGAGAAATCCGGGTATATCATCTTGTCTTTCTATCCCTAGGACATCCTTTTCAACGATGGCAAGCTTCGCCCTCTCTAGGCGATGCTTCCACATTCTTCTTGCAGCATGGTATAAATCAAAGTGGCCAAATTCCGGAAGCTTAGGCACATGCTCCTTTACGAACACATGCCTTGTCTTTACTTGCGGCCAGTCAAAGGCCTTGCCATTATAAGTAACAAGTGTTGTATAATCAACATTTTCCAAAAAGCTTTTAAACAATGGCACTTCTGCGCCTGGATTTGGCAAAATATGCTGTTTTAAGATGACTTCGTCTCCTTGCACCCGTGCATATCCAAGAATAAAAATCGTATTGCCAGTACCGCCTCCTAATCCAGTCGTCTCTGTATCAAAGAAGAACAAATCTTCTGCCTGATGACCTTTAGCGGACAGGGGATGGGCATTATCTGTGTTATTCCATTCGTTAACAGCTGTTAAAAAGTCATGAAAGGCGTATTTCCCATGTTTATATATGATTGGATATCGGACCTCGCGAATAAGACAGTAGTTGTCGTCGACCCAATAAGGAGCAACATTTTCATTAGTCCATACATCCAAGAAAGGTATTTCCTCTTGGCTTGATTTTATCTTTGGGATTTGTTCTTGACTAATTGTCCCGCTGTTTAAATGTGGTTTTAAGCGTTGCAATTTATTTTTAATAGACATGGGCATCTCCTAATTTGATACATACTGAAACGATGAAAATATCAATCTGAAACTACTAAAATAAATCAAGAATCCTGATGCTGTTTTCTTTTGCTGCAATACCTTCAATCTCTGTTCCAATGCAAGCTGGACAGCCGTCTTTGCAAGGACATTTTTGGATTAGATTCTTTGCTGCTTCCTTTACTTGATTAAAGCGCTTGTATACATCTTCTGCAAGTCCGATTCCGCCTGGATAATGATCATAAAGGAAAATCGTCGGCAAGCCTGTATGATTTGCCTTGATTTGTGATACAACATGAATATCATTTCGGTCACACATGACATGCACAGGAACAACATGCTGGAGTACATTGGATATTCCTAACAACACTTGCTCTAATGTTTTCTCACCAAGACCTTCATCCATTTCTTTCAGTTCGAGCCAAGCAGAGCTTGTATGAAGTTCTTCTTCTGGCAAATGAATCGGACCAGAGCCGATATTTTCAAATGTCGACAAACGAATTTTCTTAAAGATGGAAGGAAGGATATTAATGGAAACATCACCGTAATGAATTGCTGTCTTCTGCCTAGTTTCACTCTTATCAATTTCTAAAACCTTCAGCTGAACAGCCAAGTTTGCATCTGTGTAGTATTCTACGTCGACTTCACGAACATAAGCCTTCTTGTGATCCCAATCCAGCTTTTCAACTTGGTACTGAACGCCCTCATGGAGATAAATCGCTTCATCATGCAATAATGTCATCGCACTGAAACGGTCCATCTCACCAATAATTTTATGGTTGGCTGTGTCTGACTGATCAATGATTACGACGTTTTCTTGGGAAGCGGAACGCAAACTAATATTTCCTGCGGGAAACGACTGATTCGCCCAATAAAATGCATCGCCGTTCTGGTGAATTACACGTTCCTCTACTAAGTATTCAAGAATATCCTTTACATCAAGCGGCCCGAATTCCTCGTTTTCCTTAAAGGGCAACTCATATGCTGCGCACTTTAAATGGTCTACTAAAATAATAAGATTCTCCGGATTGATTCTTGCTGATTCAGGCGACCTATCAAAAAAGTATTCTGGATTTTGAACAATGTACTGATCAATCGGTGTTGAACTAGCAACCATCAATATCAGGGCTTCACCATGCCTTCTGCCCGCACGTCCTGCCTGCTGCCATGTACTGGCAACACTGCCTGGGTATCCTGTCATGATGCAAACCTGCAGCTGCCCGATATCCACCCCTAACTCAAGGGCATTTGTACTGACTACTCCTAAAATATCGCCGTTTCTCAAGCCTCTTTCTATTTCCCGGCGCTGTTTTGGAAGATAACCTCCCCGGTAGCCTCTAATCGACTTTGAACCGATTTTATCTTTGACAAGTTCCTGTATATGGCTCAAGATTATTTCGACCCTTACCCGGCTTCTTGCAAATACGATTGTTTGAATTTTATTCTTCAAGAATTTCCTTGCCAGCTGATTAACTTCTACTGTTGCACTTTTGCGTAT